>Ga0068714_10002521_pt1 | contig 23456 bp, 20 predicted proteins | sample MTBNYHSulfiMetaG_FD_62988 | JGI IMG/M metagenome (GOLD analysis project Ga0068714, IMG submission 62988) | Enrichment culture microbial communities from rom New York Harbor, USA that are MTBE-degrading - MTBE-NYH (New York Harbor Sulfidogenic)... | ecosystem: Environmental > Aquatic > Marine >... | reverse complement strand
CTCCGCGGCCCGGTCGCCGGACCGGGCGGTGACAAAAAGATCCACCTCGGTCAGGCCCTGGGCCAGCTCCGGGCCGTAGCGCTGGGGAAGGCAGCCCAGCCCGACCACGAATCCCACCCGGCCCTCGGCCTTGAGCTGGGCCGCGGCCAGGAGGTGGTCCAGGGCCTCCTCCACGGCCGGCTGGATAAAGGCGCAGGTGTTGACCACCACCACGTCGGCCCCCTCGGGGTGGTCCAGGGGCTCGAAGCCCCGCTCCAGCAGCCCGGCCACCACCACCTCGCTGTCGATCCTGTTCTTGGGGCAGCCCAGGGAGATGAAGTGAAAGGAAGGCATGGTCCATCCAAAACGAAACGATGGGGCTATATAGCCCCTGGACGGTCCGGGGTCAAGGGCCTCCGGGAAGGATTGGCCTTCAGGACCCCGTAGGTCCGAGGCGACCCGGGCTTGCCCCTCGGGGGAGTCTCCGGGGAAGATCGTTTCCCCATAACCGATCCCCGGAGAGGGGGGGAGGGCGTTGGGCAGGGGAGGGGAGAGGTCTGACAAACCTTTACAAACACCGGTTCCCAGGCTACCTTTCATATCGATTTCGCAATCAAAGCCGTTTAATGTCTTTGATTGCCGAGGGCCGGCAAAGGAGCGGTTTTGCCGACCTTAAAAGCTCTCTGAAGAGCTCGGCGAGCTCAACCGGGGCGTGCTTGCCCAAGTTGCCTTTCAAAGGCAGCCTGGTATCAGGGGTCCCGGACCCTGGTCTCGGGTAACCCCTGAGATAAGACCTTGACCGTGAGCCCAGATCCGAGATCCCGGGCCTTGAACCAAGGCGGCGGGAGGCCGGGTCCCGGGCGGAGAAGGCGATGAGAAACATCTTCGGACCGGTCGCCTCAAGAAGGCTGGGCCTCTCCCTGGGCGTGGACCTGGTCCCCCACAAGACCTGCACCCTGGACTGCATCTACTGCGAGTGCGGCCGGACCACCAGGTTCCTGAGCGAACCGGTCCTCCTGAACCGGGCCGAGGCGGTCTTGGCCGAGCTGGCCCAGGTCTTGGAAGGGCGGCAGGAGAGGCTGGACTTCGTCACCCTCTCCGGGGCAGGAGAGCCGACCCTGAACCTGGAGCTGGGGAAAATAGTCAAGGGCATCAAGGAGATGACCTCGGTCAGGACGGCGGTCATCACCAACTCCACCCTCCTCCACCTCCCCGAGGTCAGGCAGGCCCTGACCCGGGTGGACCTGATCATGCCCTCCCTGGACTCGGCCCTGGAGAAGACCTTTGGCCGGATCAACCGTCCCCGCCCTGGGCTCACCCTTGAAAACGTATTGAAAGGGCTATATCTTTTACGGAGGGAGTTCAAGGGCGAGATCTGGTTGGAGATCCTCCTGGTGGCCGGGATCAACGACGCCCCGGCCGAACTGGAGGCCCTGGCCCGGGAGGTGAGGAAGATCCAACCGGACCGGGTCCAGTTGAACACGGTCGATCGTCCGCCGCCCGAGGAGGGCGTCCGGCCGGTGGGTTACGAGAGGTTGCTGGAACTGAGAGCCCTGTTCGAGCCCCAGGCGGAGGTCATCGCCAAACCAAAGGCCGCCTTCAAGCCGGCCTCCCAGAAGGCGCTGGAGGAGGACATTCTGGTGGTGATCGATCGTCGGCCCTCCACCGTGGAGGACCTGTCCACGGCCCTCGGCCGGGAGGTCGGGGAGATCGAATCTATCCTGAAGGTCCTGATGGTCAAGGGCCGGGTCAGGCCCGAGCCCATGGGCGGAAAAGTGTTTATGCGCGGAATCATCGAGGAAGGGTGAGTATGCCTGGGAAGCTCCACCTGGGATTGGATATCGGTTCGGTAAGCGCCAACCTTGTTCTCCTGGACGACCGCGGTCAGGTGGTCGAGGAAAGGTACGTCAGGACCAAGGGCCGACCCTGGGAGACGGCGGCCGAGATCCTCGGCGAGGTGGTGGAACGCCGCGGCCAAGAGGGGTTGGCCTCGGTCTCCCTGACCGGGACGGCGGCCAAGGCCATGGCCCCCATCTTAAGGGTTCCCTTTGTCAACGAGATCATCGCCCACTCCAGGGCAGTGGCGGCCTTACACCCTGAGGTCAAGACCATCATCGACATGGGGGGCGAGGACTCCAAGCTGATCACCCTGGACCACGGCGGGAGCGGGCAGATCGAGGATTTCGCCATGAACTCCATGTGCGCCGCCGGGACCGGGTCCTTTCTGGATCAGCAGGCCCACCGGCTGGGGTTCACCATCGAGGAGTTCAGCCGGAAGGCCCTCCTTTCCCAGGTCCCGCCCCGGGTGGCCGGCCGCTGCTCGGTCTTTGCCAAGACCGACATGATTCACCTCCAGCAGGAGGCCACCCCCGACTTCGATATCGTGGCCGGGCTGTGCTTCGCCCTGGTCAGGAACCTCAAGTCCAACATCGGCCGGGGCAAGGAGATCACCCCCCCGGTCTCCTTCCAGGGCGGGGTGGCGGCCAACCACGGCGTCAGGCGGGCTTTCAGGGAGATCATGGAGCTCTCGGAGGAGGACCTGATCATCCCCGAGCACTACGCCTCCATGGGGGCCATCGGGGCGGCCCTTCTGGCCCTGGACGGGCAGCACGAGATGGCCGGCCTGGACAAGCTGGGCGATTTCCTGGACTACGTCCGGGAACGGCGGGCCGAGGCCGGGCGGCTGGAGAAGCTCCGCCTGGGCGAGCACCACGCCCGGCGGGAGGTCAGGGTCCGGGCCCTGGAGCCGGAGGAGAAGGAGGTCCGGGCCTACCTGGGGGTGGACGTGGGCTCCATCTCCACCAACGTGGTGGTCATCGACGAGGAGGGCAACCTCCTCTCCAAGCAGTACCTGATGACCGCCGGCCGGCCCCTGGAGGCGGTCAAGCAGGGGCTTAAAGACGCCGCGGCCGAGGTGAGGGACAAGGTCAAAATCATGGGGGCCGGGACCACCGGCTCGGGGCGCTACCTGACCGGGGCCTTTATCGGGGCCGACGTGGTCCGCAACGAGATCACCGCCCAGGCCACCGCCTCGGCGGCCATCGACCCGGAGGTGGACACCATCTTCGAGATCGGCGGCCAGGACTCCAAGTACATCTCCTTGAGGAACGGGGCCATCGTCGACTTCATGATGAACAAGGTCTGCGCCGCCGGAACGGGCTCTTTTCTGGAGGAACAGGCCGAAAAGCTGGGCATCTCCATCAAGGAGGAGTTCGGCAACCTGGCCCTGGCCACCGAGAGCCCGGTGGCCATGGGCGAAAGATGCACCGTCTTCATGGAGTCGGACATCGTCCACCACCAGCAGCAGGGGGTTCCGGTGGAGGACATCGTCGGCGGGCTGTCCTACTCCATTGTCCACAACTACCTCAACAAGGTGGTTGAGGACCGGGCGGTGGGCAAGAAGATCTTCTACCAGGGAGCCACGGCCCACAACAAGGGGATCGTGGCCGCCTTTGAGAAGATCACCGGCAAGCCGATCCACGTCCCCCCTCACAACGACGTCACCGGGGCCATCGGGGTGGCCCTGCTGGCCCAGCGGGAGAGAACCTGGGATAAGTCGTCCTTCAAGGGCTGGCAGGTGGCCGACCAGGACTACCGGATCAAGTCCTTTGAGTGCGCCGGCTGCCCCAACCGCTGCGAGATCCGGAAGGTTGACTTCGAGGGGGCCGACCGGCCTCTTTTCTACGGCTCCCGCTGCGACAAGTACGACCTGGACACAACCAAGGTCAACAACGAGATCCCCGACCTCTTCGCCCTCAGGGAGGCCTGGCTGATCGGAGAGGAGGACAACCCGCCCTTGGCCAAGCCCAGGGGCCGGATCGGCATCCCCAGGACCCTCTTCTACAGGGACCTCATGCCCTTCTTCCGGACCTTCTTGAACGAGCTGGGCTTCGAGGTGGTCCTCTCCGACCAGTCCAACAAGTCCATCATCCACGCCGGGGTGGAGCGGATCGTGGCCGAGACCTGCTTTCCCATCAAGGTCGCCCACGGCCATCTCCTGGACCTGGTCAACAAGGGGGTTAAGAGGATCCTCCTGCCCACGATGGTCACCATCGAGCACCCCAACCCGGAGATCTCCTCCGGCAAGGTCTGCCCCTATGTCCAGTCCCTGCCCGACACCTGCCACTCCTCCCTGGACCTCAAGTCCATGGGGGTGGAGATCGTCTCTCCGGTGATCCGCTTCGGGGACGGGGAGCGGATTCTCAAGCAAGGTCTCAAGGATCTGGCCAGGATGATCGGCGCCCCCCAGAGGCTGTTTTCCCGGGCCTACGACCGGGCCCAGGCGGCCCAAGCCGAGTTCAGGGCCAAATGCCTGGCCAAGGGCCGGGAGGTCCTAGACAGCCTGGGCCCGGAGGGGATGGCCATGGTCTTCGTCTCCCGGCCCTACAACGGGTTCGACCCCGGGCTGAACCTGGGCCTCCACCGCAAGCTCAGGGACCTGGGGGTCCGGTCCATGCCCATGGACTTCCTGGACCTGGATCACATCGAAGACCTGGAGGGGCTGGAGGGGATGTTCTGGCGCTACGGCCAGAAGATCCTTTCCGCAGCCAAGCTGATCAAGGCCGACCCCAGGCTTCACGCGGTCTACGTGACCAACTTCGGCTGCGGCCCGGACTCCTTCATTCTCCATTTCTTCCGCGACTACATGCGCGACCGCCCCTACCTGGAGATTGAGATCGACGAGCACTCGGCCGACGTGGGGGCCATGACCAGGCTGGAGGCTTTTCTGGACTCCATCAAGAACGTCCCCATCCACGAGCTGACCACCGCCCCGCCGCCCCGGGCCAAGAGAGAGACCCACCACCGGGACAGCCGGAAAGTTCTCATTCCGCCCATGACCGACCACTCCTACGCCGTGGCCGCGGCCATGACCGGCTGCGGAGTGGAGGCCGGGGTCCTGCCCGAGTCCGACTCAGAGACCCTGGCCATCGGCCGGCGGTTCACCTCGGGCAAGGAGTGCTACCCCTGCATCCTGACCACCGGGGACATGGTCAAGTACATCTGGAAGAACGGCTTCGACCGGGAGAAGACCGCCTTCTTCATGCCCACCGGGGACGGACCCTGCCGGTTCGGCTGCTACCACCGGCTCCACCGGATGGTCCTGGACGAGATCGGCTACCCGGACGTGCCCATCTTCTCCCCCACCCAGAACCGCTCCCTTTACGACGAGCTGGACCACCTCTCCGGGGAGTTTCCCCGCTGGGGCTGGATCGGGATGGTGGCCGTGGACGTGATCCAGAAGAAGCTTCTGGAGACCAGGCCCTACGAGGTCAACCCCGGTCAGACCCAGGAGGTCTACCGCCGCTCCCTGGACCGCATCTGCCGGGCCGTCCGGGACAAGGAGGAGATGGCCGAGGTCCTTAAGGAAACCAGGGCCTGGTTCGAGGAGATCCCCTTAAAGGGGCAGGGGACCAGGCCGGTGGTGGGGATCGTGGGCGAGATCTACACCCGGGCCAACGACTTCGCCAACGAGAACGCCATCCACCTCCTGGAGGAGCTGGGGGCCGAGGTCTGGGTGCCGCCCATCAGCGAGTGGATCCTCTACATCAACACCACCGGCCGCTGGATGGCCAAACGGGAGAGGAAGTGGAAGAACCTCCTCAGCCTGGAGCTGACCAACCGGGTCCAGACCAGGCTGGAGCACGAGCTGATGGCCACCTACGAGGGCTCGGTCAGAAACCTCCACGAGCCCCCCATCGCCGAGACCCTGAAGCGGGCCGAGCCCTACCTCAACCCGGCCTTCGAGGGAGAGGCCTGCCTCTCGGTGGGCAAATCGGTGGACTACGTCCTCAAGGGCGCCTCGGGGATTGTCAACATCATGCCCTTCACCTGCATGCCGGGAACGGTGGTCAACGCGGTCCTGAAAAGGTTCCGCGAGGATTACCAGACCATCCCCTTCCTCAACATGTCCTGCGACGGACAGGAACAATCCAACACCCGCGCCCGGTTCGAGGCCTTCATGTATCAGGTCGGCCAGTACCGGGAGCGAAAGAAAGGTTTAAGTCAGTAGATGGTAAAGAAGATGCTTATAAACGCCACCGAGCCCGAAGAGTGCCGGGTGGCGGTGGTGGCCGATGGACGGCTGGAGGAGTTCTACCTGGAGACGGCCTCCCGGGAGCTGACCAGGGGGAACATTTACAAGGCCGTGGTGGAGAACGTGGAGCCCAGCCTGGAGGCGGCCTTTGTCAACTACGGAGCGGCCCGCAACGGGTTCCTCCAGGCCTCTGAGCTGCACCCGGAGTACTACCCGGAAGGAGTCACCGGCTCCCACCCGCCCATCAAGAAGGTCCTCAAGAAGAACCAGCTCCTCTTGGTCCAGGTGACCAAGGAGCCCACCGGAACCAAGGGCGCGGCCCTGACCACCTACATCTCCATCGCCGGGCAGTCCCTGGTGGTCATGCCCGGCCGGGGCGGGGGGGGCGGGGTCTCCCGGAAGATCGAGGACGAGGCCGAGCGCAAGAGGCTCAAAAAGATCTGGTCCGAGATGGAGCCGCCGGAGGAGGTGGGGGTCATAGTCCGGACCAGGGCCATGGGCAAGTCCAAGCGGGAGATAGTCCGGGACCTGACCGAGTTGGTCCGGCTCTGGGATGAGATCAAGGCCCGGCTGGCCGATGCCCCGACGCCCTCTCTGGTCCACAAGGAAGAGGACATGGCGTTAAGGACCATCAGGGACTACTTCAGCCCTGACGTGGAGGAGATCCTCATCGACGATAAGGACCTCTACAACAAGGCCAGGGAGTACCTGGAGATAATCGCCCCCCGCAACGCCCGCAAGGTCAAGCTCTACAAAGAGAAGCGGCCCATCTTCGCCAAGTACGAGTTGGAGAAGCAGATCGAGACCATCTACCACAACCGGGTCCAGCTCCCCTCGGGCGGGGGCATCCAGATCGACCCCACCGAGGCCCTGGTGGCCATCGACGTCAACTCGGGCAAGGCCACCCGGGAGGGGGATATCGAGAAGACGGCCTTCAAGACCAACCTGGAGGCCGCGGTGGAGGCGGCCCGCCAGCTCCGGCTCCGGGACATGGGCGGGTTGATCGTCATCGACTTCATCGACATGCGCGATGCCAGGCACAACCGGGAGGTGGTCAAGGCCTTCCGGGAGGAGGCCAAGAAGGACAAGGCCAGGATAAGGCTGGGGATGATCAGCCGGTTCGGGATGCTGGAGCTGAGCCGGCAGCGGATCAGCCCCTCCATCGAGGACGGCTCCTACCAGGTTTGCGACCACTGCCAGGGCAAGGGCCGGATCCAATCGGTGGAGACGGCCGCCCTGGGCTGGCTGCGCCGGATCTGGCAGGGGACCAGCGGGTCCAAGGTCAGCACGGTCACCGCCACCCTGCCCCGTCAGGTGGCCGACTACCTCCTCAACCAGAAGCGGGAGGAGCTGGTCCAACTGGAGGAGCGCAACAAGGTCTCCATCAAGATCCAGGGCGATCCCTGGCTGGCCCCGGAGGCCGGCGAGCTGGACTTCGGCCGCCAGGAGGAGGAGAGTGCCTGACTCCGAATGGGTCCGGACCAGGGCCGCCTTAGGGAGGCTCGACCCGATCAGGGCGGCCAAGCTCCTGCCCAAGCTGCTGGTCAAGGGGCCGGGCCTGATCGCCAAGGCCCAGGAGCTTTTGAAGGTCTACCCCTTCTCCGACGACCGGTTCAAGATCAGGATGATCCACCACCTGGAGAAGGAGCTGCCGGAGATGGCGGAACTCTACCAGGCCATCTTGGCCGACCTGATGACCGGAAAATCAAGGCTTAACAATTACTGAATGCCGTTCCGGACCGAGTTCCGTTAGTCCACTAGCCCATGAAATATCCGAGCTAGGCCAGAGTCCAGGGCTTGTTGAAGTAGACCCCCCGAACCTCCCTGGCCTTGGAATCGGCCCATTTTTCCAAGCCCATCTTGTTGATCAGGCCCAGGTTGAAGACCTTGAGGTCCGACATCGAGTCACCTATGTTATTCGCCTCCCGGCGAACCAGGATTTATCTGGAGTTGACCTGATCTTTTTGGGCGGGATAGGTTCTAAACCAGTGATTTAGCTTTTTAGGCGGCCTAAAACCTGATAACCGGCTCTCTGGTGGGAGCCGGAGAGCGGGCTCAATATGGCCTCTGGAAACTTAATGGGCCCTAAAAAGCCCCTCGTCGAATTGGGAATCATTCACGGGGCAATTCGAAGCCAAACGAAAATCTCCGAGGTTGGCGCAGGATTCCGGATGCTATGAGCAGGAGGAGATAACAATGGAATTTAACCAGGTAAAACTCATCTATTTTTCACCCACTGGAACCACTCAAAAGGTATTGGAAAGTATTGCCAAGGGCATCACTTTTGAAGATGTCGAGCATATTAATTTAACCCTTCCGGAAAGAGCTCAACAAACAATTCCGCCCTTTTCAGATGAACTCGTAATAATAGGTGCACCTGTTTACGGTGGTCGTCTGCCGGCTGAGGCAATCAATCGATTCAAACAGCTAAAGGCAAGAAAAACCTTGGCGGTTGTCATCGTGGTATATGGGAACCGGGAGTTTGAAGATGCCTTGTTGGAGTTAAAAAACCTGACCATTGAGTTGGGCTTTGTTCCGGTTGCCGGTGGGGCCTTCATCGGGGAGCACTCTTTTGCCACCAAGGAGGTCCCCATCGCCAATGGACGTCCGGACAGCCTGGATGTTCAAAGGGCAATGGAATTTGGAGTAAAAGTTAAAGATAAAATCAGAGCGTTACCATCACCTGAGGCCCAAGTTGATTTGGAAATTCCCGGCAGATTTCCATATGAAGGCGGACCGCGATCCATGACCGTTTCACCGGTGACCAAAGAAGACACCTGCACGGTTTGCGGGACCTGTGCCGGTGTCTGTCCAACCGCGGCCATTTCAATTAATGAAACCGTGGCCACTCAAATCGAGCGATGCATCCGCTGCTGTGCTTGTATTAAAAACTGCCCCACCGGAGCCAGGGTTTGGGAAGACAGCATGATGAAAACTATTGCCAACTGGTTAAACGAAAACTGCCGTACCCGCAAGGAACCTCAAATTTTCGGGATAAAAGGGTAGAGCCCGTCTCAAGAACCGCCGCTCATGATAAATCCGGGTTGGTGAGGGCCGTTCCGGACCGAGTTCCGTTTATCGCTCAGGCTAGAGTCCAAGGTTTGTTGAAGTAGACCTCCCGAACCTCCCTGGCCTTGGACTCGGCCCATTTTTCCAAGCCCATCTTGTTGATCAGGCACAGGTTGAAGACCTTGAGGTTGTGGGGCAGGTAACCGGCCTTGTCGGCGTAGGGATGGAGGTGGTCGCAGGGAAAATCCTGGCACTCGCCGCAGAAATTGAGCCCCTTGTCCTGGGAGCATTCGTAGGCCGCGCAGCGATGGGCCTCGCCAAAGAGATGCTGCTGGAGAGGGATCCGGCCGTGGTGGTCGCGGCAGCCTTGGCAGAGCATTTTTTCCACCGGGAGGTTGTACTTCCCGGCCAGCTCCTCCACCGCGGCCAAGGCCTCCTGATCCTCCTGGGCCAAAAAGAAACGGCAGTTGAAGCAGTCCAGCCCGCAGGGGGCGGTCAGCCGTAAATAATCCATGGGCTACTCTCCTTTAGCTCCTGAACTCACGGTCCCGGGCCTCCCGGCCCCCTGGTCATATAGATTCCGCACCCAAAGGCAACAAGTGCCTTTGCGTGCTTACGGCCGGCAAAAGCATGGTTTTGCCGGCCTTACGAGCTCTGATGAGCTCGGCGCGTCCTGTGGACGCGCATACCAAGTTGCATGTCAAGAGCAACTTGGTATTACTCCTCGGGGATGAGGAGGTACTTGACCCCGGCCCCGCTCTCGGCCAGCTTGAAGGCCTCCTCCCACCTGGCCAGCGGGTACTCGCCCGAGACCAGGCTCTCCAGGTCCACCCGGCCCTGGCGGAGCAGGTCCAGGGCCTTGAGCCAGGACCGGTGGTGGTGGGCGAAGGTTCCCTTGAGGGTCAGCTCCTTGAGGGTCACTTGATCCAGGTCAAAGGGTATCTCCCGGCCGGTCAGCCCCACCTGGACAAGCTCGCCTCCCTTGCCGAGGTTGGCGACGGCGTCGCGAACCCCGGCCGGGTTGCCGGAGCAGTCGAAGGCGGCCTCGAAGCCGTAGCCGGAGGTCATCTCCCGGGTCAGGTCGGCCAGGTTCTCGGCCTGGATGTTGACCGCCCGCCGGGCCCCCAGCCGGGCGGCCAGCTCCAGCCTCTTTAAGTCTGCCGAGGTGCCGGTCACGACCACCTGGGCCCCGGCGGTCCGGGCCACCTGGAGGACCAGGAGGCCGATAGTCCCCGGACCGGTGACCAGGACCAGCTTCCCCTTTAAGGGCGAGGCGGTCTCCAGGACCGCGTGGGCGGCCACGGCCAGGGGCTCGCAAAGAGCCCCGGCGGTGAAGGAGACCGGTTCCGGGAGGCGGTGGAGTCCGGCGGCCCGGACCTTGACGTAAAGGGCAAAGGCTCCGTCGGTGGCGTAGCCCATCCCCACCCGCCGGTCGCAGAGATGGGTCCGGCCCGCCCGGCAGAACCGGCACTGGCCGCAGGAGAAGACCTCGCTCTCCACGGTGACCCTGTCGCCGGGGGTGAAGCCCTCCACCCCGGGGCCGGTCTCGGCCACCTCCCCGCAGCACTCGTGGCCCAGGGTCACCGGCGGCCTGAGCTTGCCGAAGTGGCCGTGCCAGATGTGGATGTCGGTGAAGCAGACCCCGCCCCGCCTGACCCTTAAGACCGCCTCCCCTGGTCCGGGACGGGGAACCTCCACCTCCCGGACCTCGATCCGTCCCGGTCCTTGCTCAAGCTTCCTTAAGGCCTTCATCCCTCTTCGCTTCCGCCGGCTCTTAAGCCTGGGCCCGGCCGGCCGCCTTCTGACCCAGGGCCTCGGTCATCTTCAAGGCGTCGATGAGGATCTTCTGGTCCACCGGCACGGCCATCTTGTAGATGTGGCTGCCCTCCTGGCAGGACTTCTCGGCCATGAGGCGGTAGTGGTCTTCGGTGGGCTCACTCAGTCCCAGGTCGGCCAGGGTCCGGGGAAGCCCCACCTGGCCGTAGAACTCCAAGAGGTCCTCGATGAACTCCAGGGGCCTGTTCTCCAGGACGAGCTGGACCAGGAGCCCGAAGGCCACCTCCTCGCCGTGGAGGGCGCCGTGCATCTCCGGGGTGGCGCTGGTGCCCCGGGTCAGGGCGTGGGCGCAGGCCAACCCGCCGCTTTCAAAGCCCAGGCCGCTCAGGAGGATGTTGGCCTCCACCACCAGCTCCACCGCCTCGGTGACCAGCCCCCTCTCCACGGCCAGCTTGGCGGCCAGCCCGTTCTCCCGGATGAGCCGGTAGGAGAGGTCGGCCAGGACCATGCCGGAGTAGGTCTGGCGGCCGTCCCAGAGGTTCAGGGCCGCGGTGGCCAGGCTCTGCTCGGCCTCGAACTTGGTGGGCAGGGCGTCGCCCATGCCGGACACCAGGAAACGGGCCGGGGCCGAGGCGATGACCCCGGTGTCCACCAGGACCAGGTCGGGGTTGGCCGGCAGGCGGAGGACCTCCTTGAGCTCGTGGGACTGGCTGTAGATCACCGCCAGCCGGCTGACCGGGGCGTCGTTGGAGGCTATGGTCGGGACGATGACCAGGGAGAGGGGATTTTTCAGGGTGGAGGCCTTGGCCGTGTCCAGGGTCTTTCCGCCGCCCAGGCCGATCACCAGGTCGCAGCCCCCGCTCCGGGCAACATCGGCCACCCGGTCCACCTCCTGGTGGGTGCACTCCCCGCCGAAGATGGTCACCTGAAAACGGTCGACCCGGCCGGCCAGGGCCGCCTGGACCCGCTTCTCCAGGAGGGGCCAGACAAAAGGGTCGGCCAGAATGAGGGGGTTGGCCCCCAGGCCGGCGACCAGCTCGCCCAACCTGTCCAAGGCGCCGCGGCCCTGGAGATAGCGGCCTGGGAAGCCAATCACTCGGGGGCGGTCTGAATGTCTTGACATGGCTCTCCTCGCTTCAGGGGGGACCCGGGAAGGGATCTCTCGGGCCCAAGAAGGGACCGAGCCGACCCCAAACTCAAACCTGCCATTGGATCGGAAGACAAGGCAATATAAAACAATAACATAGATTTCGCAATCAAAGCCGATAAAGGGCCTGGGACCTCCCGGCCGGTAAAAGGGATTTTACCGTTCCCAAGAGCTCTGTCCCGCTCGGCCCTCCCTGGGGGCGGCCTGATCCAAGCTGCATTTCAAAAACAACTTGGGATTACCGGGGGAGGGGAAGCGGGCTCCAGGGGACCGGTCCGGAGAGGGGAGATCTTGTCCCTGGCCGCCGGGGATAGGCCCTCAGCCTCCCGGACGGCCGGAGAGGAACCTCTCCAGGGCAGCGGCGAAACGCGAAGCGTCCTTGGGGGAGTAGGGGGCCGGCCCGCCCAGGTCCTGGCCGGTCTCCCTGAGCGACATCATGAAGTCCCTTAAGGAGAGCTTCTCCCGGACGTTCTCCTCGGTGTAAAGCTCTCCCCGGGGGTTGATGGCCGTGACCCCCGAGCCCACCACCTCGGCCGCCAGGGGCAGGTCGGCGGTGACCACCAGGTCGCCGGGCCGGGCCTGGGCGGCGATGTGCTTGTCGGCGCTGTCCATCCCCCGGGGGACGACCTGGACCGAGAAGAGGGGTGAGCCGGGCGGGCTTAAGCTCCGGTCGGCCACCAGGACCACCTCGATCCCCAGCCTCAGGGAGGCCCTCAGGACCAGGTCCTTGGCCGCCCTGGGGCAGCCGTCGGCGTCGATCCATATTTTCAAGACCAGTTCCTTAGGGGGCTAAGCCGAAGCGTGATCCGGGAACCATCGCTTCCGGGGGCGTGGGCCTGTTTCAGGACAGGGGTGATGGTTCGGACCGCCTCCAGGGTCAATCGCCCGGGTTGAATCGCCGGATGATGTAGCCGCCCGACTTCTCGTCCCGCTCCAGGTCCATCAGGCCCCGGGAGGCGGCCTCCTCCAGGAGGCGATTGAAGGAGCGGAAGCCGTAAAAGGACTCGTTGAACCCGGGCCGGCGGCGCTTGAGGGTCTGCTTGACCATGGAGCCCCAGATCTTCTCCTCCGAGCCGCGCTCCTCGGCCAGCGCCTCCAGTGTCTCCATGATCAGGTCCAGGGCCTCCCTGGTCCGGTCCTCGGCCTCCTTGTCCTCCTTGACCGCGGCGGCCGAGGCCCGGCCGTCCTTTTTCGGCGTCTTCCGGGGGGCTTTCTTGGGGGCCGGTTTCTCGCGCACCAGGTCGTCGTAGAAGATGAACTCGTCGCAGTTGGCGATGAGGAGGTCGGAGCTGGAGTTCTTGACCCCCACCCCGATGACGACCTTGTTGTTCTCCCGCAGCTTGCTCACCAGGGGGGAAAAGTCCGAGTCGCCGCTGACGATGACGAAGGTGTCCACGTGGGACTTGGTGTAACAGAGGTCCAGGGCGTCCACGACCATCCGGATGTCGGCTGAGTTCTTGCCGGACTGGCGCAGGTGGGGGATCTCAATGAGCTCGAAGGCCGCCTCGTGCATGGCCGCCTTGAACTCCTTGTATCGCTCCCAGTCGCAGTAGGCCTTCTTGACCACGATGCTGCCCTTGAGGAGCAGCCGCTCCAGGACACGGCGGATGTCGAACTGGACCTGGCCGGCGTCCCGCACCCCGATGGCCACGTTTTCAAAGTCGCAGAAGACGGCCAGGTTTTGGGTTTCGGTGGTCTTGGTCATGGGCTCCTTTCGGGACGGTTGAGGTTGCCAGGAGGCATCGCTACCTAGTCTTCTAGACCTTTAAGGGAATCTTGGCAAGCGAGGTCCACCCTTGGCTACGGCCGGGGAGGTTTTTCGGAGCCCAGCCAGGCTAGGCCGGAAAAACCCCTGGAGGTCCCCTTGTCCAAGACCTCCCTCACGGTCCGAACCATCTCCCTCAGGGTGAAGGGCTTGTCCACGATCCCCGAAGCCCCGGCGGCGAGAACGTCCTTCAGCCCGCCGTTCCGGGAGTAGCCGCTGGCGATGATGACCCTGGCCTCCGGATTGAGCTTGAGCAGCTCCGCCAGGCACTTGTGTCCGCCCATTCCGGGCATGCTGATGTCCAGAATCACCAGGTCTATCTCCGCGCCCCGGGCCCGGTAGATCTCCAGGGCCTCCTCTCCGCTTGCCGCGGTCAGGACCTCATGGCCCTGGCGGGAGAGAAAAATCCGCCCCAGATCGCGGAGAGCCGCCTCGTCATCCACCAGGAGGATGGTCTCGCTGCCCCTGGGCAGCTCCTGGTCCGCCGGACCCTTTTCGGTCAGGGGGCGGTCAACCGCTCTCAGCGCCGGGAGATAGATGGTGAAGGTCGTCCCCTGGCCGAGCCGGCTGGAGCAGGCGATGTGCCCGCCGTGGCTTTTAACCACTCCGTAGACCATGGCCAGCCCGAGACCGGTCCCCCGGCCGATCTCCTTTTTGGTGAAGAAAGGATCATACATCTGATCCATGGTGACCTGGTCCATCCCCACCCCGGTGTCCGCAACCTTGAGGAACACGTAATCGCCGGGGGCAAGGTCCGGTTGGGGGCGGCGGTCCTCCGGATGAAGGATCAGGTTCCCGGTCTCTATCAACAGCCGGCCGCCCTCGGGCATGGCCTCCCCGGCGTTGGTGCCCAGGTTCATCAGGACCTGACCCAGCTGGGCCGAATCCCCTTGGATGAGCCAGAGGTCCCCGCCCAGGCGGGTCTCGATGGTGATCATCCGGGGAAGGATTCTCTCCAGCATCTTCTTGATCGGGATTACCTCCTTGTTCAAGTCAAAGGGCCTGAACTCCGACTCGACCCTTCGAGAAAAGGTCAGGATCTGCCTGACCAGAGCCTTGGCCCGCTCGGCCGCCTTGAGCACCTCCTTGAGGAGGGGCGAAGGGGAGGCCCCGGTCTTGACCCCTTCCAGGGCCAGCTCGGTGTAGCCGAAGATGGCCGAGAGGATATTGTTGAAGTCGTGGGCGATACCCCCGGCCAAGGTGCCCAGGGACTCCATCTTTTGGGCCTGGCGCAGGCGGGCCTCCAGCTCCTGCCGCTCGCGCTCCCTTTGCTTGTCCTCGGTGATGTCGCGGATAAAGGAGAGGGAGACCTCCCGGCCCTGGTAGATGATCCTGCTGGCCGAGACCTCGACGTTGATTGTCCGGCCGTCCCTGGTCAGGCCCAGGTGCTCGTACCTGCTGGGCGCGGTTTGGCAGGCCTGTCTTTGCCTGGCGTAACCGGCCACCAGCTCCAGGTCATCCGGGTGGACCAGGGCCGAGATGGGCAGTCCCAACATCTCCCCGGGCGATCCATAGCCGTAGATCTCGGCGAACCGCCTGTTGACGAAAATGTGCTTGTCTCCGTGGACCAGGGCCACCCCGTCGATGGAGGACTCGATGGCGGTCCGGTAGCGCTCCTCGCTCTCCAGGAGGGCCTGCTCGGTTCTCCTCCTGACGGCCAGCTCGGCTGTCAGCTCCTTGGTTCTGGCGGCCACGGTTCGCCGGAGGGACCAGGACCAGCCCAGAACCAGGGCCAGGAGGAGGAGGAGGGGGACCAGGATGAAGGCCAGGTACTTCAGGAGCCTGGGTAAGTTGGTCTTCTTCTCGTAGGCCCCGAACCATTTTTGGTAGATCCGATCGTACTCCCCTGACTGCTTGATGAGGCCGATCCCCTCGTTGAGGATGGCCACCAGCTCAACCTCACCTTCCCGAACGGCGAAGCAGTAATTCTGGGACAGCAGGGGCGGGCCCACGGCCTTGATGTCCCCGAGCCCCAGCTTGTGGGCCAGAAACAAGCCCAGCAGCCGGGGCAGAAAGGCGCAGTCCTCCCGGCCCGAGGCCAGGAGGTTGAGGGCCTCCTCGGGGTTGACGACCCTGACCACATGGGGGCTAAGCTGCTGGGCGGTGACGTAATCGTCCCCCATGTCGCCGCGCTGAACGATGATCCTTTTGCCCCTGACCTGCTCCAGGGAGCCGATGGAAGAGCCCCGGCGGACGAAGACGGCGTAGGAGTTGATAATGTGGGGCGCGGAGAAGTCCACCAGCCGGTCCCGTTCCGGGGAGTAGTACATCCCGGTGAGGGCGTCGATCCGCCCCTTCTCCAAGTCGGCCCGGACCTCGTTCCAGGGACCCAGGTCGATCTCTATCTCCAGCCCCATGACCTGGGCCACGGCCCGGACGATGTCGATGTTGAACCCGGCGGGAAGGCCGTTCTGTGCCAGGTACTCGTAAGGCGGATAGCTGTCGTCGCCGCGGAAGAGAAGAACCCGGCCCTGATCGGCCAGGGCGGCGGGAGGGCAAAAAATCCCCACAAAAAAGGATAGCAGGCAGAGGCCCGCGGCCAGTGGGGTTAACATCCCTGGTCTCATGATCCTGGCCCATCCTACCACCGTTTTCAAATTACTTCGGGGAATAAATCCCTCCCTTTGAGACCGGTCTTTCCGGCCTGCCCGGGAAGGGATTATAACGTCCCTGAATTTAGCTGTCTTATGCTTTTCCACGGGGCGGTGAAAACCGGGAGGGTTGGGAAAGAGGCGGGCCGAGGCGGTGATCAGAAGAGACTGCCCAGGGGCGGGGAGCTGATTCTGCATTTATCCGGTTAGATCGCCGGGATGGCCGGAAGAGAGGGCTAAAGGAATTGACCCCAGAGGAGGGAGACCGGGCGGAGGTAAATCCCGGCCAGGTTTCCTGGGCTGACGGTCGACCGGAGGCTCGACCACCCAATTGGGGAGCGGAAGGGACCTGGCCGACCTCCTCAGTTCTCCCGCAGGGCGGCCCAGGTGCCGTCCTTTTTCCGGTAAAAAACCTTCCTCTTGCTGAGCTGTTTCGTCTCCAGGGGGCTTTGAATGTAAAGCCTGTACCTGACCTCCACCTGTCCGGATTTGAGCTTGGAGACGGCGTCGATATCGTACCTGACCTCGGGCTTGGTCCCGTCCTGGTTGGAGGTGGTCAACCTGGTCATGACCGCCTCCAGGGAGAGGGTGGTCCTGACGGTCTGGATCAGCTTCTGGTCCTTCCGAAAATCGTAGACATCGCCGGCCCGCTTCTCCCGTTGGCCCACGAACTTGGTGACCACAAAGCCGCCGATCCCGGCCAGGACGGCGGCCAGGACCATGATTATTAAAATATTCTGGGCATTTTTATTCATAACCTTATTATGGCCACTCAGCCTGGCAGAGGCAAGAGGCTTGGCCTTGGCTAAGGATTGGATGTGTGTTAAAGAGTCGGTCATGGAGACGGCAGCGAGCAAGGTCATGAGCCTCGCCGAGGCGGTGGGGAGGTTTGTCTCGGACGGCGACTCGGTGGCCATCGGCTTGGCCTTGGAGAACCTGATCCCCTATGCCGCCGGGCACGAGATCATCAGGCAGGGGAAGAAGGAGTTGACCCTGATCGGACCCATCTCCGACGTCCTTTTTGACCAGCTCATCGGGGCCGGCCTGGTGAGAAAGGTCATGGCCGCCTGGGTGGGCAACGTGGCCACCGGGCTGGGTTACCGCTTCCGCCAGGCGGTGGAGGAGGGGAAGGTGGAGATGGTGGACTACTCCAACTTCGCTCTCTCCCTGGCCCTCCAGGCCGGGGCCTCGGGGATGCCTTCCCTGAACACCCTCTCCCTCCTGGGAACGGACACCATGGCCCGCAACCCGGATATCACCGAGACCTCCTGCCCCTTCACCGGCCAGCGGCTGGCCGCGGTCAGGGCGCTCAGGCCGGACGTGACCATCATCCACGTCCAGCGGGCCGACTCGGAGGGCAACAGCCATATCTGGGGGCCTTACGGGGTGACCGTGGAAGGGGCCAAGGCGGCCAGGAAGCTCATCGTGGTCTGCGAGGAGCTGGTCCCGCCGGAGGTGATCCGGGCCGACCCCAACCGCTGCCTGATTCCCGGATTTTTGGTGAACGCGGTGGTGGTCGAGCCCTGGGGGGGGCATCCCTCCGGGGTCCAGGGGTTCTACGGGCACGACGACGCCTACTACGTGGATTACGCCCGGAGGACCAGGGACCCCCGGGAAGCCAGGGCCTGGCAGGCCGACTGGATAGACTCCCTGGCCGACCGGGGCCAGTACCTCAAGGCCCTGGGACCCAACCGGATGCAGAGCCTGATGGTCTCCCGGCCGGCCCCGGCCCCGGCGGTGGAGTTCGGGTATTGATAAAGATTCCGCAATCAAAGGCACCTAGTGCCTTTGATTGCTCACGGCCGGCAAAAGCGTGGTTTTGCTGACCTTACGAGCTCTTACGGGCTCGGCGCGCCTCGTGGGCGCGCATACCAAGTTGCCTTGAAAGAGCAACTTGGTATTACCTCCGGGCCCAGGCGGAGCCGGATGGAAAGATTGGGGCTGAGCAAAGGTGCCTTTTGACTACACTCCCTCGGAGCTGATGGTCTGCGCCGCAGCCCGGGAGATAAAGAACGGGGACCGGGTCTTCGTGGGGATGCGGCTCCCCCTCCTGGCCTTTCTGGTGGCCCTGGGCAGCCACGCCCCCAAGGCGGTGGGGCTCTTTGAGAACGGGGTGATCCGGACCACCCCGGCCGAGGCCCCCTTTATCACCATGGGCGATCCGCCCAACGTCCAGGGGGCGCTCTCCTGCGGCTCAATGGCCGCGGTGATGGATCTTCTCCAGTCTGGCCGGGTGGATCTGGGCCTGATCGGCGGAGCGGAGGTTGATCCCCACGGCAACCTCAACACCACCAAGGTCCAGGCCGGGGAACGGACCATCAGGCTCCCCGGATCGGGCGGGGGGGCGGACATCGCCTCCCTGGCCAACCGGCTCCTGATCCTGATGCCCCACGAACGGCGCCGCTTCAAGTCCGAGCTGTCCTACCTGACCTCGCCCGGGTTCGGTTCAGGCAAGGGCTGGAGGGAGGAGCAGGGCTTGAGGGGCGGCGGCCCCAAGGCAATCATCACCAACCTCTGCATCTTCGACTTCGATCCCCTGACGGCCAGGGCCCGGTTGGCCTCCCTTCACCCCGGGGTCAGGCTGGAGGAGGTCAGGGAACGGACCGGGTTCGAGGTGGAGGTGAGCCCGGACCTGATCACCACCCCCCCGCCCAACGCCAAAGAGCTTGAGCTAATCAGGCGTTACGATCCGGAAGGCTTCTGGACCCGCTGATCTTTTTTCTTGACAACCCTTTAGAGGCCCGCCTACAGTTATTTTATAGCTATATTATAGTTACTTGCCAAACCATCTTACCTTGGCTGGAGGCATAGTCCCCATGGCTTCTGAACGTGAAAAGGGCGCCGACCGGAGCTTCCGGGACCCCGCCTTCCGGGAGAACGGCCAGCCCAAGGCCAAGTTCGAGGTTTACGGCGAGGAGATGATCGAGAAGGAGGTCAAGCAGAGCGGCAACTCGGGCCGGGTCTACCTCCCCCCGGAGTGGGTCGGCAAGCAGGTCAAGATCATCCGCCTGGACTGACCGAGCCAGGATATTTCAGGAAGACCGCCAAGAGAAAAGCAAATAGAAATATATTTCATATGGTTATAATGGCTTTGAGGCGGTTTGGGGTGGTGACGGTTGGTAACCCTGGGCGGGGGGGACCGATTCGACGGTCTTCACCCTGCGGGCGGGTCGATTCGGCCGCATCTGCTGCGTTGGCTGACACTCGCGGGCGGGAGGCCACCGCTTCGCGCCCCGCGTCTTGCATCCGCGGCCGACTCGACTGGTGAAACATCCGGGCGAGAGTATGTAGAGGGGTTGTCACAGCGCCATGGAAATTCGAAAGATGAAGCCGGGCGATCTGCCAGAGGTGGAGGAGATCCAGGAGACCATCATCCAGGGCCGGATCTCGGCCGCCTGGAGAACCGGTCTGGCGGAGCAGATAGAGATGCCGTCCAGCCGCTGCCTGGTGGCCGTGGACAGCGGCCGGGTGGTGGGCTTCATGATCAGCGAGGTGACCAACGGGGCCTTCGGGACCGACCGGGCCGGCTGGTTGGGCTGGGTCGGGGTCAGCCCCCGGAGGATGGGGCAGGGAATAGGCCGCTCCCTGGCCCAGGCCCTGTTCGAGGTCTTCAAGAAGGAGGGGGTGGGGCAGGTCTACACCGCCGTCCGCTGGGACTCGGTGGACATGCTCTCCTTTTTCAAGTCCCTGGGCTTTGATCGCTCCAACTTCATCAACCTCCGCAAGCGGCTGGACGGCCCCGAGACCGGCTAGCCCGAACATTTCCTCCAGAGCGCCGAAGAAATAAGGAAGTAAAGAAATAATTCAGGCGGTTGAATTGATTTTGGCGGGTCTTGACCGGCGGCGGGCGGCAGCCCTGACCGGGTGAGGATAATCGGGCGGCCTCAACCCGGCGGGCCAAGGCGGTTGGGCCGCATCCGGTGCGCCCAGGCGGCACCCGGCGGGGGTTGACCAAGGCTAGGCGCCCCGCGCCTTGGACCTGCGGCCAACTGGACCGGTGAAATGCCCGGGCTAGCCCGGAAGGGTGATCGCGGCCGGCGATCATCCCACTTGGTTCCTCAATTTTTTGAGCAACCTACTCCCCGGAAGGGCTCGACCCCCTGACCGCAACCGCCCGTCACCATCTCGCCCAACCACCCCGCCCGGCCCTGGCCGGAGCGCCCAAACCCGGATCATGTCCTTGCCCAGGACGCGGAACCCGGCCGAAGCCGGGCCCGGCCCCTAGGAGGGAGCGCCGATGATCACGGCCGGAATAGACATCGGGGCCAAGGCGGTCAGGATCGTCCTCCTGAAAAACGGCCGGGAGGTGGTCGAAAAGGTGGCGGTGGCCGCGGGAACCGAGGTCAAGAGGTCCATTGAGGAGGCCTGGCAAAGGCTTCGGCAGAAGACCGGGACCAGGCCGGAGGAGATCGAGGCCGTCGCGGCCACCGGGGCCGGCAGGGCGGATGCTCTCCAGGCCGCCAGGACCGTGACCGAGGTCCGGGCCGACGCCAGGGGGGCGGTCTTCCTTTTTCCCCAGGCCAGGACGGTGGTCGACCTGGGCGCCGAGGAGGGCCGGGCCGTCAGGGTCGACGCCGGGGGGAGAGTGGTGGACTTCGCCATCAACGAGAGGTGCGCCGCCGGGGCGGGGATCTTCATCGAAACCATGGCCCGGGCCCTGGAGGTCCCGCTGGAGGATCTGGGCCCCTTGAGCCTCCGGTCCACCCGGGAGGTGACCATCAACGCCCAGTGCGTCGTCTTCGCCGAGAGCGAGCTGGTGACCCTGGTCCACGCCCAGACCCCCAAGCCGGACATGGCCCGGGCCATCCACCTGGCTATCGCCGAGCGGGTCGGGTCCATGGTCCGCCGGGTGGGGCTGGAGGAGAGGGTGGTCCTGATCGGCGGGGTGGCCAAAAACGTCGGCTTCGTGGACTGCCTTGGGCAGGAGCTTCAGACCGAGATCCTTATCCCGGAGAGCCCGGGGTTCGTGGGGGCCCTGGGGGCGGCCCTGATAGCCGCCGAAATCGGGCAAGAGCCGGACCCCGCAAGGTGGGGAAGGTAGCTTGGCCGAAGAGTTCTGGAGATGGACCGAGTCCCGCTGGAACGATCCGGAGGTGGACTGGCGAAAGGCCGGGATAATCGCGGCCGGGGTGGACGTGGGCTCCGTCTCCTCCCAGGCGGTGGTCCTGGCCGACGGCCGGCTCTACGCCTACGGCAACACCCGGACCGGCTCCAGCTCGCCCGACTCGGCCCTCAAGGTCATGGCCAAAGCCCTGGAGGGCACCGGCCTGACCATCGCCCACCTCCCTTATACCGTGGGGACCGGTTACGGCCGGGTCAACGTCCCCTTTGGCCAGCGGGCCGTCACCGAGATCGCCTGTCACGGCCGGGGGGCCAACTTCATCTACGGCCCCTCCCTCCGGACCGTGCTGGACATGGGCGGCCAGGACTGCAAGGCCATCCACGTGGACCAGCAAGGCCGGGTGACCAACTTTTTGATGAACGACAAGTGCGCCGCCGGAACGGGCCGGGGGATGGAGGTCCTGGCCGATCTCCTGGGAGTGTCCATCAATGAGATCGGCGAGCTCTCCCTCCAGGTGGAGGAGGAGCCTGAGCCGGTCTCCTCGACCTGCGTGGTCTTTGCCAAGTCAGAGGCCGGGGGACTGCTCCGGGCCGGATGGCCCAAGGAGAAGGTCCTGGCCGCCTACTCCTCGGCCATGGCCCGCCGGGTGGCCGGCCTCCTGGAGAGGATCGGGGTGGAGCCGGAGCTGGGGATCACCGGCGGGATCGCCAAGAACAAGGGGGTGGTCGTCCGCCTGGCCAGGGAGCTCAACTTGACCCCCCTGGAGTCCATCTACGACACCCAGATCGCCGGGGCCTTGGGGGCGGCCCTCTTTGCCCAGGACCTTTTAAAACAGGGTAAAAAGAAGTAGACCCGGTCCGGCTGCCGGCCGGTCCGGGAAAAGACGGTCCAAGGAGGAGTAAGACACGATGGCTGGGCCGGATCGAGGCGGCGGCGGGGTTCAGCCGGCCAGGGAGGCCGGGCTCCGAGCCCAAGGCTGGGAACGGAGGACGGTGGCCAACGAACCCCGGCTGAGCGAGCTGACCCAGGAGTACCGCACCCTGGGGTTGGAGGTCCTTTGGGAGCCGTTTGATCCCTCGGCCCCGGGGGAGGGCGGGTGCACCTCCTGCTTTGAGAATGAAAAAACGGCCGGGCAGGTCAGGATCATTTACACCCGTCCCCGGCCAACGGGCCGGGCCGAGGAGGACGACCTGTTTTAGCCCCAGGGACGTCACGAGACCGGGATGGCCGTGTTTACAATCCCTGGATCCGTCCCGGGGATTGAGGTGAAAAGGGGACTTTGATAAGATTCATCAGCTTTCCGGTGGCTCGGGGCCGGGGGATCAATCAAGGAGGGTCAGGGGTGAAAAAGTACTGGGATGAGAAGTTCGAGACCATGCCCTTAGAGAAGATGGAGGCCTTCCAGCTGAAGAAGCTCCAGGAGACGGTCAGCTGGCTCCACCAGAAGGTGCCCTTCTACCAGCGGAAGATGGACGAGGCCGGGGTCAAGCCCGGCGACATCAAGTCCCTGGCTGATATCGCCAAGCTGCCCTTCACGGTCAAGAACGACCTTCGGGACAACTACCCCTTCGGGCTGTGCGCCGTGCCCATGGCCGAGGTGGTCCGGATCCACGCCTCCTCGGGGACCACCGGCAAGCCCATCACCGGGCCCTACACCGCCGATGACCTGGAGCAGTGGGCCCAGTGCATGGCCCGCAACCTCTGGGCGGCCGGGGTCAGGCCCGGGGACGTGATCCAGAACGCCTACGGGATGGGGCTGTTCACCGGCGGCCTGGGCTTCCACCAGGGGGCCCTGGCCCTGGGGGCGACCCTGGTTCCCACCGGCTCGGGGATGACCGAGCGCCAGGTGACCCTGATGAAGGATTTCAAGGCCACGGTCCTCTTCTGCACCCCCTCCTACGCCCTGACCATCGCCGAGAAGGCGGCCGAGATGGGGGTGGACGTCCGGAAGCTGCCGCTCAGGGTGGGGGTCTTCGGGGCCGAGCCCTGGTCTCTGGAGATGAAAAAGGAGATCGAGGAGAGGATGGGGATCCAGGCCCACGAGGCCTACGGTCTGACCGAGATGATGGGCCCGGGGGTGGCCTTCTCCTGCG
>Ga0068714_10002519_pt1 | contig 23470 bp, 19 predicted proteins | sample MTBNYHSulfiMetaG_FD_62988 | JGI IMG/M metagenome (GOLD analysis project Ga0068714, IMG submission 62988) | Enrichment culture microbial communities from rom New York Harbor, USA that are MTBE-degrading - MTBE-NYH (New York Harbor Sulfidogenic)... | ecosystem: Environmental > Aquatic > Marine >... | reverse complement strand
GCGGGGCTTGCTGTGAGAGATGAGGACAAGTCCAAAGAGCAGCTGATCAAAGAACTGGCTGAGCTGCGTCGGCGGAACGCCGAACTTCAGCAATCCGAGTTCAGCCGTGAGCGTACGGAAGCCGAACTCCACACGACCAAAGAGTATCTCGAGAACGTCATCGAGAATTCAGTAGACGCCATTGGTATCGTGGATCGTAAGGGACGATTTTTATTGTGGAATCGGCGCGCCGCCGAGATATACGGATACGGTTTCGAAGAGCTGAGGTCCAGAACCGCTTTTGATCTCTATGTGGATCCCGTGGATTTGGAGCGCATGCTGTCGCGGCTTCGTAAGCACGATGTGGTTCGCGAATACGAGATCCTGATGAAGAAAAAGGACACGAGTATCGTTCCCATGGACATTTCCATCAGCTTGCTGAAGGACCACCTGGGTCGCACGGTGGGGAGTGTGTGCGTGGCCAGAGACCTGTCCGAGCGAAAGAAAGCGGAAGCGGACCTGAAGCGGGCCAAAGAGAAACTGAGCCGGTATTCCAAGAGTCTCGAGGAGCAGGTGAAGGAGAGAACCCGCCAGATTACCAGCATTCTCAAGTACACGCCTGCTGTGGTGTATATCAAAGACAGGGACGCGTGCTATACGCTGGTCAATGCACGGCACGAAGAGTTGTTCGGCATTTCGAAAGAGGAAATCCGTGGTAAAAGCGATTACGATATTTTTCCAAAAGAAACGGCCGAGAAATTCCGCAGCAACGACCTCAGGGTGCTCTCAGAAGGGCGTTCTCTGCAAATAGAGGAATCCGTGCCGCAGAGCGACGGTATCCACACCTATCTTTCGGTCAAATTTCCACTTTATGACGAAAACGGAGCCACCACGGGCGTATGCAGTATCTCTACGGACATAACGGAACTGAAGAAAGCGCAGAATCAACTCAGACGGCTTTCGGCCAGTTTTATAACGAGCCAGGAAAAAGAGCGGGCCGCCATTGCCAGGGAGCTTCACGACGAACTTGGACAGGCGCTTACGGCCCTGCGTATGGATTCCGTGTGGTTGCTCGGACGGGTGTCCAAAACCGATCCCGAAGCATCGAAGCGCGCCTTGACGATGCGTGACCTCGTCGACAAGACGATCGATGAGATTCGGGGCATGGCTCTTCGGTTGCGCCCGGGCATTCTCGATGACTTAGGTTTGATTCCTGCACTGGAATGGTATACCGGTGAATTCGAAAAGCGCACAGGCATTGGATGTATTTTGCAGCATATGACCGTGCCCAATGTGGACGAGGTGGTCGCAACCGAAGCCTACCGCATCGCTCAAGAGGCCCTGACGAACGTTGCGCGTCATTCTTCGGCTTCCCACGCGGAGGTAAAACTGCAATTCGAAAACGGCGCGTTGACCCTGGAAATCATGGACAATGGAGACGGTTTCAGCCTTGCCGATGTAGAGAAAATAGAGGGGCTGGGTCTGGCCGGAATGCGGGAGCGTGCGGGTCTGGTGGGCGGTACGCTCGATATACGATCCCAGCCTGGAAGCGGCACCCACGTGTGTTGTACGATCCCAATAGCAGACAAGATCGGAGTGGATGATTGATCCGGGTTCTTCTGGCAGATGATCATAGCATCGTTCGCGCCGGACTCCGCCGCATCATCGAAGAGAGCGGCGAGATAGAGGTGATTGCCGAAGCGGCGGACGGACGTGAAGCCATCAGGAAGATCCGCGAGACGGTTCCCGACGTGGCGGTGGTTGATATATCCATGCCGGGCCTGGATGGACTCGAGGTGATCAACGAGCTTAAATCCACCTGTCCGACTTTGCCGATCCTGGTCCTCACCATGCACGAGGAGGAGCAATACGTAGTGCGCGCCATAGGCGCCGGAGCCAAAGGTTACATAACCAAACGTTCGGCTCCCGAACAATTGGTAAAAGCCATATACAAGTTGAAAGAAGGCGGCCGTTTCCTCAGTGATTCGGCTGCGGAATCGCTGGCGTCCCGTATGGCCGAGGGAATTCCCGGCCGATCGCCCCTGGACTGCCTGTCCAACAGAGAAATCCAGGTGTTGAGGCGTCTGGCATTGGGACAGACCACGCGCGAGATTGCGGAGGTGTATCACATCAGCGTAAAAACGGTGGATACCTACCGATTCCGGTTGCTCAAAAAACTCAACCTGAGAAACAATGCGGAAGTATCGAGGTTCGCCATCCAAAACCGACTCGTTGAATTCTGACGTCCGATTTTTTCTAAAGATCATACCGGCCGGTCATGCAGAAGCCCATATGCAATTGTCCCTCCCTCGATTTGGTAACATCCGCCTGCGTGTAAGAATTTCTTTTACAGTAAAATCAGAAATCCTCGGATTCTCAAGCGCCCGCTGATCCTGTACTATAGAATACCTGCGAGTTCACGGTCGTCATCGCGGACAGATCGAAAAACCAAACCTAAAAATTGTGGGGCGTAACCTATGAAAATTCATGAATATCAGGCAAAAGAGCTTTTTGCCCGGTACCAGATTTCCATCCCCAAAGGGAGCATTGCTCACAGCCCCGAGGAAGCAAAATCGGTGGCGGAGGGACTGGGGGCCTATCCGGTGGTTGTGAAAGCTCAAATCCACGCCGGCGGCAGAGGTAGAGGTGGCGGAGTCAAGCTAGCGAATTCGGCGTCCGAGGTTCAGACGATTGCGCGACAGATGCTCGGGATGACGCTGGTAACCCATCAGACGGGACCCGAGGGTAAAGTGGTCCGAAAACTACTGGTGGAGCAGGGACTCGAAATCGAGCGGGAACTCTATATGAGCATCCTGCCGGATCGGGCGACGAGCCGGGTGGTGATCATGGCCAGCGCTGCCGGAGGCATGGATATTGAACAAGTGGCGGCCTCCACGCCTGAAAAGATCATAAAGGTTCAGGTGAACCCTCTTGTGGGATTTCAGACTTTTCAGGCGCGCCGCATCGGCTATGGCCTGGGTCTGACGAACGAACAGATGAAGGCGTTCGTTCCCATGGTGGGCAGATTGTACAAATTGTTTATAGACTGCGATTGTTCGCTGATCGAAATCAATCCATTGGTGGTAGTATCGGATGGAGGTCTCCTGGCTCTGGACGCCAAGATGAATCTGGATGACAACGCATTGTTTCGCCATAAAGAGATCCTGGAATACCGCGACTTGGACGAGGAAGAACCGCTCGAGATCGAAGCCTCCAATTACAATCTGAATTACATCAAAATGGATGGAAATATCGGGAACATGGTGAACGGCGCCGGGCTTGCCATGGCGACTATGGACCTGATCAAGATTGCGGGCGCCGAGCCGGCCAATTTTCTGGATGTGGGCGGTGGAGCCAGCGCCGAAATGGTGGAAAACGGTTTCCGGATCATTCTGAACGATCCCAATGTAAAAGGAGTGTTCGTAAACATTTTCGGCGGCATTCTGAGATGTGATGTGTTGGCGCAGGGCATGGTCGAGGCGGCCAAGAAAGTGGAAATTCAGGTTCCCGTGGTGATCCGGATGGAAGGCACCAACGTGGATGAAGGTCGCAAAATTCTCGAAACCGCCGACCTGAACCTCGTCGTGGCGCGGGACTTACAGGATGCGGCCGAAAAGGTGGCGAACATAGCGAAGGTATAAGGGAGACGATGGAATGAGCATCTGGTTGGATCGCAATACAGGCGTCATCGTTCAGGGTATCACCGGCAAGGAAGGATTGTTCCATACAACACAGTGCAAAGCTTACGGCACACACGTCCTGGGCGGTGTGACGCCGGGCAAGGGCGGTCAAAAGGTGGAAGGCATTCCCGTGTTCAATACGGTGGAGCGCGCCGTTCGGGAAACCGGCGCCGACTGCTCGATGATATTTGTGCCTCCCGCTTTTGCCGCTGAGGCCATTCTCGAAAGCATCGACGCGGGAATACGGCTCATCGTGACCATTACTGAAGGCATACCGGTGATGGATATGATGCGAGTTAAGATCATTTTGGATCAGTCGGAATCCCGTCTCATCGGTCCGAATTGCCCCGGCATCATTACGCCCGGTGAAAGCAAGGTGGGCATTATGCCCGGTCCTATCCACAAGCCCGGCCCTATAGGCGTAGTCTCGCGTTCGGGCACTTTGACGTATGAAGTCGTTCACCAGCTCACTCAGCAGGGAATCGGCCAGAGTACGTGCCTCGGCATTGGAGGGGACCCCATTACCGGAACCAATTTCATCGACTGCCTCTCCGCCTTCGAGGCGGATCCAAGGACGGAAGGGATGGTCATGGTCGGTGAGATCGGGGGAAGCGCCGAGGAGGAGGCATCGGAATTCATCACTCGGCAGGTCAGCAAGCCGGTGATCGGATTTATCGCCGGCCTTACGGCTCCTCCGGGGCGAAGAATGGGCCATGCCGGAGCCATTATCAGCGGGTCGAGCGGCACGGCTCAAGCCAAAATCGAGGCCATGGAAAAAGCCGGAATCACCGTTGTTCGAGACGCGGGACAGATCGGAACCGTGGCGCGCAGCGTTTTCTCCAAATAGTGCGGACCGATCCGGGCAGGGGACTTTGGAGTAACGGCCCTGCGTCAGCTTGGCCGGCTATATCCGGGAAATCCCGGTATTTCAGGCGGCCCGCACTTTGAAGGAATAACTTTGACTCTCTGAATCGGAAGCAGGGCGGAGACCCAATGGATATACAACATCAAAGGCCGGTCATAGCGGCCATTGTTTCAGCGGTTACCAGTTATATAGCTTTGGAAGAGGAAGAGGCCGAACGTTCGATGTCGCTGCCGACCGGAGAAGCGTCTCGTCCCGCCTCGAGCGGTTACTGGGCTATGTCCGGCAGGCAAGCGACGATGGACATGCGACGCTTGCTGCAAATGCGGATGGTCCGGTGACGGAGGCGTCTCTTCAGCTCGCTTGAGACTGGACAATGCGATCCTTTTTCGTCCGTCGTGCGAACGTGTATCGGAGCCTCGACAAAGCTCGGGCAGGTGGGACACGGTCCGAGACGGGGGTTGGTGCAGCGCAAGGAGGATCCACATCGCTGCTGAACTTAGACACAAACGTATGAATCTCGGGTCGTTCCCCGACAGCGAAGGAACGATGGACGAGGACCGATCCGTTTTTCCGATATTCGGAACAATGTGAAAAGGAGAATAATATGAGTGAAAAGCACGGTGTCTTGACGGCCGGACAGTTGGGAGAGCAAATCCCGGAGATCACCAATCGTTTGAAAATTCAGGACTTGACCCTCCGTGACGGCCATCAATCGCTTTTTGCCACAAGGGGAAGAACGGAGCATTTTTTACCCATTGCCGAGGAGATCGACAAGGCTGGTTTCTACTCACTCGAGGTTTGGGGTGGGGCCACTTTTGACACCATGCACCGCTTCCTGGCCGAAGACCCTTGGGAACGCATTCGAACGCTCAAGAAGTACATCAAGAGTACGCCCTTCTCCATGCTGCTTCGAGGGCAGAACCTGGTGGGTTACCGCAATTATCCGGATGACGTAGCTGAAGCATTTGTCGAGCGGGCGGCTGAAAACGGGATGGACATTTTTCGCGTGTTCGATGCGCTGAACGATTTTCGCAACTTCGAAACCGCAGTGAAGATCATCAAGAAAACCGGGAAGCACTTTCAGGGCAGCATCTGCTATTCTCTTACCGAACCGAAAATGGGCGGACCCGTGTACAACCTGGAATACTATGTCAAGAAGGCGAAGGATCTCGAAGACATGGGCGCCGACACGGTTTGCATCAAAGACATGGCAGGACTTATCGCACCTTACGACGCGTATTTATTGATCAAGACCTTGAAGGAGAACATCGGGGTCCCAATTCACCTTCACAGTCATTTTACGTCTGGTATGGCGGATATGTCTCTTATGAAGGCCGTCGAGGCGGGAGTGGATATTGTGGACACATGCCTTTCGCCGTGGGCGTATCGAACTTCGCACCCCGGTGTGGAACCACTTGTGGTGGCGCTTCAGGGCACCAGCCGGGACACGGGTATGGACATCGGCGTTTTGGCCGGGATCAGCCGCTATTTTGAGAGCATATCACCTCTTTACCGGCACCTGCTGGATGACCGCATGTCCATTATTGATGTAAACGTACTTCTGCATCAGACTCCGGGAGGGATGTTGTCCAATTTGGTGAACCAACTCCGCGAAATGGATGCCGGTGACAAGTTGGATGAGGTGTTCAAACAATTGCCCAGGGTGCGGCGGGAATTGGGTCAGGTTCCCCTGGTGACACCGACGAGTCAAATCGTGGGTATCCAGACCGTGAACAATGTGCTTTTTGATGAAGGGGATGAGCGCTATAAAATGATCACCGCCCAGGTGAAAGACCTCTGTTACGGTCTGTACGGCGAAACGCCGGTACCCGTGGATCCGGAAGTTCAAAAGAAAGCCCTGAAGGGATATCCGCGTGGTGAAACCCCCATTGATTGCCGTCCGGCGGATGTGATCGAACCCGAGTTGGAGGGGGCCAAGGAGGAGATCGGAACTCTGGCCAAGGATTTGGATGACGTGCTGATCTATGCACTGTATCCGACAACCGGCAAACGATTCCTGAAGTGGAAATACGGGCAGGAAGCGATTCCCGATGAAGTGAAAGCAAAAACCATAGAAGACGTGGAAGCCGAGGCGGAACGGGTCAAGAAGGCCAAGGCGGGTCTGCTGGTCGAAAAGCCTTCGAAGGAGGCGCCGGAAAAAGGACCCGGCGTCCGGACCTTCAATGTTTTCGTGGACGAGGAATACTATGAAGTGGAAGTCGAGGAAGTCGGTGGAATACCGAGGGTCAGTTCGATCGTTCCGACTGGGTCTTCCGTCGCACCGCCTAAGGCAGTACAGTCTGCGGCGGTAGTTCCCCCGGCTCCACGGCCGGCGCCGAAAACCCTAGCGCCCAAACAGGCGGCTCCGGCGTCCGCAGATGGAACTGCCGTGATAGCTCCCATGCCCGGTATGGTAATCCGTTATGAGGTCAACGAGGGCGATTCGGTCAATGAGGGTGACACTCTGATGATTCTCGAGGCCATGAAAATGGAAAACTCGATCCCATGTCCGAAGGCCGGAACCGTGAAACAGATCAACTTCGGCGCCGGGGATAGTGTTCAAAAAGGGGACGTGCTCATCGTCATTGGATAAGGGCGCCCATGCATGGCGAGTGGAGCTGATCTCGGTCGGCATTTAGACGCGCGGTCGCATTGATGTGCTTCGGAGAGCCGTTTAGGGCGAAAAGAAAAGGAAGTGAGCGACATGGGAATCGTGGATGATAAAATCAGAGAGTTAAAGGAAAAAGAGGCGAAACTGCTCGAAATGGGGGGTAAGACTGCGGTTGAAAAGCAGCACGAGCGCGGCAAACTCACAGCGCGCGAACGTATCGACCTCCTGTTTGATCCCGGCACCTTCCGGGAAACCGATATATTTGTAAAGCACCGAGGAACGCTCTTCGGTATTGAGACGACCGATATTCCGGCGGACGGAGTCATTACCGGATTCGGCAAGGTGAACGGCCGTCCGGTATGCGCCTTCTCGCAAGATTTCACGGCCCGAGCCGGGACCTTGGGTGAGATGCACGCCAAAAAAATCTGCAAGATGCAGGACATGGCTCTCAAGGCCGGAATCCCCATCGTGGGACTCAATGATTCGGGCGGAGCCCGCATCCAGGAAGGGGTGGATTCGCTGTCGGGCTTCGGACAGATATTTTACAGAAACGCCATAAGTTCGGGAGTCGTGCCTCAGATATCGGCCATCATGGGGCCTTGCGCCGGCGGTGCTGTCTATTCTCCCGCCATGACCGATTTTGTTTTTATGGTGAAAAACACCAGCTACATGTTTATTACCGGTCCCGAGGTGATTCGGGAAGTATTGGGCGAAGAGATCACTTTCGAGGACCTGGGCGGAGCCATGACGCACGCGAGCAAGAGCGGCGTTGCTCACTGTGTGTGCGAAAATGATGCTGAAACCATCGAAAGCATGAAAGTGTTGCTGAGTTACCTGCCGAGCAACAACATGGAAGATCCTCCCATGGAAAATATAGGCGACGATCCCGGGAGAATCGACCCATCGCTTGATACCATTGTTCCGGACAATCGAATGAGGTTCTACGACATGAAAGACGTAATCCGATCGATTGTGGACAATGGGGACTTTTACGAAATACACGAACACTACGCCGGCAACATCATCGTGGGGTTCGCGAGACTGAACGGACGTACCGTGGGTATCATCGCCAATCAACCTAAAGTGCTTGCTGGGTGTCTCGATGTGGATTCCGCCGACAAGGCGACGCGCTTCATTCGGTTCTGCGACTGCTTTAATGTGCCTCTGTTGACCATGGTGGATGTGCCCGGCTACCTGCCCGGAAGCAATCAGGAATGGAAAGGCATCATCCGTCATGGAGCCAAGCTGTTGTGGTGCTATTCGGAAGCCACGGTGCCCAAGGTAACGCTCGTTCTCCGGAAGGATTACGGAGGTTCTTTCCTGGCCATGTGTTCGAGGGATCTGGGGTGCGATATGATGTTCGCTTGGCCCACAGCGGAAATCGCGGTGATGGGGGCGGAAGGCGCTGCCAACATTATTTTTCGGAAAGAAATCACAGGCGCGGAAGATCCGGCGGCAAGGCGGCTCGAAATGATCGCGTTGTACCGGGAGCAGTTGTGTAACCCCTATATCGCTGCATCCAGAGGCTATGTCGATGCAGTGATTGTTCCCAGTGAAACGCGCCCCAGGCTCATAGAGGCCTTTGACGTGCTGTGCACCAAGCGCCAAGTTTTACCTCCCAAGAAACATGGGAATATTCCGGTATGATTGGGGCCATGGATTCGGCTGCGCGTTCGAAGGCCGTGACGCCGCCTGGGCGTGATGTGAGTTAGCATAAACCTCTTTTCTGAAAGGAGCCAGTCCGTGCTGTTACAAGCCGTTTTGGGAAGGTCGAATCGGGCCGAGGTGTACGCGGATTTGCTGGCGTCGGCGAGCGGCCTTTTTTTGGCGTCGTTTGTATGGGTACACATGCTGTTTGTATCCACGATTTTGTTGGGCGGCACGATTTACAACTATGTGCCGCTGGTTTTGGACGAGACGTACATTTCGTACGTGGGTATTTTTCTGGTGATCGTGGGGATTTTGCTGCATCTGGTGATGGCGGGCCGGAGGATTCCGACGCGGTTCGGCGAGCAACGGATCGTATGGCGTCATGCGCGCACCCTGGGTCATCGCGACACGTGGTTGTGGGTGGTGCAGCTGGTGACGGGGATGTCCATACTGATTCTTGCGAGCATTCATATATGGATGGTGCTGTATGGTTGGCCCATTACCACGGCGGCGAGCGCGGGGCGGATCCAGTCGGGCATGTTCTGGCTGTATCTGATTTTGCTGCCCATTGCGGAGCTGCATACGGGGATCGGGGTTTACCGGATCTTCATCAAGTGGGGCTGGGTGGACCGTCATGAAGTCAACAAGGTGTTGAACGTGGTGACACTGATCATCGTGGGATTGGGTCTGGCCTCGCTGCTGGTGTTTCTGTTTTTGATATCTTCGGAGGTGGCCCTATGAGCGCTGTTCACACCCACGTTACGGATGCATTGGTGATCGGAGCCGGTCTGGCGGGCGAGCGGGCGGCGATCGAGGCGGCCCTTGGGGGCCACGAGGTGATCCTGTTGAGTCTGGTTCCTCCCCGGCGTTCCCACAGCACGGCGGCGCAGGGAGGCATGCAGGCTTCTCTGGGCAACTGCTGTATGGGGGAGGGGGACTGCCCGGACGTTCATTTTTCGGACACGGTAAAGGGATCGGACTGGGGTTGCGAGCAGGACGTGGCTCGTCTGTTTGTCGAGCTTGCGCCGGCGGCGGTGCGTCAGATGGCGCATTGGGGAGTGCCCTGGAACCGCGTGGAATCGGGGGAACGGGTCCTGCCGGACGGCCGGGTGATCCACGAGGCCGACGAGAAGAAGCATTTGATCACGGCCCGGAATTTTGGGGGCACGGCTAAATGGCGGACGTGCTATACGGCGGACGGCACGGGTCATACGCTTCAGTACACCATGGACAGCGTGGTGGTGAAGCTGGGGATCCGTGCGCACGACCGCATGGAAGCCCTGGCGCTCATTCACGACGGTTCGAGGTGTTACGGGGCGGTAACGCGGTGTCTTCGCACGGGCGGGCTGCACACATACGTGGCCAAGGCTACGGTCATTGCTACCGGAGGCTACGGCCGTGTGTACGGGGTGTCCACCAACGCGGTGATCAACGAAGGCACGGGGATGAGCATTGCGCTCAATACGGGCGTGGTTCCCCTGGGCAACATGGAGGCGGTTCAGTTTCATCCCACGGGGATCGTGCCCACATGGATTCTGATCACGGAAGGAGCCCGGGGCGACGGGGGATATCTTCTGGACAAGGACGAGCATCGGTTCATGCCGGACTACGAGCCGGTAAAAAAGGAGCTGGCCTCGAGGGACGTGGTGGCCCGCCGGATGATGCTGCACATGCGGAAAGGGTTCGGGGTCGAGAGCCCCTACGGGACCCATCTCTGGCTGGATATCCGTCATCTGGGCGCCAAGCACATCAACACGAATCTTCGGGAGATCGCCAACATCTGTTGGAATTTCAATGGAATCGATCCGATCAAGGACCTGATTCCGGTGCGTCCCACGCAGCACTACAGCATGGGAGGCGTGCGAACGAACATCGACGGCTATGCCAAGGGGCTGAAGGGTCTGTTCGCCGTTGGTGAGGCGTCGTGCTGGGACCTGCACGGATTCAACCGGCTGGGGGGCAACTCATTGGCCGAGACGGTGGTGGCCGGCATGGTGGTGGGCCAGGCCCTGGCTTCGTATTTGGACGGGGCCGAGCTCGAGTACCCCGCAGGGCTGGTTCGCGATACGGCGCGCGCTCAGGAGGCGCGTATCGATACGCTTCGCGGGAACGGGACTTCCGGGGAGAACGTATACGAGCTTCGGAAGAAAATGGAGGAGACGCTGCTCGAAAAGGTGGGGATTTTCCGGAAAGGGGACGAGCTGGAAGAGGCGGTGGAGATTCTCAAGGAGCTGTATCATCGCTCGTCGAAGATCGCCCTTCGGACCGGAGGCAAGTGGGCCAATCCGGAGTTGTCGGCGGCCCTGCGTTTGCCGGGCATGCTGAAGCTGGCGTTGTGTATTTCCTATGGAGCCCTGACGCGTACGGAGAGCCGGGGGAGTCATTACCGGGAGGATTATCCGGCCCGGGACGATGCGAACTGGCTGAAACGGACGCTGGCCACGTGGGAAGACGGCAAGGATCTGCCCACATTGAACTACGAATCCATCACCATTACGGAATTGCCGCCCGGAGACCGGGGATACGGTGAAGCCGCCCGGGGCGACTAGACAGGAGGTCCCAAATAATGAGTCGGAGTTTGACCTTCGAGGTTTTCAGATACAATCCCAATGAACCGAAAGTGAAGCCGAAGATGCAGTCTTATGCCCTCGCCGAGACGGAGGGCATGACGGTGTTCGTGGCCTTGAACCGGATCCGGGAGGAGCAGGACCCGTCCCTCATGTTCGATTTTGTGTGCCGCGCGGCCATCTGCGGTTCGTGCGCCATGCTGATCAACGGGAAACCCAAACTGGCCTGCCGGACCCTGACCAAAGATCTGCCGAAGCGGGTGACCCTGATGCCGCTGCCGGTGTTCAAACTGGTGGGAGACCTGAGTGTGGACACGGGCGCGTGGTTCCGTGAGCTGACGGTGAGAACGGAGGGCTGGATTCATACGAGCCGAACCTTCGATCCCAAGGCGTGCGAGATGCCCATGAGCAACGAGGACGCCCTCAAGGTGTACGAGGCGGAACGATGCATCGAATGCGGATGCTGCATCGGGGGCTGCGCCACCATGAACATCCGGGAGGATTTTCTCGGGGCCGCCGGTTTGAACCGCATCGCCCGGTTCATGGTGGATCCCAGAGACGAACGCTCGAATCAGCAGTTTTTTGAGGTGGTGGGCACGGAGGACGGCGTGTTCGGATGCGTGGGACTCATGGCGTGCGAGGACAACTGCCCCATGGAGCTTCCACTCCAGATGCAACTGGCCTTTGTACGAAGAAAGATGGCCCTGGCCGGTCTTGGGAGATAGAATTCTCCTGTGCGGTCAGAGTGTAACTTGGGGGACCCGCACTCCGGCGGTTCCCCAAGCCGATCCGAAGGCTTCCCGTATTGGGCCCGTCTCAGGGAGGCTCCGGCCCCGAAAGTGAAGGCTTTTATACGGATTCCACGCTGTAAGTATTCACCGTCAGCACTGGAACCGGAGACGACTTCACTACTTTTTCCGCAACACTGCCGAAAATAAATCGATCCAGACCCTTACGGCCGTGCGTGCCCATGAGAATGAGATCGATATCGTTATCGCCCACATAGCGGATGATCTCCGGAGCGGGATCACCTACCAATACGGCGGATTGGACCCTTTTCCCGTGCAGATGTTCTTCTTCGAAATCTTTCAATTTATTCTGCGCTTCTGTTTTCAGGTCCGCCTGGAGGGTACCCAACGACGGGTGCGGCACATACAATCCGGCATATTGATGAATGTCTTCCAAGACGAAAACCAGGTGAATTGTCGCTTTCAGCTTTTCCGCCAAGGTCACCCCGTACGCTACCAGATGTTCCGAGATCTTCGAAAGGTCTACAGGGATAAGCACGTTTTTGAATTCATGCATGACAGCTCCTTTAAGGATCAGACCGGCCTTCAGTTTTCGACTTAACGAAGCGCTTCGCCGCGCAACAAGGGAACAGGGGCCCACGATCCGACGGCTACGATGGTCCTGTGTACTCCTTACCTTATTACACAGAGTTAGTAAGCGCTGCGAAGGTAACGCAACCCAAGGTGGGCCTTCAGTGGGTTTCGTTCTTCAACGCAACCTGCGCTCTCTCTGCGCGTGGGCCGGGACAGTGGTGTGTTCAATTTTCAACATTTTTCGGGTCTATACATTTAACTCAATGGTTTCACCGGGTTTGAGGGGCGACACCCTGACCTCGGGATAGGTCTTTCGCACGCTTTGTACAAAGTCATCCGCGTGGGGAAGCAATATCGGAAACGTGCCGTAGTGCATGGGAACCACGATTTTGGGCTTAATCAAGCCGACGGCCGCCAACGCCTGCACCGGGTCCATGGTGAACACGCTTCCAATGGGCAGGAGGGCAACATTGACGCCATGCGTGGCCGCCAGAGTTTCCATACTTGCAAAAAGGCCCGTATCACCGGCATGATAGAGGCAGGGACCATCCTCGAGTTGCAGGATGTAGCCGGTGGCTACGCCCGTGGCGGAGGAATGAAAAGCCTGAGTCTGGGTAACCCGTACGCCGGCCACTTCAGTTGTGCCCCCGATGTTCATACCGTATCCACCGAACAGCACTTGATCCTGGACAATGCCATGATCCTGCGCCAACCGCGAAGCCGTCTCGACATTGGCCACGAGCACGGCGCCGGTCTTCTTGACAATTTCGCCCGCCTGTCCTACGTGATCGGAATGGTCGTGCGTCACCAGAACAAGGTCGGCGGCGGTGATGTCGGCCAATGTGATGGGACAAGCCGGATTTCCTTCGATCCAAGGGTCGAGCAGAATCGTCTTGCCGCCGGATGTGGTTATTGAAAAGAAGGCGTGTCCAAAAAAAGTCATACTTGATAGGGGCATATTTGACTCCTATAAAGTTTTACTTTAGGTTCTCTTTGAGGTATTCAATCGCGTTGCGGAACAACTGGATGCCCGCACCCTCAGGTGACTCGATGTCCATAATGCCTTGACGCCGTCGCTCCTCCTTTTGATACGTCCAGTTGGGGTGATTCGTCCAATGGTTATACGCTTCCGGGTGGGGCATCAGACCGAAAACGCGCCCTGTCGGATCGCAAATCCCTGCAATGTCTCGAAGGGAACCGTTCGGGTTGTCGGGAAACCGTCCCTCTGCAGGAGAACCGCCCGGAGAGGCATAACGCATAACAATCTGTGCATTTTTTTCGAGAGTGTCCAAAACGGATTCTTCGGCAATGAATTTACCTTCCCCATGACGAACGGGCAGCTCCAACCCCTCGATGGCCCGTGTGAATACACATGGTGAATCTTTGTTTATTCCGAGGTTTACCCATCGGTTTTGGAAGTTGCCGCAGTCGTTCCAAGTCAGAGCTACGCTACGAGCCGTGTAGTCTCCGTCCAGCCCGGGCAAGAGTCCCAGATTGACGAGGGCCTGAAACCCGTTGCAGATACCCAGGACCAGTTTTCCTTCTGCTAGAAAACGACGAATGTCCGTCCCGATATGAGCACCGAGTCGCACGGCCAGAAGCACTCCGGCTCCGTGGTCGTCCCCCCAGCTGAACCCCCCGTCAAAAATCAGCATATCGTAGTCGCTTAACCGCCTCGGGCGTTCTCCGCTTACGCCGATGAGTTCATTGACGTGCACCCGATCCGCCTCCGCGCCGGCGAGGCGCAGAGCGTAGGCGGTTTCATGATCGCAGTTGAGCCCGTATCCGGTGAGCACAAGGGCCCTTATCTTTTCCGCCATTAGATCAACTCTCCAAACACCGATTTCCAGGCGTGTTTCAGCTTCGCCACAGAAACGTCCATGATCGTGATTCCGTCTTTTCCCTTAACAACCAGGTGATCCTTTTCTTCCACCCGTCCGATCAGGAAATGCGGCAACTTTTTGAACACGGCTTCGAAGGCCTGCTGGTTTTCGGGGGCGACAGACACGAGGAAACGTCCGGCGGATTCGGAATAGAGTAGGGTGTCATTCTCTAACGGGGTCTCACAACCCACCTGCCGCAAGTCGATGGAAACGCCCAGTTCCGAGGCCATGGCGCACATGGCCACGTGCGCCGCAAGTCCTCCTCGATACACCCCGTGTACGGAAGCTGCCAACCCGGCGTGTATGGCCTCGTAAATCGCACGATATCCCGCCAGGAACTCGTCCGGCCGGACGACGGGGATGTTGAGGCCGTCATATCCATGCAGGTTATAAAACTCCGACCCCCCCAGTTCGTTCTTGGTCCATCCCAGCAAGTAGACCAGGTCGCCGGGGAATTTGAAGTCCATGGTCACGCATCGGCTCACATCCGGAATCGTTCCCGTGCAGGTGAACTGCAACGTTTCCGGTCCCGAAATCTTATGTCTCTGGCCGAAAGGACCCTCGATCATGCCGTCAATGTACATCGAGTCTTTACCCGACAGGAGGGGAATGCCGTATTTGAGGCAAAGATCCCGGAGCGCCCAGTTAGAGCGCACCAGTTGCGCTGCCTTGAATTTACCATTGGGGTTGGTTCTGGGATCGTACTGGATGTTGGGCCAGCAGAAGTTGTCCACTCCGCCGACGGACTCCGGATTCGCACCAACGGCCAGAACACGTCGATACGCCTCGTCCATTACATTTGTGGTCATATGATAGGCATCGATAGCCGAGTAGGTCGGGTTTACGGCTTGACCGGCCGCCAGACCGACGCGGCCTTCCAGCACCGGCCGAATCACAAACGCGTCCGAAGGCACGTCGCGGCTTCTTCCCACCAACGGCTTGATCACGCTGGTGCCCTGCACCTCGTGATCGTACTGGCGGGCGATCCATTCTTTGTCGGCCATATTGGGCCGCGACAGCAGGGAAGTGAGAAAACCTTCATGATCTTTGATGGGACCGAGCACCGGTTCGCAGAGCCCCCGCAGCTCGGGAGGTATCCATTCGGCGTCGAATTCCCATTGCGGGAACTCGCTCTCTAGCAGATTCATGTCCACATAGGCGCACGTGTTATAGTGATAGCGGATATGCAATTTTCCGCTGTCCGAATATCGTCCGATCACCGTGCTTTCCACTCCGTGTTTTCGGCTGAGTTCCATGAAGCGGGTCTCGTGTTCGGGCAGGATGGCCACGGTCATTCTTTCCTGAGATTCCGAAACCCAGATTTCCCATTGGTCGAGACCTTCATATTTCAGGGGCACCCGGTCCAATTCAACCTCGCATCCATTGCTGAATCTCGCGGATTCGCCAATGGAAGAAGATAGACCCCCTCCGCCGTTGTCCGTGACAAACCGGATCAGACCGGCGTCCCGGGCCTCGATCAGGAAATCGTGCATTTTCTTTTGCGTATACGGATCGCCGATCTGAACATGACCCGCGGGCGTATGCTCGCTGAATTCTTCCGAGGCGGCCGTTACCCCATGGATGCCGTCTTTACCGACGCGACCTCCCACCATAACGATAAGGTCCCCCGGTGTCGTCGTTTTCTGTTCCGAGGGTCGGTGGTCCACCTTGGCTGGTATAAGGCCCAGAGCTGTGACAAAAACGAGACATTTTCCGATGAACCCATCATGAAAGTAGACCCCGCCGAAAGGAGTGGGTATGCCGCTCTTATTTCCGCCGTCCCGCACACCCTCGATGACGCCGTCCAGCAGGCGCCGCGGGTGAAGGTGCGGTTTTAAATCACCCCGGTAGTCCCGGTGGCCGACACAGTATCCGTACATGCCCGCTATGAGTTTTGATCCCAGGCCCGTACCCATGGGATCTCTGTATACGCCCACAATTCCTGTCAGCGCTCCGCCATAGGCTTCCATGTTCGAGGGGCTGTTGTGCGTCTCGCCGGTAATCACGTAATAGTGGTTCTCATCCAGACGAGCCACTCCCGCGTTGTCCCATAAAACGGATATAACCCAGGGCTTTTCCTTTTGAATTTCGAGGGTCGGCTTCTGGATGCATGTCTTGAAGAGGTCATCGACCACGCACCGTTCGGAAGCGCCCCTGTCGATATATTTGAATAACCCGTGGAATGTGTTGTGATTACAGTGATCACTCCTTGCCTGAGATATATATTCGATCTCGACGTCCGTCGGATCCGTGAGTCCTACGCGTTGACGAGCCGCCAGCACGTCGGGATTGAGAAAATAGGCGCGTATGGTAGGTATGTCCCTCGGGTTCAGCGCAAGGTTCCGCTCGTCGCTGATGCGCTGTAACTCATCATCACTGCGAATGGGGATGGCCGTTACCTTGGGCTGGTGATCCAGGAGAACTTTGGGAATGATGATTCCAATGCCGGTTTCCGGATTCCATTCCTGTTTCGAGAACACTTTCCATTGCTGGACAATGCCGTTGGCCAGGAGTTCATGGGCGATCTTCTCGACATGCGCTCTGGAAAGAGTACCCCGGACTGAATACAGCTTCGAGGTATAAATATCCTCTCCCGGCTGAAATCGGAATCCAAGGAGGTCTTCGACAGCCTCCCGCGCCGTAGCGCCCGGATTATCCCTCACCCCCGGACGCAGACCCACCCAGATTGTCCAGTCGAAATCATCGGCCATGGGTTTATAGGAGGAAATCTGTGTAACCGGATTGGTGAATATCTCGGTCCGGATCCGTTCGAGTTGCTCGCGGGACAGGCTCAAATCGAAAGTAAGAACGGAGAAGGACCGAACGGAATCTATGTCCAATCCGAAGTATTCGCGCGCCTTCTTTCTGAGTCCGTGTCCCTCGGCATCGAACAGTTCCGGTTTGAGTCCGACTTCGAGACGGTATGGCATGGTTCGACCTTATCGAGAATGCGTTTATACGAGGCGATCCACTCGAACGTGCGCCAGCAGCGCATCCAGATCCGCATCACTCTGCTGAATGAGTTGGCTTAGGGGAAACTCGGCGCCGCAGTCCCTGCAGCGGAACGAAGCGGAGCGTCACTTAGGGCTGATATCGATATTGCCATTACAGATAGGGCATTTCATAATAATCGTACCTTAACACAAGTAAAGAGAATGGACCTAGAGAAAAAAATACGAGCGAGATGAGAAGCCTGTTATCCGCGCCCAACCTTGGTCAGACCGAAGGCTTACTTGCCCGCTTCAGAGCATTCAGGAATCGACTCAGGTAATCGAGCAGCGGCTCGGGAGTAAGAAAATCGCCGGCCCACGCGTACGCCTGCAACAGACGATAGAGCCCTGACCACAAACTTTCTCCTTCAACATCTTCTCCCTGGCAGATCAGCAAGATCGGGCAATTGCTGCAATTGCGGTGTGCTGCATAGGTTCGGCAGAAGGGGATCACCACCTGCGATGCTTCCAAGGCGTCGACGTAGTCATCCCGCGTGAACGCAAAGTTCAGATACTGGTGGATTCTTTGCCACTTGTCTATGACCAGATCGAAGGAATCTTCTTTTTGCTCGGTCCGCCAAGTCATTTCTTCTTCTGTCATGAGAATTGAACTGTCCATATCCAGGGACCCCGAATGGAGAAACTTTGCTCCTTCTATATTCTATTTTGCTCGAATCTGTCAAAAGTTTCCTCAAACACAAGAACGCCTTTTGCTTCCCCAGGGGCCATCTTCCTTTTTGACATTGTTCGCAGGACGTGTAAATGATACGACCAGGCATACGCCGAATAACCGGTCATGATTTTCTCCCGAAAGGAAAACGCAAATATGATAATTGACGCCCACACGCACATTTTCTTCCCCGAGGCTCGGAAGGATCGTTCCAACTATATGTTGGGAGAAGAAGCTTTTAAACTGATCTACTCGAATGAGAAGGCCCGAATGGCTTCAGTCGAGGAACTGGTCAAAGCTATGGACAAAGACGGAGTAGACCGGTCCGTTACATTCGGGTTTCCCTGGAGAACACTTTACACGGCCGCACGAGCCAACGATTATGTGCTCGAAGCCATGCAAACCTATCCGGATCGCATCATCGGTTTTGCGTGCGCTTATCCGGAAGGCAAAGGATCACAGAAAGAACTGGACCGATGCCTTTCCGCTGGGATGAAAGGAGTGGGGGAGTTGGCCTTTTATACGGGACGCCTCAGCGCGGAGGATATGCTCGAAATCATGAAACCGGTATTGGAAGTGTGCAAAGACCATCAGGCGCCTCTGATGCTGCACGCCAACGAGAACGTGGGACATACCTATCCCGGAAAATCCGAAGTTTGCCTGGGAGAGCTGTACCGGTTCCTGAAGGCCATCGCCCCGCACCCCGTTATTCTGGCCCATTGGGGCGGGGGCCTGTTTTTCTATGAACTCATGAAGAAAGAGGTGACCGAGTCGCTCGCGCATGTGATCTACGACACCGCGGCTTCGCCCTTTCTCTACCGGTCCAGGATTTACAGTCTGGCCGTAGAAATCTGCGGCGAAAAACGCATCGCTTTGGGCAGCGATTTCCCCTTGATACCCGTTTCCCGTTATTTCGCTGAAATGGAAGAGGCCGGCTTGAGTGCGGATATTCGAAACCGTATATGCGGGGCAAACTTGCAGGAATTGCTGGGACTATGACGGCTACTTCCGATGTTTCGTTCCGTCGAACGTTCATTATCTGGACCCGAAAGGTCCTGGAACGCTACGCGGAGGTTGAAGAGACACAAGACAGTATAGGCCCGGACCTGCTCATCGGCTGTCCCGAGTTCGCTTTCCTCCTGGAAGCCTATGACTCGAATGATCGGGCGCGCACGATCTTGGAAGCCGCTCTCGCCAACCCGTACTTTCCCATCAGTGTGGTGTCGAGGACCTACTTCGAGGATGGACGTCCGGAGTTGAAACAACATCCGGAGCATTGGGATCGGGTGCTCAAACGACGCTTGGTGCTTCTTTGCTCGGCGTTCCTGCGCATCTGGGGTGATCTGGATCTGTTCGGCATGGACCGGGTAACCTCGATTCCCCTCGATGGTAACCCGGGGCATGCGCTGCCGGATGGCCAATGGTGCCGATTCTGCGGGAACTGCTGCCAACTGGGCGGCACGATTCCCGATCCACCTGAACACATACGTTATCCGGGATATTGGTACGGCTACATTGCCGGGGACTCCCCTGTGGTTCAAGAGTTCTGTCCCTTCCTGTTTCAGTTTTTCGGCCGGGAACGGTTTTTCTGTGCTATCCACAACGTGAAACCGTTGACATGCTTCAGGTTTAGTGAAGCCGACTGCCGCGAAAGGCGAAAAGGGGCGGGTAAGTATTCACGGGAGGCGCCCAAGGGGCAATTGGCGTGCGGAGGAAGCCTCTGAGTCTGCACTCTGCGGCCGCCTCTACGTCGCCGGAGACCTCGTCTTCCTCCAGGTCTTATTCGGAAGTCTTTGGCGGGGTTCTCGGAAGCGTGTCTCAAATACTCCTGAACAGAATCAACGACATCATCCGGTTAGAGTGTGTTGTGGTCTTCACACGTCACAATGACCACGAAAGTCAAAACGGGACAGTATGATACGACAGGTGATGAAAGCCATATCCGAACGGGCGGACCCGGCTGAGATGGACGCTTTGGACCCTTTCGCCCGGGAAGGCGACCGGCATACCTGCTACTGGTCTCCCCTCGTTCGTTCCCTGACGCTTTGGGAGATCCTGCCGCAGCATGAAAAAGCCCTCAGGCGGAATTTTCCCGAGGCTGTAATCAAGATCACCGATTCATACGAAGAGGTCAAAAGAACAGACCAACGATTCGACCTGATCGTCATTGATAACGACATGACGCGGACCGATCATGTCGAGCATTTTGACCTGTTCCCGGAAATCTACCGCATGCTCAATAGAGGCCCCGTATATATGGTCAGAAATGTTATCGAGGACCCCTATCTGCACCGGGGTTGGGCGCCCGAGGAAGTCAACGAAGCCCGAAAGCGCTTTTACGGGCATGAGAGTGAAGTGGCACCCGTTCCCGTAATGGCCCGCACGTACGTCCGGCCGGCTGAGGGAAACGGTTTCCGAATTACCTGGAGTTGTATTGCGCCCAGGAATGAGGCTATCTGCTATTACACGGAAGAACTCGTCCGGATCGCCCGGCCACGTTGAGTCAGGGTGACGCCTGATTGCGCCGATTCGAGAAAAATCCGCTCCAGGCACTTGGGAAATTCGGACTTCTTCCGATACATTAAGAAAGCTTCTCAATTCGACGTCAACGTCTGAACCGGTTTTTGAATCCTGACTTCCGGTGGAATATCCATGCATATACTGATTTTGCCATCCTGGTACCCGATCTCCGCGAGTCCCATTTCGGGCGTTTTCTTCCGGGAACAGGCGCTTGCCCTCAAAAGGGCCGGACACAAGATCGGAGTCATTGCGGCTCACCTGAGGAAACCAGGAGAACGCATCAAGGCTCTTCACGAGTTGACGTCTTCCTTTGAATACGAAGACGACGAAGGCATACCCACGTTTCGTTTCACCGGTTGGCGCTGGCTTCCACGCCTGGTGCGTGGAGATTGTCTTTTGTGGGACAGGGCCGCGCGTCTTCTTTTCCGGAAGTATGTCGACGTCTTTGGAACTCCGGACGTCATCCACGCCCACTCGGCCTTGTTCGCCGGCGTCACGGCCCGGCGTCTCCGACTGGCGCAAGGTATTCCCTATGTCATCACGGAACATAGTACCGTCTTCGCCACGAGACGTTTGAAAGCGTGGGAAGTTCCACAAATCGAGCGCGCCTTTCGCTGCGCCGAGGCGCGTATCATGGTGAGTCCAAGTCTCGGTCACTTGCTGGAAGGGCGATTCGATGGACACGTCCGGCCGTGGATTTGGATTCCCAACATGGTGTCCGCCATGTTTCAGCCGAGCCCAATGAGGCATCGGGAGGAAGCCGACCGGCCGTTCGTCTACCTCAACGTAGGATTTCTCCATGAGCGAAAAGGTCAACGCCTCCTGATCGACTCCTTTGCCAGGGCGTTTCAGGGCCACGTGCGTGTTCGTCTTAACATCGTCGGGGACGGCGGCTTACGACAGGAACTCGAAGCCCAGGCCGCCAGGTTGGGAGTGGGGGACCGGGTGACTTTCCTGGGAGGGTTGGGCCGGGAGGAGGTCCTTCGGCAGATGCAGGATTGCGACGCATACGTGCTTTCGAGCGACTACGAAACGTTCGGCGTCGTTCTGGTCGAGGCTCTCGCCTGCGGAAAGCCCGTTGTGGCGACCGCCTGCGGTGGTCCGGAGTGCATTGTAGATGAAACCAACGGACTGCTGGTCCCGCCGGGCGATGTCGAAGCCATGGCAAGCGCGCTGCGGGAAATGCGCTCCCGAGCCCACGCGTACGATCCAGGTGCTATTTCGAGAGACTGCCGATCGCGCTTCGGCGCTGAAACCGTGGCGCGTGAGTTGACAGCCGTTTACAGGGACGTGACACTAAAAAGTTGATCGACTGGAAGGATTTCCTCTTCTCACACTTTAATTCCGGAATATCCTCGAAATGAACGGAGAGGACACCAGATCTCACTATAAGGAACTTACCGGCCACATAGGGGCCGCAATGCTGAGACAGGTTGCCGGGCTGCTGCTCAGCTTTGCCCTGGGGGTAATGCTCGCGCGACTCTTGGGCCCCGAGGGAAACGGTCGCTATGCCATGGCGATGCTGCTGCCCGCGCTGATTATCAGCTTCATGAACATGGGGATTTCGCCGGCGAATGTCTATTTCCTGGGCTCCCGTAGGGTGTCCCTGAAACGGGCGCTAGGGACGAGCGTGAGGTTCTGGGTCGCGATATGCGCATTCGGCATACCGTCGGCGGTTGTCGTGGTACTCTGGTTCGGCGACACCCTTTTCAAAGGCGTAGGACTGAATCCGCTTCTGACGGCGCTCCTGCTGTTTCCCGTCGGCTTACTTCAGAACTTCTATTTAAGTCTGCTTCACGGAAGACAGGAATTCACCAAGTACAACAGCGCGCAGCTGGTTTCACCTTCGGCGGCCTTGGTATTGGTGTTTTTCGGGGTGTTTGTTTTGGATCTGGAAATAATCGGAGCCCTTGTGGGCGTCATAGCGGCGCAATTAATCGGATTGGTCGTTGTCGCCTGGATGGTTCACAAACGTGTTCGCTCCGAAGCCGCGGAAGTTGATTCAAAAAACTACGCAAGACCATGCATCACCTACGGAATCAAAGCGCACTTAAGTAATGTCCTGACATTCTTGAACTACCGTCTCGATATTTTTTTGGTGAACTACTTACTGAATCCGATATCCACCGGTGTTTATGTGGTGGCGGTGAACATTGCGGAACGCTTGTGGATCCTGTCTCAATCGGTAAGTTTCGTCCTTTTGCCCCGGCTTTCGGAATTGCACGGAACGGAAGGAGGCAGCCACGGGTTGGCCCAAACGCTGGCCAAAGCCGTTTTTCTGGTGACGCTGGTGGCCGTGGGTATCCTGGCCGTGGTCTCAAAACCGTTCATCGTACTCTTATTCGGTCCCGAGTACGCCGGTGCATCCAGCGCCCTTTTATGGCTGCTGCCGGGAATCGCCTTTGGAAATCTCTCCAGGGTCCTCTCGAATGACATTGCAGCCCGAGGACGGCCCGAGCTGAACACGTACTCAGCAACCTTGGAGGTAGGTGTAAACCTGGCGGCCAATGTGCTCCTTATTCCCAAAATGGGCATTAATGGAGCCGCCTTGGCCACGACACTGGCCTATACCTGTGACGCTGCGATGAAGGTGGCCGTTTTTTCGCACTTAAACAGGAACCGGTGGTGGGAGTTGTTCACTCCCGGGGACGACGGCCGACAACTCTTGGGAATGGCCGTTGACGGACTTCGAAACCGGGGAGGCCGGCGAAGTTCCGGAAGCTGACGTCAATC
>Ga0068714_10002518_pt1 | contig 23473 bp, 21 predicted proteins | sample MTBNYHSulfiMetaG_FD_62988 | JGI IMG/M metagenome (GOLD analysis project Ga0068714, IMG submission 62988) | Enrichment culture microbial communities from rom New York Harbor, USA that are MTBE-degrading - MTBE-NYH (New York Harbor Sulfidogenic)... | ecosystem: Environmental > Aquatic > Marine >... | reverse complement strand
GCATGATCCTCTACGAGCTCCTGACCCTCCGCCGCCCCTACGAGGTCACCCGCGCCGCGCTGGCCGAAGCCGTCCGGGTCATCTGCGAGAGCCGGCCGCTACCGATGCGCCAGAGCTTCAGCGGCACCCGCAAGCTCGACTCGGACCTCGAGACCATCGTCGGCAAGGCGCTGGAGAAGGAGGCCGACCGCCGCTACGGCAGCGCCGCCGCCCTGGCCGAGGACGTTGTCCGCTACCTGGACTCGCAGCCGATCCAGGCCCGCCCGCCGAGCGCCGCCTACCAGCTGCGGAAGATGGTCCAGCGCAACCGGCTGGCGGCCACCTTCGCAATCGTGGTGGCGCTGCTGACGGTGGCGTTCGGCGTCACCGCGACCCTGCAGGCCGGCGCCGTCGCCCGGCAGCGGGACCGGGCCGAGTCCGAGGCCGCCAAGGCGACGGCGGTCAACCGGTTCATGCGCGAGACCCTGGGCGCGGCGAGCCCGTGGGGGGAGGGCTACGACGTCACCGTCGCCGAAGCGCTCGGCCTGGCCACGGAGAGGATCGCCTCGGCCTTCGCCGACCAGCCTCTGGTCGACGCCGAGGTTCGCCAGACGATCGGCGACACCTACAGCGGGCTCGGGCGGTACGACCGCGCCCTGCCGCTGCTCGAGGCGGCCCTCGACACCCGCACCCGCCTGTTGGGGCGGGAGACTCCGGAAGCCGTCGAGTCGCTGGCCGCCCTGGCGCAGCTCGCCTGGCGGGACCTGCGCCTGGAGGATGCCATCCGGCTCGGCGAGGAGCTGCTCGAGGTGCGACGCCGGGTGTTCAAAGACCCCAGCTCCGAGGTCGCGGTGACCCTCGACTTCCTCGGCCGCGTCCTCACGGACGCCGGCCGCTACCCGGAGGCTGAGAAGAGGATTGAGGAGGCGCTGGCGATGAGCCGCGCCGTGCACGGCGAGGAGTCGGTCAACGTCGCGGCCTGCTACCAGAACCAGGCGGTCCTCGAGCAGATCTGGAAGCAGAACTACGTCCTGGCCGAGGAGCTGGCCCGCAAGGAGCTCCGGATCCGACGGGCCATTGACGGCGGCGACTCCATGGACACCGCGTCGGCGCTCGACAACCTCGGCATCTTCATCATGCTCCAGGGCCGCCTCGACGAGGCGGCGCCGCTGATCGAAGAGGCGGTGGCGTTGACCCGGAAGCTGGGCGGCGACCACCACCCCGAGCTCGCCAGGGCGCTCGAAAACCTCGGCAACGTGTACTTCCTGCGCGGCGACTACGACCGCACCCTGGAGGTGCTCGAGGAGGTGCTGGCGATGCGCCGCGAGGTGCTGGGCGACGACAGTCCGGCCGTCGCCCGCAGCCTCACCAACCTGGGTGCGGTCCAGCACCGGTCGGGGAATCCCGAGGCCGCCGTGACGACCCTCCGCGACGCGGCGGACCGGATGGAACGTGCCTACGGCCCCGACCACTCCGACGTCGCCTCCACCCGCCGCAGCCTGGGCTGGGCGCTGACGAGCTCGGGCGACCTCGAGGGGGCCGAGGCGGAGCACCGCGCCGCCCTCGCCATCGCCCGCCGCGCCTTTCCCTCGGGCGGCGCGGCCCTGGCGGGCTACCAGCAGGCCCTCGGGCGGCTACTGGTCACCCGCGGGCGCTTCGCCGAGGCGGAGCCGCTGCTGCTCGCCGCCCACCAGGCGAACCTCCAGGCGTACGGCAGCGACAACCTCAGGACGAACGACACCGCGGGCGCCCTGGTCGGGCTCTACGAGGCGTGGGGCAGGCCCGACGAGGCCGCGCGCTACCGGACCCTCTGAGCGAACGACGTCGCTGGTGTTGGCGAGCTCGGTTGTCCGGCGACTGCTGCCTGAATCGCCTCGAGCTGCGTGACCCACGCGGTACCGCTCGCTCCCCGTCCATGCCGCGGCCCAACCGACCGAGGTTGCGCTGCGGGCGGCGGCGCTCCTACACTTCGCGCGCGGTGCGCGACGGTCGCGCGCTCCAGCCGCATTCGACTGCTGCCATGACGAACGGACGCTCCCTGCTTCTCCTCGACCAGCACCCCCTGCGAGCGGCTGGGCTGGTGGTGGTCCTGCTCGCCCTGGCGCTCGGGTTCCAGGGCACGCGAGGCGTCTGGTCGCCCGACGAGGGCTACCACGTGGTGATCGCCCGGACCATGCTCGAGACCGGCGACTGGATGATCCCCCGCGTCGTGTACCAGGTGTACCTCGACAAGCCGCCGTTGGCGCACTGGGGCATCGCCGCCGGCATGTGGCTGCTGGGGGCCAACGAGTGGGGCGCGCGGCTGTCCCACGCGGCGTGGTACGTCCTGACGACGCTGCTCGTGTTCATGCTCGGGCGGTCGCTCTGGGGTGCTCGAGACGGCCGTCTGGCGGGTCTCCTCTACGCCACAATGCTCCTCCCCTTCGTCGCCGCCAACGTCGTCACACCGGACACGCCGTTGACCTTCTGGACCACCGCCGCTCTGGCGGCGTTCTGGCTCGCCCACTCGGGATCCGGCTCGCGCGGGGAGTGGTGGAAGGTCGCGCTGGGGATGGCGCTCGCCCTCGGGGTCTTGACCAAGGGACCGGCGGCACTGATCCCCTGTGGAGCAATGCTCGCCTACCTTGCGGCGTCGGGCGCGCTGCGCCGGTTCTTCCTGTCGTGGGGCATGGCGCTCGGTGCGCTGGGATTCCTCACGCTCGGGCTGTCCTGGTACGCCTACGCCGGTGCGACGTTACCCGGGGCTCTCGAGTACCTGTGGAACAACCACGTCGTCGGGCGACTCGTCTCACCTTCGTACCAACGGAACCCTGGCCTCGTGGGAGCGGTCAAGGTCTACCTCCCGGTGCTCCTCGCCGGGACCCTGCCGGCCAGCCTGGTCGTGCCGTTGGCGCTGAAGCGCCGCTGGCGAGCGATCGCGCAGCGGTCGTTCTGGCAGCGCCTCCTCGACGACCCCGCCGACCTCCTGCTGGTGTGCTGGATCGTCGTGCCGTGCGTCGTGCTCGCTGCCGCCAGCTCCAAGCTGGCGCTGTACGTCCTGCCGGTGTTCCCGGGGATCGCGTTGCTGAGCGCCAGGCTCACACGGAGCGAAGCCGCAGCACGCGGTGTGGCGGTTTCGTGGCTCGGCCTGCCCGCACGGTGGACATGGCCGCTCTGGGGGTGGGTCACCGTCCTGTTGGCCTTGAAGCTGCTCGGCGGCGTGGTCGACACCCGCCGTGACATGCGGCAGCTCGCGACCCACCTCCGGGAGATCGTCCCCTCCTCCCCCTACGAGATCGTCTGCGTCGACCTCCGCTGCGAGGGGCTCGCTTTCTACCTCGAGGGAGTCGTCGAACGGGTCACCACGGCCTCCGTGCCTTACCCGGTCTTCGGGGGTACCGAACCCCTCACGGCGGAGCTCGGCGAGCTGCCCGAGGCCTCCTACCACCACCTGCTGGTGTACGAGGCCAAGCGAGACATCCTGGTCGACGAGCTGATGGCGCAGTATTCCGGGCTGTGCTCCGACAGGCTGCCACTGCCCCACGGACGCCGGGCCATCGTCTGCCGCGCAGCACGAGAACCCGGCGCGCACATCCCTCCGGAGCCCCACCAGCTCGGCTACCCGGAGGCGAAGGTCGAGGGGCGCTGACCGCCCGGCTGTGACGCCGGAGCACCTCGCCGGCCCGCTCCCGCTCACGCTCGTCCGCTGTCCGTCGTCTCCCAGCGGCCGGCCTCGGCCTCCAGGTGAGCGTCGAGGTCCGGGACCTGGACCGGGCGCTGCACTTCAAGACGACGACGGTCTCGACCGGATGGCTGAGACGCTCGCCATGGGCGCTGGCGGTCCCGGCCGCCGACCTGCTAGAGTCCGCGCGGCAGTCGCGGGCCAGCCGGGCGGTGACGCGTCCGGCGTCATCGGTCCCGCCGCCAGACCGGAGGAAGCACCACATGGCGAAGATCCACCCCACCGCGATCGTCGACCCGGGGGCCGAGATCGCCGACGACGCCGAGATCGGCGCCTACTGCGTGGTCGAAGGGGACACCGTGATCGGCCCGGGCTCGGTTCTGCGGCCGCACGTCGTGATCCGGCGCTACACCCGCCTGGGCCGCGGCAACCATCTCGACCCGTTCGTGGTCCTCGGCGGCGAGCCGCAAGATCTCAAGTTCGACCCCACGACCGTGAGCTGGCTCCGGATCGGGGACGACAACGTGTTCCGCGAGGGCGTGACCATCTCCCGCGCCACCGGTGACGGGCTCGAGACCGTGGTTGGCAGCCGCACCTACTGGATGGCCTACTCCCACGCCGGACACAACGCCACCGTCGAGGACGACTGCATCCTGGTCAACTGCGCCGCCGTCGCCGGCCACGCCGTGGTCCACCGCCGGACGATCCTGTCCGCGCACGTCGGGGTACACCAGTTCTGCTGGGTCGGCGAGGGGGTGATGACCCAGGGCGGCACCGGCATCTCGATGCACGCACCACCGTTCACCATCATCGCCAACGTCAGCCGGGTCGTCGGCCTCAACGCGATCGGTCTGAAGCGGAACCGCGACCTCACCGACGAGGACCGGGCGCAGGTCCGACAGGCGTTTCGGATCACCTACCGCAGCGGCCTGACCGTCAGCGCTGCGCTGGCCGAGATGGACCGCCAGCAGCACTGGGGCGCGGCGGCGGGACGCTTTCGAGACTTCGTGCGCCGGGTGCTCGAGGCGGAGAAGCCCTACGCCCGCGGTCTCTGCCCCCTCCGCCTGCGCTCGCGGGCGGACTGAGCCGTCGTCCCTGGCCGCTCCGGAGCCGACCCGATCCGCGATTGCGGGGCCTGTCGCTTCGCGGTACAACAGGTGGAGATGCAGGAGCGCATCGGCCACATCCGCGTCGAGCGCCTCCTCGGCCGGGGCGGCATGGGGGAGGTCTACCTCGGGTTCGACGAGCGGCTCCAGCGTCGGGTGGCGGTCAAAACCATCCGCGGCGGGCGGCTCGGGGCCGAGGCCAAGGCGCGCTTCCTCCGTGAGGCCCGCCTCCTGTCCCGGCTCGAGCACCCCAACATCTGCCGGGTCTACGACCTGGTCGAGGGGGAGGGGTCCGACTACCTGATCCTCGAGCTGGTCGAGGGTCGCACCCTGCGCGAGCTCTCCGCCGAGGGTCTCAGCCAACCCCAGGCGCTCGAAATCGCCGAGGGGGTGGCCGCCGCGCTCGCCGCCGCCCACGCCGAGCAGATCATCCACCGCGACCTCAAGCCGGACAACGTCCTCGTCACGACCGGCGGGGTGGTCAAAGTGCTCGACTTCGGGCTCGCGAGGTCCCTCGCGCCCGGCGACGCCTCCACCGGGGGCGCCGAGAGCCCGCGGCCGCACCGCTCGACGGCGGCGGCCGAGCCGCTTGGCGAGGACCCCTACCACAGCGTCCACGGCTCGGTCATCGGGACCCCCCGCTACATGAGCCCGGAGCAGGCCATGGGGGACGAGCTCACCATCGCCACCGACATGTACTCCCTGGGCATCCTGCTCCAGGAGCTGCTCACCGGCGAGAGCGCCTACGCGCCGGCCTCCGGCCTCGAGCTGCTGCTGGCGGTGAGTCGGGGGGAGACCCGCCCCCCGGTCGGCCTCGACCCCGAGCTCACCGCCGTCGTCGACGACCTCAAGGACCTCGACCCGGCCCGGCGGCCCTCTGCGACGGCCACCCTCGGGCGGCTGCGGTCCCTCGCCGAGCGACCGCTGCGCCGCCGTCGCCGCCGTCTGGTGGTCGCCGGCTGCGTGGTGGCGGCGGTGGTCGCCGCCGCCACCGGCATTCTCAGCTACCGCCTGGCCCGACCCCGCCCCTGGCTGTCCCCCGGCGAGCACGGTCGGCTGGCCCTGCTGCCGTTCGTCAACCGCACCGGGGACCCGTCGCTGGCCTGGGTGGAGCTCGGTCTTGCGCAGATGGCGGCGGAGACCCTCGACGAGGTGAACGGGCTCGACGTGGTGGCGATGGATCGCGTGGTCGAGACCCTCGAGGAGCTGGGGCTCGACCCGGGCCGCGGGCTGACCGCGGGGGAGCTCGACCGCCTCGGCCGCGCCCTCGGCTGCGACCTCGCGGTGCGCACCGTGGTCGAGGTCGACCCGCCCGGCTACCGGCTGCGGTACGAGGTCCACCGGCCGGGCCAGGAGGTGCTCGCCAAGTCCCTCACCGCCGGCGACCTGCCCGAGGCTGCGAGCCAGCTGGCCGCGCGCCTCACGTGGCGCCTCAGCCCGGAGCTCGAGACAGTCGACCTTCGGGACCGCTTCTCCGACGACCCCCTGGTGAACCGGCTCTTCGCCATGGGCCTGCAGCAGCAGCTCCGCGGCGGGCCCGCGGTGGCCCAGCACTACTTCGCGGTGTGCCTCGACCGCGACCCCGAGATGGTCTGGGCCGAGCTCTCCCTGGGTCGCGCGCTGCAGCTGCTGGGAGCGGTGGACCGGGCTCGGGCTCTGGCGGAGAAGGCGCTCGCCGTCGCCCGGGCACGGGACGACCGGCGGCTGGTGGCGGCCGCGCTGCTCGACCTCGCCCAGGCCGCCCACGACCGCGGCGACTACGCCCGGGCCGACGACATTCTGGTGGAGGCGTTGGCGGCGAGCCGCGATGCCGGCGACCAGGACCACGTGGTGTGGAGCCTCAACCAGCGCGCCATGAACGCCTACCGCCGCGGGATGCTGAACGACGCGGAGCGGCTGATGAGCTTGGCCGTCGCCGAGGCCAGGGCCCTCAAGAGCCGCCGGTGGGAGGCCGCGCTCCTCAACAACCTCGGGCTCCTCGCCATGGACCGGCGAGCGGTGGACGAGGCCCACGCCATGTGGAGCGAGGCAGCCGCCGCCCTGAACGAGATCGGCGACCGGCGCGGCGAGGCGCTGGTCCTGGGCAACCTCGGTCTGGTGGAAGAGGAACGGGGCAACTGGTCCTCGGCCCGCGACTTCCACCGGCGGGAGCTGGCGGTCCACCTCGAGCTCGGCGACCGCCGGGCCGAGCTGGTGGTGCTGGTCAACCTGGCCGGCCTCGCCCTCCGCTGCGCCGAGCTCGAGGAGGCGCGGACCCATGCCGCGGCGTCCCTGGAGCTGGCCGTCGAGCTCGAGGCGCGACCCTACGAGGCCATGGCCCGCGCCCTGGTCGGGCTGCTCGACGCACGGCGGGGCGACCTGGTCCCAGCTCGAGAGCACCTCGAGGGCGCCCTGCGGACGGCTCGGGAGGTCGAGTCCCCCCAGGCGCTCCACCTCGCCCACGTCTGCACCGCCGACCTGCTGGTGCGGCTCGGGGACCTTGCCGGCGCCGAGACCCACCTCGCGGAGGCGGCGGCGCTCCTCGAGGACGACAGCGTCCTGGCCCTGCGCGCTCGCCTCGCCTACCGGCGCGGCCAGCTGCGCCAGGCGCTCGACCTCAGCGAGCAGGGGCGAGCACTCGCCGGCGCCAGCTGGCCCCCACTGTTCGAGCGCGACCGCGTGGTGTTCGAGCGAGCGGTGGAGCTAGGAGCCTGTAGTCCATAGCCCTGGCGGCGCCAGAGTGACGGCCGGGCGATCGTCCGGGCACGGGTGCGGGTCAGCCGAGGGTTGCAGGTACCATGACAGGGTGCGCGGCATCGAGCAGATTCCGGTGCTGTATGACGCCATGATGACCGTCGCCGAGGCCAGCGGCTTTCGCTCCTGGCGGCAGGCGCTGGTGGCCGGGGCCCGCGGGCGCGTCCTCGACATCGGCTGCGGCACCGGCCGCAACCTGCCCCTCTACCCGCCTGGAGCCGAGGTGGTCGGCGCCGACGTCCGCCTCGAGCTGCTGCTGGCGGCCCGGCGGCGAGCCTCCCGCCACCCCCTGGTGGTGGCCCGCGCCGAGGCGCTGCCGTTTGCGGACGGCGCCTTCGACACCGTGGTTTCGGGGCTGGTCTTCTGCTCGGTCCCCGAGCCCGGGCGCGGCCTCGCCGAGGTGCGGCGCGTGCTCGGCCCGACGGGCACCCTGCGCATGCTCGAGCACGTCCGCTCCCGGCGCCCGGTCATGGCGTGGTGGCAGGACGCGATTCAGCCCCTGTGGACCCTGGTCTCCGGCGGCTGCTACCCCAACCGCGACACCGAGGCGACGGTGCGCTCGGTCGGCTTCGTGATCGAGCGCGCGGGCCGCCGGAGCCGCCGCAACGTCCGCCTGTTCACCGCACGGCCCGCCGCGAGTCGCCTTGGGGGCGAGGTTCTTCACAGATGAGTCGAGTTCGGCGGGACAGAGGACGCAACCTCGACCTGGACCTGGTCTTGGACCTGGACCTCGACCTGGACCAGCCGCCAAGCGCACTCTCGAGGACCAGGACCAGGACCAGGACCAGGACCAAGTCCAGGACCAAGTCCAAGTTGGGACAGTGGTTGCTGGGGCTGTCCACACGCCTCGACCGGCGGGGAGGATCCCGCAAGGAGCCTATAGGACATAGGCGGCGCGCGGGCCCACCCGGCTGGGCAACCTCCTTCGCTCATGACGGTGAGTCCCACCACTGCGATGCCGCCGCCTCGGCGTCGTGGAAGGCGACCCTGCCCGCCTCCCGCCGGGGGGCACCGCAGGTCACCACCTCGAAGTGGCTCGGCCCCCCGTGCTCGACTCTGACCACGGTGCCGGCCAGCGCGAAGGCGTCGCCCGGTCGCAGCTGCGCGCCGGTCTCGACAATGTGCGCGGCCAGCGCCAGGAGAATGCACTCGGCCTGCCGGCCGGTCTCCGGCGTGATCGCTCGCATCGAAAGCTCCCGGTGGTTGACGTAGAGCAGCCCGACGCTGCTGACCCGGCCGCCGCTCGCGACCAGGGTGACTTGAGGACTCTCACACATGCTCCCGCTCCTTGCCGGGCGCGCTCACGGGTGTCCGCACAAGCCCTGACGGCCTGGCACACGACACCCGGATCGCACCCTGGAGGCAACGTGAACGGGACAACGGCAGTGTAGTGGCGGCACAAGACCCGGTCAAGGGCACCCCATGACGAGGCCGTTGCGATGTGGGTTCTTCGAGCGGCCGATCCCCGAGGGAGCGGTCCGCATGGGGGAATCAGGCGTGACAGGGACAGGGGCAGGTCCAGCCCGGTCGCAACCGCGCTCGAGGAGGGGCCCCTCACCACCTCGGATGCAGCAGCCGCCAGGTCATGGCGCGCACCTGGTCGAAGAGGTCGGGGGCTGATCGGGCGCCGTTGACGCCGGCTGTCCCGGCAGCTACCCGATCGAGCGGCATGGACGACCCGGAGGAGACCATGCCCCCTCCCCGCCACATTCGGCCCCGCCCCCGCTCGCTGGCGCTGCAGCTGTCGCTGTTGCTGACCCTGTCGCTGTCGCTGCCGCTGTCGCTGCCGCTCAAATGAGATCACCCGATCCGCCTCACTGGCAGCACTGGCGCCGTCCTGCGCCGTTCGGTGGGAGCCCCTCGGTGCCACCGGGTCCGGCGAGGTCTAGAGACCGCGCCTCCCTCCCATGACGACCGTCGCGCGGAGAGAGAGCCCGCGCTACGCCGCGGCGCGCCGGTCGCTGACGACCAGGCCGTCGCGAAGCTCCACCACCCGCTCTGCCCGGCGGGCCAGGGTGACGTCGTGGGTGACCACGATGACGGTCCGCCCCTGCCCCCACAGCTCCACCAGCAGCGACATCACGTCCGAGCCGGAGCCGGTGTCGAGGTTGCCGGTGGGCTCGTCGGCGAGGAGCAGGTCCGGCTCCATCACCAGCGCGCGAGCGATCGCCACCCGCTGCATCTGGCCCCCTGACAGCTCGGTGGGGCGGTGCTCCACCCGGTCCGCCAGGCCGACCCGCCCCAGGGCCTCCAGGGCACGCCGGCGGCGGTCACGCCGGCCGACGCCGCCGAACAGCATCGGCAGCTCGACGTTCTCCAGCGCGGTCAACTGCGGCAGCAGGTTGAAGCTCTGGAACACGAAGCCGACCCGGCGGTTGCGGACATCCGCCAGGCGGTCGCGGTCGAGGCCCGCGATCCGCTCGCCGCCCAGGGCGTACTCGCCGGAGGTGGGGGTGTCGAGGCAGCCGAGGAGGTTGAGCAGGGTCGACTTGCCTGAGCCCGACGGCCCGACCACGGCCACGAACTCACCCCTCCCGACCTCGAGGTCGACCCCCCGCAGGGCCTCGACCTTGACCTTGCCGGTGTCGTACACCTTGCGGATCCCCGACATGGCGATGATCGCCCCGTTACTCTCGGCGACCCCGTTGCCCGTCCGGCCGTTCCAGCTCCAACCCATGGCGTGCCCCCTGTCACTCGTACCGCAGCGCCTCGGCAGGGTCGACGGTGGCAGCCCGCCGGGCCGGGAAGTAGCCGGCGAGCGTCCCCACCAGGCCGAGGATCGCCGCGGTCCCGCACGCGATCTCGAAGCTCAGCGTCGGCTTGCCGAGAAACTCCAGCGCCCGGTTGCCCTCCACCGGCACCAGCCCCAGGAGCAGCACGAGCAGGATGGAGATCGCCATCCCGACGCCGCCGCCGAGCAGGGTGTAGACCAGACCCTGGAGGACGAACGGGCCGGTGATCCACGCCCGCCGCGCCCCGAGCGCCATCTGTACCCCGATCTCGCGGGTCTTCTCCTTGACCACCGCGTACATGATGTTGGCCACCCCGATTCCGCCGATGAGCAGGGTCAGCCCGCCGATGATGCCGAGGAAGACCTGCAGCCCGACCATGATGTTGCTCATCACCCGGGCGTTCTCCACCGTGTCCCACAGGTCGGTGACCTGATCGTCGGTGGGGTCGAAGCGGTAGCGGGCGGACAGCGCCTCGGCGAACTGCCGGCGGGCGAGCGGCATCAGGTCCGGCGTTCGCGCCTTGAAAACGACGTTGCTCAACCGCTGGCGGCCGTACTGGGCAGCGAAGGCGGTGATCGGGACGACCGTGCCGTCCTCGTCCGGGCCCTTGTAGGTGCCCATCTGGAGCTTGGGCTGCATCACGCCGACGACCAGGTAGGGCACCGAGTCCACGAGCAGGGTCTCCCCCACCGGGTCGCGATCGCCGAAAAGCTTCTCCGCGACCTTGTTGCCCAGGAAGATCACCCGGCGCTTCTCCCGCTCGTCCGCGGGGTTGAGGAAGCGCCCGCCGGTCTGGGGGAAGTGGTGGCGGATGTCGCCGTACTGCCAGTTGGTGCCGGTGACGCGGCCGGTGAGGGTGGTCTCCCCCCAGGTGAGGTTCGCGGACCAGACCGTCATCTCGCCGATGACGTCCGACGCCGCGGTCATGCGGGCCGCGAGGTAGGGGACGTCGTCGACGATCGGGCGGATGGGACGCCCCATGGGCAGCCCCTGCCACACCTTGGAGGTCTCCCCCGGCCACCAGACCGCGATGTTCTCCCCCATCCCGCGCCGGCTCTTCATCATCTGCCGCTCGAGCCCGTGCCCGAACGCGAGCAGCATGACGATGGCGACGGTGCCCCAGGCGATCGCCGCCACCGTCAGCGCGGCCCGCTTGCGCTGCATGGAGGTGGCGCTCAAGAACAACTGGGCGACGACGGCGGGTCCGTTGAGGCGCATGGCAGCCGAGACCTCACAGCTTCATCGCCACGACCGGGTCGAGGCGGGAGGCGTCGCGGGCCGGGAAGTACCCGGCCAGGAGCCCCACCAGGCCGAGGACCCCGGCCGTCAGCAACGCCAGGGAGGGGGACAGGGTCGGAACGCCGATGAACTCCTCGAAGTCGGTCGGGAACGCGGTGCAGATCGCGAGCGAGAGGGCAAGGCCGACGGCGCCCCCGACGCCGGTCAGCAGCATGGTCTCGGCCAGAAACTGCCCCATCACGGTGCGGCTCCTGGCGCCGAGCGCCATCTTGATGCCGATCTCGCGCGTGCGCTCCTCCACCACGACGTTCATGATGTTGGAGACCCCGATGCCGCCGACCACCAGGGTGAGCACCCCCATGATGCCGAGGAAGACCTGGAAGCCGAGCATGAAGGCGTCGAGGAACACGAACGCCTCGGTGGTGTCCCACACCTGCACCGCCTGGTCGTCGTCGGAGTCAAAGCGCAACCTCCGGCTGAGGACCTCCCGCACCCGGTCGGTGGCGGCGACGTTGAGGTCGGGGCGCTCGGCCTTGTAGATGAAGTTGTCCATGTACTTCTCGCCGGTCAGGGCGCAGAAGGTCGACCACGGGATGACCACCTTGGAGTGGTCCCGCCCCGAGTAGGAGGAGTCCTGCTCCTTGGGCTTCAGCACCCCCACCACCAGGAACGGCGATCCGTGCAGCATCACCTCGAGGCCGACCGGCTCCCGCTCCCCGAACAGGTCCGTGGCCAGTTGATTCCCGACGAAGGCCACCCGCCGCCGCTCCCGCACATCGGTGGGGTTCAGGAAGCGCCCGCCGGGCGCCGGGATCATGTTGCGCATGGTCCCGTACACCGGCGCCACCCCCGACACCTGCACCGACCGCTTGCGGTCGCCGAAGTGGACGATGAGGTCTTCAGAGTACTCCGCCGAGATGCCGTCGAGCAGCTCCACCTGCGCGGCGAGGGCCTCGATGTCCTCCTCGGTCATGCGCATCCGGCGCCCCTTGCCGATCCCCTCGTAGGGCATCGAGGTGCGCAGCGGCCAGGCGATGACGATCCGGTCGCCGAGGCCGGCGGTGCTCTTGACGAGCTGACGGTGGAGCCCGTTGCCGAACGCGAGCAGCAGCGACACCGCCACCGTGCCCCAGATGATCCCGAACAGGGTCAGGAAGGTCCGCAGCTTCTGCGTGGACAGGTCGCGCAGGAGCTGGGGGACGAAGGAGCCGAAGCCGGTCATGAGGCACGACTCCTCACGAGATCTCCTTGGGCGGTCGCTGCACGACCTCGTCCCCCTCCGCGAGCCCGGACAACACCTCCACCGTGAGGCCGTCCGACAGGCCGAGCTCCACCGCCACTGTGCGCGGCTCCGCCTCCGGGGTGGCGCCGGGCACCTCGACCGTGGTCGACGCGCCGTCCTCCCCGAAGGTCACCAGCCGCTCGGGAATGGTCAGCACCCCGGCCTTCTCGCGGATCACGACGTCGGAGTTGGCCGAGTAGCCGGCCCGCAGCACCACGTCCTGGCCCTCCTCGAGCTCGATCTCGACGTCGAACAGGGTCGCGCCCTCGCTCTTCTGGGCCTGGGGGGCAATCCGCGACAGGCGCCCTGAGACTGGCCGGTCCGGCAGCGCGCCCACCTTGATCCGGCACGGCATGCCGACCGCGATCTTGCCGACGTCGATCTCGTCCACGGTGCCCTCGAAGAGCAGGTCCCCCATGTCAGCCACCGCCGCCAGCTCGGTGCCCGGCTGGTAGGAGGTCAGCGGCACCACCGGGTCGCCGACGTCCACCGCGCGGCTCAGGAGCGTGCCACTCGCCGGCGCGCGGATGACGGTCTCGACCTGGGTGGCGCCGCCGGTCACCCGACCGCTGCGGGTCAGCTCCCGGTTGTCGCGCGCCTGCTCGAGGGACACCCGCGCCAGCTCGAAGCTCTCGGCCAGCCGGTCGAGGTCCCCCTGGGGCATCAGCCCCTGGGCGTGGAGCTCACGGCCGCGCTCCAGGTCCGCCTTCGCCCGCTCGAACACCGCCTCGGCCGAGCGCACCCCATGGTCGACGTCGAGCAGCTCCTGGGGGGTCGGGTCGGGGGCGATCTCGAACAGCGGGTCGCCGGTGGCGACCCGGTCACCCACCTCGACGAAGCAGCGCTTGACAATGCCGGAGACCTTGGACTTGACCTGGAAGCGCTCGCGCGGCTCGATTCTCCCGACCGCGAGCGCCTTCTCGGTGATGTCCCCCCGGGTGACCTCAACCGTGGTCCAGCCGGGGCCGTTGCCTCCCCGCTTTTCGACGAAGGCCCAGATCGCCGCAGTGATGCCGACCAGCACAGCGACGATCACGAGCAGACGGATGATCCGGCGCATGGCGTTTCCCCCCGGAGTCGACGGTTCGACCCGCTCCCTCTACTACGGACGGGGCCGGTGCGGGGTTCGGGAAACAGGGTCAGCGATCCGAGGGAAGCCCTCGAGACCCTGGAGCCGCGCGCGTCCGGTGCGCGGGAGAGGCGGCTCGGGCGACCTCGCCCCGGGGGCAGCGGCGACGCTCCAACTGCCCCTGTCGCTGCCCGCCGACGCCGCACCTGACGCCGCACCTGCCCCTGTCGCCGCCGCTGTCCCCTGCCCCAGTCCCTGTCACGAGCGCTTCTGCGACACGAACTGCTCCATCGGGCGTCGACCGCTGGACAGACCCGCATCGCAACCCGCCTCAGGAAGAATCGCTCGACTGCCACGGTGCATGCCATGGTAGAATCGGCCCCATGAGAACCACCATCGATCGCAGCGGGCGCCTGGTCGTTCCCAAGCCACTCCGGGACCAGCTGCGGCTCGAGGGAGGGACCCAGCTCGAGGTCTTCGTCCGCGGCGACCAGCTCGTCGTCGAACCGGTCGCCACGCCGATGCGCCTCGTCCGGCGCGGCAAGGGCCTGGTGGCGGTCACGGACGAGCCGCTTCCGAAGCTCACCGCCGAGGAGGTCCGCTCGGTCGTCGAGACGGCGCGGCGATGATCGCGGTCGACACCTCCGTCGCCGTGGCCGCCTTCGGCGAGTGGCACGAGCTCAACGAGCGCGCCGTCGCGGTGCTCGACACGGGGGCGGCCCTGCCCGCCCACGCGCTCCTCGAGACCTACTCCGTGCTGACCGGGTTCCCCCCTCCCCATCGCGCGCCGGCGGAAGTCGTCGCTGCCTGGCTGGAGGATCGCTTCGAGGCCGTCCTGCCGTCGCCAGATGTGTCGGACCAGCGAGACCTCGTCCGACGGCTCGCGCGCCTCGGCCGAACCGGAGGGGCCGTCTACGACGCGATCATCGGCCTGACCGCGCTGCGCGCCGGAGCCACCCTGCTCACCGCCGACCGACGGGCGGTCCCGGTCTACGAGGCGCTCGGGGTCCCGTTCGAGCTGCTCTGACCGCGACCTACCCCGTTCGCCGCGCGACGAGGATCAGCTCACCCGGCTGGGTGGCGCCGAACGGGCGGCGGTCGTAGCCACCCCACACCGCCTCCACCTCGAAGCCGGCCCGGGCGAGCAGGTGCTCGGCCTCGAAGCGGAACAGGTAGCGCAGGGCATAGGCGTGGACGAGCCGCTCGCGGAGGCCGTCCGGCCAGGTGACGTGGTAGACCAGCTCCCCGTGGAGCACCTGCCCGGCGCGGTCGCAGGACACCGTGCGCTCGCGGCGCAGGACCCGTCGACCGTCGGGCATCACGAACTCGGGCTCCGAGCCGGTCTCCCGGCCGAGGTCGTCCGCCACCAGCCGCTCGAGCCAGGGGTCGAAGAGGTCCAGGATCAGCCGCCCCCCCTCCACCAGGTGGCGCCGGATCGAGCCCAGGCACGCGAGCTGGTCGGCCACCGTGAGCAGGTGCTGAAACGACCGGAACGGCGCGGTCACCAACCTGAAGGAGCGCCCCAGGTCGAAGCCCCGCATGTCGGCCTCCACCAGCGCGGCCCGCGCGCGCACCGCTTCGGGCTCGGCGGCGAGCCGCTGCCGGCACACCCCGAGCATCCGCCCCGACAGGTCGAGCCCCACCACGGGGACCTCGGCCCGGACCGTGGGCAGCAGCACCCGCCCGGTGCCGCACCCCAGCTCGAGCACCGGTCCCCCCGACTCGACCGCGGCCCCGACCCAGAACACAATGTCTTCGCGGGTGGCGTACGGCACCACGTGGTCGTAGAGGTCAGCGATCGGGGCGTAACCGTCGTCGGTGTTCGGGCTCATGGGTCCGACCGCTCCGTCGCGTGGCGGTCGCGGTCCGCCGGCGCCCCGATCGCCTCCGCAAGCTCGTCGACCACGGTCTCGTCGGACAGGGGCACACCGGCGCGGTAGGCGGCACGGGCGATCAGGTGCGACGCCACCGGCGCGGTCAGGAACAGGAACAGTACCACCAGCACCGCCCGCACCGCGACCCCTCCCTCGCCGAGGCGAACGGCGACCGCCGCCAGCACCAGCGCGGCGCCGAGGGTGCCCGCCTTGGAGGAGGCGTGCATCCGGGTGGGCAGGTCCGGCATCCGCACCAGGCCGAGACCGGCGACCACCATCAGGAGCGCGCCGAGGGTCGCCAGCACCAGGGCGAGGACCGCGCTCACCGCCCCCTCCACTCGAGGTAGCGGGCGAACGCCACCGTGCCGACGAACGAGATCAGGGCGAGCAGCATGGCCACGTCGAGGAACACCGCCCGTTCGAACGCCACCGCCGCCAGGCCGCAGATCGCGACCCCGACCGCGGCTATGAGGTCAAAGGCCACCACCCGGTCCGGCAGGCTGGGGCCCCGCACGACCCTGACGAACGCCAGCGCCACCGCGACGGCGAGGGCCGCGAACAACGCCATCAGCGCCACCTCGGGGGCTCCGCTCATCGCAGCAGCTCCAGCACCCGCCGCTCGAACCCCTCCTTGATCTCCCGCCGGAACGTCTCCGGGTCGTCGACGAACATGCCGTGCACGTACAGCACCCGGCGGTCGGGGGACACGTCGAGGCTCAGGGAGCCCGGGGTGAGGGTCACCAGGTTGGCCAGCAGGGTGATCTCGGCGTCGGTCTCGGCGTCCAGGGGCACCGCCACCACCCCGGGCCTGCGGCGGGCGCTGGGCGTGAGCACGTCCCACGCCACCCTGAGATTCGACAGCACCAGCTCCCACACGAAGAAGCCCGCGAAGCCAACTGCCCGCGGCAGCCTCGAGAAGTACCCGGTGGGCCCCAGGACCGGCCGTGCCAGCCACAGCACCGCGTACCCGACCACGAAGCCAACCACGAGGTGGGCGGGGTCCACCGAGCCCGCGACCGCGGCCCACAGCAGCGCCAACAGCACGTTGAGGAGGAAGACGTTCATCCGCCGCCCCCGGCCAGCAGCCCGGACGCCGCCCGGTACGCGGCGGGGTCCAGAACCCGCTCCGCCGCCCGCTCGGCAAGGGCCAGGAGCGGCTGCGGCAGCAGTCCGATGGCCACCGTCACCCCCGCCAGCAGGACGATCGGGGCCGCCATCGCCCGCGGGATCGGGCCCGTCGCGGCCACCTGCCCGGGCGCCGGTTTCCAGAACGCCTCGTTCCAGATCTTGACCATGCTCACGAGGGTCAGCAGCCCGGCGACCAGCGCCGCGGCCACGGCCCACCACTCGGCCGCCTCGAGGCCGGCCCGGACGATGGCGAGCTTGGCCCAGAACCCGGACAGAGGGGGAATCCCGGCCAGACTCCCGGCCGACACCCCGAACAGGATGGCCAGCCACGGAGCGACCACCGCCAGACCGCCGAGGGCTTTGAGCTCCTCGCCGCCGCCAAGTCGCCGGACCACTCCCCCGATCAGATAGAGGTTGGTCTTCACCACGATGTGGTGGGCGATGTAGAACACCGCCGCCGCCAGCGCCATCCGCCGGACCGCCGGGTGAGGGCTCGAGAGGAGCCCCAGACCCATGACCATGTAACCGATCTGGCTGACGATGTGGAAGCCGAGGACCCGCCGCAGGTGGAACTGGGCCACCGCCCCGACCACACCCGCGAGCATCGTGGCGACCGCGGTCCACAGCAGCAGCTCGTAGATGCCGTCGACACCGCCGAAGAGCAACGGCACCACCCGAATCAGGGCGTAGACCCCGACCTTCGTCAGCAGGCCGGCGAACAGCGCCGCCACCGCCACCGGCGGGGTGTGGTAGCTCGCCGGCAGCCAGGCGTAGAGGGGAAAGACCCCGGCCTTGATCCCGAACGCCGCCAGGAACAGGCCGGCGATGCCGGCCACCAGGGCCGGGCTCTGGGCGGCGACCTCGGGCAGGCGCAGCGACAGGTCGGCCAGGTTGAGGGTGTGGGCGGCGCCGTAGACCAGGCCGACCCCGGCCAGGAACAGGGCCGAGGCCAGCAGGTTGAGCGTGACGTAGGTCAACGCCCCCTCGAGCTGCGGTCGCTCGCCGCCGAGGGCGAGCAGGACGAAGCTCGCCATCAGCATGACCTCGAAGCAGACGTAGAGGTTGAACAGGTCGCCGGTGAGGAAGGCGCCCTGAACCCCCGCCAGGAGCACGTGGACCAGGGGAAAGAACCCGGCCCGCTGCCGCGCGTCGTCCACCTCGGCGAGGCCGTACACCGCCACCGCCACCCCCATCAGGGCGGCCACCACCACCATCACCGCGCTCAGCTCGTCCGCCACCAGGGTGATGCCGAAGGGGACCGGCCAGCCCCCCGCCTGGGTCGCCGCCGGGCCGACCGTCACCACCCGATGGGCCAGCGCGAGCGACGCTGCCAACCCCGCCGCCGCCCCGGCCACGCCCACCACCCGCGGGGCGCGCGGCGCCCGCCACGCCGCGGCGCCGAGCGCGGCCGACGCCAGCGGCACCATCACCGGCAGGACCACCAGCAGGTCAGTCATGTGGTCGTCCTCAGGCGGTCGGCGTCGTCGGTGCCGAGGACTTCCACCACCCGCCGCACGAGCACGGCGGCGAACGCCACGACCGCGAAGGAGATGACGATCGCCGTCAGGACCAGGGCCTGGGGCACGGGGTCGGCCACTCCGGGTGGCGGCGCCGCGGCACCGACCGCCGCCAGCGGCGGATTGCCCCGGACCAGCCCGCCGGCGGTGAAGATCAGCAGGTTGGCGGCGTGGCCGAGCAGGACCAGGCCGAGCACCAGCTTGACGACGTTGCGCCGCAGCAGCAGGTACACCGCCGCAGCGTAGAGACCGCCGACGAGGACCGCCATCACGATCAGCACGGCCCCTCCCGCTCGGCGGCCAGCTCGAGGACGATCAGCAGCACCGCCCCCACCACCACCAGGTAGACCCCGACGTCGAACAGCAGCACGGTGCTCACCTTGCCGATGCCGGGGATCGGCCGGTCCCACCACAGCCCGGTGAGCAGCGACCGCCCGACCGCGAGCCCGGCCAGCGCACTGGCCACCGCCGTGACCAGCCCGGCCGCGAGCACGGTCCGCGGGTCGACTCGCAGCAGGCGGCGCGCCGCGCCGCACCCCTCGGCGAGCTGCAGCAGCGCGACCGCCCCGGCGGCCAGGAGCCCGCCGATGAAACCTCCCCCCGGCTCGTTGTGGCCGCGCAGCAGGAACATCAACGACAGCAGGCCGAGCAGCGGCGCCAGCAGCCGCACCGCGGTCCGGAGGATGATCGAGTCGCTCACCGGTCACCCTCGTCGCCCCGGCTCGCGCTGCGCCCCGCCGCGAGCAGGGCGGCGACACCGAGGCCGGCCACCGCCACCACCGTGATCTCCCCCAGGGTGTCGAGGGCCCGGAAGTCCACCAGGATCACGTTGACCACGTTGCGCCCGAAAGCCGCCGGGACGCTCGCCTCCAGGTAGTGGCGGGCGACCTCCGGCTCGAGGCGGACCACCGCCGTGGCCAGCACCGCCGCCGCCATGACCCCGCCGACGGCCAGCGCCACCACCGCATCACGAACGCGGGTCAGCCCCCGGCTGCGCCGCACCACCGGCGGCAGCGCCACGAACACCAGCACGAGCAGGATCACCGACAGGGTCTCCACCGCGATCTGGGTCATCGCCAGGTCCGGTGCGCTGTAGAGCGCGAACAGCAGCGCCACCGCCAGGCCGGTGACCCCCAGCGCCGCCACCGCGGTCAACCGGGAGCGGACGACCACCGCGAGCAGCGCCGCCAGCAGGCCCACCGCCGCCAACACCAGATCGTGCGACTCCGGGCGGGGACCGAGGTCCGCACCACCCACCGCCTGGAGCAGCGGCGGGCCCACCAGCACCACCGTCACCACCAGAGCGGTGAGCACCGCCGAGCGCAGCCGGGTGATCGGCACCAGCGCCGTGAGGGACGCCGCCGCACCCGGCAGGCGGTCCACCAGGACCTCGAAACCGCGCGCGGGCCCGGCCCGTCCGGCGAGCTTGACCGCCCGCGCGGCCGGCGCGAGCCACCGTCGCGCGCCGAGGTAGACCGCCGTCCCGGCCCCCAGGGTGAGCAGACTCAGGGCCATCACTGCCAGCGCGTCGAGGTTGACCCCGTGCCACAGCTCGAGGTCCATCGCCACGGTACGCCCGGCCACCGCGGAGACCGCCGCCGAGCCGAGCGCCCGCTCGAAGGGCCCCGGGAACAGCCCGACCACCGCGCCGAGCACGCCGAGGAGGAGCGGGCCCAGCAGCATCGACGGCGGCGCCTCGTGCGGCGGCCGTGGCGTGTCCCGCGGCGGCCCCCAGAACGGTCTCACCGCCACGAGCAGGGCCGTGGCCACCAGGACGACGTTGGCCGCCACCACAACCGGCACCAGCCATCCCCCCGACTCGAGGTCGAGCTTGGCCTTGTACAGCAGCTCCTTGCCGATGAACCCGAACATCGGTGGCGCGCCGGCCTGGGAGAGGGCGGCGAGGAGGCCGGCGGCAGCGGTCCACGGCAGCGCCCGCCTCAGGCCGGAGAGGACGGTGACGTCCCGCGTCCCGGTCTCGTGGTCGACGTTTCCGGCGACCATGAACAGCGCCGCCTTGTAGAGCGCGTGGGCGACCAGGAACACGACGGCAGTCTTGACCGCGAGGGTGGTGCCGACCCCAAGGAGCATGGTCAGGATGCCGAGCACCGCCACCGTGGAGTAGGCCAGGATCCGCTTGAGGTCCCGCTGGCCCAGCGCCATGGCGGCCGCGACGACCATGGTTGCAGCCCCCAGCCCGCCCACGACCAACTGCCAGGAGGGGGTCCCGCCGAGCTGCGGGTGGAGCCGTGCGAGCAGGTACACCCCCGCCTTGACCATGGTCGCCGAGTGGAGATAGGCGCTGACCGGGGTCGGCGCCGCCATCGCTTCCGGCAGCCAGAAGTGGAACGGCACCTGGGCGGACTTCGAGGCCGCCCCGAGCAGGACCAGCACGAGGATGGCCGGGTACAGGGCGTGGCCGCGCAGGTCCACCGCGGCGAGGTCCGACAGGCGCAGCGACTCCACCCCGAGCGGGCCGGCGGCAACGGTCATCAACAGCAGCCCCGCGAGCAGCGCGAGCCCGCCGGCGCCGGTCACCAGCAGCGCCTTGAGCGCGGCGGAGCGGCCCCCCTCGCGCTCGTGGTCGAAGCCGATCAACAGGTACGAGGTGACGCTGGTCAGCTCCCAGAACACGAACAGGGTGACCAGGTCGTCGGCCAGGACCACCCCCAGCATCGCGCCCTGGAACGCCAGCAGGGCGGCGAAGAACCGCCCCAGGCGCGGGTCACCGCCCAGGTAGCCGCCGGCGTAGACCACCACCAGGGCGCCGATCCCGGTCACCAGCAGCGCGAACACCGCCGCCAGACCGTCGAGCCGGAAGGCGAGCTCGACGCCGAGACCCGGCACCCACGGCAGCGACTCGGAGACTGCCTCCCCCGGCTCGAGCGGCATGAAGGCCATGAGCCGGACGAACAGCACCAGCGGCAGCAGCGCCAGCAGCCACCCGGCGCGGCCTTTCAGCCGAGCGGCGAGCCAGGGCGCCACGGCTGCGGCGGCGAACGGAGCGAGCACGAGCCACAGCATGTCGAGGTCCACAACCGTCGCGTCATTCTAGTCTGTTCCACGGTCCCGGGCACGCCGCGTCCTGAGACGTGATTTGGCCGTCGTGGCACAATCGAGCCATGACCCCGCTCCACCTCGCGCTCGTCGCCGTCGCCGCGGTCGCCCCGGCCCTCACCGCCGCCGCCTCTGACCCGTGGGTCATCACGACCCCGGTCGAGGTCACCTCCCCCCTCGGGGTCGGCGACGTGATCGTGGCCAGCGGCGGGCGCCTCGTCGTCCGCGACCTGCCCGAGCCGGGCTTGAGGGTGTCCGGCAACCTGGTCGCCCTCGGCGACGGTGAGATCCGGCTCGAGCGCTCGGTCATCCAGTTCATGTCCGTCTACAACGGCCAGTACGCCCTGGCCGCTCTCGAGCAGGGGCGGGTCACGGTCGACGGCTGCGACTACCGGGTGCCGTCCGGGGTCCAGCACGCCCTGTTCGCCGCCGGCGACGCGGTGGCCGTCGTCACCGACTCCGACTTCGGCGACATGCAGCTGCTCGCGGCCGACCGGGCGCTGCTCACCGCCGACCGCCTCGACGGGCGGTTCGAGGTCCTCCTCCAGCACGACGCCCGCATCGAGCTCGCCGACATCCCGCGCACACCGGGAGGCGGGGAGCTGTGGCTGTGGCCGGAGATCCCGGCCGGGGCGGAGCTCGTGTTCAGCCCGCCGAGACCGGGGTTCGTCGCGAGCTGGTCCTTCCCCCCGCCGGACGCCGTCGGCATCCGCCAGAGCGCGGTCATGGAGCGCTGCCAGGTCCTCCTGTGGCCGCTGCTGGTCCGCGAGGGATGTCGACTGACCCTGCGGGACATCCCCGAGGCGAGCTGGGTGGTGGTCGGCCTCCACCTGCCCCGCTCCCTCGCCATCACCGGCCTCGTCAACGGCTCGAGCGCCACCGGCGAGCCGGTGCGGGTCCCGGTCGCAGATCGCACCATCCTCCTCGAGAACGCCTCGGTCGACACCTGGAACCTCTACCCGCAGGGGCGGGCGCGGGTCCGCGTCGTCGACTCCCACCTGGGCGAGGTGCTGACCATGGAGCACGGCATCGCCCTCCTCGAGCGCACCCTCGTGGACGGCAGCGGCGGCTTCGTCGGCGCCCGCGACTCCTCGCTGATCGTTGCCGACCGGTGCACCTTCACCTGCACCGTCGAGGCCGCCCACGACGCCACCATCCGCCTTCACGGCAGCGTGGTCGAGCCCTACCCGGTCGACCCCACCGGCCAGTGGACCCGCTTCGGCGCCTACGACCGCGGCCGACTGCTGGCCGACCAGACCCCGGTCCTCACCCGCCCCGAGCTGGCGGGTCAGGGGTTGATCGCGGTCACCTTCCTCGTCGACCCACCCCCCCAGCCCCCGCCCCCGGGCGCGCCGGTGACTCTGCACGGCACCGCGGCCCAGTACAGCCTCGACCCCGAGGTGGCGCCGGGCCGCTGGCGGCTCGAGGCCGTGCCCGCCCACTCCCGCCACCCCCGCCTCCTCGCCTCCGGCGACGGCAACGTCGAGGAGGGGACGCTCGCGACCTGGGAAGGCGCCGACCCGACCCACAACTACCAGCTGCGCCTGGTGCTGGTGGACGGCTGGGGCCGCACCCTGGTCGGCCGCCAGAGGGTGCCGGGAACGGGCTTCCCCTGACAACCGGTCACGTCCCCTCACCCGACCCCGAGCCCGGACCCGCCCCCCGTGTCCCGCTCCCGGTCCCCGGCCGCCCGATTCCCGGATGCCAGGCCGATGGCAGCAAGCAGCGGGATCCGGGTGACGGGACCCGGGGTCGGGACCGTCACGCTCCAACACCCGCTCCCCGTCCTCCGCCGCCAGCCACCCGCCGCCCGGACTCCTCACCGAGCGCCCGCCCCGGCCGCCAGCTCACCGGAGGGGCATCCTCCGCTGGAGGGATTGCTTCGTCGCTCCGCTCCTCGCAATGACGGGTGGAGCGAGCGCGCCCGGGTCATCCATCGAGCTGCGGCCACAGGCCGCGGCCCGCCGGACTCCGATCACGGGTGCGCAACCATCACCAGCGTCCTCGCCCTCGCGAGCACCGAGGGCAGGGCCTGGCGGAGGGTCTCCGGGTCGAGGGCGGCGAAGCTCTCGTCGAGCACCACCACGTCGGCGTCC
>Ga0068714_10002517_pt1 | contig 23473 bp, 21 predicted proteins | sample MTBNYHSulfiMetaG_FD_62988 | JGI IMG/M metagenome (GOLD analysis project Ga0068714, IMG submission 62988) | Enrichment culture microbial communities from rom New York Harbor, USA that are MTBE-degrading - MTBE-NYH (New York Harbor Sulfidogenic)... | ecosystem: Environmental > Aquatic > Marine >... | reverse complement strand
GTCCTCCAAGATGTGCTCCGGAGAAGGGCGCAGGCGACCGGAGTGACGATTGTGAATGGGATGCAGGTCGTGGAGCTGGTCGCCCCGGACCAAGTCTGCGGTGGGGCGATCGCGTGGGACTTCGTTCGCGGGCGCCACGTGCCGTTCGCGGCTGCCAGCGTGGTGATCGCCACCGGAGGGGCCGGCTATCTTTTCCTGCGCACGTCGAACCCGCCGCAGGTGATGGGGGACGGGCTGTGGCTCGCGTATCAGGCGGGCGCCGAGCTGTCGGATCTCGAGATGGTCCAGTTCTATCCGGTGAACTACGTCCACCCGCGGGCGCTCGAGGGGAAGAACGTCGGAAGCTACGGGGAAGCGCGGCTCTACAACACGCTCGGCGAGCGATTCATGGAGCGCTACGACGCGGTGAACCTCGAGAACACGACGCGCGACTGCCTCTCGCAGGCAGTCTATCTCGAGATCTATGAGGGGCGCGGGACCGAGCACGGCGGCGTCGTCATCGACCGGACCGGGTTGCCGGCCGCGTACTACGAGCAATTCCCAGTGGAACGGCAGACGACGCTGGACGGAGGATTGGATATCACCCGCGAGACGGGTGAGGTCTCGCCGGCTGCGCACTACCTCATGGGGGGGATCCGCGTCGATCGCGATTGCCGGTCGACGCTCCCCGGGCTCTACGCCGCGGGGGAGGCGGCGGCCGGGGTTCACGGCGCCAATCGACTGGCGAACAACTCGCTCAGCGACACGCTTGTGCTGGGGCAGATCGCAGGGGAGGCGGCCTCCGAGGTGGCGAATCGGGGGCGGCGTAGTCCGGCGCCGGCGTTCGACGCGCGGATGTCGGCGCAGAGCGAGCGCGTGCGGGAGTGGGGGGCGAATCGGAGCCGTGAGTCGGTCTTCCCGCTGATTCGGGCGACCCGGACCCGGATGTGGAACCTCGTCGGCGTAGTCCGGACTGAGAGCGCACTGGAGGCGGCCTGCCGCGAGCTCTCGGATCTGCGCAGAGCGGCGCGGGAACGGGCCGGTCTGCGATCGGCGGGACTTGGATGCAATCCGGAACTGGTGGCGCTGTACGAAGCGGAGGCGATGGCCGGGGTTGGCGAGCTGATGGCGAGGAGCGCCCTGATGCGGACGGAGAGCCGGGGCGCCCACTATCGGAGCGATCACCCGGATCGGGACGATGCGCACTGGGAGAAGAACATCATCGTCCGGCGAGGCCCGGACGGCGGGGCGGAGATCGATGCGGTGCCGTGCGTCGAGGTGCCCCGGAGGGGCCAGGATGGGTAGATCCGTTCAGGTCGAAATCCTGCGAAACGGGCGCGGAGGGCCGCCGGGCGACGCGTGGTCCTGGTACGAAGTCCCCCACTTCGACCGGATGGACGTGTCCGATGTCCTCAAGCATATCCGCGACGAGATCGACCCGACGCTGGCGTTCCGGTACTCGTGCGAGGAGGGGAAGTGCGGGCTCTGCGGAGTCGAGGTGAACGGACGATCCGTCCTCGCCTGCAAGCGGATCGTGGCGCCTGGGGAGTCTCTGTCGCTCCGTCCGCTGCCGGGGCTCCCGGTTCTCAAGGACCTCCTCGTCGACCGCTCGGGGTTCGACGATCAACTCGCCGTGCATCGCTCCGCCGTCGGTGGGGGACGGAGCGACGGGAGTCGCGACGAGGAGGGGCTCGCTGCGTATATCGAGCTCTCGAACTGCGTCGAATGCGGTGTCTGTACATCCGCCTGTCCGGCCAGGTCCGCGGGAGTTCACGGCGAGATCGGCCCGGTTGGGTTCCTCGAATCGGTCCGCGTCAGCCTCTTCGAGGGCGGTGGACCGGAGCCGTGCGGCGTCGGAGGGGACCTCTTCGACTGCCTCGAGTGCGGGCAGTGCGAGGAGCTCTGCAGCCGGGATGTGCCGGTCCCGTCGCTTGTCGCGAGGGCGCGCGGGGCGATCCGGACACGCGGCGGCTGGCCGTCCGGTCCCCGCGAGGTCATCGCGCGGCTGGAGGAAGGGGAGCCGCTCCTCGCTCGTCCGGGTCGGGCAGGGACCGGGGACTGGCTGCGGAAGGCGAGTGACGCAGTCCGGGCGTGCGCCGGGACGCCCCAGGCGGAGGTCGGGGTCTTCGTCGGATGCCAATTCGGCCTCCGATCGAGCCTCCAGCACGTCCCGCAGCGGCTGATCGAGCTTCTCCTCGCTGCGGGCGTCGACGTCGCGGTCCTGGGGGATGAGGAGCGATGCTGCGGGCACCCGTGCGACGGAGCGGGGAGCCCACAGGGGGTCCGGGCGTCGGCGCGGTACCACATCGACGCGTTTCGACGGCGCTCCGTGGAGACGCTCGTGGTCGGCTGTCCGGGCTGCTACCGCGCGTGGAGCGTCGAGTATCCCCGGGAACTCGGGGAGCCGATCGGGATCGAGGTCGTCCACGTCTCCGTCTACCTCGCCCGGCTGATCGCCGAGGGGAGGCTCGAGCTGGCGCATCCGTACGGGCGGTCGCTCGTCTATCACGACCCGTGCGAATTGGGCCGGCTGAGCGGCGTCTTCGACGAGCCGCGAGCGCTCCTCGACCGCGTGCCGGCGAGCGACCGGAGGCGGGTCGAACGCGAGCGCGGGATGGGGATGTGCTGCGGCGGCGGCGGGCTCGTCCCGTCGACGGGCGGTCGCGTTGCGACGGACGTCTCGGCCCTCCGGATCGAGCAGCTCCTGGCGACGGGGGCGGAGACGATTGTGACGGCGTGCCCGAACTGCGAGTTCACGCTGACGAGCGGGATGCGGGCGGCGGGGAGGAACCGGCCCGGGGGTGTCGTGGATCTCGTCGAGGTGATCCATGCGAGCGTCTTCGGGGCTGACCGGCAGGGGCGAGCGAAGGAGTACAGCGAGCGCCCTCAAGTTGCGCGGAACGGCGCGGAATGCGAAGGAGGAGCGATTGGATCTAGGGCTGAAGGGGAAGGTGGCGCTGGTCGCGGCGTCGAGTCAAGGGTTGGGGCGTGCGTGCGCTCGCTCGTTGGCGGGGGAGGGCGCCGTCGTCGCGATCAACGGGCGGCGCGCCGACGTGCTGGAGGAGACCCGCCGCCGGCTGGCGGAAGAGACGGGGAGTGAGATCGCGGCGTTCCCGGCGGACCTTTCGAAGGTGGAGGACGTGGAGCGGTTGGTGAACGCAGTCCTCGAGAAGCTCGGGCGGATCGACGTCCTCATCACGAACTGCGGCCCGCCGCCGCACGGGGTGTTCATGGAGCTCGGGGATGAGGCGTGGGACATCGCGAACGAACTTGTCCTCAAGAGCGTCGTCCGGCTTTGTCGCTGGATCGTCCCCGTGATGGAGAAGCAGAAGTGGGGGCGCATCGTCCACATCACGTCCACGTCCGTCAAGCAGCCGCTGGGCGATATGGTCCTCTCGAGCGCGGCGCGGATGGGCGTCGTGGGGCTGTCAAAGATCTTGGCGAACCAGTTCGCGCGGTCGGGGATCACCGTGAACACGGTCTGCCCGGGGCCATACATGACGGAAGCGGAGGCGCGCTATTTCGCCGAGGAGGGGCGGAAGAAGGGGATCTCCCCGGAGCAGGCCGCCGCGGAGTGGCTAACGGACATCCCGATGGGGCGGATCGGCGACCCGAAGGAATTCGGTGACGTGGTGGCGTTCCTCGCGTCGGAGCGAGCGTCGTATCTCACTGGGGCTCTGATTCAGATCGACGGCGGTCGAGTGCAGTCGATGTTCTAGGAGCGCGGTGGATCGGAGACGCCATGGCAGAACGGACGAGTCCAGTGATTGAGCTGCAGGAGGTCTACAAGGTCTTCGTGTCGGGAGACAAGCGGGACCCGATGGCCTTCCTGGCGCTGAAGAACGCCGAATTCGCCGTCGACGATGGGGAGTTCCTCACCATCGTGGGCCCGAGTGGATGTGGCAAGTCGACGGTCCTCAATCTCATCGCGGGGCTGATGCAGCCGACGTCCGGCCGCGTTCTCTTCAAGGGGAGGGAAGTCCGGAGGATCAATACGGAAGCAGGCTACGTCACCCAGGACGACAACCTCCTGCAGTGGCGGACCGTCCTGAAGAACGTGGAGTTCTCTCTCGAGGTCCGGGGGGTCGATCGGCGCGAGCGGAGACGGCGGGCGATGGATCACCTGGAGCAAGTGGGGCTCGCGGGGTTCGAGAAGCACTTCCTGCACGAGCTCTCCGGGGGGATGCGCAAGCGGGTCTCGATCGCGCGGACCCTCGCCTACGAGCCCGACGTGATCCTGATGGACGAGCCGTTCGGCCCGCTCGACGCGCAGACGCGGCTGGTCCTCCAGGATCAGCTCCTGACGCTCTGGCACAGCGGGAAGCAGACGATCATCTTCATCACGCACGATCTGGTGGAGAGCATCGTCCTCGCGAATCGAGTGATGGTCATGAGCTGCTCTCCGGGGCGGATCAAGAACATCTACCCGGTGCCGATCCCGCACCCCCGGGACGCGTTCCATATCCATGAAGTGGCGGGGTTCAGCGACATCTACGAGCGGATCTGGGAGGACATCCGCGAGGAGATCCTGGCCCAGGGTCGCGGGCTGAAATGTGCGGTGACGGAGAAGGGCGATGAATAGAGAAGAGCAGCTCGTGGAGGTCCTCAAGGCGCAGGAGCTGGCCTCGTATCGCCGGCGCCTGCGGCGACGCACGGTCCTCAAGTGGGGACTGCGCTTCGCGATCGTCGCCGGATTCATCCTGCTCTGGGAGTTCGGCGCAGGGACCCTGTTCGATGACGCGTTCAGCGGATCCCCCTCTCAGATTGCGAGCGCCCTCGTCCGTCTGGGGAGAAGCGGGACGCTCGCGCCGAACCTGGCCCAGACGGTCATCGAGATCCTCGCCGGATACTCGATCGGGGTCGGGGGCGGGATCGCCGTGGCGTGCCTGTTCGCGTTCTCCCGGCGGTTCTACGTCATCGTCTTCCCGTTCATCCAGGCCTTCTACGGGATCCCCAAGGTCGCGTTGGCCCCGATCCTCGTCATGTGGTTTGGGCTGGGGATCACCCCGAAGATCATCATCTCCGCGGTGATGAGCTTCTTCGTCGTCTTCGTCAACACCGTGATGGGCCTGAACGCGGCCCGCGAGGAGCTCCTGCGGGTCGCGCGGGTGATGGGGGCGTCCAAGCTGCAGCTCACCCGGAAGATCCTGTTCCCCGTCGCGCTCCCGTACACGGTTACCGCGATGCGAGTCGCGTCGGCGAGCGCCGTGCTCGGGGCGATCCTCGGCGAGTTCGTCGCCGCGCAGCGGGGGATCGGCGTCGTCATCAACCGGGCATCGACGCAGCTCGCCCCGAACGTGGTCTTCGCGGGGGTCCTGATCCTCACCGCGATGACGCTGGGGCTGAGCGCGCTGCTCGTCCCTCTCGAGCGCTGGATCTCTCGCAGGGAGCCGAAACGATGAGCCTCTCCACATGTGCGGGTGCGGAACGAGGTGCGGGGAGTTCCGGATTCGAAGGGGGTGGTAGTCGATCAAAGCGAGGCGTGCGTCGAATGGAGATTCAAGAGTAGGGGAATGATCAGCTGACAAGGAGGCGGACCCATGTTCAAGAATAGATTCGGTGTGCTGGTCGTGGTACTGATGGCTATGGTGTTGGGTGCGATGGCGACGGGGGCGGGACTGCCGAAGGTCGTCCAGGCGGGCTTCCTCGTCGGGAGCATGAACGGGATCTTCATCGCCGACGAACTCGGCTTCTTCGAGGACGAGGGACTCAACTTCGAATTCGTCGAAATCGCGAGCGGAGCGCTTGGGGCGGCGGCCCTGATCTCCGGGGACGCCCACTTCGTCGACCTGGGGATCGATGATGTCGCGAACCTGCAGTCGCAGGGGAAAGACATCGTCTTCATCTACAACGTAGAGAACGGCCTCAGCATGAACCTCGTCGTCCGGAACGACGTGCTGGCTCGAGCTGGTGTGACCGCCGACTCGCCGATCGAGGCGCGAATCGCCGTCCTCAAGGGACTGAGGATCGGGATCACGCGCCCCGGCGCCGTCACGCAGCTCTTCCCGTCCTACCTGATGCAGAACATCGGGCTGAACCCCGAGCGGGACGCGCAGTTCATCGCAATCGGGAGCGGAAGCGCGCTCTACGCGGCGATCGTCGCGAACCAGATCGACGCGTTCATGCTATCGGCCCCGAACCCGGAGAAGGCCGTCGCCGACGGAGTTGCGACGATGCTGATCCGTCCGGGACGGGACATCGACATCTTCAAGGAGTTCATGTTCACGAATATCGCCGTCAACCGTGCCTGGGCGCAGGCGAACCCGGCGCTCGTCGTCGGCTACTGCAAGGCGATCGACCGCGCGAACCAGTTCATCATCGAGAACCGCGAGGAGGCCGCCCGGATCCTGCAGGCGTCCTGGTACCCGGAGACGCCGCTCGAGATCCTCGCCGCAACCCTGGAGGGGTTCGGGAGCAACACGGATGGCCTGATGTCCGAGCAGGGGATGAAGAACCAGCTGGCGGTCTACGGGGAGCTGGGCGTCATCGAAGGCGAGTTCAACACGGCCGAGGGCGTCCTCTGGACGAACATCTACAATCCAAACACGGTTCGGGACTAACGAACGAGCCGGATTCCAACGGGTTGGGCGCCTGGCGGAGACTCGGGCGCCCAACCACCGGATCCGCTGCGGGATGGGAGACCGAGGATGATCGGAGAGAATGAGGGACTGCTCACGGTGCAACTGAAGGAGCAGGAACGGACTGCGTGGCTGCGCCGCCGAAGAAGGACGACGGTCTCGACGATCGTAGCGCGCGTGTTGCTGGTGGTGCTGTTCATCGCGGCGTGGGAGTTCCTTTCCGGGCGAGTGATCGATCCGTTCTTCGTGACGTCGCCGTCCGCGGTCCTTCGTCAGACGATCAAGTGGATCCATTCCGGAACCCTCTGGTATCACCTGCAGTTCACGCTGATCGAGCTCTCCCTCGGGTACGTGCTCGGCGCGGTGACGGCGCTGACGGCCGCGTTTGTGCTCGGACTGCTGGTCTTCTTCTACGAAGTCGTCGAGCCGTTGGTCCTCGTCCTCTACTCGATCCCGGCGATCGCGCTCGGGCCGCTAATCATCATGTGGCTCGGGATCGGTCTGTGGCCGAAGGTCCTTCTGACGGCGTTCTTCGTCTTCTTCATCATCTTTATGAACACGATCCGCGCCATCCGAAACGTGGATCAGGAACTCATCACCGTGGCGAGAACGCTCGGCGCGGGGCGAGGGACGATCATCCGAAAGGTCATCGTCCCCGCGATCCTCCCGTACGTGCTGATCTCCCTCGGGATCGCCGTCCCGGACGCGGTCGTGGGGGCAGTCGTCAGCGAGTTCATCGCTTCGTATCGCGGCATCGCATTCTTGATCGCTCTCTCGAGCACGAAGTACAACACCGCGGGCGTATTCGCCGCGTTGATCGTCCTGGCCCTCGTCGTGGTGGCGCTGAACGTGAGCGTCTCGTTCGTCACGCGCACGCTGGCGAGGAAGACGGCGGGAATGGCGTAACGGCGGGTTCGCGGTGGGCTCTCCGAAATGGAGGAACAGGACATGATGGGTGGTCTGGACAGACAGCTGGTGTTCTCCCGCGAGGAATACGACGGCCGGGTCGCCGCGCTGCGCGACGAGATGCAGCGGCGCGAGCTCGACGCGCTCCTCGTCTTCACGGCGGAGAACACGTTCTACCTGTGTGGGTACCAATCGATCGGCTACTCCTCGTTTCAGTGCCTCGTCGTCCCGCGGGAGGGGGAACTGACGCTGATCGTGCGGGAGATGGAGCTCGGATGCGCCCGGTACTCCTCCACGGTCGAGGATGTCGTCCTCTACTCGGACGACCGGGCGCCGGCCGCTGTCCTCGTCGAGGCGCTCCGCGAGCGGGACATCGTCCGAGGGCAGATCGGTCTGGAGGACGAGGCGCCGTTCCTGACGGCGAGGTCCTACCGGCGGATCGCCGAGGCGATCGGGGACGAGACGGTTCCGGTCTCCGGTCTCGTCGAGTCGCTGCGCGCGGTGAAGTCGCCGACGGAGATCGCGTTCTTGCGCGAGTCGGCCCGGGTGACGGAGGCGGGGATCGCCCGGGGTCTCGCCGCTATGAGGGCCGGGGTGACCGAGAACGCGATCGCCGCGGCCATGTTCGATGGATGCATGAGCCGCGGCGGTGAGTACATGTCGTCTCAGCCGATCATCACAGCGGGACGGAAGTCCGGCGTCGCCCACACGACATTCCATCGATACGTGCTCCGCGATGGGGACGTCGCGCTCCTCGAGCTCGGAGGCTGCTACAATCGGTACACGGCCGCGCTCATGCGGACCGGCGTCGTCGGCACGCCGACGAAGGAGGCGCGGCGGATGTATGACGTCTGCGTCGCGGCGCTGGCGGCGTGTATCGAGGCCATCCGGCCAGGGATTCCCGCTGAGGTCCCGCATCTCGCTTGTGAGGCCGTGATCGACGAAGCCGGGTACACCGACAACTTCCGGAAGCGCGCCGGCTACTCCGTGGGGGTCAGCTTCCCCCCCGATTGGGGGGAGGGGCACATCGTCAGCCTCTCCACCGGGGACCGGACGCTGCTCGCGCCCGGAATGGTTTTCCATATCCCGCCGGCGCTCCGCCGGTACGGGGTGCACGGGGTCGGCGTGAGCGAGACGGTCCTCGTCACCCGCGATGGATCCGAGTGCCTCACTGATTTCACGCAGGAACTCGGGGGCTGACGCGTGAGAATCGCGGGGCGCGAGCGCGGCGACGTCGGCCGGCGGGAGAAGGAGATCGTATGAGGGGCTGTACGACGCTCCTGGCGGGGCGGGAGGCGACGCGGGACGGGTCGGTGATGGCGGCGTTCAACTCCGATGGGGGAACGGCGTCCTGGCTCGTCCGGCGGCCGCGCGCGGTGCACGCCGACGGGGACGCGATCCCCGTCTACAGGGACTGGCGCGGCGGGCGCCGGGACGTCGCCGGATCGATCCCGCAGGTCCCCGAGACGGCGCAAGTGTTGGCGACCGACTACCTCCCGGCGGTGAACGAGCACGGAGTTGGGATCGTCTTGAACGCGTGCCGGGGGCGATTCGATCTCAATCGAGATCCGACCAGCTCCTTGAGCCACTTTCAGCTCCTGCAGATCGGGCTCGAGCGAGCGAGGACGGCGCGGGAGGCGATCCGCTGCATGGGCGTCCTCGTCGAGGAGCACGGATTCCTCGATGCCGGCCCATTTCCGACCGGGAAGAACGTCGGCATCATCGACGGCCGCGAGGCGTGGTGGATGGAGATCCCCGGCGGGCATCAGTGGGTGGCGGTCCGGGTCCCGGATGACGCGGTCTCAGGGAATGCGAACCGGTTCTGGCTCGGTGAGCTCGACCCCGACGATGGGGAGAACGTAATGCGATCGGAGGGGCTGGTCTCCTGCGCTGCGGAGCGCGGTTGGCATGATCCGAGAGCAAAGCGGGGCTTCGACTTCACGTCGGCCTACGGCGACGCCGACTGGGGCGACATCCCGAGCGGTCGCAGGGTCTACAGCACCCTCCGCGAGTGGAGGATCGCCAGCCTCGTCTGCGGCGAGGTCCTCCCGGCCCCGTTGCAGGGGGTCGAATGGAGTGGACCTCACGTGGTCGTGCCCCGGGACCGACTCGATCTGAGCGCTGTCTTTCGGATCATGCGCGACCACTACGAAGGCACGGCGTTCGACACCCGACGTCCAGAGAACGGTGGGGATCCGAACGGATGTCCCCACCCTCCGTTCCGGATTCCGACGCCGTATCCGCGTCCGATCGACATGTTCAACACCCAGATGAGCTATGTGATCCAGTCGCGCGCGGCGGGGGCGAAGTCCTCCAGCGTCTTGTGGTTCGCCGTGCATTCCCCATCCACCGGCTGCTACGTCCCGTTCCATCCGGAGGCTACGCGTCTGCATCCAGCGTACGGCACGGGGGATCAGAGCGAGGGGGCGTTCTGGAAGCAGTTCACGTTGAACCTCCTGATCCGACAGGACTGGCGCGGACTCGCCGGCCGGGCCCGCGCGGCGTACGACCGGCTTGAGGAGGAGTGGATGGCGGATCTTTCCGGGGACGATCGGTGGGCGGCTCGGGGCGCGCAGGACGGGACGCCCGCCGGCGAGGCCCTGGCCGAGGCGAGCGACCGCGCCGCGGAAGCGGCGCTCGAAGCCTGCTCCCGGTTGACCCACGACGCCCGCGCGTTCCTCGCCGAAACGATGATGCGGGAGACCCTCGACGAACTCCCGGTCCCTTCGAAAGAGCAGGACCGATGACGCCTCCGTTGCCGGGGCGTCCGTGTCGGACGGGCGGGATGCTGGCGCTCCTCGAGGACCTCGTCGACATCGATAGCGGGAGCGAGGACACCGACGGCGCTCGGCGCGTCGCTGAGCGGATGGGCCGCGAGCTCGCCGGACTCGGCTTCGAGTGTCGCGCTCTGGAAGGGGCGCGCTTCGCGCCGTCGCTCTACGCGGATCGGGGCCGAGAGAAGGGCGACGTGCTCCTGATGGGCCACGTCGACACGGTCTTCCCCGCGGGGACGGCCCGGCGGCGCCCGTTCCGTATCGACGTCGGATCGGGACGGGCATACGGTCCGGGAGTGCTGGACATGAAGGGAGGGCTGGCGATCCTCATCGGGGCGCTACAGCGCGTGAGTGAGGAGCGAGACCTGCGCGGCGTTCGAGTCTTCTTCAACGCCGACGAGGAGCCGGGATCTCCGGAGAGCCGACGGCATCTGGCCACATGCGCGGAGGGGGCCCGCTGCGTGCTCCTCCTCGAGCCGCCCGATGACGGAGAGGCGCTCGTCGTCGCCCGCAAGGGGATCGGCGTCTTTCGCCTCGAGGTGCGCGGACGGGCTGCGCACGCCGGCGATGCGGAGGGCGCCGGGGCGAGCGCCGTCCACGCGATCCTGCGCGCCGCGGGGAGGGCCCTCGATCTCGCCGATGAGGCCGCGGCGGTGATCGGCGTTCGGGTCGGCTCGACCTCGGAAGCGGAACGGGTGGAGCGCGCCATGAGTGGAATTGAGGGGGCGTCGTGGGGATGCGGAACGAGGGTGGGGGTCGCCGGAGCGTTCCACCGGCCGCCGATGGAGCCGATCGCGGGAACGGCGAGCGTTCAAAGAATCCTGTGCGACGCGGGCCGATCCCTCGGCGTCCCGGTGCGCTTCGGGGACGCCGCCTGCGGCGGGGCATCGGACGGGAACCTGGTGACCGCGATGGGGATCCCGTGCATCGACGGGCTGGGGGCGGTCGGGGGCGGAGCACACACCGAGGCGGAATGGAGCGATGTCCAATCCCTTGCAGATAGAGCGTCTCTGTTGGCCGAGTCCGTGAAGCGCCTTCTGCAGGAGCGAGACGATGGATCTTCGGAAGTCAGGGGGGATGATGGCGCGTGAACTGAGCCGGAAGGTGAGCCGACTCCAAGCGTCGGCCACCGAGGAGGTCGACAACGAGGTCAAGCGTCTTCGGAGGGAGGGGGTCGACGACCTCCTGTCGCTCGCCGTGGGGGAGCCGTGCTTCGATACACCGGATCCGATCAAGCGGGCCGCGTGGGAGGCGCTGAACGCCGGGAAGACGAAGTACGAGCCGACGGCCGGCGACTACGCGCTTCGGGAGGCGATCTGCGGCAAGCTGCAGCAAGAGAACGGGATCGACGCCGACCCGTCGAACGTGGTGGTGACGGCAGGCGCCAAGTTCTCGATCTACTTGGCCTTCCAGGCGATCCTGTCGCCCGGGGAGCGCGTGATCCTCTTCGATCCGGCGTGGGTCTCGTACGGCCCCGCTGCAGAGCTCGCCGGGGCGAGTGTGACCTGGGTCCCGACGGCCGAGGGGGAGGGGTTCCAGCCGGACCTCGAGGCGCTCCGCGCGGCGATGGACTCGACGGTGAGGATCGTCGTCGTGAACTCCCCGAACAACCCGACCGGGGCGGTCTACCCGGAGGGGACGATCCGCGAGATTGTCGAGATCGCCGATGAGCACGGGGCGTTCGTCCTCTCTGATGAGATCTATGAGCACCTCATCTACGAGGGGGGCCACTACAGCCCCAGGCGGGACTACGCGAACGTGATCACGGTGAATGGCTTCTCCAAGGCGTACGCGATGACCGGGTGGCGGCTCGGATACGCGGTGGCCCCCCCGGCGGTCGTGGAGGGGATGCTCAAGGTCTATCAGCACTCGACGAGCTGCGTCACGTCGTTCGCCCAGGCGGGCGCCGTCGTGGCGCTGACGGATCCGGCGTGCCGCCGCGCCGTCGCCGGGATGATCGACGGCTATCGCGAGCGCCGGCGCGCGATGACCGAGGCGATCCGTCGTTCGAAGCACCTCTCGCTGGCGACGGTCCCACGGGGCGCGTTCTACACCTTCCCCCGGTACTCGGGGGCGTCATCGTCGCTCGAGGTCGCCAAGGCGCTTCTCCAGGAGTGCCACGTCGCCACGGTCCCCGGGGAGGCGTTCGGCTCGTCCGGCGATGGTCACCTGCGGCTCGCCTACGCGACCGACGTTGGATCGATCGACGAGGCGTTCGCCCGGATGGAGCGGTTCTTCACGGACGGACGGCCGGGGGGACGACGATCATGACGAATCCAGGACGGCGGGTCCTCGAGGGGCGGCACTTCATGCTCGGAAACCACGCGGTCGTCGAGGGGGCGCTCGCCGCGGGGTGCGATTTCTTCGCCGGGTATCCGATCACCCCGGCGAACGAGATCTCCGAACGGATGGCGTTCCGGATGCCCGAGGTCGGCGGGAGCTTCGTTCAGGGAGAGGATGAGCTGTTCTCCATCTTCGCCCTGTCCGGTGCGGCACTGGCGGGCGCGCGGGCGATGACCGCGACGGCGAGCGCCGGGTTCAACTACATGCAGGAAGGGCTCGGGTACGCCGTGGCGGCGGAGATCCCGATGGTCGTCGTTGACGTTCAGCGGTGCCGGGGGGAGAACTACGCGACCCAGGCCGACGTGATGCAGATGCGGTGGGGGGCGAGCGGGGACCACGAGATGATCGTGCTGGCCCCCGCTTCCGTGCAGGAGCTCTTCGACCTGACCGTGCGGGCGTTCAACCTCGCCGAGCGGTACCGCACGCCGGTCATCGTGATGTCGGAGACGACGATTGCCCTAATGCGAGAGAACCTGGTCATCCCGCCCGCGGATGCGATTGAGATCGTCCGGCGGGAGGCCCCGTCGGTCCCGCCGTCGGAGTTCCTCCCGTTCGCGGCCCCGGAGGACGGGACGCCGCCGTTTCCGGCCCTCGGGACCGGCTACCGCGTTCTTCACTCCCTGAACCCGCACGACTCGCGCGGGAGCATCGCCTGGGATCCCGACGTCTTCGAGGCGATGTACCGCCGGATCCTCGGGAAGATCGCGCGCCATCGAGACGAGATCGTCGAGACGGAGGAGATCCTCCTCGACGATGCGGAGATCGTGCTGGTCGCGTATGGGAGCACGAGCCGGCCGATCATCGAGGCGGTGCACCGGGCGCGCAGGGCGGGAATCCGGGCCGGCCTCCTCCGGCTGATCACAGTCTGGCCCGTCCCGGAGCGCGAGATCGCCGCCGCCGCGGAGCGTGCGGGCGCGGTCCTCTCCGTCGAGATGAATGTCGGGAAGTACTCGGGCGAGGTGGAGCGCTGCGTCGCCGGGCGGTGCCCGGTGACGCGCGTGACGAAGAACCGAGGCGAGATCCACACGTCGGCCGAGATCTTCGCCACGATCAAGGAGGTGGCGCGATGAGCGCGGATCTGGTGAAGAAGTACCTTCGTGAGCGGTCGTTGCCGCACTTCTTCTGCCCGGGGTGCGGGGCCGCGCAGGTGATGAACTACTTCGTCCAGGCCGCCGATCGCGTGCGGCTCGACTTCGACCAGCTCGTCGCGATCGGCGGCGTCGGGTGCACAGCGAGGATCCCCGTCTACCTCGATGCGGACGTGCTCCACGGGATCCACGGGCGGACGCTCGCTTGGGCGACGGGGATGAAACTCCACAATCCCGGCCTCAAGGTCGTCGTCTTCGCCGGCGACGGCGACATCGCGGCGATCGGCGGGAACCACTTGATCCATGCCGCCCGCCGGAATCTCGACGTCACAGTCGTCGTCGTCAACAACCTGAACTTCGGGATGACGGGCGGGCAAGTCGCGCCGACGACGCCGGGGGCGTTGCGGACGATGACGACGCCGTACGGGAACGTCGAACCCCCGTTTGACCTCTGCCGCCTCGCGGAGACGGCGGGCGCGACGTACGTCAGTCGGTGGACGACGGCGACCGCGCGCCAGGGGATCCGGGCGCTCGAGGGCGCCCTCACTCACGAGGGGTTCGCCCTGGTCGAGTTCGTCGCCCAATGCCCGACGAACTTCGGGCGGCGGGCGCTGCAGTCCGGGAGCGCGGTCGACGGAGTCCGCTGGATCGCCGAACACTCCGTGATTCGAAAGGACGGCGCCGAGGCGCCGGACGAGGCGATCTTCGTGCTCGGAGACTTCGTCGACGCGCGACGGCCGGTCTACCGGGGGAGCTCGCTCCTCGACCGAGGGAGGGAGATGCGATGACGAGCCGTCGGGTGACGTTCCAGTTCTGCGGGTTCGGCGGGCAGGGCCTCGTCCTGTCGGCGACGATCGTCGGCGCGGCGGCGGTCCGCGCCGGGCTCAACGCGGTCCAGACGCAGTCCTACGGGTCCGAGGCCCGCGGGGGCGAGTGCCAGGCCGAGCTGACGGTCTCCGCTGCGCCGATCCACTCGCCGACCGCCGATGCGGTCGACGTCCTCGTGGCGATGTCGCAGGCCGCGCTCGATCGGTACCTCGGGCGCCTCCGGCCGGGGGGGACGCTCATCATCGATCCCCACTACGTCGTGCCCCCCCCACGCGGCGATCTGACGATCGTCGAAATCCCGGTGACGGGTCTCGCCGCCGACGAGCTGGGGAACCAGCTTGTCGCGAATGTCCTCCTGCTTGGCTTCCTTCGTCAGGCGAGCGACATCGTCCCCGAACGCGACCTCGTGGCCGCGATCGAGGAGAGCGTTCCGAAGCGGTTTCTCGACCTGAACCTGCGGGCGGCCGAGCGGGGGAAGCGGCTCGCGCTCGAGCGCGGCGTTCGGTTGGAGGTCTGATCGATGCGCCTTCTCGAGTATCAAGCGAAACGCCTGCTGGCCGCGCACGGAATCCCGGTCCCGAAGGGGCGGATCGTCTTGGCCCCCGGCGACCTCCCGCAGGACGGATACCCGGCGGTCCTCAAGGCGCAGGTCCCGGCCGGCGGGCGGGGGAAGGCCGGTGGGATCGTGCGCGTCGAAACAGCCCACGAGGCGTCGGAGGCGGCCGAACGGCTCTTCGGCGCGATGATCCGGGGGATCCCCGTCCGACAGATTCTCGTCGAGGATGCGGTCCCCGTCGAGCGTGAGCTCTATCTCGGCGTGACGGTCGACAAGGAGGAGCCCGTTGGGCTCCTCCTTGCGTCGGCGATGGGCGGGATCGAGATCGAAGCGGTGGGGAAGACCGCCTCTGGCGAGATCCTGTCGTTCCGGATCGACCCGTGCTTCGGGCTCGTCCCGCCCATGCAGCGGTACTTGGCGAGCCGTCTGTCGGTCGAACCGGCCCGGCTGACCGAGATCATCAGCGCCCTCCTGGAGATCTTCTCTGCGCACGATGCGACGCTGGTCGAGATCAACCCGCTCGCGGCGGCGAGCGGCGCCCTCGTCGCGCTCGACGCGAAGATCATCCTCGATGACCACGCGACGTTCCGCCACACGCCGCATTGGACAGAACTCGCGGAGGAGCAGGGGGAGGGTGGGGCTGATGGGGCCGAGGATCCGGCGACGTCGCTGCGGGCGCTCGGCATCTCGCACGTCCCGCTCGACGGCGAGATCGCGCTGATCTCCGATGGAGCGGGGACCGGCATGCTGACGCTCGACCTGATCGAGGATGCCGGCGGACGGGCCGCCGACTTCTGCGAGCTCGGCGGCGCCGCGGGAGCGGAGACGATCGAGCGGGCCCTCAGCGTCGTGACGAAGAACCGGAACGCGAAGGCGCTCCTCATCAGCCTCCTGGGAGGTTTGACGCGGATGGACGAGATCGCGGCCGGGATCCTCGCCTACCTCGGCCGATCGGAGATCCCGATCCCCGTCGTCGTGCGGATGTCGGGCACAAAAGAAGAGGAAGGGCGGGCGATGCTGCAGCGGGCCGGGATCGCCACGCTGGATGACCTGCCGGAGGCGGTCCGAACCGCCGTTCAGTTGGCGAGAGGGAACTGAGATGAGCGTTCTGATCGATGAGACCACGCGCGTGCTCGTCCAGGGGATCACGGGGAACGTCGGATCGTTCCAGACGCGGGTGATGCGCCGGCACGGGACGCGGGTCGTCGCCGGTGTCACCCCCGGGAAGGGCGGCACGCGCGTCGACGGAGTCCCAGTCTTCGGATTTGTCCGGGAGGCGGCCGCGCGCGAGCCGATCGACGCCGCGATCAGCTTCGTCCCGGCCCGTTTCGCGCTCGACGCGGCGCTCGAGGCGATCGAGAGCCGGATCCCGCTCCTCGTCCTCACGGCCGCCGACCTCCCGGTTCATGACGTGATGAAGATCCTCCGCTTCGCACGGGCGAACGGCGTCCGCGTCCTCGGTCCCGATACCCCGGGCCTCGTCGCGCCAGGACGGTGCAAGCTCGGCGTCCACCCGGAACGGGTGCTGCGGGAGGGCCCGATCGGCATCGTCTCCAAGAGCGGCGCCCTCTCGTACGAGGTCTGCAAGCAGCTCACCGAGGCGGGCCTCGGGCAGTCGACCGTCGTAGGGATCGGTGGCGGCCCGCTGTGGGACCTCGACCAATCCGACGTCCTCTGCCTGTTCGAGGACGACCCGCAGACGGAGGCGATCGTCCTGCTCGGGGAAGTCGGCGGGACGATGGAGCATCGAGCCGCCGCGGTGATCCGGGAGCGGATCACCAAGCCGGTCGTCGCGCTCATCGTCGGACGATCGGTCCCCGAGGGGGCGCGCATGGGGCACGCGGGGGCGATCGTCGGCGGCGAGCTCGAGACCGCGGCGAGCAAGAGCGCGGCGCTCCGCGGCGCAGGCGCGAAGACCGTCCGCACGCCACGGGAAATCGTCGAATCGCTGAAGGGAGCCGGATGAACAAGATCTCGATCGAGGCGGAGTACTGCAAAGGTTGCGGGCTCTGCATCTTCTACTGTCCCAGAGACGTCCTGCAGGCGTCCTCGACGCCCAACTCCAAGGGATACCCGGTCGTGGAGGTGAAGGCGGCCGATCAGTGCATCGGGTGTCGCAGTTGCGAGATCAACTGCCCGGACTTCGCGATCGAGGTCACGCCATGATCGACCGAACTCCGAAGCGCCCTGAGAACGGTGATCTGAGCGGCGAGGAGCTTCGGGCGATCCTCGATGCGCTCCCGATCGACATCACGTTCGTCGGGGCCGATGACACGATCTGCTACTACAACCGGAATGAGCCGAAGATCTACGCGCGTCGCCCCGACCTGATCGGCCGGCGCGTGCAGGAATGCCACGGGATGTCCGAGCGGACAGGTCGGGAGGTCACGCGGATCCTCCGCGCACTCCGCAAGCCGTCCGCGCCCGGGGAGGCGCGCTGGGTCGAGGCGGGGGGACGGACGCTCTGCGTCCAATATCTCCCCGTTCGAAGCGAGACCGGCGCCTTTCTCGGCGTTCTCCAGTTGACCCAAGAGATCCCTCAGCGCGGCCGGGAAGGGTAGGCGGGGCGGACCCACTCGGCGGGGATCGGCGCATTCCGGCGGAAGGTCGGCCCGCTCGCGCCCCGCGGGCCACCGGCCCTCCAGCGCGATCCCAGCGGGATGAAGGGAGGCCGCCGGTCCGGCGGCGGATCCGCTTCCCGGTCGCCGCGAGCCGCGGTGCCGGCCTGCGGATTCTCCTTGCCGCGCGGGCGTGGTACGATCGACCCATGGTGCGGAGGGTGTGGCTTGCGGCAGCGATGGTCTCCGCCTGGGGGCTTGTGTCCGTGGGAGTGCCGATCCTCTCGCCGGTCCCGGTCGATGCGGGCGTCGACGAGGTGCAGAGCGCGGCGATGCGGATCGCCGTCGCGTTTGCGGACGCCGTGAGCGGGATCCTCGGGGCGACGCTCGCTCCTCCGTCCGTGGACGTTCGAAACACCCCATATCTCGCGTACTTCGATCATCGGAGATCGACGATCGTCCTACCCCACTGGCCGACGCTCGATGCCGAGTTCCGCGCGTTCTTCCTCGACGTCGCCGGCTCGGCGGACGCTGCGGGATCGCTGTTCGTGCGCCTGTTCAACGACTATCTCGTCGCGCACGAGATGGCCCACTGGCTGCGGCGCCTGCAGCGGATCGATCTCGATCGGTACGAATTGGAGCGGGACGCGAACGACCTCGCGGTCGCGTTTTTTCGCGCGACCGAAGGCGGTGCGGACCGGCTGGCCGAGCTGAGATCCCCGCTTTGCTCGGCGCTCGAACGGTTGCGCGACCCGACGCCCAGCGGGGTCGAGGTGGAGGCGTTCTTCAACGCGCAGTACGGGGTCCTCGCGGCCGATCCATATCTCTATGGCTACTATCAGTTCCGGTTCATCCTGGCGTCGCTCGATCGGTCCTGCGAGCTTGAGTTCGCCGCCCTCGTTCATCGTAAGGGGGAGTGAGACCGCGAGCCGCGGTCCGGGGGGGTCCCCGCGACGAGCGGACGTCGCGACCGAGATCGCGTTTGGATGTGCACAAGAGAGGTTCGTGCCGGTATCTCAGAGAGAGGGCGTACGCACAAGGGGCCCTTCGGACGTTGGACCGATCGAACGCCCGATCCGCCCCGGATCGATTGCGAGAGGGAGGAGGGATCATGGACGTAGAGCAAGTCCGAACAGAGATGGCCGGGAACGCCGAGGCGATCCGGGCGCTGGTGACCGGCTGCCCGCCGGAGCAGGCGGTCTGGAAGCCGACCGCGACCTCGTGGTCGATCCTCGAGGTGGTGAACCATCTCCTCGACGAGGAGCGGGACGACTTCCGCTGGCGGATCGATGAGGCTCTCCATCGAAGGGGGGCGGGATGGTTTCGCCTCGACCCCGAGCGAGCGGCGATTGAGCGCGGCTACAACGAGCGGGACCTGGGACGGTCGCTCGACGAGTTCCTCGCGGCCCGGGAGGAGTCGATCCGGTGGCTGGCGGAGCTCGGGACGGTCGATTGGACGGCGGTGCAAGAGGCTCCGTTCGGGGAGATCCGGGCTGGCGACTTCCTCGCATCCTGGGCGGCGCACGACGTGCTCCACATGCGCCAGCTCGTTCGGCTGAAGTGGGCGCACCTCGTGGAGAAGCTGGCCCCCTACGACGTTCGGTACGCCGGGGAGTGATAGGAGCGCGGCAGGAGCCTGGATCCGCTCGAAGGTGCGCAAGGGTCGATTCCGTCGGTGAGAGAGGGAGCCGGCGCGGGACGCTGGCCGTGTTGTTCCGGATCGAATCTCCGCTGGGGTCGCACAGACCGATTTCCCTTCATTTCCGTGTGCGGTTTGGGACGCGCGTTCTCCGCACTGGAGCGGCCTCGGACGCGCGAAGGTCGACGGCGGACGCTCCACGACCGTAGCGGGAGTCTTCCTGGTTGGGACACCGTCTACCTGCCGCGTCGACACCACATGGTTGGACGACGCTTCGTCTCGTGCGTTAGAGTTGGGTAGAATGAGTGAACAGCCTAGCAGCCCGCGATCGCCAGGATCGGTGCAGATGGGGGTCAGATCGCAACAGGGAGGCGGCGCACAGCAGTTGCGCGTCATACCGTCATGAACCACGGCGAAATCGTCAGCTTCATCTGGGGTGTGGCCGATCTGATCCGCGATGTCTTCCGCCGCGGCAAGTATCAGGACGTCATCCTGCCGATGACCGTGCTTCGTCGCCTTGACTGCGTCCTAGCGCCAACTGCGCCACAGGTCCGCAAGCGGCAAGCTGAGCTGAAAGCCAAGGGCCTCAAGGATCTCCACGAGCAGCTTTGCTCTGCGTCGGGATATCGGTTCTACAACACCTCAGAGTACGACTTCGACCGACTTGTCGCGGATGCGCCGAACGTGGCGCACAACCTGCGAAACTACATCGCCGGGTTCAGCGAAAATATGCGCGAGGTCATCGAGAAGTTCGATTTCGACAACACGATCAGCAAGCTCACGGAAGCCGGTCTGCTGTTCAAGGTGCTGGAGCGCTTTCGCAGTGTCGACCTCCATCCAGACCGCATCGACAACGCGACCATGGGGACGATCTTCGAGGAGCTGATTCGCCGGTTCAACGAAGCCCTCAACGAGAATCCCGGCGAGCACTTTACCCCACGGGATGTGGTCCATTTGATGGTGGATCTGCTTCTGGCAGGTGATCGGCGGCGCATCGCCGGCACCGGGCGCGTCCTCACCGTCTACGACTCGTGCTGTGGGTCGGGCGGGATGCTGACGATCACCAAGAAGCACATCACCGCCGGCATTCACCGAAATGGTGAGGAGATTGCTCCTCCGCTCAATCCGAACGCCGACATCCACCTGTTCGGCCAAGAGGTGAACCCGGAGACCTACGCAGTCTCGAAATCCGACCTGTTCATGACCTCGAAGGACGGCCGAGACGCCGAGAACATCGCCTACGGGAGCACGCTGTCGAACGATCGCCACGAGGGGCGAGCTTTCGACTATCTGATCACCAATCCGCCGTACGGCAAGGACTGGAAGATGGACGAGGAGGCGGTGAGGGCCGAGCACGAGCGTGGTTACGCGGGGCGATTCGGAGCAGGTCTCCCGAGGATCTCCGACGGCCAGCTCCTCTTCCTCCAGCATCTTGTGTCTCACATGAAAGACCCTAGCGAGGGTGGTTCCCGCGTTGCCATCATCATGAACGGATCCCCTCTCTTCACCGGCGGGGCGGGCTCCGGCGAGTCGGAGATCCGCCGCTGGATCCTCGAGAACGACTGGCTCGAGGCGCTCGTCGCGCTTCCCGAACAGCTCTTCTACAACACCGGCATCGCGACCTACGTCTGGGTGCTGACCAACCGCAAGACGCCCGAGCGCAAAGGCAAGGTCCAGCTGATCGACGCGACCTCGTTCTGGGTCCCGATGCGCAAGAGCTTGGGCGACAAGCGCCGCGAGATCCCGCATGAGAAGGCGCGTGAGATCCTGAGCATTCTCGCCGACTTCGAAGAGGGCGAGCACTCGAAGATCTACCCGACAACGCAGTTCGGCTGCCGACGGATCACCGTCGAACGGCCTCTTCAACTCAACTTCCAAGCCTCTCCAGAGCGCATCGAACGCCTCAAGGATGAACGCGCGTTCGCCAAGCTTGCCGAGAGCAAGAAGCGCGATCCCGAGGTCAAGGCGCGGGAAGAGGAACTCGGTCGGGAGGAGCAGGAGAAGATCCTCTCCATGTTGAGCGGCCTTCCAGATACGTTGTTCAAGGACCGCCCAAGCTTCGAGAAGGCGCTCAAGCTGGCATCTGCGAAGCACCAGCTGAAGCTCGACGCATCGCTCAAGAAGGCGATCCTGAACGCCCTCTCCGAGCGAGACGAAACCGCCGAGATCTGCCGCGATTCCAAGGGCAATCCCGAGCCCGATACGAACTTGCGCGACACCGAGAACGTCCCCCTCTCCGAATCCGTCGAGGCGTTCTTCGATCGGGAAGTCAAGCCGCACCTCCCCGATGCCTGGATCGACGAATCCAAGCACGACGAAAAGGACGGCGACATCGGCATCGTCGGCTACGAGATCAACTTCAACCGCTACTTCTACACGTACGAGCCGCCGCGCCCGTTGGAGGAGATCGAAGCCGACATCAAGAAGATCGAGAGCGAGATCATGGAGATGCTGCGGGAGGTGACGGAGTGAGTCAAGCCAGAGCTGCTCCAGATGATACAGCACGGCTGATGGCTCTCATCATGGAGCTAGAGACGGCTCGGGATCTGATCAAGGCCGGGTTCGGCGAGCTTCAAGAGATCCACCTAGGCAATGACTTCTACCATCTTCCCCAGCAGCTTCTCGCCAGCGGCCTTGAGCGTCTGCTGAAATCCTACTTCTGCCTTGTCCATGAAGCGCGCAATGGCGCGTTTCCGGATGTTGCATTCCTGAAGTCGATTGGGCACAGCCTTGCGGATGCGAAGGAGAAGTTGATTGATGAGTACTTCGATGCGAACGGCCGACCTCTGCTGATTGCTGATCTGGACTTCCTGCGGAACGACGCACTACTCGATGGCATCATCAACATCCTGTCGGAGTTCGGGAAGATGGCGCGGTACTACAACCTGGATATCGTCGCAGGCAGTCCAAATCCGCCGATCAATCCAAGCTCCGAGTGGGAACGACTCGAGACGAGGATTGAGGATCCGAGCCCGTATCTCACGCTGGACTCGCTCGAGGCACTGCACCGCGACTACTACCCACGCGTGAATGCGAAGATCGTCGGGATACTGGAGAGGTTCGTTCGCGCTGTGTGCATGCAGTTCACGCTTGGCAATCACGGCGGGCGTCTGAAGCAGCTCATGGGTACGGTCTCTGAGTTCATCTTTCTCAGGGACGACGAGTTTGGAATGACGGACTACCGTCGCTCCGTCGCACGCAATCAGCAGACCAAGGCGAACTGGTCCAAGCGCAGCAAGGAGAAGGCGCTGGGAAGCAAGTGGCCATCAGCGCTCGCAGTCGCTTCGGACTACGGCGAGAAGTGGCCCTTCCGAACCGACGAGGTCGTTGTGGAGTATCGCGACGACATGTTCTGCGTGGTGAACGTCAACGGCTACGACTTCGCCCTGAATGGCTCAGCCAAGACGCGATTCGGCTATCCGGACCCTCACGATTCCGGCGTCGCGATCCTCGGGCGGTCAATTGGCCCATTCATCGATCTGGCCTTCTCGCTTGGCAAGGGGGCGAAGAAGTGAAGGTGCTATCCCACCCGAAGTACAAGGACTCCGGCATCGAATGGCTCGGCCAGATCCCCGTGCATTGGGAAGCAGATCGTTTGAAGAGCACGGCCTCGATCAGCTTGAGCAACGTGGACAAGAAGACAGAAACGGGGCAGGAGCCTGTCCAGCTCTGCAACTACGTCGACGTATACAAGAACGAGTACATCACGCCTGACATGGAGTTCATGGCCGCCTCAGCTACGCGGGAGCAGATCCGTCGCTTTGCCCTTGGGGCTGGCGATGTTCTCATCACCAAGGACTCTGAGTCTTGGGACGATATTGCTGTGCCTGCGTGTGTCGAGAAAGACCTGCCGGGTGTCCTGTGCGGTTACCACCTCGCGTTGATTCGTCCAGATCGTGAGACATGCGTCGGGCGATATCTTGCCAGGGCCTTCGCATCTGTCGGCTTACGAGATCAGTTCTGGGTGTCCGCCAACGGGATCACCAGATACGGGCTGACGGGCGATGCAATCTCGACAGGCGTGTTTCCGGTGCCACCCATCGATGAACAGCAGGCCATCGCTGACTTCCTCGATCGCGAGACGGCGAAGATCGATGCGCTGATGGAGAAGAAGGAGCGATTGATCGAGCTGCTACAGGAGAAGCGCACTGCGCTGATCACCCATGCTGTCACCAAGGGCCTCGATCCCGATGTCCCCATGAAGGACTCCGGCATCGAATGGCT
>Ga0068714_10002514_pt1 | contig 23487 bp, 19 predicted proteins | sample MTBNYHSulfiMetaG_FD_62988 | JGI IMG/M metagenome (GOLD analysis project Ga0068714, IMG submission 62988) | Enrichment culture microbial communities from rom New York Harbor, USA that are MTBE-degrading - MTBE-NYH (New York Harbor Sulfidogenic)... | ecosystem: Environmental > Aquatic > Marine >... | reverse complement strand
ATCCTGATGACCACCTTGGTCTCGGCCAGGCCCCGGTACTGGAGATCGTGGTGGATGGGGGCCCGGTAGAAGAGCCGCCGGCCCAGGAGCCGGACCCCGATCTTGTCCTGGACCTGGGAGGTGAACCCCTCCACCAGGAAGATGCCGCCCAGGATGGGAAAGAGGAGCTCCTGCTTGAGGAGAATGCACAGGGCGGCGATGACCGCCCCGATGCCCAGGCTTCCGGTATCGCCCATGAAGATCTGGGCCGGGTAGGCGTTGTACCACAGGAAGCCCAGGCCGGCCCCCACAAAGGCGGCGCAGAGGATGTTCAGCTCCCCCACCCCGGGCAGGTAGGGGTACTGGAGGTAGCCGGCCTGGATCTTGTTGCCCATGATGTAGGCGAAGACGCCCAGCACGGCCACCACGAAGTTGGAGGGCATGATGGCCAGCCCGTCCAGGCCGTCGGTGATGTTGACCGAGTTTGAGACAAAGACCACGAAGACGACGATAAAGGCGTAGTAGATCAGAGGTCCCAGATCGGCCAGGGGCTTTTTGTAGAAGGGGATGTAGAACTTGGTGGCCTGGTCAGCGGGCAGGGGCGAGAAGGAGGAAAGAACCAGCCAGGCAAAGGCCAGGGCGAAGGTGCCCTGGAGGATGAACTTGGTCCTCTCGGAAAGCCCCCTGTCGCCGGACCGGCGGCTGACCTTGGCCAGGTCGTCCAAAAGGCCGATGGCCCCGAACCAGACCATGGCCGAGAGAGTGAACATCACGTAGCCCGAGTTCAGCCGGCCCCAGACCAGAACCGAGAAGAGGACGGCTCCCAGGATCAGGACCCCACCCATGGTCGGGGTGCCCCTCTTGTCCTGGCTGCTGCCCAGCCCGGTCTCCCTGACCAGGTCCACCAGCTTGCGGCGGTGGAGATAGTTCAGGAAGAGCCTCGAGGCCAGAAACATGAAAAAGAGGGAGGTCAAGGCGGCCATGATGGAACGGAAGGAGAGGTAGACCGTCAGGCGGAGAAAGGTCAGCTCGGGCAGGACCTCTCGGAGCCAGTCGTTGAGAAGAAGGATCATCCTTGACTCACTTCCTGTTGGTCATGGCCGAGAGCTCTTCCACCAGCTCCCGGTAGGCCCCCTTGATGGTGAAGCTGGGCCTGAAATCAGTGGCCGTGACCACGAACCCGGTCACGTCTTGGAGGAGCCTCTCCGGATCGCTGGGGACGGACCGGCGGGCCAGCTCGGCCAGGGCCGACAGGGCCGCCTGGCGGACCTGCCAGTAGCGGTGGAGACGCAGCCCCAGGAGGGCCTCGATGGCGTAGCCGTCCTGACCCACCGAGCCCAGGGCCAGGGCCGACTCCCGGACCACCTCGAAGCTTTTGTCGCCGAGCATGCCCATCAGGGTCCTCTGAGCCCGGGCAGGCTCGGTCAACCTTTGGCTGAACCTGGCCAGGGCCCTGGCGGCCTGAGCCCGGACCTCGTAGTAGGGATCCGAGAGGGCGTTCAGGAGGGCCTCCTCTAAGGCCTTGGTGTGGCAATCGATGAGGATCAGGCTGCCCACGGCGTTGCGGCGGATGAAGCCCACCTGGTAGAAGTCGCCCCCCAGAAGCCTTTTCCACCAGGCCACCGGGGTCCGGTCGGTGAGAACCCTGAGGAGAGGGTCGATCTTGGACTCGTCCTTGAGGAGGCCGATCAGCTTGATCCCGATGTTACGCTGGATCCAGTGGGGGGCCAGGAGAAGGAGGGCCGACCGGGCCCGATAGTACTCCAGCTCCTCCGGGTCGGGCACCAGCCGGAGCGGCGAGTAGGCCTCTGGCTGGGAATGGTAGGCCCTGGTCAGGAGGTTCAAGAGGCCTTCGTGGGTCGGGGAGGGCGGCAGGAGGCGGGACTCAGAATCCGGTCCGGGCTTGGAGGACGGCTGGAGGACTCTCTCGGCGATCCTGGCCGCGGCTCCGCCGGACATGAACCGCTTGGCCTTGGCCGACATGGCCTCGAGCTTTTCCGGGTCGGAGAGGAGATCCAAAATCCGTCCGGCCAGTCTTGGTCCGGCCACCCCGCTGGTCAAACCCAGGTCGGTCAGGATCAGATCCTCGTAGATGACCTCGGCCCCGCCCACGGCCGCCAGGGCCCTGGCGTTTACCACCTGATGATCGCCGGGAAGGTTGGGCTTGGGGATCAGCAGGGTGGGGCATCCCAGGGAGGAGACCTCGTGGATCGCCCCGGCCCCGGCCCGGCAGACCACCAGGTCGGCGGCCGAGTAAGCCGCGGCCATGTCGTGGAGGTAGATCTCCTGGCGGTAGATTCCGGCCAGATCGGTCCGCCAGCCCGGGCCGTGGGCCAGCTCCAGGAGCGCCCCGGTCTCCTCCCGGGGCCGGTGGTCCGAGGCGCCCAGCCCCACCGCATGGAGGATAAAAGGAGGGTCGGCGGCCCGGCTCAATATCCCCAGGGCGCCGACGACGGCCTGGTTGATCGATCTGGCTCCTTGGGAGCCGCCGAAGATCAGGACCAGCTTCCTTCCCGGGGCGAGGTCAAGGCCCAACCTCCGCCGGGCCTCCTCCCGCTCCAACCTGGCCAGGGCGCTGCGGACGGGGTAGCCCACCACCTCGCCCGCCTTGTGGTCGAGGTTGGACCGGGACCGGGGAAAGGTCAAAAAGAGGTGGTCCACCCGGGAGGCCATGAGCTGGTTGAGCTTGCCCGGAACGGCGTTGGCCTCGTGGAGAACGGTCCTGGCCTTGGAAAACCCCAGGCCCTTTAAAAAGGCCTGGGCCAGAACCACCGGGGCGGCGGCGAAGCCGCCGGTGGCCAGGATGAAATCAGGCCTGAAGCGGAGGAGAATGGCCCCGGCCTTGAGGCAGCCGAAAAAAAGCTTGAGGGCGAACCTGGCAAAGGCCAAGGGGTTTCTGGGCGAAGCGTAGCCGGAGGCGGGGACGAAATCGATCCTCAGGCCGGCCTTGGGGACGATGACCTCTTCGGCCCGGCCCTTGACCCCGATATACCTTATCTCGGCCCGGCCCAGACGTTCCTCAAAGGCCTGGCCCATGGCCAGAGCTGGGTTGACGTGGCCGGAGGTTCCTCCTCCGGTGAGAATTATTTTTTTGGGGCCAAGATCTGGCATTCAGGTTTCAGCGCCGGACCAGTCCGATATCATTAGTAAATAATCATTGTAGGAGTTTTGGCTGGCCCGGGCAAGATCAAACCTGATCTCGGCTCTTGGGGGAGCCACAAACAGGTTGACAATAACCGGTCGATCTGGTTAGTTAGGCCCTCTTTTCTCAAATCAAGGAGGATTTATGGGTTCGGTGGTCAAGTGGCGTCGGAAGAAGATCCGGAAGCACAAGTACAAGAAGTTAAAGGCCAAGCAGCGCCATAAGAAACGCTAGAACCCGTTTTATCCTCCCCTCGGCCCCGGTCTATTAGGTTCAGGCTTGAAGCGCAGTCCTGAAAATATCCGAATATATCGTTAAGGTTGCGCTTCTTTTTCGGCCTGATCATAAATCCGATTGAAGACCTGGAAAGGGCTTCCGGCCAGGCTCAAGGCCCCTCCCGGTTCTTGCGGAGCCTTTCCACCAGATAGGCCATCCCGACCATAAAACCAGCCAAGGCCAGGGTCAGGGCCGGGTCGCTTCGGCCGCGGTAGAAGAGGGTCGCCAAGTAAGCCACAATAAGGCCGCCCACCACCCGGACGGCCAGCTTGACCCAAGGGTTCATCCGACCTGGCTCCCTAGAGAGATCTCCCTTACCGTTTTCGCGTCCAAAGCCAACCGACGACTTTGTAGCTCCCGGCCGGCAAGAGCTTGTTTTTGCCGGCCTCACGAGCTCGGTGCGCTTAACCGGGCGCGCTGGCCCAAGCTGCCTTTCAAAGGCGACTTGTTATTAAAAGAAAAGACACGGCGATCAAAAAAACGAGGCCCGGAAGGCCTCGTCCCTTTTCAGGCCTGGTGGCGGTGAAGGGACTTGAACCCCTGACACTGCGGATATGAGCCGCATGCTCTGACCAACTGAGCTACACCGCCAACGGAGAAACCTATTACAAGGACCGGGACTCTTTGTCAACCCTTGAGGAGGACGGACCTCCAGCCGTTAAGGTGGTCCTCTGGGACCTTCCAGGGAGGGGGCCTAGGGGTTGATCCCCTTGGCCCTAAGGTATCTCTCCGCTCCGGGATGGAGCGGCAGCCTCAAGCCCGCCACCGCTTTTCCAAGGGAGAGCATGACCAGTCCGGGGTGAAACTGGCCCAGCTCGGCCAGGTTGGAGAAGACCGCCTCCATCAGGTCCACCACCACCTCCTCCTCCAGGGAGGCCCGGGCGGTGAGGAGGGCCTTGACCGAGATCGTGGCCAGATCACCGTCCAGGCCGGAATAGGTCCCCGCCGGGATGATGCTCTTGCTGTAGCCGGGTTTCTCCTTGAGGAGGTTTTCAATCCCCTGGCCGGTCAGGGGGATAAAGGTCAGCTCGGTCTTGGCCGCAGCGTTGGCCAGGGCCGGCAGGCCGGCCGCGGCGGTAAAGAAGGCCGCGTCCAGATCACCGTAACGGAGCTGGTTGGCCGCCTCGGAGTCCCTGAGCAAGGCCGCCTGGGCCAGATCATCGAGTTTCAGCCCATGAGCCTCTAAAACATGGAGGCTGTTGAGCCAGGTGGAGGACAGGTTGACCCCGACCCCCACTTTTCGGCCCTTGAGCTCGGCCACGCTCGTGATCCCCGAGCTCTTGGCCGCGACCAGCTGGAGGGGCTGGTCCACCAGGGTGAAAAGGGCCCTTATCTCGGCCAGGGGCTCATCGAAGAGGGGTGGCGAGCCCTGGGCCGCCTCCAGGGCCAGGACGTTCTGGAGGAGGGCCAGGTCGAACTCGCCCTGGTTCATGAGCCTGGCGTTGGCCTGCTCCCCCTCGGTGGCCGCGGCGGTCAGCCTGATGTTCTTGGCTTGGAGAGGTTTCCTGACCGCCCTGGCCACGGCCCCGGCCAGGGCGAAGCCGTCGCTGGTGGAGGGGCCGGCGGCGATGGAGAGGTAGAGCCGGCCGGCGGCCTGGCAGGGAGCCTGCCAGACGGTCAGGGCCAGGACCAGGAGTAATGCCGGCATAAGCCTGTCCCGCCTTGTCATCTCAACCCCCTTTTTAAACTTCCGGCCGTTGGAGTCAAAGGCCGGGCCTTTTCCAAGGCCCTTTTCAGGCCGGCTCCAGCCTGAGTCTCGGGCGTTGGACCAGCCACATCAAGGCGTAGATGCCCAACCCGGCGGCCATGACCAGGTTGGTGTAGAAGTGCCCGCTGCCCTCTCCCCGGACCAGGTCGGACCCGAAGATCAGGCCTCCGAAGAAACCCGGCCTGAGAATAACCAGGGTGATGAAAAGGAAGACGCCCCTCTCCCACAACCTGGCCTTGACCAGGAAGAAGCCCTGGGTCCCGCAGGCAAAGGCGAACATGGCGGCCACGGTGGTGATGAAGATGTAGACCGCCTGAAAGATGGACTCGACCCCGATGAGGAGAAGCTGGGTGTTGAAGATGAACATGAAGGGCAGGATGGCGGTCCTGATGTCGTAGATGAACCCCTGGATACCGGTGGCGATGGGAGGTGACTTGGCGATGGCGCTGGCGGCGTAGGCGGCCAACCCCACCGGCGGGGTGTCGTCGGCCAGGATGCCGAAGTAGAAGACGAACAGGTGGGCCGCGATGAGGGGGACCACCAGGTCCATGTCCGGGCCCAGTTGGACGATGACCGGGGCCATCAGCGAGGAGACGACGATGTAGTTGGCCGTGGTGGGGAGGCCCATCCCCAGGAGCAGGGAGGCGGCCGCGGTCATGAGGAGGAGCAGGACCAGGTTGCCCATGGCCAGGACCTCTACCACCTCCATGATCAGGTTGCCCAGGCCCATGGTCACCACCCCGACGATTATCCCGGCCGTGGCCACGGCCACCCCGATCCCGAGCATGTTCCGGCCGCCGCTGACCCAGGAGGCGCCGATGGTCCTGAGGGCCACCTTGAGCCCCCACAGGGGGCTCTGGCTCTCCCGCCGGGCCAGGAACTGGCTTTGAACGATCATCGTTCCGTAGAGAACCAGAATCGACCAGAAGGCCGATTTCTCCGGGCTGAAGCGGTAGACCATCAGGGCCACGATGAGAACCAGAAGGGGGATCAGGAAATGGATTCCCGCCGTCAGGGTGGACAGGAACTTGGGCAGCTCCACCCGGGGGACCCCCTTCAGGCCCAGCTTCCCGGCCTCCAGGTGGGTGATGTAAAAAAGCGCGCAGTAGCTGGCCACGGCCGGGATAAAGGCGTGCTTGACCACGTCGAAGTAGGCCAGGTTGCAGTACTCGGCGATGATAAAGGCCGCCGCCCCCATGATCGGGGGCATGATCTGGCCGTTGGTCGAGGCGGCCACCTCCACCGCGGCGGCCTTGGTGGGCGGGTAGCCCACGTTCTTCATCAGGGGAATGGTGAAGGTTCCGGTGGTGACCACGTTGGCGATGGACGAGCCGGAGACCATGCCCGAGAGCCCCGAGGCCAGGACGGCGGCCTTGGCCGGTCCGCCCCGCATGGAGCCGAGCAGGCTGTAGGCCACCTTGACGAACCACTCCCCGCCGCCGGCCTTCTCCAGGGTGGCCCCGAAAAGGACGAAGAGGAAGACGATCTTGGCCGAGACGTCCAGGGGGACGCCGTAGACGCCCTCGGTGGACATGGTGATCTGGCCCACGAACCGGGACAGCGAAACCCCCTTGAAGGCGATCACGTCGGGCATATAGGGGCCGGCAAAGGCGTAGAAGATGAACAGCCCGGCCACGCAGGTCAGGGCCGGCCCCAAGGCTCTCCGGGCGGCCTCCAGGAGGAGAACCACCAGGGCGATGCCGACGATGATGTCCTGGGTGATGGGGAGCCCCATCCTGGAGGCCAGCTCCTCGTAAAAGATGGCGATATAGAGCGCGCAGGCGGCGGCCAGGGCGGCCAGAATGAAGTCCACGGCCCTGAACTTTTCCCGGTCGCTGAGCCAGCTAAGGCCCTTGGCAAGGGTTCTCTTCTTGAACAGGGGATAGCTCAGGTAGACCAGAACAATGGCAAAGGCCAGATGGATGGCCCGGGTGATGTCGGCCTGGAGGAGAAGGGCCTCGGCCAGGAGGAGCTGGAAGACCGACCATGACCCGGCCAGGAGGGGTATGATCCAGGACTGCCAGCCGCGGGTGGGGTAACGGATGCCGGTCTCCGACTCCTCGACCATCTTCTGGGCCTGAGCCGTCCCGTCCTCCTCGGTCCCGGTCGGCCGCCCCAGGTCCTCTTCCTTGATTCTCTCGGCCATCCCGCTCCTCCTGCCAGTCTAGGCTTGAGCCGTCCAGGGCCTTCCCTGGACGGCCCGGTTCATCTTCCGGCTACTTCATCAGGCCGGCTTCCTTGTAGTACTTCATGGCCCCGGGGTGGATGGGGGCGCTCATCCCCTGAAGCATCTCCTCCTTGGTCAGGAAGGTGTAGGCCTCGTGAAGCTTTTTGAAGTCCTCCAGGTTGTCGAAGACCTCCTTGGTGATGGCGTAGACGATGTCGTCGGCCACGTCGGCGCTGGTGCAGAAGGTGGCCTTGACGGCGAAGGTCGGGACATCCTCCTTGTTAAGGGCCTGCTCGTAGAAGGAGATGGGGATCATGGCCTTGACGTAGTAGGGGTACTTCTTGAGGAGCGATTCGAGCTGGGGGTCGTCCACGGGGATGAAGCGGACCTGCCGCCGGCCGGCGGTGGCCTCCTTGATCATCCCGGCCGGGTTGCCCACGGTGTAGATGAAGGCGTCCACCCGGCCGTCCTGGAGCATCGAGGGCGACTCGGCCGCCTTGAGCCCCTCGGCCCGGCCTAAGGAGTCGTGGGTCATGCCGTACTCCTGGAGGATGTCGATGAAGTTCTGGCGCTGTCCGGAGCCGGGGTTGCCCACGGCCACGGCCTTGCCCTTGAGATCGGCGTAGCTTTTGATCCCGGCGTCATCGGCGGCTACCAGGAAGAAGGTCTCGGGGTGGATGGTAAAGACCGCCCGGAGCTTCTCCTGGGGTCCGGCGTCCTTCCACTCGGCCAGCCCCTTGACCGCCTGGTACTGCCGGTCGGACTGGATGATGCCGAACTCCAGGTCGCCAGCCATGATGGCGTTGACGTTGAAGACCGAGCCGCCGGTGGACTCCACCGTCACCCGGAGGTTGTACTCCTTTCTCTTCTGGTTGACGATCTTGCCGATGGCCCCGCCGGTGGGGTAGTAAACCCCGGTCACCCCGCCGGTGCCGATGGTGACGTAGGTCGTCTTGGCCGCGGCTGGCGGGCCGTCGGCCACGGCCAGCCCCAGGGCGAAGAGCAGGGTCAGGGTCAACAATCCGATTTTTTTCATCTCGTTCCTCCTTTGTGGTTGACGAAAATGGTTAATTCCCTTCCTAAACTCAGCTAATCTACGACTTCTTCCTCCCTGAGAAGTCCTCCAGGGCATCCCCCGGCTCAGGGGCGCTGCCCGTGGCCAGGCAGGCCTCGACCTCGTAGTCCATCAGGGCCTCCAGACTGACCTCCGGGGCCCTGTCCAGCCCCTTTTGATCAGGGCGATGGAGAAGGCGGATTTGGGCGGGATCTTCTCCGCCCGACCCGCCGGCCCGGCCCTGCCGCGCCCTTCCGACTCATATCCCCGCTCTCAGGGTAAGTGGAACTCAAAGGCTCGACGCTCCTGGTTTGAGAGCCGGGGGAGCTGGCCGTGGTCAGCCCTCGCAAAATGGGTAGATCGTGTTTATCGGCGCGTGCCGATAGTTGATTTTAGTCAGATCGGCCGGCCCGTAATCCGGGGTGTCCACGATCAGGATTTCTTCGGCCAACGGTTCGAAGACGGCCCGGAAATGGGTTTTCGACCTTAGGACGATGACCTCGTACCTGCCTATATCCAACCCGAAAACATTGAATACGTCCAGATCGACCCCCAACGACGGCCGGCTGACCAGGCTGACCTGGACCCCTTCGATATCCACCAGGGCGGTCAGGCCGAGGTCCTGTTCCAGGCCATGCATCATCGGCCCGGAGATCCGGTATTTTTGGGGACCGGCTTCAAGGACCAAAGCCTCGACCGCCAGTCGCCGGCCGGCCCGTTCCGAGGTATGGGCTCCCACCAACAGGTCCACCCGGTTGCCGGCCCCGGCCCCGGCCGCCCGGGCGGCCGCTTCGGCATCCCAGAGAAAGGGAACGTAAGCCTTTTTTACCCGCCGGTTGATCAATTCTTCGAGAACGTAGGTCGAATCGGTCATTCTGTCGGCGTGCTCCAGGAGGACGAAGGGCTTGGCCGAACCGGCCGCCCGGGCGGTAACGGAATCGACCGCTTCCTTGACTGAATAAACCTTCCGGGCCCGGTACAGCCGCCGCCTCTCATCCCAGATCATCCGGCTGAGGCTGCGGGCCGCCTCGCGGGCCTCATCCGGCCTATCGTCGCTGACCGCGACCACGGAAAAACCGGTATTGGGGGCGTCGGCGTAGGAAAATCCGGCCAGCACCGAGATATCCAGGAAACCGGGGGCCGCTTTCTCCATCTCCCTGGCCCGGGCCAGGATTCCGGCCAGCGGCATCAGGTCGGTGGCGCTGAAAATGCTCGGCACCATCACCCCGGGTTTGGCCAGGTGGAAAACCGGGCGGATTTTTCCCTCGATCGTTCGGGCCAGACAGCGAACCGCCCTTTGGCCGGTTTCGGCCATGTCGGTGTGGGGCGATCTTTGATAGCCGAAAACGGCCGTGGCCGGGGCAATGGTCGCCTGATCCAGGTTGGCGTGATAATCGAAGGCGACCATGATCGGAAGACCGTCTCCGACGGCAGATCTGGCCGCGGCGATTATTTCCCTTTCCGGGTCGAGGTGGGTCGGGGATACGGCCGCCCCGTGCAGCACCAGGATAACGCCGCCGATCTCGCCCCTTCTTTCGGCCAGGCCGGCGGCGATCTCCCCGGTATACCTTTCCACGGCCTCGTCGGAAGCCGGTCCGAGAGCGCCCTTGGAGGCGAAGACGATCGGGTCGGGTTCGAGCCCCTCCTGGTGACAGCTCTCCAGGATCCCTCCCAAAACGGTGTTGCTGCCCTGTAAGCGGTCCACTATTTCCCGGCCCCGGAAGGTTTCCTTTTCAAAATCGTCGTAAGTGGTTTCTCGGGAGAGCGCGCTGACCGATTCGATGTGAAAGCCGGCCAGAGCTACTTTTGCGGGCATGTCTCCTCCAGGCCAAGATGATGCTTGCCGGCCGGGTCTTTTTCCCACAGGCTATCGCTTCCGCCTCGGTTGGGCATCCAGGCAAGGCCGGACCCATTGGATGGCCTGCACGGCAAGGCGGCGCGGATGAAAGGAAGGCCGCCGCAGCCGCTCGCCGGCGGGGTCGCCTCCCGCCCTGGTATTTTTCCCGGAAACCCGAGCTGAATCATCAACGGATATATCGACCTGCCTGTATGGTAGCTGGTGAACGCTTCTGAAATCCAGGAAAGACCCTCCAAACCCGGAAAAATTGATTGATGATCCGGTTATGGGGCGTTGTAGAACAAGCTCCCGCCCAGATCGGTGGCCAGAGCGGGTACGTTTTTGGCCTGGAGGGCCTCTAGACCACGTTCGGTGGTGATGATCTTCCCGCCGGTCCCGGTGATCAGGCCGCCGATCATGATCACCCGGCCTTCGGCTATGGTCGTCACCGCCTCGTGGCTGACCGGATCGGCAATCACAATGTCGGCGTCGGCCCCCTCCCCGAGATGACCTTTTCCGGGAAGGCCGAGCATCCTGGCCGGAGCCCAGGCGGTTTTTTCGACGAACTCCGGCAGGCTCAGGGCGTCGAACCGGACCAGGCTCAGCCCGTGGCTCAGCAGGAAATTGCGGGGGATGCCGCCTCCGTCGGTGCTCAAGGCGGTAACGATGAATCGGCCGGTATTGTCTTTCTCGGTCGCCGTCAGAAAGGCGGTCGAACGACGGTTCACGGGGAATGAAACCGTGGCCTTGAAATCGGTCTCCTTCAGGTGGGCCACCCCCGCCTCCGGAGCCAAATAGATAATCTCGCCGCCCGACTCCTTTTGAACCAGCAGGTGACCGTCCGCGGCCGCGTCCAAAAGCCCTGCCGGCCCGACCCGGTAGCCGCCGGCCTCCAGGCAGGTCCGGGTGACGTGGCTCCGGGGAAGGCCGTTCTCTATTTGGGCGCCGGTGCCGTTGTAGGGGCCGTTGTGGGACTCCGAGACGAGATGAGGCCTTTGGGACAGCTCCTCCAGGGCGATCATCGTCTCCTTGACCGGCGAACCGTGGGTCAGGCCCCGGCAGTAGGCGGTGATGTGGCAAACATGGAGCCGGTTGGATCCGGCCAGCTCCAGCGCCTCCAGCAGGCCGTGCAGGTTGCTGCCGGTGGCGGTGGTGCCGCAATGGAAAGCGACGTAGGCTCCGGCCCGGTTGGCCGCCTCTATGGCCGCGGCGGTGGTTTCCGGGCTGAGGGGGTGGTGGCCGCCCAGGAGTTTGAGGCCCAGGGCGCCTTCACTCAGGGAGCGATCGACGTAGTCGGTCAGCTCTTCTTGGCCTGCCCGGGGTCCGCTGATGCTCCTGCCCGGATCGACCTTGTTCAAGACGGCGATGTTGACCCCGCATCCGTGGCGGGCCAGGCCCTCAATTACATCCTCCACCGGACCGCCGCATTCCAGCGCGGTGGTCACCCCGGCCCTGGCCAGCATTCTCAACCCGATGGCCCGGGAGACCGGGGCGACGTGAACGTGGGAGTCGATCAACCCGGGCAGGACCAGTTTGCCGTCGGCGTCCAAGACCTGTTCAGCCTTGTCGGGGTTCACCTCCGGCTCGACCCGGGCCACTTTCCCGCCGGCCAGGCCCAGGTCGAACCGGCCGGCCCGACCGTTGGCCGGGTCGACCAAGTAGCCTCTTTTGATCAATAACTCGAACTTGGTCATTTTTCTCTCCGGGGCAGTTTACGCCTGCCTTTCCGGCCGATAATCGCCCGGGGGTCGAACATGTCCCGCAACGAATCGCCGACCATGTTGAAGGCCAAAACGGTGAAAGTCAGGGCCAAGCCCGGGAAGAGGGCCATCCAGCGGCTCTGAAGGATGTTCTCCACCCCTTCGCGGATCATGTTGCCCCAGGAGGCCGTGGGCGGCTGGACGCCTAAACCGAGGAAGCTCAACGAAGCCTCCATCCGGATCGCCCCGGCGATGGACAGAGTCCCCATGATGATGATCGGGCCGACAATGTTGGGCAGGATGTGACTGAAGGCGATCCTCAGGTCACCGGCCCCCAAACCCTTGCTGGCGCTTACGAAATCGAGGTTTCGGCAGGCCATTGTCGGTCCCCGGGCCAACCTGATGTATTGGGGGATATGGGAGATGCCGATGGCGATGACGACCTTGTAGACCCCGGGCCCGAGGAGGGTGACGATCATCAACCCTAACAACAGGGAAGGAAAGGAGAGCATGATATCGACCAACCAGCCGGTGATCCGGTCGAGCCAACCCAGTTTATAACCGGCCATCAGCCCGATGGGCACCCCGATCAGGACGGCCAGCAGAACCGAAAAGACCCCCACGATCAGGGCCGGCCGGGCCCCCCAGATGATCCGGCTCAGCAGGTCCCGGCCAAACTCATCGGTCCCGAGCCGGAACGTTTTCCCGGGTCCTTCGAAGGCATGGAGAATATGCTGATCGCTGAAATCGTAGGGAGCCAGCAAGGGGGCGAAAACGGCGACCAGGATCAGGCCGAGGATGACGAAAAAACCGATCAGGGCGGTCCGATCCTGCTTCAGGATCAGCCAGATATCCCTGGCGATTTGAAGCTTCGCTCCGGCGGCACCGGCCTGGGCCGGGCGGTCATCGCCGGCGTCGCCTCGCGGTCGTTTACTCATATTTCACCCGGGGGTCGAACAGGGAGTAGGTCAGATCGACCAGGAGGTTGACGAAAACGACAATGGAGGCGAAGACGACCAATCCGGATTGAATCAGGTTGTAATCACGTTGTTTTATCGCTCCTAACAGCAGCTTGCCCAACCCGGGCCGGTTGAAAACCGTCTCGGTCAGGATCGCTCCGCCAAGAATGGTCCCCATGTAAACCCCGATGGCGGTTATCACCGGGATCATGATGTTCTTGAGAACGTGTTTGAAGTAAATATCCCGGGACTTGACCCCCTTGGCCATGGCCGTCCGGACCCAATCCTCGTTCAAGGCCTCGAGCATGGAGGACCGGGTCAGGCGGGTGACATAACTGGCCTGAATCAGCCCCAGGCTGAGGGCCGGAAGGACCAGCTTTTGGACGTGCTCGCCGAAGGAGCCGGTCCGGACCTGATGGAGAACCGGAAACCAGCCCAGCTCGACCGAAAAAACCATCAACAGCAGCACACCCAGGTAAAAAGCGGGAAACGAAAATCCGGCCAAGGCGGCTATTCGGCTCACGTAATCCACGGCCGTATTCTTGCGGATGGCCGCCCATACCCCGAGGGGAATGCCGATGAGCGAGCCGATCAGGGTCGAGAATACGGCCAGGTTCAAGGTGTAGGGGAAAAGGGACCAGATTTGGCGGCCGATGGGTTGGGAGGTGATCATCGAGCGGCCCAGATCGCCCCTGGCGAGCTGCCTCAGAAACTCGAAGTACTGAACCAAAAGGGGCCGGTCGAGCCCCATTTCGGCCCGGAAGGCGGCCAGGGTCTCGGCCGAAGCGTAATCGCCGAGTACGACCTGGGCCGGATCGGCCGGGACGAGGCGCATGGCGAAGAAGACGATCGTGACCACGGCCCACATTATGGCCAGGGCGGAGATGATCCTTTTAACGATGTAAGCTCTCATAGGAAGCCCTTTTCAATGGCTCTTTCGGCGGAGAGTCGGACCGCTCTCCGCCGAAGGGGCGCTATTTCAGGATCCGGCAGGTTTCGATGACCCGATAGGTCGACTCGCCGATGAAGGGAAAACCGGCATCCAGTTTTTGAGAGCGGGCGTTGGCGTAGAGCCGGGTCATGAGCGGGAAGGAGGCGGCGTTGGCTTTGATCTCCTGCTGGGCCTTGGTCCAGAGGGCGATCTGCTTGTTGACGTCGAGCTCCTTCCGGGCTTCGTCGAGGTATTTATCCACCGGCGGGGCGGCCTCGCCGTAATGGGAGAAGTTGATGATGGCCGTCTTTTTACCGATGATGGATTCGGAGTGATAGAACTGGGTCAGGTATACGTCGCCGGTCATCGGCATTCTGAAAGCGCCGTAGATGACCACCGGGTTAGCGTCCTGGCGGATCAGCTTGTGGTAGGTCGGGTGATCGACGACCCTGAGCTCGAGGTTGACCCCGATCTTTTTCCATTGCTCCTGAATGACCTGCATCGGCGGCAGGTAGATGGTCGAGTTTGAAATGTTCATGGCCAGGCTGAAGCCGTTGGGATGACCGGCTTCGGCCAGCAGTTTTTTGGCTTTGGCCGGATCATAGTCATAGCGGACGACGTCCTCGGTGTGACCGACGTAACCGCTGGGCAGCGGGCTGATCTCCGGCCGGGCGACGTCCTTGCCCAGGAAGTTGATCAACTCGGTCCGGTTGATGGCGTGGCAAAGGGCCTGGCGGACCCGGATGTCGTCCAGGGGTTTTTGGGTCATATTGAAGTGAAGAGCGAAAGTGTTGGCCGGGGCGGTCAGGTCGACCTGGAAGCCGGCCTTGCGCAGCCGTTCGACCCATTCCTGCTTGGCCGGGATTTCGATGCCGTCCACCTCGCCGTTCATCAAGGCCAGCTCCCGGGTGGAGTTGTCGGGCATGAAATAGATCTCATAGCGCTTCAGAATCGGCTTGCCCCGCCAGTAATTCGGATTGGGCACCAGCACGTAACGCTCGCGGGGCTTGTAGGTGTGGAACATGAACGGGCCGGTGCCGACGGGATGGAATTTGATGTCCTGGCCCAGTTTCTCGACCGCTTTTTCGCTAACTATGTATCCGGCCTGGTAGTCCACCAGCCGGGAGGGCATGTCCGGAACGACGTATTTGGTCTTCACCTGAACGGTATAGTCGTCGACGACCTTCACCTCGTCGATCATGTCCAGGTTTTTCAGGAAAGGCGCCCCGACCTTCGGGTCGCGGATCCGGTCCAAGGAGAACTTAACGTCGCTGGCCTTGAACTCACCGTAGTTTTCGTGCCACTGCACCCCCTTGCGCAGGTGGAAGGTCCAGGTCAGCTTGTCCGGGGCTATCTCCCAGGATTCGGCCAGGGAAGGCTGGATCTTGGCCGGGTTCATCTCTCCCGGCGGAAAGCGGAGCAAGGACTCGTAAACCGAACGGTAGACGTTGGCCTCGCCGTATTTGACCGAAAAATGGGGATCGACCGTGCCGATGTCGTTCACCCCGACGCCGATCCGGCAGACCTGCTCCGCGGCCAGTTCCTGGGCATGGCCGGCGGCCCAGGGGATCAGGATGAGCGCCAGGATCAGGACCGGTTCCCACAGTTTGGTAAGAAACAGTTTCTTCATCATGGCAATTCTCCTTTAGGTGTAAAGATGGCAGGCGACCAGGTGACCGGGGTCCGCTTCCACCAGGGCCGGTGTCTGTTCTTCGCAGAGCGAGAACCGCTCCGGGCAACGGGGATGGAACCTGCAGCCCGGCGGAGGGTTGATCGGGGATGGCGGATCGCCGTGCAGGCTGGGGCTCATTTTGGGGGCCAGAGGATCTGCCAGGGGGACCGCCGAAAGCAGGGCTCGAGTGTACGGATGGAGAGGGTCGGCGTAGAGCCGGGGCGAAGCGGCCAGCTCGACCACCCGGCCAAGATACATCACCGCCACCCGATCGGAAATGTGGCGGACGACGCTCAGGTCGTGACTGATGAAGATGTAGGTTAGATTGAACTGGTTATGAAGGGAAACCATGAGATTGAGGACCTGAGCCTGGATCGAGACGTCCAAGGCGCTGACCGGTTCGTCGGCGATTATCAGTTTCGGGTTGAGGGCCAACGCCCGGGCGACGCAGATGCGCTGGCGCTGACCGCCGGAAAACTCGTGGGGGTAACGGAAGACGTGTTCGGGTAACAGCCCTACAACTTTCATCAACTCGGCTATTCGTTCCCTTCTTTGTTTTGGGGTGAGCAGACCATGGATGACAAAGGCCTCGCCGATGATCCGACCGATTGTTTTACGGGGATTGAGTGAGGAGTAAGGATCCTGGAATACGATCTGCATGTCCTGGCGAAGCCGGCGGAGGGCGGCCTGGTCAAGAGCGAGAATGTCCCGGCCCTCGAAGAGGACCCGGCCGGCGGTGGGCTCTTCCAGGCGGCAAATGCAGCGGCCCAGGGTCGTCTTTCCACAACCCGACTCACCGACCACGCCCAGCGTCTCTCCCCGGCCGACACTCAGATCGACCCCATCGACAGCCTTGACCTCGCCCCGGTTCCGACCGAACAGGCTGCCGCCCAGGGGGAAATATTTTTTCAAACCCGAAACCTCCAGCAGGGTTTCCCCGGCCGGGCGGTTTGGACGCTGGGCGGTCCTCTCAGCTTGGTTCGGGGCGGTGGCCATCGGAAGCGACCTCTCCTTCATGGAGCCAGCATCTGAGCAGATGCCCGCCGCCGGCTTCGGCCAGGGCCGGAACCGTCCGCCGGCATTTCTCGATCACGAACTCACACCGGTCCTGAAAAGCGCAGCCGGGCGGCAGATCGAGCAGGCTGGGCACGACCCCGGGGATGGCCCGGAGCATTCTATCCGGCGGCGGCGGCTCGTTCATTTTGGGAATCGAGGCCATCAAACCCAGGGTGTAGGGATGACGCGGGCGTTTGAACAACTCCACCGTCTCGGCGTACTCGACAATGCGGCCGGCGTACATGACCGCGATCCAACTGGCCATCTGGGCAACCACCCCGAGGTCATGGGTGATCAACAGGATCGAAGCCCCGAATTCCTCCTTGATCCGGTTCATCAAATCCAGGATTTGGGCCTGGATGGTCACGTCCAAAGCGGTGGTCGGCTCGTCGGCGATAATCAACTGGGGGTTATTGGCCAAGGCCATGGCGATCATGACCCGCTGGCGCATGCCCCCGCTCATCTGATGGGGGTATTCCATCAATCGTTTTCGGGGATCCGGGATCCCGACTTTGACCAACATCTCCGTCGCCTGCTCCAGACCCTCTTTTCTGGACAGATTGCGGTGGAGTTGAAAGGCTTCGGCTATCTGATGGCCGATTCGGAAGACCGGGTTCAGCGAGGTCATCGGCTCCTGGAAAATCATGGCCATCCGGTTGCCCCTGATCCGCCGCATCTCCTCTTCGGTGAGGGTGGCCAAATCCTGCCCGTTGAAGGTGATCGACCCCTTGGCAATCCGGCCTGATTGCGGGGGGATGAGCCGCATGACCGACAAGGCGGTCACGCTCTTGCCGCAACCGGATTCCCCGACCAGGCCGAGGGTATCTCCTTTATTTATGGTTAGGTCGACGCCGTTGACCGCCTTGATAATTCCTTCCTCGGTGAAAAAGTGGGTGTGGAGGTTCTCAATCTTGAGGAGAGCTTCGGCCATGGAGGACCTCAGCCTGCCGCCGCGATCGTTCCGGCCAGGGGGAAGATCAAGAGGACTAGGACCCGATGAGCCGGCAAAAGGAAAACCTTCTTCATTCCTCACTTCTCGGCCATTTTGGGTGAGCTCTCGTTCCCACCTGTTTCTCGTCCCCCTAGCCCCAAGAGCTCCTCAAAGATCCTCAAGACGTTTAGCCCCGTGATCTTTTGGACGGCTTGGCCATTGAATCCGCGTCGAATCAGGTCTGCCGTTAAATTGCCAAGCATTTCGGGCACCTCGATCACCCGTGGAGACTCAAGTCATGATGGTTCGGCTGAATCCCTTCCTAAACTCAGCCAAGCTACGACTTCTTCCTCTCTGAGAAGTCCTCCAGGGCCTCCCCCCGCTCAGGGGCGCTGACCGTGGCCAGGCAGGCCTCCACCTCGTAATCCATGAGGGCCTCCAGGCTGACCTCCGGGGCCATGTCCAGCCCCTTTTTGATCAGGGCGATGGAGAAGGCGGAGTTGGGGAGGATCTTCTCGGCCAGGGCGACGGCCGCCGGGAGCAGCTCCTGATCTTCCACGAGCTGGTTGACCAGCCCGATCCTCATCGCCTCCCGGGCGTCGATGTACTGACTGGTGAAGAGGAGCTCCTTGGCCTTGGCCGGCCCCACCAGAAGCGGCAGGAGGCGCATGGCCCCGCCGGTGACCGAGGAGGAGACCTTGGCCTCGGGCGAGCCGAAAACGGCCGAGGCGGCGGCCACCCTCAGATCGCAGGCCAGGGCCAGCTCATAACCCGAGCCCAGGGCGTAGCCGTTGACCGCGGCGATGGTCGGCTTGGGGAAGCGGATGATCAGCCGCGAGATCTCCTGAAGGTGGTTGAGGTAATCCCGGTAGTCCTTGGCCGAGCGGCCCTTGGAGTCCTTCAGGTCGGCCCCGGTGGAGAAGGCCCGGCCGGAGCCGGTGAGGATGACCACTCCCACCTCCTCGTCCTCCCGGGCGGCCAGGAAGGAGCTATTCAGGTCCAGCCAGAGACGCTTGTTCATGGCGTTGAGGACCTTGGGCCGGTTGAGGGTGATGAAGGCTATCCGCCCCTTTTTCTCGTAGATGACCGCTTCTAAATCCATTTTTTTCTCCTGAGACCAAGTTGCCTTCTCAATGCAACTTGGTCTGCGCGCCCACGGGGCGCGCCGAGCTGGTCAGATCTAGTAAGGCCGGCAAAACCACGCTTTACCGGCTGTTGGCAATCAAAGCCCTTGGTTGGCTTTGCTTGCGGAGTCTAGGGGAGATGTCCGGGTCCCGGTCAGAATGACCCTCGTATCAACCACCGTGGCCCCCTCCTGGTGGACGATGACCGGGTTAAGGTCGATCTCCGCCACCTCCGGGTTCTCCAGGCCGATGAGGGACAGCCGGCGGAGGAGATCCTTGATGGCCGCCGTGTCGCAGGGCGGCCGGCCCCGGACCCCGCTGAGCAGGGGATGGCCCTGGATGGAGTGGATCATCTGGACCAGGTCGTCCTCGGTCAGAGGGGCCACCCCAAAGGAGACGTCCTTTAGAACCTCGACAAAGATTCCCCCCAGGCCGAACATGACCACCGGTCCAAAGGCCGGGTCGCGGATGAACCCCAGGATCACCTCCTGGCCCGGCGCGGCCATGGGCATGAGGAGGCAGCCTTCGATCCGCTCCCGGCTGGTCAGCTCACCGGCCTTGGCCAGGACCTGTTTAACCCCTTCCTTGACCTCCTCGGGACTGAGAAGGTCCAGGCGGACGCCGCCGGCCTCGGACTTGTGGACAATATCCGGGCTGACGATCTTGCAGGCCAGGGGCAGCCCCAGCTCCTCGGCCAGAGCGGCCGCCTGCTCGGGGTCCCGGATCAGCTCGGCCCGGGGGAGGGGAATGCCGTAGGCGGACAAGAGCTCCCGGGACTCGGTCTCCAGGAGGTTGGTCCGCTTACGTTCGAGCACCGAGTCAAAGATGGCCCTGGCCTTGTCCCGGCCCGAGCCGGGGCCTTGGATCAGCTCGATCCGGGCGAAACGGGCCTTGTTCTGGGCCTGGAGGGCCAGGGCGGAGAGGCACTGGGCGGTCCGGTCGGATGACTCCAGGACCGGGATCCCGCCGCTTTTGAGGATCTCGATGGCCGGGTAGGGCTCGGCGGCGAAGCTGGTGTGGACCACCAGGGGTTTGCCGTGGGTCTTGACCAGCTCCACCAGCCGGCGGGAGGCCTCGGCCTCCAGCTCGCCCACGTGAGGGGCGATGATCTCCTTGAAGCCGCCGAAGAAGCCGGTCAGGTAGACCATGTCGATCAGCTCGTCGGACATGACCTCGTCCACGCAGCGGTGGATCACGGCCGGGTTTTCCTCGGCCGTGCCGCCGTAGTCGATGGGGTTGTGGGCCGGCATGCCCTTGAGGAGGTGGCGCTTGATCGCCTCCTGCCGGTCCAGCTCCAGGAGGGGGACCTCCAGCCCCCATCGCTCGGCGTTGTCGGCCGCGACCGAGTTGTCCCCGCCGCCCTCGGAGAGGATGGCCACCCGGTTACCGCCGGGGAGGGGGCAGTCCAGGAGGCCCTCGGCCAGGTCGAACATCTCGTCCACGTTGGAGACCCTGATGATCCCGGCCTGGAGGAAGGCCGCCTCGACGATCCTGTCGTTGGCCGCCAAGGCGCCGGTATGGGAGGCGGAGGCCCTGGCCCCGGCCTCGGTCCGGCCCACCTTGAGGGCGATGACCGGTTTCTTGGCGGCCGCCTTCCGGGCGGCCTGGACCATCCGGTCCCCGAAACGGATGGACTCCAGGTAGAGCATGATGACCCCGGTCTCGGGGTCTTCGGCCAGCAGATCCAGGTAGTCGTGGAAGCGGACCCCGATGGCGTTGCCGGAGGAGATGATCTTGGAGAAACCGCGACCCCGCCGGTGGGCGAAGTGGGTCAGCGAATCGATGATGTTGCCTGACTGGGCCAGGACCGAAAGGCGGCCGGGCCTTATCCCGGGGATGCCCAGGAGGTTCATCCCGCCCGAGGCGGAAAAGACCCCGGAGCAGTTGGGCCCGATGACCTGGATCCCGTTTCGGTCGGCGACCTCCATGATCCTGGCCTCGATGGCCTTGCCCTCCGGGCCGGTCTCGCCCAGTCCGGCGGTGATGATGATCGCCCCCTTGGCCCCCTTGGCGGCCGCCTCCTCCATGGCCTGGGGGATGAAAGGGCCGGGGATGACGATCATCACCAGGTCCACCGGTCCGTCCACCTCCTTCAGGGAGGGGTAGGCTGGCCGGTCGAAGAGCCGGTCTCGCTTGGGGTTGATCAGATAGACGCGGCCTTGGTAGCCCCCCGAAAGCAAGGACCTGGTCCGCCTCTCGGCGGCTTTGCCCGGACTCTCCGAAGCTCCGACCACGGCCACCGAGACGGGATTGAGAATGGCTGACAGGGCGTCACGGGAGGTCATCTTTTAAACTCCTCTTCCTTGAACTTGGTAGTAGACTCCCTGCTTCTCCCACAGCCTCTCCATCCGGCCCAGCCCTTCCAGGCAGGCCTTCCCCTCCAGAAAGGCCACGGCGGTTATGACCGCGTTCAAGAGGCTGAAGGCAGCCACGAACGACTCCATGTGGGACTCGATCCGAAAGGGGCAGTAGAGGGCCGTCCGGGCCAGGGGCGAGAGGGGGCTGAGGGCTGAGTCGGTGATGGCCAGGATCGTGGCTCCGGCGGCATGGAAGTGCTCCGCCACCTCGATGGTCTGCCGGGTGTAGCGGGGGAAGGAGAGGGCCACCAGGACGGCCTCCGGGTCCACTGACCCCAGATCGGCCCACAGGTCGCCCACCCCGGGGACGATGGGATGAACCCGGCGCCCCAAGTAGCGCAGGGCGCTGGTCAGGAAGAGGGCCAGGGAGTGGGCCGAGCGGAGCCCCACGATGTGGACCTCGCGCCGGGGAGTCAAGGTTTGCACGAACTGTTCAAAGGATCCGGCCGAAATGTTGGCGGCCAGGGCCTTCAGGTTGGCCAGGTCGGCCTGAAGAACGGACCGCAGGACGCCCTCCACCGAGGTCACCCGGCCGGTGGTGCCCTGGAGCCGGCTGACCGTGTCCAGCCGGGCCATGAGGTGATCCCGGAGGTGCTTCCTGAGCTGGCCGTAACCGCTGAAGCCCAGAGCCTGGGCCAGACGGACGATGGTCGCGTCGGAAAGCCCCAGCCGTTGACCGAGCTTGGCCGCGGACAGAAAGGCGGATTGATCGGGATTGTGGAGAAGATAATCGACAATCTTGGTCTGGGAGGGGGTCAGGCGGACCGGTCCCTTGATGAAAAGAGCCTCACGGGGAAGCATCTTCCGTCTCCCTGCCAGATTGCCGTTGACTAATAATGCTACAGTAAGGGTGACCTTCTGTAGAACTTACTACATCAAAAGGGAGGTTGTCAAGGGGGAGGCCTTATTCCCAAGTCTTGGTACCTTTAACGGCATCTATCAGAACCTTGACATCCGGGATTTTGGTGGCATCATTAGCGAGGAAAAAATGCGGGGGTTCAAGAAGATGGAAAAGGTTGTCGTCTGCCCCTATTGCGACCGGTCCTATCCTCATCCCAAGCGGCCGGGTGTCTCCAGGGGCTGCGCCTGCGGGGCGGTTTACGCGCTGGTCCACGAGGAGGAGCTGGGAGCGGGGGTGGCCAACCTGGTGGGCGGTCTCTTCGAGGAGTCCACCCTGTCCTTGTCCCAGCTTCTGTCCCAGTGCCAGATCACCGTCTTTCGCGGCTCGGAGCTGCCCCAGGACCGGCCCCGGGGGGAGCTGATCTCCGAGTTTATCAAGGAGATCCGGTTCGAACCTGAGCCGGAGGCGGCCTTGGATCTGGTCTGGATAACCCGGAACAAAGTGGAGGTCGCGGAGGCGGACCTGATTGGCCAAGGCTAAGCTGAGCCAATCCCGCCAGGAGCTTCGCCGCCTGCTGGACTACATGCTCCTGGTCAGGCCGGACGAGTTCGGTCTGATCCCGGAGGAGGGCGGTTTCAGGCTCAAAGAGGTTCTGGCGGCCCTCCACGAGGAAGGCCGGCCCTGCCGGGAGAGCCAGATCAGGGAGCTCAACCACCTGGCCGTGGCCGAGGGTCAACCCGAGCCCTACCTCTTCCAGGGACCGTTTCTCACTCCGGCCAGCGAGAAGCCGCCCGGGCCTGAACCGGCTGATATGGTCCCGGGCCAGCTCTTCAGCTTCTGCCGCCGCCGGGCCCATCGCCACGTCATGGAGCGAGGTCTGGCCCCCGGCCGGGGGGAGTGGGTGGTCCTGGCCGGGGATGAGGAGACCGCGCTCAAGCTGGGACGCCGCCAGGACCAGGACCCGGTTCTGGTCCGGGTTGAGGCGGAACGGGCCTGGGAGGAGGGGGTGACCTTCAGGCGCTACGGCCGGTCGCTCTATCTCTCCACCGAGCTGCCGCCGCGCCTGATCCATCTCCCCCCCCTGCCCAAGGAGCGACCCCAGGAGGAGCCTAAACCCAAAGCCAAGGCCGCGGGCCCTTTCATGCCCCCCTTGGAGGGGATGCCCGGCAGCTTCACCCTTCGTCCGGAGAGGGGCCCGGAGGAGAGGAGATCCGAGCAGCGGGAGAGGCGCAAGTCCAAGAAAGGTTGGCAGAAGGACCGCCGGAGCGGGCGGCGGCAGAAAGACGGTTGGGAGTAATTCCCTTAATCCTGGGGATGGGCGCGGACCTCCTCCTGGGCGACCCCCGGGGCTGGCCCCACCCGGTCCGGATCATGGGGCTGGCCGCGGACCGGGGCTCATCAATGATCCTGGCCCGGAACCTCTCCCCCCGCCGGGAGAAGGCGGCCGGGCTTTTTCTGTGGCTGATAGTCGTCGGCGGGACCTGGGGCCTGGCCTGGGCCGTTCTGGCCGGGCTCAAGGCCGCCGCCCCGCCCCTGGCCTGGCTGGCCGGCGGCTGGATGGTCTTTACCAGCCTCTCCCTCAAAGATCTCCTGGCCCATCTCAGGCCCATCTTCGCCGCGCTGAAGCTGGACGATCTCGAAGAGGCCAGGTCCAGGCTGTCCATGGTGGTGGGCCGGGAGACCGGCTCCCTGGGCCGGACCGGGATCATCAGGGCCGCCCTGGAGACCCTGGCCGAAAACCTCTCCGACGGGG
>Ga0068714_10002513_pt1 | contig 23501 bp, 17 predicted proteins | sample MTBNYHSulfiMetaG_FD_62988 | JGI IMG/M metagenome (GOLD analysis project Ga0068714, IMG submission 62988) | Enrichment culture microbial communities from rom New York Harbor, USA that are MTBE-degrading - MTBE-NYH (New York Harbor Sulfidogenic)... | ecosystem: Environmental > Aquatic > Marine >... | reverse complement strand
CGACTGGTACCTGGCCAACGGAGAGTGGCTGGCCCACGTCGTCTCCGGCGACTACCAGAAGTACTACCACACCATGTACGCCAACCGCTGAGGTTCCCGTTCGTAGTGTGCCCGTAGGGGCATACTCTCCAGGGAGAGGGAAACGTCCCGCACCCTCAATGCAAGCTGTAACGCTTGGCGGCGTCACTACGAACTCAGAATCTCCTGGATACCCAAGGGATATTTCGGTATACTGTATGTGAAGTGTGCGTACGGGAGCCATGCTTGCGGAGATTTCGACGGTGCAACCGACGACGTGCGACACCACTCCATGTGTCACAGGGCGCCGTGAACTGCGGTCCACCTCCGGCTGTCTCCGCGATCGAGATGTCTACTCTTGCGTCCACAAGATCGAAAGGGCACGGGGATGAAGGGTCTTGCGGTGTCGTCTGTGCTGTGTGTGGTCTGTCTGTTGTCGGTGGGGGGCGGTGTGGCGGAGGGGCAACGAGACGGCCACCCGGAGTCGAAGGGAGCGACTCCGATGATCGTGCTAACGGGGTTCGACGTTAACGACCAGAGCATGGAGGTACGATATAAGATTGTCAATCGGCGCACGCATGACATCTGGGTCTGCGACGTGGTCTATCTCAAGGACAGCAAGGGCAAAGACGTGCCGCCGTATCATGACGTCTACATCGCGGAGGATCGTCTAACCCTCGTGGTCCGCAAACAGCTCGATGTTCTGTATGAACGGTCGCCATCTGTCCCAAGGGACTATGCGGGCCGCTATGTTCGTTTGCGCGCGGGTGAGGAACGGGTCGGATCCGTGTCCCTATCACTTCCCGCTGAGCAAAAGGTCGTTTTTGCCCTTGGTTGGCCGCCCGCTGGGGAGCATGCGACACGCATGGCGTTGAGGGTTGGATTCCATGACGAAGATCTGCGGGAGAAGATGCGTAGGATCGTCACCATGGCGCAGCACATCGGCGGTGCCCAATTAACTTGGTCTGACCTCACCGCCGAAGAGTATGACATCTACCGCCAGTATTTCCACGGGCTATGGGTCTCGGCCACATTCGGAGGATTGACCGGCTTCAACGATGCCTGGCCAGAAGGCAGCGAAGAGATTGAGATCCCGTATTCTCTGGCAGCGCCGCAATTCGTGAGCACGGAGTCCTGTCTTGAGATAGCGATCGACGGGGTACTCATCCCCCTGGCTCCCGATTCCTTCCCGGTTCCATACATTGATTAGGTGGAGTATTGGTCCGGACTGATTTCCTATGGCCTCTTGGTCCTGGCGCTAGGATCGCCGGTCGGGGGCGGTGCGTGGTCTTCTTTGGCAGGTGGGCCGAGCAGTTCTGTCAGAATCGGTTTCAACGCGTCGGCCCACACCTGGCAGCCTTTGACCGCAAGGTGTAGTCTGTCCATTGTCATGCCTTCATACAGGTTGCCGGCTTTGTCCGCCAATTTGTCATTGATGTTGAGATAGCGGATCGTCTTTCCATCCGCGAGTCGGGCGAGGTTTTTGTTGATGGCGTCGATGACGGGCATGACCCCGGTGGGATTGGCGGCGTTGTCGTTGCGTGGGAAGATGCCGGTGATAATGATCGTCGCCTCGGGTGCCTTGGCCCGGAAGATGTCCAGGATAGCCTTGATCCCCGCGGTCACCTCCGCGATCCTGGGGTCGTCTTCGCCTCGAGAAGGCCGGGTGCCGATGTTGTTGGTGCCGGCCTGGAGAACGATGACCTTGGGGTGGACGTTGTCCAACTCACCGTTCTGGAGACGCCAGAGGATGTTCTGAACGGTGTCGCCACCCCAGGCAAAATCGGCCGCGTTCCAACCGAAGAAATTCTGCTTCCAGTTGGCCAGTAGCTCGGGATAGTCCAGCGCTCCCCAGCGGCGTGTGATGGAATCGCCTTCGAAGTAGACGTCGATGCGGCCCTTTCCAGCCTTTTCGAGCAACTGAGCATGGGCAATCTGGGAATTGCGGTCCGTGCGGGCTACGGACTGAACGGGAACGAGTTCGGTGGATGCCGCAGGAAGCAGCGGCGGCGCTTTGATGTACCGGCCTATCCATTCGAAGAAGGCCGGCCAGTTGGGCCCTGAGGTGTGGCCGCCTTCATGCTGGCGCCAGGCCAACTCGCCTCCAATCAGCGTTCCGACGGGGGGCATCGGGTCCGTCAGGTAGTTGCCCGGCGTACCGAAACCTTTCTTGCCCAGCAGTTCGTAGACGGGGCTGGCCAGGACGCCGGCCATGAAGCTTCCGTGGGCGTCCACCCAGGGAGGATCGCCAGGGAGGACCCCGTAGCTGATGAAGCACGGGCGCGGGGCGCATAGGGCGATCAGTTCATGTGAGTCCACGGGCAGATCGGCGGCTGTCATGCAGGGGGCGGACGCGCCGTACTTGAGGAAGTTGCCGGCCATCCAATGATACTCGCCGCTGCCGGTGAGGTTCTCGACCGCTTCACCGAATATGTGGCGATGCAGTTTCGCGCCGCCTTCTCCTGAGGAGGCGACAAAGGCAACGGCGACACGCTCGTCGAAGGCTGCCGTAACCAGCGCCGCCTTCCCAAAGCGAGAGACGCCCTCGATGCCGACTTTTCTGGGGTCCACCTTGGCGTCGGGATTGGCCTCGAAGAAGTCGATCAGCCGACTGACGCCCCAGCCCCAGGCCCGCAGGGCGCCCCATTGGTCGGGCTGGCGAGGCTCGCCCTTGTTAGTCAGGCCAATGATGCCCTGGCGCAGACTCATGCCGCCCCTGTCGGGCTGAATGCTGCCGGGATTGATGAAACCATAACCCCAGCCGTGGGCGATGGCCTGCTGCATCCAGGATGGCCCGCCTCGGCCGCCTCGCCCACCACCAAAGCCGCCGCCGAATCCAAACTCCAGCATCATGGGCACCGGCTCCGTCGCGCCGGCAGGGACGGTGAAGCTTGCCTGGATGTTCACCGCGATCTCCGGGTGCGCCGAATTGTCGACGTGACCGACCAGTGTCCTGGTGACGGTCGGGACGCCTGCGCTGTTGCCATCGGGCGTTGCCGTCACTTCCCAGGTCACCTTGGGCACGTTCGGCGGAATCCGCCCATAAACCTCGCGCTCGAAGTCTTCGACGATTTCCGCCCGCCTCGTGGCCCATTGCTCAGGCTTGGTCACCCTGGTTCCATCCTTCATCGTCAGCGCATCGGGCATCGTGTCGTGGTAAGGGTTGGCGTGCTCCTCGGTGAACCGCTCCTGGTTCTGGCCGCTCTGGCCGGGACGCAGGGCCCGGATCCCCAGTTGATCCATCGTGTGCTGGTGGTCGTCGTATGCGCCCGCAGCGGCCGGACCCGCACTGCCGCCAACTGCTGCCCGAGTCGACGAATTCACGAAAGTCACTGTCCCCAGAAACGCCAGGACACAACAGGCGATCGAATGCTTCAGACCCATAGACATGGCTTCCTCCTACTCGGTCTGCCATCTTCTCGAGATGACACCTTGTTTACGATGTGCCGACATCCGGATTGCCATACATCTGCCGGCTACCCGATGCCGAGAGTCATGTTTGATTATATGCGGGCGAAGCGTATCGGCAAGATGAAGAATTGTCGAGATCGCGATGCCTTGGTAGAGTAAGCCCCGACATGGAACCGTTATGAGGCACACGAACGCGCCATGAACCAGGGCAGAGGCAAGTCGAAACACAGCAGACCGGTGAAGTCGGGGCGCTTACGCCGATGGGGGAGCGTTGGGATTGTGCTGATCGCGACGGCGCTGCTGTATCTGCTGGCCTTGGACAATGGGTTCACCAACTGGGACGATGACCGCCAGGTGGTCGCCAACCCGGTTATCCGCGATCTATCGCCCGAAGGGCTTAAAGACATCTTCTCCAGCTTCACGGTGTCTCTGTATCAGCCACTCACATCCCTGGTCTTCGCGGTGCAGTACCGCTTCTTCGAACTCGACCCCCGGGCCTATCATACGGTCAACGTCCTGCTGCATCTGGCAAACATCCTGCTGGTGTATGTCCTGGTCCGGTCCCTGTCGCAGCGGACGGCCATCGCGTTGATCGTGGCGGCCCTGTTCGCGGTTCATCCGCTCCAGGTCGAGGTCGTCGCGTGGGTCTCATCGCAGAGCATTCTACTCTCGACGTTGTTCTATTTGGGGGCTCTGATTGTCTACCTGACGTATGCGAAATCCAGCCGGATGTGGCATCTCGCGGTGGTGTGGGTGTTATTCCTGCTGGCCTTGCTGGCGAAGTCCAGTGCCGCGACGCTTCCTCTGGTGCTGGTCGTGATCGATCTGTATCTGGGCAGACGGCCGGCCCGTCGCGTCCTGCTCGAAAAGGTGCCCTTCGTCCTGCTGTCGGTGGTGTTCGGCGTAGTCGCCGTGTACGCCCGAGGCGGCGCCAGCCACCTTCAGGATTTCGCCCTGCGGTACTCGCTTCTGGAGCGGGTCTGCATCGTGTCTTATTCGTGTCTGTGGTACGCAGGCAAGCTATTCTACCCAGCGAACCTGTCGGTATTCTATCCGTTTCCGAGCAAGCCGGAAGGATGGCTGCCGGTTGTGTTCTATCTGGCGCCTCTTATCCTGGTGGCTCTGGCGGTGGCGATCTGGTTCAGCGGCAGGCATCGCCGGCTCCTGGCCTTTGCGGCGCTCTTCATGGTCGCCTCGCTGGTCCTGGTGATACAGGTCGTGCCGATCAGCGAGCTGATGGTATGCGATCGCTACGCGTATGTCCCGTGTATCGGGCTATTCTTTCTGGCAGGGACAGTGATCGTGCGGATCACTTCGCGGGGCCGCGCCTGGAAGGCCATGACGCTGGTCTCTCTCGCGGTCGCTGTGGGTCTTCTGGGACATGCAACATTCCGGCGGGTGAAGGTCTGGAAGGACAGTCTGACGCTGTGGAACGATGTCATCAGCAAGCGGACAGACCTGTGGGTTGCCTATCTGAACCGTGGGCTGGCGGAGGCAGAAGCCGGCCGACACGAGGCGGCCATCGCCGATCTCGACGCTGCGCTGCAGCTCAATCCCAATTCCGATCTGGCCTTGAACAACCGTGCCGGCTGCTATGCCTATCTCGGGAACTGGCGGGCGGCGTTGCGCGATTTCGACGATGCAATCCGCGTCAAGCCCAAACCCGATTACCTCATCAATCGCGGTATCGCGAAGCGAAAGATGGGAGACCCAGCCGGCGCCATCGAGGACTTGACCGCGGTCATCGCGGCCGACCCGCGGAGTGTTCGTGCACTGTGCGAGAGGGCCGACTCATTTCGGGAGGCCGGCAACTGGACAGCGGCTATTGGGGACTATGAAAGCGTTCTGAGGCTCTATCCGGCCCACTCGCATGCCGCTCTCTGGCTCGGAGCCGTGCTGCTCCAGAGCGGAGACACCGAACAGGCCGTGACCCTGCTCAACCGGGCCATTGACCTCGGGCACGGCGACCTGGGCTCGGCGTACCTATTCCTGGGGATCGCCTACCAGAGGCTGGGCCGGACTGAGCTTGCCATCGAAGCCCTGCGCAGATCGCAAGAGCGCGGCGATCTCCGCGCGACCGCCGAACTACAGAGGATCGGAGTGAGATAGCCCCATCGCGCTGCGCCGAATCTCGGCTGGACAGAAAGACGATGGCGCGGTGCGGAGCCCGGTCGCAGACCCAGATCCCACGATTGCCGAAGACGAGCCGGCGCTGGGGATTTTCCTTGTCTTTTGTGGACCGCCGGTGTACAAGAAACTGCAATCAACGCTTGACTTCGTGCTTTGGGTCCTGCCGCCCGTGTGTGCCACATGGATGGCATATCGTTGGCGCTGGTTTGGGAAAGCTCAGTGAGAACGCCGATGGGATGGAGGTGAGGCTGTGGGAATCACCGTTTGTATTTCCCTGTTTGTCGCTCGATCCCGTTGTGTTCGCGGTGCGCGCCGGCATCCGGGACCTTCCGCCACTCGAGGACGCCGTTGTTCGTCTTCGTCCTTCAGAGATTGGGGAGGTAACCAATTCCCAATATATCCCTAATCGATCCTGAGTACGAATGCCGTACGTGAATGCGCCTCTTGTATGACTCGTACTGAAGATGTCACTTGAAGGGCCTGAAGACATGAGGAACCATTGTCACAGAGGATTCACGCTGATCGAGCTGCTGGTCGTCATTTCGATCCTGGCGGTGTTGATTGCGATATTGATGCCGGCCCTGGGGCGGGCCCGAGAGCAGGCGAAATTCGTCGGCTGCAAGGCCAATCTGAAATCTTATGGGATTTTGGCCTTTATGTACATCGACGACAACGACGGCAAGATGCCTGACTCCTGGACCAGTTTCTACAACAAGCACGAGGAGTATCGCGGCGAGCCGCACCGGTACTGTCGCTGGCACAACCCGGACTACGACCTGGAGAAGTACCCTGAATACGCCGGGCCCTTCTGGCCGTACTTGAAGGGCAAGGGCATTCACATCTGCCCGTCCTTCTACAAAGTCGCCTACCGGTACGGCCCTTCGCACCCTGAGCACGTCGAAGGCACGCCGATCGAGCCGAACTACAACTACTCCATGAACTCTTATCTCGGCGAAAAGAGAGCGGTGAGCATCAAGCATCATTCCGAGATATTCTTCTTCGGTGAGGAGAATCTCTGGATCACCGCTCCCTACAACAAGTACGCTTTCAACGACACTGCCATGTGCGTCTACCAGCAGTGGGACAGCTTTGGGACGTTCCACCTGACACGCGATCCGGAAGAAGGTGTCGTAAATGCAGTTTTCCTCGACGGCCAGGTCCAGACCGTCAATCGGCTGGACTCGTGGCGGTATTGCGCACCCGACGGGGCACGTTTGTCGCCCCTGAATCCTCAGTAGGTCTCACGACACATCATCGTTTTTCAGCAAGAAGGGAGAAAGGTATGAAAAGGCTCACGTGGTTGTTGATTGTCGCTATCTCTGCGTTGCAGGTGCAAGCGGGTGTTCCCGAACCGAAAGGGCTGTGGGAATTCAATTGGCCGGACCCCAATGCAGCGACGATCGGTGCCCCTCTGCAACTCGTCGGATCGATCCAGGAGGTCTTCGGCATCGATGAAACGGACGGAGCAGTCACCATCGGCGAGGGCAGCTACTTCATCTGCACGCATGGCATCGCTCCGAACGGTGAAGGCACCAAAGTCAATGAATGGACTCTGCTGATCGATTTCGCCTACCAGCCCAGCAGTCTGACGGATCCGCCCAATGGGTACAACGATTTGCTCCAGACCGATCCGACCAACGCTGACGATTCCGACTGGACCATCAACTCGTCCGGCGCGATCGGCATTGGTGCCGTCGGTTACTCCAACTCCTTCGGTTTCACTACCCAGGCCGATTTTTGGTACCGCATGGTGGTGGTGGTCGACAACGGCGTTCGGCACGACCTCTACATCAACGGCGAGGAAATCTTCAAAGGCAATCAGCAGGGTATCGACGGCCGTTTCAGTTTGGCCGACACGCTGCTGCTGTTCTGCGCCGGCAACAACCAGGACCGTGACGATGCGCCCATCGATGTCACGACGGTCGCGATCTGGGACACGCCGCTCAGCGCCAGCGAGGTACAGACGCTCGGTCGGGCTGGCGATAGTGTCTTCCGTGATAACGTGGCTCCAACCGTCGATGCCGGTATCAATCAGAGCGTCGAATTGGATGAGACCTCCACGGCCGTTGTCCATCTCGAGGGCATCGTCGCCGACGATGAGGGCGACCTGACCGTGGGATGGCAGAAGATCGCCGGCCCGGACGGAATCGTCATCGAGCCGGCTGACAGTGCGACCGCCACGGCGACGATCGCCGCGCCCGGCCAATACACGCTTGAGCTGTCGGCCGACGATGGTGAGTTCGTCGTGAGCGATCGCGTGGTGATCAGCGCTTGGGGCCACGATTACAGTGGCCTGCTCGTTGATTGGGATTTCGAGGAGCTCTGGAACGGGCAGACCGTGAAGGACACTTCGGGGAACGACAACGACGGCACGATTGTAGATGGTCGGGATGGCACTTCCGAATACGCTGCGGCCCAAGTCGGCCAAGGGCTCAATCTTCTCAGCGACGACCTGACCGAGGATGGTGATTGGGTGGCGCTGGATCTGGTGCTGCCCAACAGCGGCACGATCGCGATGTGGGTCAAGCCCATCAATTTCTACAATTATCATTCCATCTTCGACAACTCGAGCAATGCCGACGACTGGGAAATGTGGATCTACGGCGACTCGCGTGCCCGCTTCCGCGTCGAGAGCGATACCGCCGTGACGGCCAATCTGAATGCCCTGGCCGACGATGGTGACGGTCAGGACCAGTGGTGGCATTTCGCGTGCACTTGGGCGCGTGATCCCAATCTGCCCACCCAGGTTACGACCCAGTTGTATGTGAACGGCAGCTTGGTCGAACAAAAGACGGGCACGTGGATTGATCCCGGCGCTACCTTCTTCCTCGGTGGCGGCCATCCTAACAACATGTTCTGCAATGGCACGTTCGATGAAGTGAGGATCTATGACAAGGTGCTTGCGGCTGGGGAGGTCCTCGCCGTGGTCTATCCTGATAACAAGCCGCCGTCCGTTGACGCGGGCGAAGACCAGACCGTATGGCTCACCGAAGCCGGGTCCGTATCGGTCACCCTGACCGGTACTGTTGAAGATGTTGATGGTAGTCCGGTCGGTGAAGTGACCCAGTTGTGGCAGATGGTCGAGGGGCCCGATGTGGTGACGATCGACAGCCCGACCAGCGCGGAGACGACCGTGATCATCACCGTTCCTGGACTGTACACGTTCTCACTCACGGCCGATGACGGGCAACTTACAGGCACCGATGAGGTGATTGTCGACGTGTGGCCGTTTGGCAACTCCGGCCTGATCGTTCATCTGCCCCTCGATGGAGATGTCCGTGACGTGGTCGGCGGTTTCCCCACGATGTTGGTGGACGGTGCCGACGGCGATCACGCCTATGTGGATGGCATCGACGGGCAGGCTCTCCAACTGTCGGGGACACAGGACAACACGGACAACGACTATGTCTCGATCGACTTCGTGTATGCCAACAGCGGCACGATCGCTCTGTGGTTCCAGCCGACTCAACTCTACAACTACAACAGCATCCTCGACAACAGCAGCGACGGCAACGACTGGGAGATGTGGGTCTACGGCAGCGGGGAATTCGCCGGCCGCATTCAGACCGGGTACGTCCGAGGGTACTTCATGCAGGTCCAGACCTGGTATCACATTGTCATGACCTGGCAACGCAATCCGGACAACCCCGCTGTGGTCGATCAGCGGCTGTACATCGATGGTGAGCCGGTGGCCACGAACGAGTCCGAGTGGGTCGATCCCGGAAGCACGGTTTTCCTCGGCGGTGGCCATAGTGGCAACGACGACTGCAACGGTCTGTTCGACGATTTCCGCGTCTACGACCGCGTCCTCTCCCTCGAGGAAATCCAGGCCCTGGCGTCCGTGGAAGAGTAGGATATCGATCTGGGAAGCATGATACCGAGTGTCCGGAGCTGATTCATCAGCCCGGCTACACTCGCCCGATACCCAAAATGCCGCATACGTTCCCTCCTGAACGCATGCGGCATTCTTGTTGAGAATTGCGGCACGTCCGCCGTCTTGTCACGGGTCCGGTGGCCGTGCGTGGTATGGTTACCTGGGGACCTCCTGTAAGATCCACCGTGATTCGCGTTTGAAGCCGGTCGGGCCGGGCCTGGAGCGAATCAGCGGCCGACGATGCAGATACCGCGTTTGTCGGCCAGGGCGACGGTCTGAGGCTTGTCGATGACGATGGTCTTGCCTGCTTCGATCGCCAGGCATACGGCGCCGTTTGCCGCCAGACTCTCTATCGTGTCGGGGCCGACGCAGGGGACGTCGAACCGCAGGTCCTGCCTGGGTTTGGCGGTCTTGATGAGGGTCCAACCTCCGGCTTTGCAGAACTGGCCGGCCCGCTTGATCATCTCGGCGGTGCCCTCGATGGCCTCGACGGCGATCACCTCGCGCTCGCGGACCGCGATAGCCTGGCCGATGTCCATCTGGCCGAGCTGCTTGGCCAAGGGCCAGCCGAACTCGATATCGCTTTCCACCTGCGCGGTGGGCTGGTGTCTCGTCATGACGCCTGCATCGGCCATGTCCCGCTCACAGTACATAATGGAGTTCTCCAGGCGAATGCCGCCGCTGGCCAGTTCGTCAGCCAGGGCGGTCAGGAGCACGTCAGTCTGTTTGGTCCGTCCGCGGAGCCGCCAGTAGTAGATGCGGAACGCGCGCCAGTCGGGGATATATCGCAGAATCCGTCGCGGCGTGAACAGGTGCGACTTCGTGACGGTGCCGACCATGATGGTGTCCGTCACGCCGTGCTTGCGAAGGCGACGAATCCAACCTCCGGGGCGGGCCACGGCCACCTCGTAGAACACGTCCACTTCGTTCGCCAGCGATGGGTCGACATAGCCCGCCAGGCCGACACACACCACGCGACGGCCCACCGTCTTGGCGCCGCTGGCCACCAGGAAGGGCAAGCGCCCTCCGCCTGCTATCAGGCCAATGACATCGGGTTCTGTGGTACAGACGGCCATGCTTTTTTCCAAACGGCTTTCCTGGCGCAACGTCAAGCTGCGAACGTCCTGAGGGCTAAGAGACGAATTCTATCCGATGGCCGGAAAGGGTCAACCTCATAGTGACAGGAGCGGGCTCGGTTTCAGGATGCAGCGTGCGGGGCGATGCCGTCGACGATCGCCTTCTGAAGATCGGGGCAGGGCTGTGTCGTGAATCGCTCCTGCGTGTCCTGTAGGACGGTCAGGGCCGGACCGATCGGCTTGTACAGGGCCGGATCGGTCGGACCGAACAGTGCGAACGTGCGCAAGCCCATGCCTGCCGCGAGGTGGGTAACGCCGCTGTCATTGCCGATCACCACATCGGCACAGGACAGCAGATCGACGACTTGACTGAGGGGCAGATGGGCCATGCACTTGGCGGTGACGTACAGACGCGCCTTGTCCATGCTCTCGAAGCGTTCCACCTCGGCCGGTCCCAGCAGAAACAGAACCTCAATCCCCCTGTCGCGGAGGGTCCGGGCGACGTTCAGGAAATTCTCCAGATGCCAGCATTTGTGCCGTCCGCCGCTGCCGGGTTGGATCACCACAAGTCTCTTGGATACGTCGATCCCCGTCTGTTCGAGCAGTTCCAGTCCTCTTTCGCGGTCGCCTTCAGTCACCTCGATCAGGACCTCGTCGGTGACGAGACTGACCGGGTCCGCGGACAAGCCGCTTTGAAGGGCAAACTGCTGAACGTAATACTCTGCGATGTGCTGCTTGCTCTCCTGCGGTGGTTTGAGCGAGAGGGTGATGATCTCGGCACTGTGGCTGCAATTGGCCGTGAAGATCAGGTTCTGCTCGAAGTTGCCGTCCGGCTCGCCCAGAAACGTGACGATCCATGCGTAATCGGCGAACGTGTCGATGAGCGGGTCGCGGTCGGCCAGATCGAACTTGGCTGGCTCGACGAACAGACGGTGCAAGTCGGTCGAATCGATCGACCGAATGCTGCTGACGCAACTGCGTCCGGGCAGGATGCCGATGTACTCGCTGTGTCCGACGATATCGACGCCGCCGAGGCCCAGCGCCTCCTTCATGAGCTTGGCCAGGGGCAACGTGAGAATGCAATCGCCCAAGGCTCCCGGCTGGAGAATGACGGCTCGCTGTGCCTCCTTAGCCACCTGTGCACCCTTTTCTACGAGCAAACTCAGAATGTCGTTACCGGTCTGCACCATCATGGTTCCTGATTATACATCATCTTCTCTCTGACGGCAAGACCAGATCGCATCGTCTGGACTGGCGGAACTGCGTTTGAATCTCAACCGTCGGCTTGGTCGATCCAACCGGCGCCGACAACGCGCCGCAGATTGCCTTCTTCCACGTAGAAAACGGCAAGCTGACCGGGTGTGATAGCCATATTGGGTTCGTCAAACTCCACGCGGGCGGTGCGGCTGGCCGGATGCACGGTCGCGGGCTTACCCCGGTCGTTGTAGCGGATCTTGACCGTCGCGCGGAAGGCAGATTGCGGTTGCTCGACCAGCCAGTTCACCTGGCCGGCCGTCAGGCGGCGGTGCATCACTTCCTCCTTCGGACCCAGGATCACCGTGTTGCCGCTCGCGTCAAGACCGATAACATAGTACGGCTTGCCCATCGCCACGTGCAGACCTCGTCGCTGGCCGATCGTGTAGCGGTGAATCCCCTGATGCGTGCCGAGGACCTTGCCGGCGCTGTCCACGACCGCCCCTGGTTTGACCAGCTCAGGATGACGCTGTTCCAGCAGGGCGACGTAGTCGTCGTCGGGGATGAAGCAGATCTCCTGCGATTCGGGCTTGGCTTCTGTGCCGAGAGCCAGACGTTGCGCGATCTGCCTGGCCTCGTCCTTGGAGTGTTCGCCCATGGGCAACAGGATATGGGCGAGCACATCGCGGCGGATCATCGACAGTGCGTAAGACTGATCCTTGGCTACGTTCGCACCCTCGTAGAGCCCCGCCTGATCGCCGCGATCGAGCAGTCTGGCGTAATGGCCGGTGGCGAGGAACTCGGCGCCCGCCTCCCGGGCAAACTCCCAGAGCCTGCCGAATTTGACGAGGCGGTTGCACATCACGCACGGATTGGGCGTGCGGGCTTTCGTGTATTCGTCGAAGAAGTACTGGAGAATCTGGGCAAAGTCTCCGCGCAGGTCGAGCACGGTCAGGTGGATGCCAAGCCGGCGGGCCACCTCTTCGGCCTCCGCCTGGGCATGGCGGCCCTGCTCGCACGTAATCACGAACACGCCCTGGACGTCGCAGCCCGATTCGAGCAGCAGTGCTGCGGCGACGGAACTGTCGACGCCCCCGCTGAGAGCGACGACCACTTTACGTCTGTCAGTTGTCATGCAGAGTCAAGAGTCGGCCGGTTGCCCGCGGTTCCTATGGGCCGGGGGCGACGTCCTCGTAGCTGGCCTCCGATCCCCCCATGCGGAATTCGTCATGGTATAGCACGCGCCTGCTGACTGCGTCGCTGGGCTGGTCCGAATCGCGCCAACCCTTGTACAGCCCCATCTTGAAGTAGGGGCCGCGTTCGTCGTTGAATGCGTTCGGCCCATCCTGATCGATGACCTTCTCGCCGTCTTTCCAGACCTGGAGAAACCCGTCCGAACCATACGACCACTTTACGTGGACTACCCAATCGGTCCACACGCCTCTCCGATAGGGGCCCAAGTCGTAATTGCGCGTTCCGCCATACTGCCTCGTTCCGCCTTCGAATGTGTTACGCTTGGCGTCCCACCGGCTGACCCAACTCCAGCGGCCGCTGGTGGTCGACAGCGCCATGACGGGGTTCCGCCAGTCTTCGCCGATGTCGAAGTCCGGCACGCCATGCCATTGGGCCACGATCTCCCATATCTCGTCGGGCTGGTAGTCCTCCGGCAGGAGGATGCTGAAGCCGTACCAGTATTCCTGGCCGACCTCGGCGCCGGGACCGCTGACCTCGGTGCGATAAGAGACTTCATCCTTCTCGCGGTCCAGCAACGTTTTCATGGCTTGCCTGCCCGCCCTGGACAGGTCGCTGGCCACGAGCGGAGCGTTGCCCGATGTCTTCCAGCCTCTGAGGTCCTCGGTTTCGAAGTCGCTCTCGAACAGCAGTCCCTGTCGCTGCCTTTGGGCGCTGACGATCCGCAAGGCGATGTCGTCCGTGTATGGCGGCGCCTCCATCGCGTGGAGGCCGCTGTCGTGCGTGAACGACTGTGTCTCTGCGATCTGCCCGGTCTTGGTGTCGAGCCATTCGGCCTTGTAGGACCCGCTCGGCAGGTCCACCATCAGCCGGGCCAGGTTGTTCCCGTTGACGTAGATCGCGTAGGTTTGCCCCGGCTGCACGAGCGCGCGGGCCGTCGTTCCCTCGGGCAGGTCCGACGTCAGGACCGAATCATTCGGACGCATCCTGATGAAGTCAAAACTGTTGATGAAGTCTCGGAGAATGCCCAATTGCTTCCAGAGCTCGGGACCGCCTCCTCCCGGCGCGTTGATCTTGGCCGAGCCGTCTTCGTGGCCGACAGCAAAGGAGTAGTCCAGATTGCTGTAGACGGCGCCGCCAGCGATGATGAAATCCCATCCTTCGAGTCGGTACGGCTTGACCCGGTCATCGCCCGCGAAACCGGTCTCGTCGTCGCCAATGACTCGGTCCCAGGGGTAGTTCTGCGCCACGGCAATCGGGGGCTTGGCGTAATGGAAATTGAAGACCGAGACGTGAGCGCTCGGGTTCTCTACGACCTGCGCCTTGTTGGCGATATTCTGGGCGATCAGGTGCTTGTTCTCGAACCCGGCCTCGGCGCGTGCGATGGTCTCGGCGATATGGTGTTGCCAGTCCAGCGTCACGCCGCCGAAGTACGGCTCGTTGCAGATCTCGTAGTAGACGTTGTCGAAATCCCGCAACGTCTCGGCGATCTTGCGGACCATCGCCTCCTGGATCGCCAGCAGCTTGGGATGGTCGAGCGTGTAGACCGCCGTTCGCTCCATGGTTCCCACGTCGTTGACGTTGTTGCGGGCGTTCATCGGGCTCAGGTCCCACATGCTGTCTTCGTAGAAGGGGCAGAACAGGACCAACTCCACCACGATGCCGCGGCGGCCCGCTTGGGCGGCAAACTCGGCCAGACGCTTGAAGTACTCGGGGTCCCATTTCGTCAGGTCGAACTTGTTGCCGCCGTTGGCATAACCTCCGACGTCGCTGCGCGCCCACGGGCAGAGCAGGTCTCCTTTGGCCGGTGCGAGCGTATTCTTCTCGATGTTGAACGCTCCCGGCGGCTCGCAGTAGGCGCCGCTGAACGTGCGCGTCAGGTTGAACCCGTTGGCCTGTAGCGTGTCGAGGTACCTGACGTAATCGAAGGCGCGGTTCAAGACCGCCCCGTAGTGCTCGCCCGACGTGATCAGAATGGTGGGCTTGTCCCGCCAGAGAAAGTAGTGGGGGTTCTCCGGGTGCAGGGCAATCGGCGCGGCGGCGCAAGCCTCGTCGATCCAGCCTGACGTAAGGATCGTCAGAGTGAGCAGCGTCCATCCGAGCGATATGCCGGCACACACGCGACCGGTTCGAGTCCTTCGTCGTCTGTCCATGTCATCCTTCTCCTGGCAGGCCACTGCTCAGAGCGTCCATCCACGTCGGTAGGGACGCCGGATGTACGCATCAGCTTCCGGGCAGCCGACGGCCTTGAGGTTTGCGGCGTCCCACGAGAGCTTGCGGCCGGTGCGCAGCGCCACGTTGCACAGCAGAGCTGCTTCGGTCAGCGCGCCGGAGTAGTCGAAATTGCAGGTGGTTGGCCCACCCGTCTTGCAGGCCTCGATCCATTCGCGGTGGTGGCCGATGGAGTTCGGAATGAACGGCTCGGGCGGCGTGAAATCGGCGAACTGGTCCTCGGGCAGCAGTTGATGCTTGCCGTAATCGGCCAGCAGCATACCCTTGGAGCCGAGAAACAGCACGCCGTTGGGCCACTGCGGTACGTTTCTGTCCTTTACGAGTGCTGGGTAGCCACCGCCGTTGTACCAGGTCAGCGCCACGGGCGGAAGGTCGCCGCGAGCGGGATACTCCTGCCGTGCGATGGTCCATTTGGCGGTGCTTTCCGGATGGACGGGCCCCTCGGCTTCAACGGTGGTCGGATGCCGCAGCTTGAGTGCCCAGAAAGCCAGATCACAGTAGTGGCAGAAGAAGTCGCCCAATTGCCCGTTGGCGAAGTTCCACCAGTATCGCCAATGGAATGGTGCATAGGCCGGACTGTAGGGGCGGTACGCGGCCGGTCCAAGCCAGAGGTCCCAGTCCAGGGTTGCCGGGACGTCGTGGCGTTCGGTCGGTGCATCGGGCTGGCTCATGTCCGTGGGTTTCGGCGGTCCGTCGAAGTTAGCGCCCAGCCAGACGTGAACCTCGCGTACGGGACCGATGGCGTTGCTCTGCACCAGCTCGACGACACGGCGATAGTTGTTCTCCGCATGGATCTGCGTGCCCATCTGCGTGACGAGGTTGTTCTCGCGGGCGATGTTCGCCATCATCCGGGCTTCGTAGACGCTGTGGGTCAGGGGCTTCTCACAGTAGCAGTGCTTGCCGAGCTTCATGGCCATCACACCGGCGGGGGCGTGGGTATGGTCCGGCGTGCCGATCACGACCGCGTCGATCTGATTGTGCATCTCGTCCAGCATCTTGCGGAAGTCCTTGTACCGCTTGGCGCCGGGATGCTGTTCGAAAGTCTTGGCGGCATGGGCCTCGTCGACATCGCACAGGGCCACGAGATTCTCGCTCGCAACGCCCTCGATGTCCGCGGCGCCGCGCCCGCCGATGCCGATCCCGGCGATGTTGAGCTTGCTGTTGGCGGAGGTCCCTCGCACCAGCCGGCTGTCGGACAGGATGACCAGGCCCGAGCCGGCCCATGCGGCGTTACGGAGAAAGGTTCGGCGGGTCAGTTTGCGCTGCATCGTTTGCCACTCCTTACTGTCTTGAGGAACGGATCGTGCGAACTCAGGTTCACGGTATCACCTGCCTTCCGGCCGGTCAAGTCTGCGTTTTGCCGCCAACAGCGGCACGAGCGGGCACTTGACAACATCACAGCCGGCGTGTCTATAGAGACTATGCAGAAGCTATTGCGGATATCGCTGATCACCATCTTGAGCCTGTGCGGGTGCGAACGACGTCTGGACCCCTATAGCGTGCGATCCGCCCGAAGTCCCCGGGACGCATCCGGAGTTGCCGTATCCGGGACATTCTCCATCGTGGCCGTCGATCCCAACACCGGTGTCTGCGGCGCCGCGGTGGCGAGCAAATACCCCGCGGTGGGCAAGGTGGTTCCCTACGTGCGCGCAGGAGTGGGCGCCTTCTGCACCCAGCACTGGCACAACCCCGAATGGGGGGAGCCTGCCCTGGACCTTCTGGCCAAAGGGTATCTGCCCGAACAGGTCCTCGCGGAGCTGCTCAAGGATGATTCGCGTCGGGACAAGCGGCAACTGGCTATCATCGACATGTCAGGCCGGGCCGCGAATCGCAACCCCGCGGACGCCGATTCGTCGGGCATATGGTGGGGCGCGGCCAGCGGCAGATACTACGCGTGCCAGGGAAACACACTGGCCGGCCGTGACGTCATCTTCGCCATGGCCGAGGCCTACGAGCAGACGCAGGGCAGTCTCGCCGACCGCCTGATGGCGGCGCTAATCGCGGGCGATTGCGCCGGAGGCGACCATCGGGGGCGCCTGGCCGCCGGGATTCGCGTAGCCCGTAAGGGAATCGAAGGCTACTGGCTGGAATTGTACGTGGACCAGAGCGACGACGCTGTCGTCGAGCTGGCTGGAAACTACGCCGCTTTGGAGCACGAAGCCAAAGGACAATGGCCGGGTGGCAAGCTCCCGTTCACGCATCCCTGTCCGCCATCTGCGGCGGACGGCACGATCGATAGATAGCCCCTCAGCCGCCGACAGCGATGGATCCCCACGAGAAGCAACGGTTGTATGACCTGACCCTTGGCGCGATACGCGAGCCGATTGAGGGGGAGACGGACCTGATCGCCGTCATGGCGACTGTCGCGTGCGAGTTGCACCACCGGTTTGACTGGTTCGACTGGACCGGATTCTACCGGGTCGTCGCGCCGGGGCTGCTCAAGGTCGGCCCTTACCAGGGACCGCATGGGTGCCTTCAAATCTCGTTCGATCGGGGCGTGTGCGGTGCGGCCGCTCGCCTGCGACAGACGCAGATCGTGCCGGACGTGCGCACGTTCCCTGGCTACATTGCATGTTCGAGTTCAACGCGTTCGGAGATCGTGGTGCCCGTGCTCACACCGCAGGACCAACTCGTGGCCGTGCTCGACATCGATTCCGATCGGCCGAATGCGTTCGGCGAGGTCGACCGTATCAATCTCGAAACGATCTGCCGGATGATCGGGCGCGTTGGTTGAACGCGGGCTACCTTCGTCGTTGCCTGACGTTGGCGATGGTCGCCTCAACCGCCATTTTCAATTCGTCCGGGTCCAGCATGGCCATCCGGCCGTCCAGGAAGAGAACGCTGCACTGGCCCTCGTGGACCGGCTCCGGCTCGTACAGCAGTACGTTCGTCGGCGCCATGTCCAGGGTCTGGCCGGCGATATAGACGTACTGCGGTGCGTTGGGTTCGTCGCAATGGAATAGCCGGGAACCATAGCCGCAGGAGTCGATCAACGCCTGTTGTGTCGGCGGCAGGCTTTCGTTGCTGATTGCATACATGTGAAGGCTCTGCCAGATGGTGCGCAAGTTGCTCTGGCATTGCAGCGCCGACGCCTTCTGGGTGGTCTGGATCATGGCGGTCGAGTACTGCTGACCGGCCTGGCCGACCATCTTGAGAATCCAAAGGATCCCGAGGGCGAGCAGCCCAAAGAAGGCCACGGCGAAGACGAGGTTGATAATGGTGCCGCCATGCGTCGGACGTCGGGGCAGGACGCCGGATCGACTCGCTCTCTCGCTGTTGCGCACATCCATAGTCTGGCCTTTCACCGTCTCTGAGATTGTCGAACTCAATCCTACGGCAGTCCTGTCACAGCGTCAATAGAAAGCGTGTGGCTGTCGACTGCACACGGCCAAGACGCCGTCTCCGCGTTCCGTGTGTCACCCCAGCGGAATTGACGCCGGATGAGGGTTGACAGGGGGGCGGTTGCTGGACGATAGTGGCATCTGCGGCCGACGGCGGGTCGGATGCGGTGTTTATCACTACGTGAGTGCAGAAAGATCGACGTCACCTGTGGTTTCTGGAGGCTTCACATGAGAGATTCGATGGTGCGATTGTGGGTTGTACCGCTGGTGTGGATCGGTCTGGCGGTGGTGGCGACGGCCCAGGACGGGGCACTGACGCCGGCGCAGATCGAGCGGATTCGAAGCGACTTCCAGATGGACGCCCACACGCGGGCGATGCGCAACGCGCTGACCAGCACGGGCATCCGCGACATCGCCGAGAACCGCGAGATCCTCGCGGCCCACAACAAGCAGTTCAGCCACAAGATCAAGACCAAGGGCATCAGCAATCAGAAGAGCAGCGGGCGGTGCTGGATGTTCGCCGGCTTCAACACGATCAAGCCGGTGGTCCTGAACAAGCTCGATCTGGACGACTTCGAATTCTCGCACATCTACCTCCAGTTCTGGGACAAGATGGAGAAAGCCAACGCGTTCCTCGAATACATGATCGAGTATCGCGACCGCGACATCCAGGATCGCGACGTGGTCTTTCTGCTGAAGGACCCGGCCCCGGACGGCGGGTATTGGGAGAACTTCGTGGACCTCGTCACCAAGTACGGCGTCCTGCCCCGGGAGGCGATGGCCGAGACCGCCAGCTCGGAGAACACGGGCATGATGAATCGGGCCCTGGCGCGGATTCTGCGCAAGGACGCGGTGGAGCTGCGAGACATCTACAAGGAGACTGGCTCGGTCCGCAAGATGCGGGAGGCCAAGCCCGAGATGCTCGCGGAGGTGTACCGCGTGCTTGTCCTGAATTTAGGAGAGCCGCCCCAGGAGTTCGCTTGGCGCCACAAGGCCAAAGACAAGGGCGATAAGGACGATGAGAAGAAGGCCGACGAGGAAGAGGCCGAAGACGAGGATGGGGACGAAGCCCAGGATGAGGAGGACGACGAAGACGAAGCGGACGAGGAGTCGCAGGATGACTACGATGTGGAGCAGGACTGGAGCGAACTTCGCATCTTCACGCCCAAGGCGTTCTACAGCGAGTTCGTCGCACTGGACCTGAGCCAATACGTCAACATCGCGGACGACCCGATCCGGCCCAAGGGCGGCCATTACGAGGTCCTGCTGACCAAGAACCTCTACGATGGGCAGAACGCCCACTACGCCAACGTGGACCTTCAGACGCTGAAAGACCTCGTCGTCAAGGTGCTGCTGGACAACAAGCCGGTGTATTTCGCGGCCGACGTCTCGCCCGACCAGGACAGCAAGGCCGGCATCATGGCCCGCAATCTGTACGACTACGAATCCGTCTATGCCCTCGACATGGGTCTGAACAAGACCGAACGGCTGCTGTTCCGCGACAGCACGATCAACCACGGCATGGCGTTCATCGGTGTTGACTTGGCCGACGACAGGCCGGTCAAGTGGCTCGTGGAGAACAGTTGGGGCAGCGACCGCGGCAGCGGCGGACTCTGGACCATGTACGACGACTGGTTCGTCGACAACGTCTACAACATCATCGTGCATCGCGACTACGTGCCCGACGAAGTCCGCAGGATTCTCGAACTGCCGACCGAGAAGCTGCCGGTCTGGGACCCGATGTGGTAAGAGACTGCGTGAGCAGGGGACCTGCCGATCCTACTTGATGGGCATTGTCTGGGTGAAGGTGCCTTTGAGCCGCTCGGTCTTAGTGAAGACGTTGATCGTCACGTCCATCTCGATCGTGCTATGTTCGGCGCCGCTGCGCAAGCGGGCGTCCACCGAGCCGACCTGGGTGTCGAACATGCTCTTGCCGCGATAGTGTGCCAGGGCCGTAAGCAGTTGTCCGGTCGCGGTCACTTTCCCGTTCATGACCAGCGGAGTCCCCTCGAACTGGGGATCGACGCCGCTGGCACAGAAGCCGAGCGCCCCGTCGGCTGCGATGGACCATCTGGCGCCTTCGAAGACCTCGCGCAGTTTGGCCTCGGCCTTATCGCGGGGCTGGGCGTCCCAACCCATTCCGATCCCGATCACCGGGTCGTTCGTGTTCGCGGGCTTGCACTCCCACGAGACACTATCGATGCGGGCGATCCTTCCGGCGGCGTAGACGCCCGCAAGGTCTTCGATCCGGATCGATCTGACAGGGGCGGCCTGGGCGGGCGTGCCGGCGCCTCGCAGGATGGCGACGCCGACGGGTTGGATGCGGTAGCCGAACGGCCATCTCGCCTCGCGCGAGCCGTCGAGCTTCAGCAGCAGCAGTCCACCGGTACCGTTGATGCCTTCGACGTACATCTCCGGATCGGCGACGATGTACGTGTCGTCGGACCATTGCGCGGCCCCGGTCGGACGGCGCATCGGCCCCGAGCTTTCGTCAGGGGTCTTGAAAGTGAGGTCCTCGAACCGGCCGTCCGGGTGACGGACGAAGACGCCTCCATCGATGATCGACGTCGTGACTCGCTGCAACGGGTATTGGCTGCGGCGTCGCGCGCCCGTATAGACAGGCTCCTTGCTGGTTCGCGCGCTACCGGCGTCCACCAGGACGACCCGGCCGGCCGCATCGGTGAATAATTGGGTTGGCTTTCGCCAGTACGTGTCGTATTCCTCACTGCCGGGCCGGCGGTTCTCAACCAGGCAGGCTGCGGCGGGGGGATTCGCCTGCGGGTCGATCTGAAATAGCCCGCCCTGGTTCCTATGGATCAGAATCATTCCGGCGGAGTTCTGCGAGGTTTCGTGGAGGTAGCTGGTCGCGATCAGCCATCCATTCCCTGCGCCGGTCACCGGCGTCATACGGATCAGAGGCTTGTCCTTGCCTTGGAGCAGTTGCTGCACCTGCCCGTCGGCGTTCAGACGCCACAGGCCGGAGTCGCGATCGGCGACCAGGGGCCGGCCTTGATCGTCGAGCCCCAAGCCCACATCCAGCCCGAACGCACCGCCCCCTTTGGCGGTGTCCACCTGGAGAACTACGTGCGTCGATCCATCGCCGGCGACACGCCACAGCTTGACCTTCTCGGTGAGCAATCTGGGTTCGTCAATCACGTAGAAGCAACCTCGCTGCGCATCGGCGACGATGGCCTTTGGATTGTGGAACCTGGCGGTGCCGTACGGAATGGGTTCCTGTCCCACGAGCCGGTACAGGTCGGGCTTCTCCCTGGCGATGAAGACCACCAAATCGCGCGGACCCGTCGGCGGTGCGGTCTGGCCCTCTGCGAGTCGGGTCTGAGTCGGTCCGAGCAGGGCGACGATCGATACCAGCACAGATGTCTTGGTCTGAAAACTCACAGAGGTCTCCTTTCGCTTCGACGCCGCTGGCAAACAGGCCTTGCGAGCACGGCGCGCCGCACCAGCAGTATCGCGCGGCGCCGGGACGATCTCAAGCAAAAACACCGGCGGACCGATTCGGATGGTAACGGGGGCGTCAATTGCATCCCGCACGTCGTGACTGTTCCGTAGAGTGTGGCCCGTTGCAGTTGCCGTTGCACTTCGGTACGATAACTGGCCAGTGGTTCCGGGGTGTTACAAGACTCGTCGTGAAAGGCAGGATGATGATGCGCTGGCCGGTCGTGGTGGCGGCGGCAGTCGCCGTATTGGCTCAGGGTGTGGTGGCTCAGCCGTATCTGTTCAGTTACTTCAAGGGCAATGGGGAGGACGGCCTGCACCTGGCCTGGAGCACCGACGGCCTGACCTGGACCGCGCTGAAGGGCGGCCAGTCGTTCCTGACACCGCAGGTGGGCACCAGGCTGATGCGCGATCCCTGCATCTGCGAGGGTCCCGACGGCATGTTCCACATGGTCTGGACGAGCGGCTGGTGGGACAAGGGCATCGGCTTGGCCCACTCGAAGGACCTGGTCCACTGGTCCGCGCAGACCTGGCTGGAAGTCATGGCGCACGAGCCCAACGCGGTCAACTGCTGGGCGCCGGAGATCTACTACGATGCGCCGGCGCAGAAGTACCTGATCTTCTGGTCTACGACGATCGCGGGCCGTTTCCCGGCCACGGAGGAATCGGGCAACGCCGGACCGGACAGCCGCAAGCTCAATCATCGCGTCTATTATGTGGCCACCTCGGACTTCGCAACCTATACCGACACGAAGCTGTTTTTCGAGGACGGCTTCAACGTCATCGACGCGACGCTCATCAAGGATGGCGAGAAGTACGTTCTGTTCGTCAAGGATGAGACGCAGAGACCCGTCGCGAAGAAGAACATCCGCATCGCCACCGCACAGAAGGCGGAAGGGCCTTATGGCCATGCGTCCGAGCCGTTCTCGCCCGACTGGGTCGAAGGGCCCACCGCTCTGAAGATCGGCCCGTACTGGTACGTCTACTACGACGCCTACACGCGACATCGCATGGAAGGCGCCCGGTCCAAGGACCTGGTGCACTGGAATCCGATCACCGAGGAGCTTTCGTTCCCGGACGGGGTGCGGCACGGAACAGCGTTTCGTGTGTCGAATGAGATTCTGGCGGGCTTGAAAGAAAAATAGCCGCGTACCTGTCGGCGTAAGATTCGAATGGGCAAGATTTTAGGCCGGACGGCGTCGCGGCCTGGCGGATATGAGGAAAATCCTACTGGCCTTTTGCACCTGACGCTCCTACAGTTGCAGTGATCCGGTTGGTAGAATCGGTCCTTGAGTTGGGCGCGGTAGCGTTCGGGCGATGTCGTAGCGAACGAGCGGCGGTGCATCGGTAGCGAGAGCAGGACGATGGATACCACTTACCCAGAGAGCATCGGATGGCGACCCAAGCAGGCCGCTGGTGCGCGCACGTGTCCGAGGTGTGGGGCGACCATGATGGAAGTGGATCGCGTGGTAGAAGGGGGCTATCTCTACATCTGGTACGAGTGCTGCGAGAGCGGTTGCGACGAACAATGGCTGGCCAAGACGGCGGTCTGCGACGCGTGAGGCCGACGCAGCGAGG
>Ga0068714_10002512_pt1 | contig 23511 bp, 18 predicted proteins | sample MTBNYHSulfiMetaG_FD_62988 | JGI IMG/M metagenome (GOLD analysis project Ga0068714, IMG submission 62988) | Enrichment culture microbial communities from rom New York Harbor, USA that are MTBE-degrading - MTBE-NYH (New York Harbor Sulfidogenic)... | ecosystem: Environmental > Aquatic > Marine >... | reverse complement strand
AAATTGCCACAGATTACTCAGATTATAAGCATTTTATTATTTATTAAATCTGTGAATCTGTGGCTTCTTCTTTATTATAATTACTTTTCGGAATGAACTCAATGTTTATTTTTAATCCGCCTAATTGAACGTGGGGTTTTACCCCACACCCCAGTTCATTTTTTTTGCATGCCCAAAAGAAACGAACCAATGAAAAGGGCACCGAAAATGAAAAATTTTGTCGTGCCTTCCGCTAATGCACAAGCCAGATCGCGCCACAGGCACCTGGCAAAATTTCACACCATTTTCGGATAGCCTCGCACATGTACTTTATCGTTTCCAATTTTGGTTAAGTCATCGCTTCAAATAAAAACGGCCTTAAAGAATTTTGGGAATATGCGGATGTTTGGAGTCTAACCGTGAGGGCTTGCAGTATGCAATACTGTTTGATCCCGCCATCGGCGGAGGAGTTGTATTGCGTGAGTAAGCCGGAAAACAGACGCCCCAAAATTCTTTGAAGAGATCGAGGAGGATGTATTAAAAATACGAAATCAAAGCCGGGGAAGACAGACCGCTTTCTGAACTGATTCATGAACAAAAGCAGATTCGCCGGTATAAAAAATAAATGTTATATTATTCATTAAATGTGCGATCCTGGCTATTGCATTGATATGTTGTATTCTTTTTTCCCATGTAATCAACAACCAGACCAGCGGGAATCGTTTGTACAAGGAATATTACAAAAAGTTCAATCTCTTTGCTGATCCTGACAGAGTGGAGGAGTTGAAGAATAAGCTGATGAAATAAATCTCCTGTAAAAAATATGGTTTTGATATGATCAAAAGATCAACCCGTAATCTTCAGACCACATCATCCGGTATCTGTAGTACCAAAATGTAAGTTTGTTATCCAGGACTTTCTGTCTAAACTTACCTCTTAACCCGTGCGTTTCCCTTCCAGATGCTCCATACCTGCTCTTTATCGGCCGGCTGGGCATAGTCGGTGAGGAATGTGGTAGCCAGCGCTCCGCTTGCCCATCCGAACTGGATCCACTGTTCAGGCTCCCACCCTCTGAGGATGGCATATAACATCCCTCCCACAAAACCATCGCCTCCTCCTATACGATCAAGAACTGCTATCTCGCGGGGTTCAACGACATGCCAGTTATTTCCCTCCAGCATGATGGCCCCCCACAGATGGCTGTTTGTGCTGACGACCTGCCGCAGGGTGGTTCCAAACACGGAAGCATTGGGATATGCTTTCCTGACCCGGTTGATCATTTCTTTAAAGCTCCCGATCTTTGCAGAAAGATCCTGTCCACCTGCCTCGGGACCCGCAATTTCCAGGCACAGCTGGAAATCTTCCTCGTTCCCGACCAGGATATCGGATATACCGGCGATCTCAGAAAATATTTCATGAAGCTCCTTTTCACGGTTCTTCCAGAAGGATGCCCGGTAATTCAGATCAAAAGAGATCCTTGTATTATGTTTTTTTGCGGCTCTGGCCAGCTCAAGGCAGAATTTTCCCGTATCCGGTGACAAAGCTGCGATCAGCCCCGACAAATGCAGGATCTGGACACCTTCCTTGCCGAATATCCTCTCCAAGTCAAAGTCCTTCACATTCAGGGTTCTACCGATCTCCCCTGCCCTGTCGTTCTGCACACGCGGCCCCCGTGTACCGTAACCGCTGTCGGCGATATTGAACTGGTGCCGATAACCCCACGGCCCCCCCTGTTCCACCTCCCTGCCCTCATAAACCATGTGACGGCCTGAAAGATTATCCTTGATAAACCGGGCAACCGGACTGTCTTTTACGAATGTCGTAAGCACCTTCACCGGCAGACCCAGGTAGGATGAGATGCTTGCCACATTGGATTCCGCGCTGGTAGCCTGCATGTGGAAAGTGTCACTGCAATGGACCGGCTGTCCGTTCATTGGTGTAATCCTGACGCCCATACTGGTCGGAACAACCAGGGACCAGGTAAAGTCTTTTTTTAATTCTATTTTCATGTTAACCTCCGTGATCTGTTTTTACACTATATTAGATTTTCGAATGTGCAAATTTAATAAAAGAGTGGGTAAATCAAATGGCATTCTGCATTTAGAATAGGCCATGGACCATGGACCATAGACCATAGAAACTTTTAAACTTATTTTAATCCTCTTCTTGCAGTCCGGGATCTGCAATTCCCTGAAACCGTGGATTGAAACCCACGGCTGGTCCTTTTTACTTCCTCGCCGGGGTTAAAACCATCGGCTTAGGTATTGTCACCACTCACTTCTCACTACTCACTACTCACTATTCACTATTCACTAAAACATTCCGTAATTCTCTTCATAACTTCGTAACTTCATAACTTCATAACTCCGTAACTTCGTAACTTCATAACTATTAAAACCTCTTAATCCTACTTTTATGAAAAATAACATCTCTAACATTTTCCCGGTCTTAATTTTATTATGTTTTCTTTTTACTTCATGCCGGTCAATGATTCGTTATGGAGAATATGAATTGCCCCGTCATCCCAGGATCATCCTGCTGAAGGGAGATGAAAAAAACCTGATGAAATCAATGCGGGCAGACTCCGTATGGACAGGGGTTCACCAGGTGATCCTGGATGAAAGTGACAGTCTTCTGGCTAAACCCTTACTTGAACGAATTCAGACCGGACGGAGATTGCTCAGCATATCCAGGGAATGCCTTCGCAGGGTTTATTACCTTTCTTACGCGTACAGGACTACTGGTAACAAAGTCTACCTTCAGCGTACCGAACAGGAGATGCTGACAGTCGCTTCCTTTACTGACTGGAACCCTTCCCATTTCCTCGATGTGGCTGAAATGACCGCGGCTTTGGCCATAGGGTATGACTGGCTGTTTCATGACCTTAAAGAATCTTCCAGGGAAATCATAAGAACGGCCATCATTACCAAAGGGCTTGAACCTTCGCTGATCACTGAAAATTCAGGCTGGCTGAAAGCTGCACATAACTGGAACCAGGTATGCAATGCGGGTATGACTCTTGGCGCTCTTGCCGTATATGAGGATCAGCCTGAACTGGCCAGACAGATCATCGATCGTGCCGTTGAGTCCATAGTACTGCCCATGAAGGAATACAGTCCCGACGGGGCCTACCCCGAAGGATACAGTTACTGGGGATACGGGACCGGTTTCAACGTACTTTTTCTTTCAGCTATAGAGAATGCTTTCGGTGATGATTTCGGCCTGACAGCCATTCCGGGATTTATGAAGACGGCCGGATATCTGAAAAATATGACCGGCCCCACGGGAAAGCCTTTTAATTATTCCGATTGCGGTTCCGGGGGATCGCTCAATCCTGCCATGTTCTGGTTTGCCAAAAAACTTAACGATCCTTCCCTCTTGCAAAATGAGATCGCTTACTTTCAGGATGCGAGTAAACTCAAGTCTCACAGACTATTACCTTCGGTTATTATCTGGGGGGCAGGTATAAATCTGACAGGTATCAAGGCTGATGAAGAACTGGTCTGGGTGGGTCAGGGAAAGACACCAGTAGCCTTGATGCGCACTTCAGCGAACGATCCAAAGGGTATATTCGTGGGTATGAAGGGAGGAACCCCTTCCAGCAATCATTCTCATATGGATATAGGTTCATTTGTGATGGACGCCAATGGTGAACGCTGGACCATGGATTTTGGATCACAGGATTATCATTCCCTGGAATCACAAGGGGTCAAACTCTGGGCCATGAACCAGGAATCACAAAGATGGGAAGTTTATCGTTACAATAATTTCGCACATAACACACTTACCATTAATAACGAATTACAGCAAGTTGACGGATTTGCTCAAATCACAGAATTTACGGATGAACCTATGTTTTTAAGTGCTCAGACGGATCTTTCAGACATATATAAGATTTCTGTATCTTCGGTGAACCGTGGAATTGCCATCAAAAATAAAGAATATGTAGTGGTCAGGGATGAAATTACAGCTTCGGATAAGAAAGCCGTCATCAGATGGAATATGCTCACACCTGCTGAGGTAAGGGTAACCGGCAGGAAAAGTGCAGAGCTTCTTCAAAATGGCAAGAAACTGAATCTTGTGGTTCTGGAACCAGCTACTGCAGAGCTGAAGACATGGAGCACGGAACCATCACACAGTTATGATGCCCCGAATCCGGGAACCATCTTCGTGGGATTTGAGTTTATACTTCCGGCTGGATATATATCCTCATGCCTTATCCTACTGGTCCCTGAAGGAATAACCATTCCGGAAGATCCGAAAATCCCACAGCTGAAAGACTGGAAATGAAAGTTTAGAACCTGTCGTCTTTCAGCAGTTAAAAAATATTCTTAAGAAAATTCATTCGGGAGATGATCGTTAATAAAAGAAATATTTATTTTATATAATATCATAACTTAATAATCAAACCATATATCCCTGGACCCGAAAAAAGCCATACATATAATATCATTTGATATCCCTTATCCTGCTGATTACGGCGGTGTAATAGATGTTTTTTATAAGATAAAATACCTGAGCGAAGCCGGATATTCCGTTTTTCTTCATGCTTTTGAATACAGTAGAAAACCGGACAAAGAGCTAGATAAACATTGTAAATCAGTATATTATTATAAAAGAAAAACCGGGATCAGATCATTTTTTTCTATCCTTCCTTATATAGTATATTCCCGCAGATCTGATGATTTACTGAATAACCTTATCCTTAATGACTGTCCGATCCTGTTCGAAGGGCTTCATACCTGCTATTACCTTGACCACCCTGCACTGGCCGGCAGAAAAAAATTAGTCAGGACCCATAACATTGAACATGATTACTATTATAATCTGGCAAAAATGACTCATGATCCGGCTGAAAAGTTTTTCTTCCTGACAGAATCATTGAAATTAAAATGCTTCGAAAAAAAATTAAGGCATGCCAGTAAAATATTACCCGTATCAGTAACTGAAACCGGTTATTTTTCCAACAAATACGGAAATACGGAATGGCTGGGTGCATTTCATGGAAATACGGGAGTAAGTTCATCTCCCGGAAAGGGGAAATATATTTTACTTCATGGAAATCTCAGTATCCGGGAAAATGAAAAGGCGGTAATTTATGCACTTAAGAAAGTTCTTAGATCAATTGATTTCCAGGTAATTGTTGCTGGCAAAAATCCTTCCCGGCAGCTTGCTGAGAAAATAAAAAAAAATCCCGGGGTCATTCTTGTTGAATCTCCACCGGAAGATCAGCTTAACCATCTTATTGCAGAAGCCCACATCAACCTCCTCATCAGCTTTTATCCCTCCGGCTTAAAGCTGAAAATGATCAATGCATTGCATAAAGGCAGGTTTGTTGTGGCCAATCCTCCCGTGGTGTATGGTACAGGACTCGAAGGGATAGTTTATACCGGGAAGGATGAGGATGAGCTGAATCAGCTTATTAAAGAATTACTAAGGAAAGAACCGGATGTCTCAATGATTGAAAAAAGAAGAGTCCTTCTGGAAAAATATTCGAACAGAACGAATATTCAAAATCTCAAACGAATAATGGAGTTATAGGAATGATATTAACACAGAACAAACAGCAGAAAAAAATTTACTGTATATCCCTTTCACTGAATGTGATATCAAAATATCAGTTCCCTGTTCTTCAGGTAATTACGGCTGATCTTTAGGTTGTCCATCCTTGAGCATAATAGCAAAGATGAAAACGATGATAGCAGCTGCACCTATAATCACAACAAGTGATTTGAACATTTTGAGAAACAGATCTTCAAGATCAATAAATCCCCAGATTCCAAGAAGGGCAATGAGGGCAAAAATCAGAACCAGTCCCGTAAGAATATAGGCAACAATTCTTTTGAATGGAGTCATAGAATCAGATTTTATAATAAATCGTCAAGGATAACCAGCATTTGATAGATGCTTTCAAACAGCAAATTTTGTTTATCTGTTTGAAGAATCCAAATAATTCCGTGTTTTTCTTTCTTAACCTGTACAACCGGGATCGAGGAACCAGAGTCGGAGATCCGATAGCCATTCCTGATCAGCGCATTCATGGTCCAGTTCAGGCATACCGGATCATTACCGGTAAGGGTAATGACCTTCTCCGGATTTCTTTTCAGTTCAAAGTCTCCATTCAGAGGGTTGAACATGATCTTATCAGACTCGAATATCCTGGCAAAGGTATCATTAAGTATCAGATCTTCAGGGGCTCCATCAAGGATCCTGCCCTGATCTATCACCCACAGACGATCGCTGAATTTCAGTGAAATATTCAGATCGTGGGAACTGTAAATAATGATTTTTCCCTCTTCAGTGAGATGATGCAGGAGATTGATAATATCGTATTTTGACGGGAGATCAAGGAAGGCAGTGGGTTCATCGAGGATTATGATACTGGAGTTCTGTGCAAGAGTTCTGGCGATCATAGCTTTTTGTCTCTCACCGTCACTGACCTCATTGAGTTTCCGGTCGGCCAGTGAAGTTATCCCTACTTCGTCCAGTGACCTGTCAATTATCTCATGATCATCGGCTTTTAAACGGCCTATCCAGTTTGTATAGGGGAAACGGCCCAGGCTGACGAGTTCACGGATGGTCATACCTTCCACCTCCAGGACACCCGTTGAAACAAATGCTGCGATCCTGGCAAATTCATGACGATGAAAATCATCTATATTTTTCCCGTCGAAATATATTTCACCTTTGAGCAATTCCTGGATTCTCATAAGGGTTCGGAGCAATGTGCTTTTTCCGGAGCCATTGCGACCGATCAGTCCGATAAGTTCATATCTCCCCACCTCGAGGTTAATGCCGAAGAGCAATGCCTGACGGCCTGATCTGGTATGATATCCGAAATGTGCATCCCGTATGGACAATATGGGATTTACTGGAGGCATCATAAGGATGTTATCTTCTTTTTACGTAAAATGATCCAGATGACAACGGGAATGCCAATCAGGGAGGTTACGGCATTTATCGGCAGAATGGTTTCAGAACCCGGTATCTGGGATATTATATCACTTGCCAGCATCAGTGCGGACCCGGCGAAAATACTGGCAGCGAACAATGTTTCCTGCCTGGAGGTCTGTAAGATCATCCTGCAGATATGAGGAACGGCTATTCCAATAAAACCAATTGGACCGCAAAAAGCGGTAATGGTTCCTGTAAGAAGGCTCGTACTGATAAAGACAAGTATCCGGTATGATTTAATGTTAATCCCCAGGGTACGGGCGTAATTTTCGCCCAGCAGAACGGCATTTGAAGATTTAAGTGTAAACAAGGCTGTTATCAGTCCGGGAATGATTCCTGCAAAGAGTACCCAGATCTGTTTTGAACTGACATTACTGACACTTCCCATGGTCCATATCACAAAAGCCTTTAAGGCCGATTCTCCTGAAAAATACTGCAGGATACTTATAATGGCTGATATCGCGCTTCCAAACATCATTCCCAGGATAAGGATCGTCATGATATCCCTGACGCGTAATGAAACCGCCATAATGACAATAAGGACAACCGCTGATCCAAGCCATGCAGAAAGAATCAATAGCCAATTACCTGATATGGAAAAAATATTTCCCATAAAAAAACTGCTGAAACCGATCACTACCAGTGCGACACCCAGGCTGGCTCCTGAACTGATTCCCAGCACATAAGGACCGGCGAGCGGATTCCGGAAGACAGTCTGCATCTGAAGGCCGCTCACTGATAATGCAATCCCGGCCAGTAACGCAGTTAAAGCCCTGGGGAAACGAAATTCATTAACAACATACCAGTCTCCGGTATCCTGGTATGGACCGAATAATAATCGTATCACCTGTTTAAAGGAAATTGCCGTGGTGCCGGCAGAAAGGTCAAAACAAAATAAAATAACAGTTAACAGGATAAAGAGAATGATCCAGAAATAATTGATTGACCATTTTTTCCCGACTCTCACGTCCTGTTTTATTTAGAAAGTCCATCCATGACCTTTACCAGGTTCATCATGTCATTTTGAATCTTCCTGTAGTAGACTTTGATCCTTTCCGTACTATCGAATTTCTCCCTATTGTTAATTCTGGAAATCAATTCATTACGAAGTTTCACCAGTTCCAGGATCACGTCATCAAATTTTTTCTCATTCATCCCGGGATGAAAATGCTTATATGTGAATGCCTCTGTTAAAAGTTCGTATGTCAGTAAATTCACATTTTTTTTCAGATTTCTGATGCTGGCCATAATATGTAGATTAAAATATATTCACCTTTATAGTTCACTATGTAATTTCATTAATAGGAATCCACCCGTTTTTCATTCAGCTCATGGATTTTGAATTAGATAAGGTAAAACCAACATAATCCAGGGATCGGCAATTTTCCAAAAATAAGCAATTATTCTAATTTTCTGTAGTAATATAATTCATTTCCAGACAAAATACCGGGATGAAAAATCTCAATAAGGTCGTGGAGTATGATGTCAGGATATACAACCCCTGATTCCCAGTATGCATTCCCTCCTCCGGCACCTGACCGGGCATTATTATTAAAAACCGACCCGGACCTGAAGGCTTTTATTTTCCTAAAACGGTGATCAAGTCCAATGATTTCGGCATATGTTTCTGCCGAGCCTGTATTAATCCAGGTGTCTGCCTGAAGAGCTTTCATGAACACCGATTCAAGATCGAGTGCAATATATTCATTTGAGGAATTATCCTTCCAGAGATAATCACCACCTGCATCCAGAATGAGTCTGGCAGAAAATGACTTCCCTCCCGGAAGGAACCAGGTGTTTTTCCATGGAAGTCCTGCAAGAACGAGTGGTTTATCGTTCGCCGATCTGACTGAATCCCTGAGGGAAAGATAATTCTTTTGCACCTTATCGAAAATCCTGTCCCCTTTCTCATTGCAGTGATAGAAGGCTGCAAAAAATTTAATCCATGCCGCTTTTCCCAGGGGATGATCTTCAAGGTATTCAGAAACCAGAACAGAAGGGATACCGGCTTCTCTCAACCTGTATGCCACATTCTGGACGGATCCGTCAATACCATATAAGAATACCACATCCGGCTTCAGACTAAGGATTCTTTCATAATCAATATTCGGATAGTACCCTATATCAAAACATCTGTTTTCATTGATTGCTTTTCTCACAATGGTATCATTTACAAGACCGGTTCCGGATACACCCACTATACTGCCTGCCTCTCCCAGGGCTGCAATAAAACCCGTATGGGTAGTTGATAAAGTTATCACTCTTCTGACCGGGATTCTTATCACCGGAAAAATGCTTAGACTGTCAGGTAGTCTGTCAGGAATAGATGACAGGATATACGTTAATTCAATATTGTCCGCTTTCTGCCAGGGATTAAAAACTTTGATCCGGGTATGATTTTCAGCTTCTTCAATCAGGAAGCGATTTGTCAGATAAGAATGATTTGATTGTGATTCAGTTATTTCAAGATTCTTCCCTTTGCAGGAAAAGAGAAAAAACAATGATATTAGCAAAACAAGACGCACAGCATCAGCGGATTATAAGGAGTTTTCTGGAGATGAATATATTTTTATTCTTATACCTGAAAATGTACATTCCCTGGTTTAAAAAGCGAATATTTAAGGTTATACGGCCTTCGTCCTGAATTAAATAATTTATCAGCCTTTTCCCATCCATTGTGTAGATGGAAATTGATGCCCCCCTGATGTCGAGCGTATCGGTTTCAAATGTCACCCTATCAGAAGCAGGATTGGGGAAGAGTGTATACCGGCCTGTATAATCAATGCTGTCTTCCTTAATTGGCTCACTACCATTAAGTTCAGTGACACCTGTATTCAATGAATCAAGCCAGCATTTTAACTGCCTGGAAGAATCAGGATAATAATTCCATAACATAAAAAGTTTGGAAAAATAATCATTAATAGGATTACTGCAGGTTGCATCGCCGCCTACCAGGCTCCCGACCAGTTTTTTCCTCTGGTTAAAGATCGGTGCGCCTGATGAACCGCCCTCCGTAGTACCTGTTTCCCAGTGCATTATCCTCCAGAATGCATTGGGCACTGATTCGGTTAACAGCCATGAAGGCGTATTTATGGTCTGGTATTCGGCCGTAACGGGATGCTCTTCTATGCTGATCTTTTTAACATCGCCTTCCGGATGGTGAATACTTACAGCACTTGTAGCAGGCGCTGTAGTAATCGTCCAGCCTGCATAATAAGGATCATAGAGGAGTGGTACCGGGGTCGACAATCTTAACAAGGTGAAATCCAGGCTATCGGAGGTTGCAAGGATCTTACTTCCCGAAAGGGTGTAAACAGTGGTTGTATCATCAGGTCCGTTGCATGAGGGAGATTCGTAATCAAAATAAAAAACCGAATTCAGGGCTTTGGTTGAATTATTTATACAGTGATTGGCAGTAAGCAGATAGGGACGTGCATCCTTATGTGTAGTATTAATAAGCGAACCGGAGCAAAGTGTTGTGGATGTGCTGCTTTTGATGGTTATTCTGCAGACAGCTCTTTTCACAACCTGCCAGTCATCCCCTTCCGGGCAGTTAATATCTACATTACATTCGCCCGATTCACCATAATAATCATCAGCAACATTCTTTCTGCCGAAAACATTGATGTAATCATGAGCCACTGCATTTATACATATCTCACCATAATCAGTCATCCTTTCCGGAACCTGTAATTCCACCACTATCCTTTCTCCCGGGATAAATGCAAGAGGAAGCTGTCCTTCCGGAAGATTATTCTCTTCATTGAATCCACCCAGCACCCTTGACTGATCGGGTGAATAGGCAAACAATGTACAAGCCTTATTAAGTCTGTATTTTCCGAAATAAACATTCACTGCATAGGCACCGGGAGATATTATCTCAATCCTCCAGGTTTTAATTCCGCAGTCCCATCTGGTCCATGTCCCGCTATTCTCCGGACTCAGATCAACCTCATGATTCCATGCAAATTCAAAAGGTTTCTTTCCTCCGATTGCATCTTCTGACATTGATTTTGAAACAGCTTTCTCCATATCAAAATCTCTTAAGATGATCTTTGAAACCGGATCTTTATCCGGGTAATATGGAAAAGGCTTCCCTCCATGGGAAATTTGAGCCTGCATGTCCGTGATCAAGACAAAAAGAAGAAAGGTTAGATATATTTTTGATGCAGGCATTAAAATCATGCAAACCTCATCTTTAGTTGAAGTTATTATTAAAAATCAGGACTCCCTGACAGATAATTTTCAGCCGGTACTCCGCATTAGATTCAAATGTATATTAATAGCCACAATTTTCATTCCAATCATTTATTAAATCGGATGAAAATCAGGAACATAATGAATTATTCCATTATCTCGCCTTCAATGTTATCAATGCAAATATATGTGGGAGTATTAATAAATCCTGCGGATTTATCGGATGAATCAAATTTCATTATGAAATATCTGATAAATCCTACACCACTGAAATCTGCATTAATCCAGCTGTTGATAATGTAATCCTTTGAATTATCGGAAAACCGGTAATCAGCCAGAAAGAGTGAGTCAGTGAAAGTGTATTCTGTCCCCTTATGATCAATAACTTTAAAAACCAGGCAATAGTAATCAGGATCATCCCCGCTTGATCCGCCGAATTTCTTGGCAAAATAATCCCCGTTTTTCATCGACCAGTATGCATAAGTGGAATTACTGAATGAAATATTCTTTATTTTCTGAGGAGTGATGAATTCGATAGTATCCTGGTCAAAAGAATACAAAACTGCATAATTCTCTGATTGTTCTCCTCCCCCGGTAATAGAGCTATACTGATTAACAATCCCAGGGGTTGTGGCATCAGTATGATTGGATACTGAAAAACCTGACCAGTATTCAAAATTATAAATGGTATCAAAACCGTAATTATTTCTAAAAAAGGCATTCCCGCTTGTAAATCCACCTTCACCGCCTGATCCGTTCCAAATTCCTTCAGCACCCAAACCAATCTCCTCAAAAGTGATCCGGCTTATTACAGGTTCTTCATCTTTTTTGCATGAGACCATCGTTGATAAGACAGTTACCATTAACAAAATACCCAGTTTAACATTATTCATTTTGCTGTGCTATTAAATTTTTTATTTTAGTGAACTGAAGCAGGACGATTAAAATCCTCAAATCAGGAAAAGGATCAAAGGTAGGTATTTCCTGTGAAAATTGATTTAAATGAATGGATCGATTATTTAGAAAATAATAAACAATCCTTAAAGAAATGTCAGGTTCTTCTATTTTTACATTCAGTTTATTATTTGATTATTGCGGGCACTGAGAAAATTTAATTTTTTTAAAATTCTTAAAAAATATTGTCACAGATTACTCAGATTTTTAGTTTCTTAACAAAAAATAAATCTGTGAATCTGTGGCGATTTCTGAAATAATTTGACTTCTCGGAATAGATTTATTATTTGAATTTTATTTAAAGGAAATAAGATGTTAATAAATACTATTATCCATTCCTTGAAATTATTTTTTGAGATGATCCCGTTAAAAACTTTAATTTTGTTTACAATATATTTCTGTTTATGAATAAAGAAGAAGCCGGATTAAGGATTGAAAAGCTCAGGAAAGAACTACATGAGCATAATTACAGATATTATGTTCTTTCCCAGCCTGTTATCTCAGATTTTGAATATGATTTGCTCATGAAGGAACTGGAAAGTCTGGAAAATGCTTATCCTGAGTTTTTTGATGAGAACAGTCCGACCCGACGCATTGGCAGTGATATTTCTTCAGAATTTGTCCAGATGAAGCATAAATACCCAATGCTTTCACTCAGCAATTCCTATTCCAGGGAAGAACTTGAAGAATTTGATACCCGGATAAAGAAAACAATCGGTCCTGACTTTGAGTATGTATGTGAACTCAAATATGATGGAGTTGCGATAAGTCTGCATTATCAACGGGGAAGGCTTATTCGTGCCGTCACTCGCGGAGATGGGGAACAGGGTGATGACGTAACCAGTAATGTTAGAACCATCAGGACGATTCCGCTGGTTTTAAAAGGCAGTGATTATCCGGAAGATTTTGAGATCCGCGGAGAGATCTTCATGGATAAGAAGGGATTTGAGAAAATGAACAAGGAAAGAAGTGAGGCAGGAGAACCCACTTTTGCGAATCCGAGGAATGCCACTTCGGGAACATTAAAATCACAGAATTCGTCAGTTGTGGCAAAGCGCCCCCTCGATTGTTTCCTTTACCATCTTGCCGGAGACAGTCTTCCATATTTCTCACATTATGAAAACCTGATCGCATCGGCAGGATGGGGTTTCAAGATCCCTTCCGGATACTTCCTTAAGGTAAAATCTCTTGTCGGAGCATTTGAATTTATTAACTACTGGGAAACGGAAAGGAAGAATCTGCCTTTTGACATAGATGGAGTGGTGATCAAGGTAAATTCTTATGAAAAGCAGAAAAAGCTTGGTTTCACGGCTAAAACTCCACGTTGGGCTATTGCATATAAATATAAAGCTGAGCAGACTTCAACCACTATTAAGAGTATTTCATTCCAGGTAGGCCGGACAGGAGCAGTCACGCCGGTAGCAAACCTTGAACCTGTTCAGCTTGCAGGCACAGTGGTAAAAAGAGCCACCCTTCATAATGCAGATCAGATAAGCCTTCTGGATATCAGGATTGGAGATAATGTATATGTGGAAAAAGGAGGAGAGATCATACCCAAAATTGTCGGAGTGGACCTTTCAGGACGGGATTCTGACAGTATCCCTTTTTCATTTATCACCCATTGTCCCGAATGTGGCAGCGAATTATTGCGTAAGCCGGAAGAAGCAGCACATTATTGTCCTAACACATATGGTTGCCCTCCTCAGATCAAAGGCCGGATTGAACATTTTGTCAGCCGTAAAGCCATGAACATTAATATTGCCGAGGCAACCATTGATCAGCTCTTCAGGCATAAACTGATCCTGACCGTCGCTGATCTTTATACACTAACATTCAACCAGCTGGTTGAACTGGAAAGATTTGCCGAGAAATCAGCGAGTAATCTACTGCAGAGCATCGAAGATTCAAAAAATGTAATTTTTCCAAGAGTACTGTATGCATTGGGCATACGGTATGTAGGAGAGACTGTGGCAAAGAAACTTGCCAGCCATTTTGGCTCGATTGATGCCATCCGGAATGCGAGTCTGGAGGAGCTGACAGCAGTGGATGAAATCGGTGAAAGGATTGCCGGAAGTCTGAAGGAATATTTTTCAATCCCTGTAAATATTGAAATCCTTAATAAATTAAAAACATATGGCCTTAGATTTCAGATGGGCGATGACAGTAAAAACATCTTGTCTGATAAACTGGCCGGAAAAAGTTTTGTGGTTTCAGGAACCTTTTCAAGGTTCAGCAGAGATGAGTTAAAATCCCTTATTGAATCACATGGCGGCAAAAATGTATCTTCCGTAAGTTCAAACCTTGATTATCTCCTTGCCGGGCTAAATAGCGGACCTGAAAAACTGAAAAAGGCTGAACTTTTTAAGGTAACTGTTATTTTAGAAGATGATTTTGTAAAAATGATTCAATAATTTAAACAATAAAGAGGAGTTCCCTCTCATTTTTCGTAATATTGCAGCCAGTATGTTTAGCAAAATAAGATACTCAATCAGTGAGAAACTCCTTGTAAGAAAGGTTCATCGAATCAGGAGAACAAAAAAAGTACATAATTTCAAAACCTGTGAGCGGTCAGCGATCATTTATGATGCCACAAATGCCGAAAACTTTTCAGTTGTCCGTGAATTCATGAAATTTCTGACTGATCTGTCAATTGAGACTGAATTAATCGGATATGTCAGTGCTGACCATGTCCATAGCGATCTCCTGCTGAGGGAAAACTGTCATTTTTTTTGCAATAAGGATTTAAGCTTATTGTATAAACCAAAAACTGCATACTGCAAGGGATTTATAACCAGGAAATTTGATATAATATTTGATCTGACGCTGACTGTTTCCTTCCCGTTACTCTATCTGACCGCTTTATCACTTGGTGATTTCAAAGTTGGCAGGTTCAGGGAAGATGATATTTGTCTGGATCTTATGATTGATATAAGAAAGGATCCTCAAATCAACTATCTTATTGAACAGATCAAAAATTATGTTGACCGGTTGAATAATCCTGATAGAGAATAAATACAATCCTATAAATAAAAACAGCATGGCACTAAGCAAACTAACAGGAACCGGTGTTGCCATAGTCACGCCTTTCAGGAAGGATGGCAGTATCGATTTCAAGTCCCTTGAGAAACTCATTGATTTTCTGGTTTCCGGAGGGGTCAGTTACATTGTTGCACTGGGAACGACAGGAGAAACCCCTGTACTTTCAAAGGCTGAAAAGAAAGCCATTATAAGTTCAGTCATTGAAGTAACAAATAAACGCATTCCCGTTGTTATGGGCATTGGAGGCAACTGCACCAGTGAAGTACTTGAGACTATAAAAAGCACATCCTTTGACGGAACAGAAGCTATTCTGAGTGTGTCTCCCTATTATAACAAACCCGGGCAGGAAGGCATTTATCAGCATTACAAGCTCATTGCAGAAGCCAGTCCTGTGCCTGTCATTATTTATAATGTGCCTGGCCGCACAGGATCAAATATCACTGCAGAAACCTGTCTCAGGTTGGCCAAAGAGACTAAAGGTAATATCCTGGGAGTTAAGGAGGCAAGTGGGAACATGTCACAGATCATGAATATCGCAAAAGAAAAACCTGCCGGTTTCTTGTTGATTTCAGGAGATGATGCTCTCACCCTCCCGATGATGGCCATTGGTGGTTCAGGGGTTATTTCAGTTATCGGTAATGCTTTCCCGGCTGATTTTTCGAGAATGGTTAAATTATCACTGGAAGGCAGATACGAAGAGGCAAGAAAAATTCATTTCAGGTTGCTTCCTGCCATTGACCTTGCGTTTGCTGAAGGCAGTCCATCCGGCATCAAAGCTTTCCTGGATGTAATGGGTATAACACCAAATTTTGTCAGACTTCCGCTTGTATGTGCAAGTAAGGAACTGTATAAAAAAATAGAAAATTTTGTAAAAAATTACTGATTTCAAGCTATCCGGATTAATCAGGATATTCTGAATGAAATAATTGACAAGGTATTTCCTTGTTGATGAATTGCTTATTCGGAGAGTAAGATCAGGCAATCACCCTGCCATGACAATTCTTATATTTCTTTCCGCTTCCGCAGGGACATGGGTCATTTCTTCCTATTTTTTTATCAACCCTGACTGGCTGGAGTTTTTTATTCTGATCCGGTCCGCCTCCTGTTGATGGGTCAACATATCCGGGAGCTTCTCTTTTATTGGATTCAAACCTGCTCAGATCGAGTCGTTTCGGGGCCTGTGCTTTTTCAACAGCTCCCGGTTCAGCTACAGGAATATGCCCTTTCATAAGTGTACTTATGATTTCTTTATTAATCCTGTAAATCATGCTCCGGAAAAGTTCAAAAGATTCAAACTTATATATCAGCAGAGGATCCTTCTGTTCATAGGAAGCATTCTGAACCGATTGTTTCAGATCATCAAGCTCTCTCAGATGTTCTTTCCATGCATCATCAATGGTAGCCAGATTTACTGTCTTCTCGAACGATCTTATCAGATCTGAAGAATTCGATTTATAAGCCTTTTCAAGATTCGTAATAACCCTGAAAATCCTGGTCCCATCAGAAAAGGGAACCACTATATTCTCATAGATCGCAGATTGTTTTTCATAAACATCCTTTATAACAGGATTTGCCTGACGAATAATGGTATCTTCCTTTCTTTTGTATGCTTTGCGTAATATTTCAAAAAGATTATCAATAATTTCCTGGGGTTCAGCTTTAATAAATTCCTTTTCCAAATAAGGAGATTCAATGGAAAGAGTCCTGATGAGTTCATATCCGAATTCTTCAGGATTTCCTTCCGCATGATAAGTATTAACTATGTTTTCGATCAGGTCATACATCATATTGGAGATATCTACACTGAGTCTTTCCCCGAAGAGTGCATGCTTTCTGCGTTTATAGATGACTTCACGTTGCGAATTCATGACATCATCGTACTCGAGCAATCGTTTACGGATGCCGAAATTATTTTCTTCAACTTTTTTCTGTGCCCTCTCAATGGATTTTGAGATCATGGAATGCTGAATCACCTCGCCTTCCTTAAGTCCAAGACGGTCCATCATTCCGGCTATTCTATCGGAACCAAACAGGCGCATCAGATCATCCTCGAGAGAAACAAAGAATTGGGATGATCCCGGATCTCCCTGCCGTCCGGAACGACCTCGTAACTGACGGTCAACGCGGCGTGATTCATGTCTCTCCGTGCCAATAATTGCCAGCCCACCAGCCTTCCTTACTTCTTCTGTTAATTTTATATCGGTACCCCTTCCTGCCATGTTAGTGGCAATGGTAACAATTCCTTTACGCCCTGCTTCAGCAACGATATCTGCCTCTCTCTTATGCAATTTGGCGTTCAGAACATTATGGGGTATCTGTCGAATTTTCAACATCCTGCTCAGCAGTTCAGATACCTCAACTGAAGTGGTTCCAACCAGTATCGGACGTCCGGCATCAATAAGCCTGACAATTTCGTCAATAACAGCATTATATTTCTCCCGTTTAGTCTTATAAACAAGATCTTCGTGATCATCTCTGATAATTTTTGCATTTGTGGGTATGACAACAACATCGAGCTTATAAATACTCCAGAACTCACCCGCTTCAGTTTCAGCCGTACCTGTCATGCCTGAAAGTTTATGGTACATTCTGAAATAATTCTGCAGGGTGATGGTTGCCCATGTCTGGGTTGCAGCTTCAACCTTTACATTCTCCTTTGCTTCGATAGCCTGATGTAATCCATCTGAATACCTTCGTCCTTCCATGATACGGCCGGTCTGCTCATCAACGATTTTAACCTTGTTATCGATTACAACATATTCAACATCCAGTTCAAAAAGTGTATAGGCTTTTAACAGCTGGTTGACAGTATGTACACGGTCCGATTTTACAGAATATTCCTGCAGCAGTTTATCTTTCTTCATGAGTTTTTCTTCCACACCCAGACCGGATTTTTCGAGATCGGCAATTTCACTTCCAATATCAGGTAAAATAAAGAATGTGGGATCATCAGAGGTGCTAATAAGGTCGATTCCTTTATCAGTTAATTCAATTGAATTCTGTTTTTCCTCAATAATGAAAAAAAGATCATCGGTAACTTTATGCATGTTTTTTGAGTTCTCCTGCATATAAAAGTTTTCCGTTTTAAACATCAGGGATTTGTTCCCTTCCTCACTGAGTAATTTGATAAGTGCTTTATTTTTGGGTAATCCCTTGTTTGCCTGAAGTAAAAGAAATCCGGCCTTTTCAGTATTCTCCTCCTGCAGAGTTTTCCTTGCATCTGCGAGGATCTGATTTACTAATCTTTTCTGTTCATTTACGATCCGTTCAACCCTTGGTTTCAACTCCATAAACTCCTGGTTTTCTCCTTTGGGAACAGGTCCTGAAATGATCAAAGGTGTTCGTGCATCATCAATAAGGACCGAATCAACTTCATCGACAATGGCATAATTATGTTTTCTCTGAACAAGATCCTGAGGACTAAGCGCCATGTTATCTCTCAGATAATCGAAGCCAAATTCATTATTGGTGCCAAAAGTAATATCACACTGATATGCTTTTCTTCTCTCCTCAGAGTTTGGTTGATGTTTGTCAATGCAGTCAACGGATAAACCATGGAACTGGTAAATAGGTCCCATCCATTCTGAATCTCGCTTGGCAAGGTAATCATTGACCGTAACAAGATGAACTCCTTTTCCTGTCAGAGCATTCAGAAAAACAGGCAGGGTTGCAACCAGTGTTTTTCCTTCACCGGTTGCCATTTCTGCGATTTTTCCCTGATGCAGAACCACTCCACCCATCAATTGCACATCATAGTGCACCATATCCCATGTAATCTGCGTGCCACCTGCAATCCATGAATTTTTCCAGAAGGCTTTGTCCCCTATTATTTCAATGTGATCATACTGTGCGGCCATATCCCGGTCGACCGAACTGGCTCTTACCTCAAGAACATCATTCTCCTTAAACCTCCTCGCTGTATCTTTGACAATTGCAAATATTTCCGGCAGTACTTCATTCAATATCAATTCATACTTTTCATCAATTATTTTCTCGAGTTTATCGAGTCTTTCATATATATTCTCTTTTTCGTCAACATCAATACTATAATCCTCCGCTTTTTCACGTAACTCACTCATCTCCCTTTCTTCCTCAGCCACATATTCCCTGACTTTCTTTCTGATCTGAGCAGAACGTTCCCTGATCTGATCATTTGTAAGTGCAGAAATGGAGGAATATACTTCATTGATCTTTATAAGGTAGGGTTGTATTTCCTTCTGGTCTCTTTCTGATTTATTTCCGAGAAAACCGGACAGTATAGTATCTAGAATACCCATCGTTTAGAAGTCATTAATTTTAAGAATCTGATATTTATTTAAATCCATCACAAAATTAGTCTTTTTAATTAAGAATCTTTTTTTTTATCAACTAAATGAATAAACGAATGAGATCGATATACTATTATTACGGGCTTCACCTGCGATTGTTAATTAAATCCGGGAAGAAAGAATAAAATATTTCATAATTTTGTTTTTTTACGCCTGACTTGAATGGACCTTACAATGATGAAAAAACTTTTACTATTTATACTGGTCTTTATTAATTCATATAATATCTCATCTCAGGTCAAGATACAGAAATCACCGCTTAACCAGGAATTCATCAATTATATAAACAGGGCCAGGATACCTGGATATAAAAAATCCTCAGCTGGATTTGCAACGGGATATGTCCCCTCCCCAATGTACATTCATTTCAGTGAAAATGATATTCAACGGGAGAGTAAAAAAAGTTCACTTGCAAATCTGCCTCTTACATTTGACTGGAGGGATTCAAGTTGTGTGACAACTGTAAAAAACCAGGGTGCGCTTGGGGCCTGCTGGTCATTCTCGACCCTGGGTGCATTGGAATCGCGGTTTATAAGGCTTGGGAAAGGAACACTGAACATTGATTTATCGGAACAGAATATGGCCACATGCCATGGCTTTGAAGCAGGTATTGATGATGGGGGGTCAGATTTCATTGCTGCCGCATATCTTACAAGATTATCAGGTCCCGTCACCGAAGCAAGTGATCCATACGACGACAGCAATCCTGATGCGACATGCCGGCTTACAGGGATTGTGATCCCTGCGTATTCACCCCTTGCAGGTTGGCTCCCTAAGGATATACAAATAGTTAAAAAAGCCATTATGGAATATGGCCCCGTAACTTCTTCCATTTACATGGGAATTGATTATTATTTATATAAAAATAACAGTGATCATACATACTATTATAACGGAGCTGAAGCCGTTGATCATGGTGTATTGATTGTCGGATGGGATGATAATAAAGTGGTTACGGGCGGATATTCCAGTCCGAAAGGGACAATAGGAGCCTGGATTGTAAAAAACAGCTGGGGTACGGCATGGGGCGACAACGGTTATTTTTATGTTTCCTATAATGATACTAAATTTCTATCGTCAGTATCATATTTCCCTGAAATAATCAATAAAACTGAAATTGACACCCTTTACATGAATGACTGGCTTGGAGCAACAAACTCCTATGGATACCGGAAGGAAACTGCTTACGCTCTTGAAAAATTCATCGCTCCAAAAGAACATTTTATACGGAAAATCGGAACTTTCATTGCCGCTTCCGGAACTGTTATTGATATCGACATTTATGACGATTTCCAGGGTGATACCCTGTTAATAAATCCTTTAGCCTCCTCACACGGTAACATGTGCCTGTTCCCGGGTTATGAAACATTTGATATCCCCTTAAAGGTCAATGGAGACTTTTATATCAGAATGAAATATTTTACACCCGGATTCAATTATCCCATCCCTGTGGAAACAAAAATCATTTACCAGGGTGAGTTGTATGCCGTGCCAGACATTCTGCCTTCAGGAACATGCTGGATAGGTCATACAGGAGGCACATGGAATGCCCTGGGCAGTGATATTCCTGATAACCAGGCAGATCTTTGCATAAGAATTTATGCTGATACAACCACCGATCTGAATGCATATTTCACCGCTGATAAAAAAGTTACATGTATCAATAGTCCTGTTACTTTTACCCAGGCATCAAATGGTACAATTCAGACCTATGCCTGGAATTTCGGAGCTGATGCCACACCTGCCTCAGCTAGTACAGCCGGGCCTCACCAGGTTAGTTACTCAACGATAGGCAAAAAAAACATCAGCCTTATTATAACAGGTTCCGGCGGAACCAAAACATTAGTCAAAAATAATTATGTTGAAGTAGTAGATCAACTTGATATATATCTGCCCTACTCTGAAGTTAAACTGGTAAAAAATAAATCCCTGCCTCTGACAGCCTTTGGGGCTGACAGTTATTCGTGGAGTCCGGCAGCCGGATTGGACACCACAAGCGGGCCAAGTGTAGTTGCATCCCCTGCTGATACGATCATTTACACTGTTACTGGGACAACGGGAACCTGCACGGGATCAGCCACAATAAAAGTAAATGTGGTAAAGAATCCGGTTAATGATAATGTATGTGATGCAATACTTCTGAATGTTGGACATAATGGTCCCTTTACAAATGAAAATGCCACGATCGAGCCGGATGAACCCCTCCCTGATACCACAGATTGTAATACCCAGATCACGTGGTGCGAAAGAGAAGGTGGCTTGCAGGCTTCAGTCTGGTTTAAATTCGTCGCAAATAAAAATGTGACCTCTTTCACAACGAGAGGAATGGATACACAGATTGCACTTTATGATGCGACGACGTGTGAAGCAGTATTAACCGGGCCCAGGACACTTATCGCAGCAAATGATGATTATTTTGGTGAGAAGGATAAATATGCCGCTGCAATTAATAATGTATCACTGGTTGAAGGCAAAACTTATTTCCTCCAGATGGATGGCAGTGGCGGAGGTGAGGAAGGAGAATTTTATATCGAAATATGGAATTCACCTGTCGGTGAAACAAAAGTCAATATAGCTAAATCTAAACCAATTAACTTATTTCCAAATCCCACAAAGGATGAGATAAAACTCATCATCAATAATGCTCCTGAGAACTTCATTGTCAGGATCATTGATATTACAGGCAAAACAGTATTGACGGATGAAATAAAATCACATTCAGGAACTTTCGAAAAACAATATAAAATTCCTGAGAAAGGCCTTTACCTGATGAGAATTACAGGACAGAACCTTAATTTCACAGAAAGAATAATAAGAAATTAAATTAATACCTTTCAATCAATACTGAATGAATCTATGAACCGGGCAATGAATATTATGTTTTTGCGGGTTTCTGTCATTCAGATTCCCTGAGTTTCATAATATCACGATCGAACTGGTACATGTTTTTACCACCTGTAAGCTTGAGTATATCCAGGATTGTTTTTACACTTGACTCTTCCTCAATTTGTTCGCTCACAAACCACTGCACCCAGTTATGAGTAGTATAATCTTTTTCCTGAATACATAATGCAACGATTTCATTAATTGAAGCGGTGATATATTGTTCATGCTTCAGCACTTCATCGAACATTTCAGCTACTGATTTTTGTTCAGAGGGGGGTTTAGGGAAACCCGGAATAACAGCTTTGCCATCTCTTTCATTAATATAGCTGATAAACTTCAGCATATGCATTTTTTCTTCTTCGGCCTGAGCATAAAGCCAATCTGATATTCCTTTGTATCCATTGTTTTCAGCCCACGAAGCCATTGCCAGGTATAGGAGGGAAGAATAACCCTCTTTTTCTACCTGCTTGTTCAATATCTGTTCAATTTTTTTTGTTAACATATTACTATTTATTAGTATTTAAATTAGTTATTAAAATTCTCATTTATAACAATGATGTGCAATGAATGTTTATAATTTAAGGAAAATTACATGTTTTTTATAATTTCTGAACCAAATCCGGAACATTTCATTTCGGTGGCATTTTCCATCAATCTCGCAAAATCATAAGTTACTTTTTTTGAAAGTATGGTTTTCTGCAGGCCCTTAATGATAATTTCTGCCGCTTCTTTCCAACTGATATACTCAAGCATCATTACGCCTGAAAGGATAACTGAACCAGGATTAACCTTATCCATTCCTGCATACTTAGGGGCTGTTCCATGCGTGGCTTCAAAGATTGCATGCCCGGTAATATAATTGATATTCGCTCCGGGAGCAATTCCGATACCTCCTACAATCGCGGCCAGTGAATCGCTAATATAATCACCGTTAAGGTTAAGTGTCGCAATGACCGAATATTCTTTAGGCCTTGTAAGTATCTGCTGAAGGAATGCATCTGCAATAATATCCTTTATTAATATTTTACCTTGCCCGAGAGCCTCTTTCATTTCGGCTTCGGCTTTTTCGTGACCATCCTTTTCAGCAATACGGTCATATTGCATCCATGTGAAGGTATAGTCAGAAAATTCTTTCTCAGCCAGTTCATACCCCCACAATTTAAATGCTCCCTCA
>Ga0068714_10002510_pt1 | contig 23512 bp, 19 predicted proteins | sample MTBNYHSulfiMetaG_FD_62988 | JGI IMG/M metagenome (GOLD analysis project Ga0068714, IMG submission 62988) | Enrichment culture microbial communities from rom New York Harbor, USA that are MTBE-degrading - MTBE-NYH (New York Harbor Sulfidogenic)... | ecosystem: Environmental > Aquatic > Marine >... | reverse complement strand
CTGGCGGCAACTTCAATGGCGGCAGCTTTCTTGGCTGGATAGCCCATCTTCTTCATCAACGGAATGGTGAAAGGGCCCGTGGTGACGATGTTGGCAATGCTCGAGCCGGACACAAGGCCGGTGGCGCCGCTGGCAACGATGGCGGCTTTGGCTGCACCCCCTTTGAAGCGTCCCAAAACGGCAAAGGCGAGGTTGGTTAAGAACCTTCCCGCTCCGGCCCGATCCAGCAGCGCTCCCAGAAGCACAAACAGGTAGACGATGGAGGCGGAGACCCCGAGGGGAATTCCATAGATCCCTTCGGTGGAAAGGGCAATATTGCTCAAATACTTGCTCAGCGAGACCCCTTTGAAGGCGATCAGCGAAGGCATATAGGGACCCAAAAAGGCATAAGCGGTAAACAGCAGCGCGATTACCGAAAGAGCCGGGCCGATAATCCTTCTGGTGGCTTCAAGCAAGAGAATGACCAGGATGGCTCCGAAAACCAGATCCCAGTTGCTCGGTGCTCCGGCCCGCATGGCGATCTCCGCATAGAACAGGGCCAGGTAGAGAGCTGTGAAAGTACCCAGGATTGCACCAACATAATCAATGAGCGGGATACGGTCGGTCACGCACAGGTAGCCCAGGCCTTTCCTGCGCCGCTTCCAGCATGGCATCAGCAGAAACAGGAGCGCCATGGCAAAGGCGAGATGAATTGCCCTTGTTTGCGTGCTATCCAGGACCAGGATGCTTGGCAGCGCCAATTGAAAAAGGGCCCAACAGATTCCGATGATCGAAACAAGAAGGCTTTCATGCGGCCGGAGAGTGCGAACATCACCGGTTTCTTCTTTGAGCAGCTCCTCGGCAGATTTCATTTTTCTCTGCAAGCCAAGCTTCTTGAGCATTTTTTATCCTAAGATTCTCTTTTGCGGTAGAAAGTCACGCTCACCGGGCAATGACGCAGCATCCTTTCGGCCACTCCTCCCACCAGGAGATGAGGATGATCGCTCTTTCCTTTGCGGCCCATCACCACCAGATCGATCCCTTCTTCCTTAACCACCGTAATGAGCTCCTCGAACGGGTGCCCGACTTTGAAAACGATCTTGATCCTACCTTCGGGAAAACCCGAATCGGCGATCATTCGCTGGAACATCTCGGTGCGTTCGTCTATCATGCCCTTAACGTAGTCTTTGGTATGGACGGCATATCCCATGGCTTCAATCTTGCCGACCGCCTGCACGTCTCTGATGTCGATCACATTGGCCGCCACCAGATCGGCACGCAATTGCAGCGCCAGGCGTGCCGCATAGCGGAAGGTGGCGGGGCAATAGTCGGAAAAACAGATTGCCACCAAAATCCTGTTCACTTCAGGCACAACGACGGAATCCTCGAAAAGTTTAATGACAAAATGGCGGATCCCGGGGATCCGCTACCTCGAATCCGGCTGATGCTCCAATCCATATTGCGTAATCCAGAACCTGCAATTCCATGGAAAGCCGCCCGAGAATGCCTGTACTTCGTTTTTGTCATTCCCGCGCAGGCGCATTAGCGTTAACTTAAGAGCATCTATCAATCGGCTCGCTGAGTCGCACAGTATCAACCCGTATAGGCAGTCCGTCCTCCGTCATTCCCGCCAGAAGCATGCGGGAATGACCGGGAACGAAGGCTTTGCTCGGAAAAGCTCCTGGACTGGCAGTCACGCCCCGGCGTGACTGCGCTGCATGAAAAGCGAATTCTCTGACAGACTCCCGGCCCTCTTATTTCTTCGGTTTCAGTTCGTCAGGAATAAGTTTGTCCATTCCCGCTTCCTGGTAATACTTGTAGGCGCCGGGATGGACCGGGGCCGACATGCCCTCGAGCATATTTTCTTTGGTCAGCACCGCATAGGCGGGATGCAGCTGTTTGAATTCGTCAAAGTTTTCGAAAACCTCTTTAGTAACGGCATAAACCACCTCGTCGGGCACTTTGGCGGAAGTAACAAAGGTGGCCTTTACGCCGAATGTTTCGACGTCTTCCTTGTTGGTGGCGCTGGGATAGAGTTTGACGGGAATGCTGGCTTTGGCATAATAGGGATGCTCTTTCAGGAGCTTTTCGACACCGGTGATCGGAACAAAATGGACCTTTCTGCGGCCGGCGGTGGCTTCCTGAATGGCGCCGCTGGGATGACCCACGGTGTAGAAGAAAGCGTCGATGCGGCCGTCTTGCAGCAGCCCGGGGGCCTCAGCCGCCTTTACGCCATGTGCGGTAAGGTCTTTCTCGGGATCGATTCCGGCATTTGCAAGAGCGTCAATGGAATTCTGGCGCTGCCCCGATCCTGGATTCCCGATGTTCACCTGCTTTCCCTTCAGGTCTTGAAGCGTGTTGATGCCGGCATCATCGGCGGCAACCAGCGTTATGGACTCGGGATGGATGGCAAAAACGGCGCGCAGATCTTTCTGTGCCCCCATGTCTTTCCATTCCGCCAGCCCGTTGACAGCCTCAAATTGACGGTCGGACTGGACTACCCCAAATTCCAGGTCGCCGGACATGACCGAATTGACATTAAAGACCGATCCGCCGGTCGCTTCCACGGTGGCGCGAATTCCATACAAGTCCCTTTTATTGTTGACCATTCTGGCAATGGCGCCGCCGGTCGGGTAGTAAACGCCAGTGATGCCGCCGGTGCCGATGGTGACAAATTTGGTTTCAGCCTTTACAGGCGTTGCAATCGCTCCGAAAGCAAAGACGAAACCAAAGAAAAAAGCCATGCCCAAAATGAAAACTCGCTTCATCCTCAACCTCCCTTTCTGTTTAGGTTTCTAGTTGATGGTGGTGCTAACCGGTTGGCCACAAACGCTTCTTTCTGTTCTCCCTCCCTTCTTTTGGTTGACCTGCAGTACCGTTTGATCAGCTTGAAAATCATGCAAGAGAAAAGCATCATGCGAAAAGTGGTGGATTTATTAATCCTTAGCAAATTTTAGCGGACGGTGCAACCCGCATGTTTCTTGCCGAGATAGTTTCTGTACGCACGTTTCGGCTCGTGTTGCGAGAAGTTGTGATTTCTCTTGATCCGCCAAGGACCATCTGTTATGTGTTGCTCTTGTGAGCACTCTCGCAAGAAATCCCAAGTGTTCAGCTCGGCTTTGGCGCCACTTTTTAAGCAAGAGGCAATCTCATAAACTTTGGCTGAAGGGTTAATTCAAGAAAAAAGGAGAAAGAAATGAGCAAGAGGGTTTTGGCAAGCTTGGTCTTGGTCTTATCGTGTTTTCTTTGGGTTAGCGTCAGTCCCGGTTTTGCCGAGGAAAAAGTAATCATCAATGGCATTGATGCCAACTTTCCTCCCTTTGCCTATGTCGACAAAAATGGAAATCCTGATGGCTTCGACGTCAAGTCCGTGGATTGGATAGCCAAGGAAATGGGATTCAAAGTGAAGCATCAGCCGATGGATTGGGACGGCATCATTCCAAGCTTGAATGCCAAGAAAATCGACATGATCGCCTCTGGATTGAGTGTCACGGAAGAGCGTGCGAAACAGGTTGCCTACACCATCCCGTACTGGGTCATCAAACAGGTGCTGGTGGTAAAGAAGGACTCAGACCTGACTCCTGAAACCGCACTGGCCAATGGCAACAAGGTGGGAGTACAGCGGGGGACCTCGGAGGCCAAATGGATGGAAGAAAACCTGATCAAAAAGGAAGGGAAAAATTTCGAGCTGGTTTCCTATGATTCCGCTCCCCTTGCCGTGCAAGACGTTTTGAACGGCCGCATCGTTGCTGCCGCCATGGACGATGCCCCGGCCGAAGACGCCGTTAACAAAAAACCGGTCAAGATCATCGGCGGTTTCGGTATGCATGATGAAGAGTTTGCGTATGCGGTTCGCAAAGAGGATACAGAACTGCTCAATACTCTGAACGAAGGACTTGAGAAGCTGATGGCCTCTCCTGACTGGGAGGAGCTCAAGAAGCAGTATGAATTGAATAAATAGCTGACGTTCGTTCGAGCTCCTGTCCGGAAGCGTCGGTCTTGATCCGATAGCTTCCGGTTTTTTTATCCATCAATCCGCATGATCGCGTCTGCCACCAATTGAATAATATGCCGGAAGGTCTTATTGCAGTCGTCAATGCTTTGCCCTACATGCTGAAAGGCTCACTGGTAACTGTGGGTGTGGTTGCCGGAGCCATGGGGCTGGGCCTTATGCTCGGCGCACCATTGGCTGTGGGGCTTGTCTTTGGTCCCGCCTGGCTGCGCAAGACGATCTCATTCTATGTCTGGTTTTTTCGTGGGGTGCCCCTTCTGGTCCTCTTGTTCCTTTTTTACTTCGGCCTTTTTTCTCTCATGGAAATCAATTTATCGGCTTTTTCAGCGGGCGCCATTGTACTGGGTCTCATAAGCTCCGCCTACCAGTCGCAGATTTTCAAAGGGGCGATCTTGTCTTTGCCCGAAGGGCAGCTGAAGGCGGCGCGGGCGCTTGGTATGAGCGACGGTAAAGCCATTGTCTTCATCATTTTGCCGCAAGCCTTGCGACTCTCCATTCCAGCCTGGTCCAACGAGTATTCCATCATACTCAAGGATTCTGCAGTCACCTATGCCCTTGGTGTTGCAGAAATCATGGCACGAGCTCATTTTGTGGCTTCCCGTACCTATCAACATCTTCCGTTGTATCTGGCGGCCGGCTTGATTTATCTCGTGCTGACCTATGCAGGCACCAGGCTGCTGCGCCTGCTTGAGGAAAGAGTGAGGATACCCGGCTATTCACATTGAAGGTTGTTATGACAAGCGTTAGGTCGGTTCTGCAAGTTGAAAACATTCGAAAATCCTTTGGTGACAAGAAAATACTGAAAGGACTTTCGCTTTCCGTAGAAAAAGGAGAGGTGAAAGTCATCATCGGGCCTTCAGGGGGCGGCAAAAGCACTCTTTTGCAGTGCATTAATTTTCTCGTCGTTCCCGATGAAGGGGAAGTGTGGCTGGAGGGAAAGAAAATAAACCATGCCAAAAAGCGTGAGCTTTACGCTTATCGCCAGCAGGTGGGGATGATTTTTCAAGACTTCAACTTGTTCGATCATCTGAATGCTCTTGAAAACGTGCAGATAGGATTGGTGCGCGTGAAAAAGCTGCACAAAACCGAGGCGCGCGAACGGGCGTTAGCGGAATTGCAGAGAGTAGGCCTGGCGGATCATGTTCTGCAATACCCGGCGCAATTATCGGGTGGCCAAAAACAACGCGTTTCCATCGCCCGGGCTCTGGCTATGGACCCGAAGGTTATGTTGCTCGATGAACCCACCTCTGCTCTGGATCCCGAACTGATCGGGGAAGTGCATGCCGTGATCAAGGATTTGGTTGCCAACGGCATGACCATGCTGATGGCTACCCACCAAATCGGATTTGCCAGTGTGCTGGCCGATGAGATCATATTTATGGAGGACGGCTATATAGTTGAACAAGGTCCACCTGCCAAAATTCTACAGCAAGCCGAGTGCGCCAGGACCAAGGAATTTTGTGCCAAAATCACCAGTCCCTCCGCCGACAGTTGAGTGGCGAGGAAATTGTAGCGGGCTGTTTTACCGATGGAAGAGCTTTTTTATATACAAAACGAAGTCCTGCCGAACCTGTTACAGGGTCTTTGGATCAGTATTCTGCTGATTGTGCCTTCGGCTTCGATGGGTTTGCTCATAGGAATTTTGGTGGGTGCTTTGAGGGTCTACAGCAGCGGACTCGTCGCGGTGTTAGCCAATCTTTATGTGGCGCTGTTTCGAGGAATCCCCTTGGTAGTGCAGCTGTTTATATGGTATTTCGGACTGCCGTACTTCGGAATTTACTTTTCTCCTTATGCCGCATCTGTGGTTGGTTTTTCCCTTTGCAGCGGAGCCTATCATTCGGAATATATCCGAGGAGCTTTACAGTCCATCAAGAAGGGGCAGACGCTTGCCGCTCAAGCCCTGGGTTTCACCAAACTGGAAATGCTGCGCTCAATCATCCTGCCGCAGGCCCTCCGCCGGGCGCTGCCGGGTTGCGGAAACGAGATCATATACTTAATAAAATATTCTTCGCTGGCTTATATGGTTACTTGTATCGAGTTGACCGGTAAAGGCAAAATCCTGGCGGCCCATTCTTTCAAATACACCGAAGTCTTTTTAATCGTAGGAGCTTTCTATCTAGCATTGGTGTCAGTGGCGAGCTTGCTGCTGAGGCATCTGGAAAATCGCCTTAGCCTTCCCGGGTTTGAGTTGCATAAGGCATGAGCATTGAATAACCTGCAGTTGCCCCCATATTCGCCCATTACCACCACTCTAGTTGACGCTATCCGAGGGGCACTCGGCGACCGTTGCGTGATTGAAAACCCGGACAAGATGGAAAGTTTTGCCAGTGACGCCACTGCCTTGCACCGCCTGCCCGAGCTTGTCGTGGAGCCTACCGAGGCACAACAGGTGCAAGCATTGCTGCGACTGGCAAACAAGCATCGTTTTCCGGTAACGCCCCGCGGACTTGGTACGGGGTTGGCCGGTGGAGCGGTGCCGGTGTGTGGCGGAGCGGTCCTTTCCCTGGCAAAGATGAACCGCATTCTCACCGTTGATCGACAAAATCTGATCGCAGTAGTCGAACCGGGTGTGATCAATCTGGATCTCAAAACGGCTGTCCGCAGACACGGGCTGTTCTACCCGCCGGACCCGGCCAGCCTTGATACCTGTTCCGTCGGCGGAAACGCTGCCACCAATGCAGGGGGATCGAGCTGCGTGAAGTATGGGACTACCCGCGATTATGTGCTCGGGTTGGAGGCTGTACTCCCAAGCGGAGAGCTCATCAAAGCCGGTGTGCAGACCCGCAAAGGAGTGGTCGGCTACGATCTGACTCACCTGCTGGTCGGCTCCGAAGGGACGCTGGCGGTCATCACCAAGCTCATTCTCAAGCTCATTTCCCATCCGCCGGCGGTGAGCACCATGGTGGCCCTGTTTTCGAACCTCACGTCTGCCATGGCCGGCGTCTCGGCAATTTTGGGAAAAGGCTTTGTGCCCTGTGCTTTGGAGTTCCTGGACCATAATTGCCTGCAGTTGGTCGGCGACGCATTGCCCTTCGAGAGTGCCCGAGAAGCGGGGGCGTTCCTTTTGGTGCAGGCGGATGGATCGCCGGCGGTGGTCGATGCTGAAGTGGAGGAAATGGGTGAAACCTGTCTGGAGCATGGCGCCATTGATGTTATATTAGCGCCCGATTCCTATAAGCGTGCCCAAATGTGGGAGGTGCGCAGGCAGGTATCCGTCAATATCGAACACAGCTGCTGCCTTTATATCCCCGAAGATGTGGTGGTCCCCATTGCACGAATCGCAGAATTTGTGGGAAGCCTGCCCGAATTTGAAGAGCGACACAGAGTAAAGATCTATTCTTTCGGTCATGCCGGAGACGGCAACATCCATTTGAATATAACCGCACAAAGCCGCGACACCGTCGCGAAAGTGGAAGAGGGTATTCTGGCAATCCTGCAGAAAGTCGTTTCCATGGGCGGCACCATATCCGGAGAGCACGGCATCGGCTGTGCCAAGAAGCGTTTTTTGCAGTTGGAGCTGTCTCCTGTCAGCCTTGAGCTGCAGCGGGGCATCAAGAAGCTGTTCGATCCCAATCTAATTCTCAATCCCGGGAAAATTTTCTGTTGAAACGGAGTCTTTGAGCAATGTCAACGCGTTCTGCTTTGGTGGCCGCAGGCAAAGTCTACCAAACCGGGGGAATCAGCCAAAGAGTCAAGCAGATCAGCATATCGGCCATAAAGGAAATGCCCCTTATCGCCTGTAAAGTTGGCGATTGCGTTTCCTTAGGCCAGGGCATTCCCTCTTTCCCCACCCCGAGCCACATCGTTGAAGCCGTTTGCAGCGTAATGCGGAAGGATCCGCATGCGGGCAAGTACACATTGGGACCGGGCATGCCTCAACTCCGCGAAGCTGTTGCCGGGCGCCTGAGCGTGCACATAGGGAGGCCGGTCGATCCGGACACGGAGATCTGCATCACGGTCGGCGCCATGGAGGCCCTGCTGGCGAGTATCCTTACGGTGGTTGAGCGCGGAGACGAAGTGATCCTGCCGTCGCCCAATTACGCTTCTCACATCGAGCAGGTTCTTCTGGCCGAAGGTGTTCCGGTGTTCGCGCCGTTGTTTGTCGAAGATTGGCAACTGAATGTTGAAGCCATTCGTGACGCCATCACACCCAGAACAAAAGCACTCATTTTATGTAATCCGCACAACCCCACCGGGGCCAATTTCTCCGAAGCGGCTCTGCGCGATCTGGCCGCTTTGGCTCGAGCACACGAATTGTTCGTCATTTCCGATGAGACATACGATTTCCTGGTCTATGACAACCAACCCCATTTTAGCCTGACTTCGATGCCCGAATTGAAGGATCGATTGATTGCGACCTTCAGTTTTTCAAAAAAATACGCCATGACCGGCTGGCGGGTGGGTTACGTTTATTCGTCGGCTGCGCTCTTGGATCACATCATGAAAATTCATGATGCTGCCGCAATTTGTGCCCCGAGTCTGTCCCAGCATGCAGCTCTGGAGGCTCTCCAGGGTCCTCAAGACTGCGTCCATGAGATTCGTCTGGCATTGGCTGCGCGGCGCGATCTGGCCTGCGAGCGGCTTGACCGGATGGTCGATTTCTTCGATTACATAAAGCCGCAAGGCGCCTACTATCTCATGGCCAGGTATAGAGTGCCGGGTGTAGATTCGATGGAGTTTGCCTTGCGACTATTGCGTGAAGCCCGGGTTGTCACCATTCCCGGCGGGGCCTTTGGACCTGCCGGAGAAAATCACATCAGGCTTTCATTTGGCGGTACGGAAGCGGAGATTAACCAGGCTTTCGACCGGATCGAACGGTGGCTCGCCGGTAATCCATTCGCAGAAAAGATTTAGCGCCTGCTTCCTGCTCCTGGCGATATCTCATAATGGGCGTACGGCAGAAGGGACGTCCGGCGTGAGGCGTATTTCTTCGTCCCGGTGGAAAATCACCAATTCGTCGCCTTCCTTCAAAGTATACGTGACGCTTCCCGCTCGAATGTCCACCTCCAGCCTATGGTCCCGCACACGCAAGGGGAACTTGACTTGCTCAATACCATGGAGCCGTTGCGGCCTGAAAGTCAAATTGCCGCCATAGTCGCGCATTCCGGCGAAGCCGTTCACCAGCACCATCCAGGTAGCGCCCATGGAAGCGATATGGCAGCCGTCCCGCACGTTGCCGCCGATGTCGGCGAGATCCATCAGCACCGCATAACGGGCATATTCCACTGCCTTTTGGTAATACCCGACTTCGAATGCGATGATGCTCTGAATGCCCACAGACAGAGATGAATCTCCGGTGGTGAGAGGGTCATAGTAATCAAAGTTCCGTCTTTTTTGCTCCACGCTGAACTCATCGCCCAGAAGAAACATGGCGAGCACCACGTCGGCTTGCTTGATCACCCGGTACCGATAGATGACCAATGGGTGATAATGGAGCAAGAGGGGATATTTTTCAGGCGGGGTGTTGTCAAAATCCCAGACTTCCTTGTCCAGAAAGCTGTCGTCCTGCAGATGAATGCCCAGCTGCCGATCGTAAGGAACAAACATCCGGTCCGCCGCCGCCTGCCATGCTTCGATTTCCAAATCCTTAAGTCCGGTCTTATCAGTCAGTTCGAGAAACAGGACCGGATATTCGTTTTTGAGTCGGCGGACCGTCTGAGCCGCAAACCAAAGATTTTCGCGTGCCATTAGATTCGTGAAGGTGTTGTTGTTCACTACCGTGTTGTATTCATCCGGTCCGGTCACGCCGTTTATGCAGAAGCTACCATCTTTGCTTGCTGAATAGAAGCCCAAGTCATGCCACAAGCGCGCCGTCTCCACGAGTATTTCGGCACCTTCCCGAAAAAGAAATCCATGGTCACCCGTGACCTCCACATACTTTCTCAAGGCGTAAACGATATCGGCGTTGATGTGATATTGGGCGGTGCCGGCAGCATAGTATGCAGATGCTTCAGCCCCGCTGATGGTGCGCCAGGGGAAAAGGGCTCCTCGCTGATTCACTTCTACAGCCCGGAGTCTGGCCTGGTCCAGCATCCGGTAGCGAAATTCCAGCATATTGCGGGCGATGCGCGGCTCGGTATAGGTCAAGAAAGGTAACACGTAAATCTCGGCATCCCAGAAGTAATGACCTTCATAGCCCGGGCCGGTCAGACCTTTGGCGGGTATGCCGGCGTTTTCAGCCCTTGCGGTGGCCTGGCAGAGGTGAAACAGGTTGAAGCGAACCCACTGCTGAATTTCCGTAGTTTGCCGCTTCGCCTTCTCAGGGTCCAGCACGACCTGGATGTCACTGCGCTCCCAGAACTTGTCCAGGTAAGCGCGCTGATCTTTCAGCAGATCATCGAATCCGTACTCCAGTGCCCGGTCAAGGGTCCATTCGGCTCGCTCGCACAATTCTTCCGATGGCTGCGTTTTGGATTTGTGATAGGCCATGTACTTATAGATCGTGATGGGAGCACCAGGTTGAGCATCTATGTTAAAAACTGCCTTGGCGGTTTCCTCCGAGCTCCCGCTCTTATGGGTGTATGAACATGCCGTAGCGATGCTGTGATCAACTCCCACAGCCAGCGCCATACCGCTGCTTGCAGTGGTGTGGCCCAACATGAGCCGCAGGTCGTGGCTGTAATTCTTACAAGGTTGAAGGACCCGCCCTTTTAGTCCGTGGGATCTGCGCGGATCGTCCGTGTCGGCTTGATCGACTGTCGGTACGGCCATTTCCGAGGAAACCACCACCGGGGCTTCGGCGTTCAAGACGGTGACCTCATAAGCGATGGCAGCCAGATGGCGATATGTAAACGACACAAAGCGCTTGGACTTGATGGACACTCGCTTTCCCGAGGGCGTCTCCCACAGCACCTCACGCGTAAGAATGCCGGCCTGCATGTCCAATACCCGCTCGAAATTTTCAATTTGGGCGCTGGGGAGGTAAAAGGGCTCATCGTCGACATAGAGCTTGATGAGTGAGGTATCCGTTACATTGACGATGGTTTGGCCCAGGCGGGCGAAGCCAAAGGCATCCTCGCTGTAAACAATGGGCCAGGTTTCATAAAAGCCGTTGATAAAAGTACCGCTCTGATAAATCGGCGCCCCTTCTTCGGGCGTGCCGCGAATTCCCAAATAACCGTTGGCGAGCGAGAAGATCGTCTCCATCTGACCCAGAAAAAGGGGATAGAAGCGCTTTTCGACGATCTTCCATTCATCCTGCGGATAAATGTACGCCGGTGGTTTGATTCGCTCGCGGTGCAACATGGAACCGTCCCTCACAAGAGAAGATTGGTGAAAGTCCTGCGATCTGTTTCAAGATTCATATGGCAGGCGATCCGGCTTAGATCAAGATCAAAGTGCTACGTTCTGATGAATAAGCAGGCGAAATCCGCAAACCAATCGGTTCAAGGATCAGAAGCGTTGCTTAGATTTGACTTTTGTGAGAGCAAATTGTGTGGTAATAATTATAAGTTATGAAATTTCGTTCCCTTTATTTGGCGCAAGGGTTCAAGACTACACAACCTGCAGTATTGCCATCGAAAAATTTCACGCAAGAAGGCATCGATGCGGTTAATCAGCGATTGGTTCAGACGTCAGTTCTCAGATCCGCAAGTGGTCATTCTGGTGGTTTTGCTGATCATCGGGGTCACATCGATCCTCGTTCTCGGCAATATGCTTGCGCCGGTTCTGGCCAGTGCAGTGATTGCATACTTGTTGGAGGGTCTGGTCGGCCTGATGGAACGTTTGAACATACCCCGCATTGTGGCCGTTCTGCTGGTTTTTCTGGTCTTCATGATTTTCTTGTTCTTTCTTTTGTTTGGACTCCTCCCGCTCCTTTGGCAGCAAGTCGGGCAGTTGTTTCATCAATTGCCTTCCATGATCAGTTGGACTCAAAGAGAGCTCCTGCGCCTGCCCGATCGATTTCCGGACTTCATTTCGGAGCAGCAGGTTGTCGATCTCATCGAAGTGTTGAGATCCGAGCTCACCACTGTCGGTCAGCGTATACTATCCCTTTCAGTATCATCGGTTCCGGGACTCATATCGATTGTCGTTTATATGTTTCTCATGCCGTTGTTGGTATTCTTCTTCCTCAAAGACAAAGATCGTTTGTTGCATTGGGCAACCGGCTTCCTGCCGGAGGACAGGCGGCTGGCAAGCGAGGTCTGGCAAGAAGTGGATCTTCAAATCGGCAACTACGTGCGCGGCAAGGTCTGGGAAATATTCATTGTCTGGACGGTGAGCTATGTGACCTTCGCTGTACTGGGTCTTGATTTTGCCATTCTCATCAGCCTCTTTGTGGGCCTGTCGGTCCTGGTTCCGTACATTGGCGCCACGGTTATGGGCTTGCCTGTTATGTTGATCGGCTACTTTCAGTGGGGATGGGGTCCTCAGCTTGCTTATGCGACCGTTGCCTATCTGGTGATACAGTTGCTGGATGGTAACCTGCTGGCGCCGCTGCTCCTTTCCGAAGTTGTGAATTTGCACCCTATAGCGATTATCGTGGCGATACTGGTGTTTGGCGGGATGTGGGGATTTTGGGGAGTGTTTTTCGCAATCCCTCTGGCCACTCTGGTGCAAGCCCTGCTGAAGGCGCTGTCGCGCAAGCGCAAAAAAGACGGAGAAACTGCCAAGGCCGAACAGCTTGACCGGAAAAAGGCGGAAGCGGCGTGAGCTTTGCCGCTGCGGATGTGGATATGGTTAGACCGTTATGAAATTGCACTTCTGCACTTATTTTTGAGAAGCCACGAAGAGCGCGAAGAAAAAGGTTGGATAAATGCCGCTTCGTGTCCTTCGTGGTTGAAACAAAATTTATATGCAACGACGATAATGCAAATCCACCGATGAAAAAAACCTGGATGTGTGTTGAAATCTCTTGTGCGGCTCGAATCGCGGATAACATTGCGGCTGAAGTGGCCGCAGCTTTCGGAGTGGGAGTCGAGATCGCTGATAGCGGCATACGTTTCTATTTGGAGGGCGACCGATTCAAAAAGGATTGGGCTGACTTGCTGAGCAAGCTGTTGAGCGAATTTGAGAAGTCGGTTGGCTTGAATTCTCCTTTGACCTACAGTTACAACGCGATTGCGGATGGAGAGTGGGCGGACCGCTGGAAGGAAGGCTTTAAGCCGCTCCGTGTGGGCCGCCATTGGGTCGTGAGCCCCACCTGGGAAGAAGTCGATGCCGGACCTGGAGATCTTATTATACGGATAGATCCGGGGATGGCTTTCGGAACGGGTCACCACGAAACGACGCGGTTGTGTTTGGAGTGGTTGGAAGCGCGTGCGCCACTGCGCCCCGCTATCGGTTCCTGTTCGTTGCTCGATGTCGGCACTGGTTCCGGAATTCTTGCGATGGGTGCGGCGCTCCTGGGCTTCGGCCACGTTGTGGGAGTCGATAACGACCCCGTGGCCGTCCAGGTCGCTAATGAGAATGTGCGGCTAAACGGTTTGGAGGGGAGGGTGCTGCTCAGGTTGGGTACGGTGGCCGACAGAGATCATTTTGACGTCATAGTTGCCAATATTCAAGCCAATCCGCTGGTGGGGTTGGCGAAAACGTTCGCAAAGAGCCTCAAGGAGCCCGGTCAACTAGTTTTGAGTGGAATTTTGATGGAGCAAGAAGAACAGGTCAAGACCGCTTATGAGGCAGAAGGGCTGCAGCAAATCGACGAAAAAATTGCCGGCGAATGGTGCTTGCTGGTATTTGAACGATTGAGTGAGGTGGCTTAGGATGGTGAATCAGCCTGTTCATGGAGATTGGATTACGCTGAACGAAAACATGCAGCTGCAGGTGCCCTCAACTCCAAATATCGGTTTTATCGAAGGGGATGGAATCGGGCCGGACATCTGGTCCGCTGCCAGGCTGGTGCTGGAGGCGGCCGTTGGCAAAGCTTACGCGGGAACAAAAAAAATCAACTGGGTCGAGCTTTATGCCGGCGAAAAAGCCAGGGCGGAAAAAGGAGAATGGCTTCCCGTAAGCACCCTTGACATGATCCGAAAGTGCATGGTGGCCATCAAAGGGCCGATGACCACGCCGGTAGGGGAGGGCATACGCAGCCTGAACGTCACATTGCGCAAGGTACTGGACCTCTATGCCTGCATTCGGCCGGTGCGTTACTTTGCCGGGGTGCCTTCGCCAGTCAGACATCCGGAAAAGGTTCGCATGGTTGTGTTTCGTGAAAATACCGAAGATGTCTATGCGGGAATAGAATGGCCGGCGAATTCTGCCGAGGCCCGCAAGTTGGTGGATATTCTTCAACAACAGTTTGGGGTGAGCATTCCCGAAGGCTCGGGAATCGGCATCAAGCCCATGAGTCGAAAAGGGACGGTGAGATTGGTGCGCAAGGCCATTCGCTATGCAATCAATAAGGAATTGTCTTCAGTCACACTGGTGCACAAGGGCAATATCATGAAGTTCACCGAAGGGGCCTTCCGCAAGTGGGGCTATGAGTGTGCAGCCGAAGAATTTCCCGACCAGACATTGACTGAAGACGAATTGTGGCAAAGATACGACGGCCGGGCGCCCGCCGGGCGCGTTGTCATAAAAGATCGCATAGCCGACGCAATGTTTCAGCAGGCCTTGTTGCGGCCCGATGAGTATGACGTGCTGGCGACGCCTAATTTGAACGGCGATTATTTGTCCGATGCACTGGCGGCCCAGGTGGGCGGTCTGGGTATGGCTCCGGGTGCGAATGTCGGAGACCGGTGTGCGGTCTTTGAAGCAACCCATGGCACGGCTCCCAAATATGCCGGCCTGGACAAGGTCAACCCGAGCTCGCTGATTCTATCGGGGGCGATGATGCTTGAGCATCTTGGTTGGGATAAAGCCGCCAGGCTGGTCGAAGATGCTCTGGAGAAAACCATTCAGCATAAAATCGTGACGTATGATTTGGCGAGGCAGATGGATGGGGCCAAGGAGGTGAAATGTTCCGAGTTCGCCCTGGCTATAACGGAACATATGGATGGATGAGCAAGAAGCAGAGAGTGACGAGATGGAGCACGCCCAATGGAGCCACAAGAATCTCGAACTGCTCGGGCAGGTTTCTCACGGTTTGAACCGCTTTGGCAAGTCTCTGCTCGACTTATTGTTTCCCAGGAGGTGTGCGGGCTGCCTCAACACATGGCTTTTGCTGCAGCAAGGATTCTGGTGTGAAAAGTGCCTCGAGCAGCTTCCCTGGATCAAGTCTCCCCTTTGCCCTAGTTGCGGGCGACCTTTTGTGAAGAGCTCCTCCTCCTTTGATCATTTGTGTGGAGAGTGCCTTCTCAGAGTCCCACCCTTTAGCAGTGCGCGTTCTGCAGTGCAGCATTCCGGTTTGGTTAGAGACCGAATCAATCAGTTGAAATTCGGCGCGAAGCTTTACTGGGTTCCGCCGCTCACCGAGCTCCTGGTGAAAACGGTTAATGTCGGCCGGCAGGTTCCGGTTGATTATATCGTTAGCGTTCCCCTCCATACCCGACGCTTGCGGCAAAGGGGCTTCAATCAAGCTGCACTCATCGCCAAAGCATTGGGACGTAGCATCGGTTTACCCGTGCGCTTTGACGTTCTCCTTCGCAGCGAGTGGACACAACCTCAAACGAGGTTGAGCCGCCAGGAACGCCTGAAAAATGTCAAGAATGCCTTTACGGTTGCAAAATCCTCGGAGGTAGCCGGCTGTCGCATATTGCTTGTTGATGATGTTTTCACCACCGGCACCACTTTGAGTGAATGCAGCAAGATGCTTAAGAAGGCGGGCGCTGCGCACGTTCATGCCCTCACTGTGACTCGTGCTTTGCCGGAGACTAGGAGGGAATGGGAACGGGAAAACTCTTGAAGTATGGAATTTAATATTGCATACTGGCGCCACCATCCGAATTCAGCGCGACTGCGCTTAACCATTAGAGCTTCTATTATTGTTGTGGCTTATCGTTAGCTGCTGCACTTTATTTGTATGAAAATGCAGGGTGCGTTGCGCAAACTCACCTGGCGCGGCTCGTCGAGCAACGAGCCCGGCATTTTCAAGGCTGGTTGTGACTGGTAAGTCACGGGGGATTGTAGGGCAATGTTGGGATTGGCGTCTTATTTTGAAGATGATACGAATGGCCGGATGCGACAAGGAAGAACTGATTGGCGCCGTTAACAAGGTCGGGGGCTGCCCCAGCCTCCCATTTACTGTTGCTGCTCTAGCGGACTCGGGGGAGGCCATGGACAGACCAAAGAAGACGCAGAAGGGTTTCACTGTGAGCAGAAGATGCGACGCTTGCGGAACCAAGTGCACCATAATGGTTGACGAAGGCAACATCTGTATCCTCAAGTGCCTGCAGTGCGGCAAAGAATACAACTTCCGCTCCAAGTCGACTTGAGCCGGTCCAGCTCAGTCCAAATTAAGAGCAGATGCACGTCCTAGAATGCCTTTTTCGGCAAGCCAGCCGGGGTCCGAGCCGACCAGAAAAGGGCCGTTGATGAGACTGGTTTTGTTGTACGCCAATGGCTTGCCTTTGAAATCCAAAACGACTCCGCCCGCTGCGGTAACAATAGCCTGGCCTGCGGCCGTGTCCCATTCCCAGGTGGGTCCGAGGCGCGGATAGAAGTCGGCTTCTCCCGCAGCCACAGCACAAAATTTCAGTGCACTTCCTCGAGTAATGAGCTCATGGTCCGGCAACAGGTCGAGTATCGTTTCCAGCTGGGGAGAAGGATGCGACCTGCTCTTGATCACTCGAACGGGGCCATCCCGGGGCACCTTTACGGTGAGCTTTTGCCGCTTGCCATCCTTGATCTGCCAGGCCCCTTGGCTCACATCCGCCACATACACAACAGCGGGCACAGGAATATAAATCATCCCCCAGATAGGTGTACGCCCCTCGACGAGCGCAATATTGACGGTGAACTCACCGTTTCTTTTAATGAATTCCTTGGTGCCATCCAAGGGATCGACAAGCCAGAATCTGGACCACTTCCTGCGCGTAGCATAGTCAATTTCCTTGCCCTCTTCGGATAGAACGGGAATCTCCGGATAATGGGCCTGCAATGCGCGGCTTATGATTTGATGGGATCTGGTGTCGGCTTCCGTAAGTGGCGACCGATCTGCTTTCGTCTCGACACCGAATTCAGTTCCATACACTTCCAAAATGGCCTTACCGGCTTCTTTGGCTATGTCAGCCAGGAATTCGAGATCTTTCACTTCTGCTCCTGAGTCGTGGTTGTTGTTCGATTGGCGCCCAGTTCATGATTTCATGCCGCATCCATTATTGCTCCCCGGCGTCATCCTCGGCGAGAGCATTCAGAACACCGAGCGGTTCGATGAGCTCCGTGAGTATTCTCGACCTGGCCCAATCGGCTCCCCGCTTGCGCCCCTCGAGATGGAGCTCGACCAGGGCCAGGGCATTTCTATGGGCTTTGGTGTAACCCTTTCGGCGCGCCTCGTCGATGACTTTCCAGTTACTGTGTCCTTGAAACTGCCTGAAGGCTTCGCCTGCTTCAGGGAACATCAGCTTGTTGAAAGGCCGCATGAACGCAATATAGAAGCCAAGCGATGATTTTTTCCGCATTTCAATGACATGCGCCAACAGACCTTGCTCGTGGGTGTCAGCGAGCAAGTCTTTGATAACTCTTGTAAAAATCTCGATCGGGCTGTTGGAGTGGGTCGACACAATTTCATGCCACAAGTAACCATCGAAAACGTCTTCCCGTACTTCCCCAATCTCATGATGAATCCAGCTCTCAAGCTCCACTTCGGCCACCCGGTGCAGGGCGGGGCCGAGCTCTTTCGGGAACGACCGCAGTTTGCGCGCGTCCAGGTTGTGTTGAGAAAGGGCATAGATCAAGGCCTCTCTGACTGAGGGACGCATCTCCAGAATCTGGTCCCAGAGAGAAAAGAGCATGGCCGACCGTCGGGCCAATATCTGGTCTCCTTGCCGCATGGCCGGGGAAACGAAAAGATCTCTGGCCAGTTCACGATTTACCATATCGATGCACAGTTCGCCAGTGCGGCGGGAATCGACCAGCTCACCCAAGAAAAAAGAAGGTTTCATGGCCGCACCATACCCTGCGCCGTAAATGTAGCCAAGAGGACGCAGAATGGTGTTGATGGCGCTGGCTTCAAACGGCTGGAAGCTCTCGTCGCCAATGATCAGGAACTGGAAATCTTCTTGTGAGATTTTCTCCCACTGCTGTTCGCGTGCGTCAACCCATTCGAGCAGGTCGGCCGGCTCCGGTTCCAGCCAGGGTTGCAGGCCCACTTGCCATTTGTACAGGTCTCGCAAGCGGAGCAAGAGACCGCACAAAGAGTATACGCCCCCGTATTTGGCATCCGAGATGTCGCAGTTGTTCTGAATTTGTTGCTGCAAATGGTTGATATCAACATGATTCTGATTCACGCTCGGTTCTCCTCGAGTTGAAAGCGGATGTCGACTTCTTCATATTCTATCCGCAACGGTGTATGAAGTCATGCCGGATTCTACGACAAGCTCTGCCGGTTGAGCTTTGATCGGGAAATCCCGTTGCTCAGGGGCCGGCAGGTTTTTGCTCGATCTCACAAATTAAGTTGTGAAATCCAGATGTTGGCCACAAAACAAAACATTCCCTCAGTGGCAATGTGGATTGTGGGCAAATAATGCCTATCTTTTTCGAAAGCAGGTTTTTGAATACCGATGCAGGGATGTGACTGGAGCATTTTACGCGGACTAGATCGGTCGGCCGCGGAAAAGGAGGAATGCTATGCAGATGCATGACTATGCAAAGTGCATAGAAATATCCAAACGGGTTCGTTGGGATATCGATAAGGATCTAATTCGCGGGAGAGATTTTGATTTTTCCCAGAAATTCTTGCCGGACGGCATTTCCAAAGTCGATCGGCTGGACTTCCTCAATGCAGACGAAAAACAGTTGCTCAGCCAAATCCAGGGCAGAACCTATGCCAATATGTTTGGATTTGTCGAACGCTTCATCACCGCCAAAATTCTTGAGATCACCCGCGATCATTGGCTGGACGACCAGGTGGCGCTTGAAGCTTTGGTTCGTTTCAGTGATGAAGAAATAAAGCACCAGGAGTTGTTCCGCCGGATCGAGAAGATGATGAGGGCAGACATGCCGACGGGTTACAAATTTGTGCCGGACCCGAATGCAGTTGCAGCCGCAGTGCTGCAGAAGTCCACCTGGGCTGTGTTGGGACTGATTCTGCAAATTGAGCTATTCACCCAGGAACATTACAAGCAGAGCATCGAGCCGGATGACAACTTATCGGCGCTATACAAGGACATCTTCCTGTTTCATTGGAAGGAGGAGACAACCCACGCCATCATGGATGAGCTCGAATGGCCTCGACAAGACCGGAAGCTCACTGCAGCCGAAAGAGACAGTGCAGTAGATGAACTGATCGAAATGGTCGCGGACATCGATGGCATACTGCAGGCCCAGAGCTCAGCCGATGCGGATTATTTTCTAAAGCTCTGCGTTCGATCCTTCAGCGACGATATGAAGGGACGCGTCAGCAAAGGTATTTTGGATGCCTACCGCTGGCAATATATTTTCTCAGGGACAGGCCATCCGCGCTTCAAAGCTGCGTTGAGTCGTCTGATCACAGACTCGCAAGCCGGGCGCATCGAAGAGGCATTGGCGCGAATAGCGCTCTGTTGAGGCCACTATACTTACCCAATCAACTTCATAAGAGAGGTGACACATGAAAGTCAGAATCGACTATGATCTTTGCATGGGAGATCGGAACTGCAGCAAAGTATGTCCCGAAGTATTTGAATATGACGAGGATCAGCTGATTTCCCGGGTGAAGGTTGAGGAGGTGCCGAAAAATTTAGAAGCGTTAGTCAGAAAAGCGGCTGAGGAATGTGCGCCGGGCGCTATCATTATTGAGGCCTGAAAAACCGACTTCAAATTAGCGCCCCTCGGGCGCGCACCAAATTCATTACGGTGCCCGCCGCGATTGCAGGGGAATGCAGTGAAAAGAAAGCAACCGGAGTCCTACTAAAGGGCTGCGCTGCATGTGCATGAGAAGGCGCTCTGCAGGTGAGGCAAGCTGCTGCACGATCCGGGCAACAGACCATGGTGCATATTTGCTGCAACGACACTTGTCGGCTGAGGATGTTGTCATTCTCGTTTTCAGAGGTAGTATTTGTGGACGTAATCCATGACCATCCGGTGGGTGTTGAAAACCGGACCGACGTCGGCAACGGAGCTCTTCATGATGGACATCCAGTGCTTGGGATTGGCGTAATAGGTTGTGACCATGTCATCCAGATCCCGATAAAGATCGGCCACAGCCTCTTCGTCGGTTTGGTCTTCATCGTCGCCGATAGCCCAGCCGTTGACTCGATTTTTGCAAGCCTCCCGCCACCAACCGTCCAGAACGCTCATATTGATGCCGCCGTTGAAGCAAACCTTCATGCCGCTGGTGCCGCTGGCTTCTCGGGGGCGCCGCGGCGTGTTCAGCCACACGTCGGTTCCCTGCGTCATGAGAGCCGCCAACCATATATTATAGTTGGGTAGGAACACCAGGCGGAGCTTTTGCTCGTACTGCTTTGAAATGTTGATGATTTCCTTGATCAGCTGTTTGCCTGAATCGTCCTGGGGATGCGACTTGCCGGCAAATATAAACTGGACGCGATCTAAAGAGAGGTTGGAAAGATATTCGATGTCGGAAAATATAAGGGTGGCCCGTTTATAGGCGGTGGCTCGGCGGGCAAAACAAATGGTCAGGAATTCCTCAGTGAAGCCGGTTCCGGAGATACTGTTGACATAGTTGATGAGACGCTGTTTGGCTTGAAATTTTGCCTTGCGGAATTCTTCGTCAGGGATCGAACGGGCTTCACTGAGCACGTGAGGCTGTTGACGCCAGTCGGGCAAATGAGCATCGAACAGCGCCTTGAATTCCGGTCCGGTCCAGCTCAGATGATGCACTCCGTTAGTTATGTGGCCGATGTTGAAGCCGGGAAACATCTGGCGCGAAATCTCACCGTGCAGTTGGCTCACCCCATTGGCGGCACGCGAAAGGCTCAGAGCGAGCACTGTGGTGTTCAGCTGGTCCTCCCCGGCCAGACTCCTGATGTTAGCGGGCAAATATTCTCCCATGATCGACGAGGCCATATCGTAGGGAAACTTGTCGTGCCCGGCCGGCACCGGTGTATGAGTTGTGAAAACGCATTTCTCGCGCACCTTCTGCTCGCTGCCTTGAAGATCTTTGAGCAGCGCGAGAGTCAAGAAGACGGCATGGCCTTCATTCATGTGATACGTTGTGATATCTCGTTCAAGGCGCTTTAGGGCGAGATAGCCTCCTATCCCGAGCACCGCTTCCTGACAGATGCGCGTGTGGCGGTCCCCTCCATAAAGGAACTGAGTGATCAGGCGATCTTCGGGTGCGTTGAACGGCAAATCGGTGTCAAGAAAGTAAATCGGGACACGCCCCAGTGTGCCCGTTTGGTTATATTTCCAGACCCCTATGTGAACATCTCTCCCCTCCAGCTTGATGGTCACTTTAAAGGGTAACGGCTCCATAAACGCCCGTGGATCGAAGTAGGGGTATAGCTCCTCCTGATGCCCCATGGGGCTGATGGTTTGGATGAAATAGCCTCTTTTATAAAGAAGGGTCACTGCAACAATCGGAACGTTCAAATCCGCGGCCGACTTAATGTGATCGCCCGCTAGAATCCCCAATCCGCCGCTGTAAGTGGGAACATTTTCGTTCAGACCGATCTCCATGCTGAAATACGCAACCTTCATCCGCGCTCCCTTTTCATCTGTCGTTCTGCCACTTTTAACATCGCACCAATCACTCATATAGCACAATTAGCAAACTACCTGAAACTGAATAGTCGCCCAGTGTTTGAAGATTTCTGAACCACAATGCAGGCAGAGCTCTAAAGCTGCACTGGGCCGGTTGATGGTGAGTCCTGTTCTCGTGTTTTATTTCCCCGAGTCGCCGAGTGAATAGTGAATCGAGACAAGATCTGGTTTGCTGCGATTCACGCTATGCCGTTCACGAGTAAGGCCTGCAAAAAAACGATTCTTAAGCTTAGAAGCGCACCGCCACCACCACCACCTCCTCCTCGGCCACCAGAGGCCGTTATCCCGACGCTGTCTGAATGGGGTATGATTGCTCTCACGCTGATCCGGGGATGCACGGCGGTATTATTTATGAGAAAGAAGCGAAAGAGTTAGTTCTGTTTGAGAATAAGCTGGTAAAATGAATCGGGCGAGTGGCACACCCGCCCGATTTTGTTGCACACATGAAGAAGTGATTCAATGGTCATTGAACCTTTTCCGGCTCATCGCGGATTAGCGTGATCGTGTCGCTCTGCAGCCGTTTGCCCTGAGGTATCGAAGGGCAACCCATCGGTTCGTGCTTCGATACCTCAGCACGAACCGAGTGCGTAAATCACGGTAATCCGCGATGAGCCCCTTTTCCTTTAGTGGGCATATCGGGGGGATGTTCATGGCGAACAGTGATTGGATTCACTTACGGCTTTCCTCAAAATATCGTCCAAATTGAGCGTTTGCCAGGCCAATGCTGCTCCAACTGCAAAGGATACAAGAACGAAGCACAATCTATGGGGATTTAAGCCTGCTCCTGGATTACCCAAAACTGCCGGCTTAGTATTCTGAACAGGTCGTCACTAATCAGAAATCTGTTGTTTTCGGCTTGCCCCGGCCATGCTTGAAAGAGAGTCAATGATCCGAGCTCGTAGAAGTCGCCGGTAAGGCCGAGAAGTGGCGCAACTGCACAGGGCAGAAGAAATCCGAACATGAATCTGTTCCTACTCGCTACTGCGGGTTGGAGGGCGGCAAAAGTAGGCAATGAGAGCAAATAGGGGAAATAAACGGTTAGACGGTAGATTATGTCGGAGCCGTGCGGCTTCTGAAACAGGCGGATGGTTCGAACGGGATGGACATGCATAGCATTGGTCCCGGTTTCGGGCAGCAGGCCGGAAAGCCACTTTGTGACATCAGGTGGGTCAGAGGAGAAAAAGAGATGGAAACCCAAAAAACCACGAATCGCGCTTTCCGGCTTTTTTCATTGTTCATTGTTTTTTCAGCGGTTATCTCCATTGCCTCAAGCTCCAATGCCGCTACCTATAACATCTACGGAGGAACGTATGCTTCATGGCCGACGTCCTGGATACCCGTCCCAAGCCTCGGGGACCCTGACGATGGCGTAACAGAAAGGCTTGATTTCGTTGGTGACACATTGATTTCAGGGGGCGATGCAACAAATTACGCCTTCTATAAATACAATGACGGCACTTATGCCTATTTCCGGGTTCGTGTGGACACGGGAACCTGGGGCGGTATCAAAACGCTGGATGCTGGCGGTGTGTGGACCGACAGTATCTGGATTATGATAGACGGGGATGCGGACGGCGTGCCGGATTACGCCCTCGCCTGGGATTCAAATGCGTGGGACCCGGGGGGTACGGAACCTCATGGCCTCGAGTTTCAGGTATTAGATAGTATTTTTTCAACCTGGAGTAAGACAACTTTTGACGATATCGACCGGCTCGATTCGAAAAAATTATGGCAATCGGGGACGGGCACGGGGCAATGTAACGGCCAATGCGGTGGTGG
>Ga0068714_10002509_pt1 | contig 23526 bp, 23 predicted proteins | sample MTBNYHSulfiMetaG_FD_62988 | JGI IMG/M metagenome (GOLD analysis project Ga0068714, IMG submission 62988) | Enrichment culture microbial communities from rom New York Harbor, USA that are MTBE-degrading - MTBE-NYH (New York Harbor Sulfidogenic)... | ecosystem: Environmental > Aquatic > Marine >... | reverse complement strand
GGGGACGGATACCTCTTCAGAAGTTCTCCTGCCTCGGCAAGCAGGCGTTCGCGCCTACCGGGCTCCGGCAACAGGGACTGGATCTGCGGATCGAAGCGCTCCAGCCGGCCCAGCGCCGACTCCACGTACGCCAGGAGGTCAAGCCTCCCGGAGCGCAGCGCCTCCGCCGTCCCGGCAAGGGGGAAGTCGACGGCCGTCAATTCCTTTCACCTCCGGCCAGCCAGCTATCGCCGGCACCTCTCCCGGGATGCATACGCCCGCCAGCCCTTGCCCTCCTGCCTTCCGGGGCGTCCTCATAGCGGTTTCCGCGGACATCTCTGAGGAAACCGTGCAGGGTGGTTGGGCCGGGCGGTGGAAGCTAGAGTGCAGTAACCGGACTGCGGGGGGATCTGCGTTGAGGATCGACAAGGATACCGTCGCGCTGCTGGCGCGGCAGGTAATCGGCCGCGACCCCGGCGACGAGACGGTTGCCGATACCGTCTTTCGCCTGGAGAGTATTCTGGATTGGGCGAGGGGAATGGACGAGGGGTGCCTGCGGCCGAGCGCGCCCGCCTGCAGTTTTGACCCGGCCCACCCGGCCTGGGAAGCGGGCCGGCCGTGTGACCCGGCCTGGGAAACGGTCGTCCCGACCGGCCGGGGCAGCGGGTACGGCGCCCCGCCGGGGGTTAGCCCCGAGTCCGCGCCAGCCCGAGGCGGGGCGGGCTTTGACGACCTCCCCCGCAGAGGCGTTCCGCTGCCCGGCGGGCTGGCCGGCATGACGATGGCGGAGGTTGCCCGGCTGATCAGGCGGCGCGAGGTTTCACCCGTGGAAGTGGTCAAGGCGGCCCTGGACCGCATAGCCGAGCTCAACGGGGACCTTAACGCCTTCATCACGGTGACCGGCGAGGCAGCGCTGGAGGCGGCCGCAAGAGCCGAGAGAGGTCTGGCTGCAGGAGCCGAACCCGGACCGCTTTACGGCATACCTGTGGCCGTGAAGGACATCATCGAGACCGCCGGGGTGCGGACGACCTGCGGGTCCAGGATCCTCCGGGATCACGTCCCCGGCAGGGATGCAACGGTTGTCAGGCGGCTCAGGGATGCGGGCGCGATTGTCGTCGGGAAAACCAATACGCACGAGTTTGCGTTCGGGCCCACCACGGTCAACCCGCACTACGGCGCGTGCCGCAACCCCCACAATCCGGCATGCGTCAGCGGGGGTTCCAGCGGAGGCTCGGCGGTGGCGGTCGCCACCGGGATGGCGGCCGCGGCCCTCGGGACGGATACCGGCGGGTCGATCCGGATCCCCGCGGCTTGCTGCGGGATTGTTGGCATCAAACCAACCTACGGGCTGGTCAGCAAGGCAGGGATATTCCCGCTGAGCTGGTCGCTGGACCATCCCGGGCCCTTGGCCAGAACGGCGGAGGACGCGGCCCTGGCCCTGGAGGTGCTGGCGGGCCCGGACCCGCTGGACCAGTCGACGGTGACCGGCCGCCCCCCGGAGAAGTACGCGGCTGCCGTCCGGCGGGCGGGGGAAGGGCTGGCGGGGCTGGCGGTCGGGGTGCCGGAAGGGTGGCTTTCCTATAGGGTCCAGCCGGGTGTGGCCGCAGCAGTGGAGCAGGCCATTAAGCTCCTGGAGGGGCTGGGAGCGGAGGTGCGGGCCGTGGAGTTCCCCGGCGCCGACCCGATGCTGCTTGCCAACCGGCTGATCATCCTGGCCGAGGCCGCGGCGTACCACCTGCCGGCGCTGCGGCAGAAACCGGAGGAGTACGGGCCGGACGTCAGGGCACGGCTGGAGCTCGGGCAGTACCTGATGGCGGTGGACTACATCGCCGGGCAGCGGCTGCGGGCCGAGTTATGCCAGACGGTCGCGCCGGTCATGCGGGACGTCGACCTTCTCGTGACTCCCAGCCTGCCGGTTGTCGCGCCGTACATCGGCCAGGACCACGCGGAATGGGCGGACGGGCAGGAGACGGTCCCCGACGCGCTGATCCGGTTTCCTGCGCCGTTCAACGTCACCGGCCAGCCGGCGGCGAGCGTTCCGTGCGGCCTCAGCCACGGGCTTCCCGCTGGCATACAGGTTATCGGGCGCTGGTTTGGCGAAGCAACCGTACTCAGAGCGGCCGCCGCCCTGATGGCGGCCGCGGGACCGCAAAGGTAGGCGCATTTCGTTGACCGGATTCCTGGTGCGGCAGATGGAGGAAGACGATCTAGACCAGGTTGCCCGCGTGGACCTGGCATCGTTTGGATGGGCGGCCGGGCGGGCAGGCCTGCCTCCCGTCGTCTCGCAGCGTCACCTTCCCGGACTTCGTTACATGCTGGGGAAAGCCCGTGATCTGTGCCTGGTCGCGACGGCCCCCGGCGGGCAGGAGATCCTGGGCTACCTCCTCGGACACAGGTGGGGGACGACGGCCTGGGCGGGCCCCTTCGGCGTGGACGTGCCTTCGATGCGCCGCGGAATCGGGTCCGCCATGCTTGACGAATTTCAACGGCGCTGCATCGCCGGCGGCGCAAACTCGGTGGGGCTGGAGACGTCGATCCTCGGGAACGTGCGTTTCTACCGGAGAAAAGGATACGTGAGCGGCGGACTGAGGCTGCTGGCGGTGAAGGATCTGGGTGAGCCCCCGGCCGGTCCGGGCAGCCCGACGGTGGCCCGGGCAGCGCCCGGTACGGGTCCGGAAGTGCGGTTATGGAGATCCCTGGGCCGCGAAGCCCGGGCCGAGCTTACGGCCGGCGCCCGCCGCCTCTCCGAGAGGGTTTGGCCGGGGCTCGACCACACGGTTGAGTTTGACGCAGTGGACCTGAGCGGCATCGGGGAGACGCTGGTTGCCGTCTGGCCCGGGGGCGACGTCGCGGGGTACGCCGTCCTGCACCTGCTGGCTAGCCGGCTGCCGGCGGGGGAGTTGGGAGTTGCGGCCGCGCCTGCAGTGGAGCCGGGTATCTGGGTCATGGTCGGCTGCGAGGAGGCTGTTGTGTCGCTGCTGGACGCCTGCGAGGAGAGGGCGGCGGCCGCCGGCGGGAGGAGTCTCAAGGTTCCCTGGTACGCGGCGACGGTGGACGGATACCTTCTCTTGCGCGGGCACGGTTACAGACCCGAGGCGGCCTGTGCCCGGATGTACCTTGGAGACGCTACGGAATACGCCTTCCGGCGAGCCGAGCCGGGCGGGCCCGCCGTGTTGGAGTTCAGCGGCTGGTTGGGGTGAGTGGCGGAAGGGCTTCGGCCTTGCCTCAGGCCTTCTCGGCCCGGACGAGCACTCGTCCGCCGGCCATTATCGCCCAAACCCTACCGTCTCTGCCGGTCAGAGCCCGGACTGTTGTACCCTCGTCCTCCTCATCTTCCTTGGCGATGCAGGTCCAGGGGCCAAAGAAACGCGCCGTCAGGGTCTTGTCGCCCACGCGGGCCCGGAGTTCCCCCTTCTCGACAGTCAGTTTCACCGACGATGAGAGTCCCTCGGCGGATAGGTACGCTCCTGCGAGCCTTTTCAGGTGCCAGGCCGGGTACTTGTAGTCGTGCACCGCAATGCGCGGCGTCCTGATCGGAAGCCCGGCCAGGGTGTTGACCGCCGCCAGCGAGACGGCCCCCGACGGGAAGTTGTCGAGGTTAGCCAAAGCGGCTATGCTTGCCCCGGCCTCCGGGACAACGCTCACGTAGGCCGACACCCCCTTGATGCCGCCGCTGTGCTCGATGAGGGTCATCCCGTGGTAATCAGGCGTGATCCGCAGGCCGTATCCGTAGCCCGAGCCGGGGGTGAAGTCCACGTAGGGCGTGGTCATCCTCTCTACGCTCCGTGCCGAGAGCACCCTGGCCCCGCCGGTACGGCCCCCGGTACGGAATACCTCCAGGTATCGCAACAAGTCCACGACGGTGCTGCGGAGGAAACCGGCGGAGACCATCGCGGGCGCCTCCCACCAGAGAGGAGCTGCCTTGACCTCTGGCTCTGCAGCGTCGCCCTTGACGCGCGTGTAGCAGGTCGTAACGTTGCCGAGGGCCTCTAGGTCCCGGATCGCGAAGCCCGTCCGGCTCATGCCGAGGGGTTTCAGTATGCGCTCGGTGACCACGTCCGCGTAGGGCCGCCCCGTCACCCTCTCGATGATCGCCCCTAGGAGTGCCCAGGAGTCGTTGGAGTAGCTTACTTGCACTCCCGGAGGCGCCAGGACCTCGAAATCCAGGTCAGCGATGAAATCCATGAGCTCCTCGGCGGTTTCGATCGGGCCGTGCTTGTCAAAGATCCCGGCCTTGACGATCTGCGCCCCGCCAACCTCGTCGGCCATGATGCTGCCGGCCAGGGTGTACATGAGCGAGGGCAGGGGAGGCAGCCCGCTGGAATGGGTGAGGAAATGGTGAATCGTCATCCCGGCCGTCCCCGACGGGTCCTTGATCCGAAACTCCGGCAGGTACTTGACGACCGGGTCCTCGACGTTGAGGCGGCCCTCTTCCTCAAGCTGCATGATGACCACCGCGGTGAAGGACTTGGTAACCGAGCCGATCCCGAAAACGGTCTCCGGCGTTGCCGCGAGCTCTGCCTCCCGATCGCGGAAACCGAGCGCTCCCGACAGCACGGTACGGCCATCGCGAGATGCCGCAACTGCCAACCCCGGGAGCTTGTGGTGATCGGTCAGATGGCGGACGTGATCCCAGAAGGGCTGCCAGTCCAGTTGGGTCATACGGCTCCTCCTCGATAGCGGCATTCTTAGAGCAAACGAGTTCTCTACGGGCCGTCTATGGGCCTTCAAGGTGCGCGCCTTCAGGAGCCGGCCTTGAAGGTGTCGGCCGTTCAGGGTTGACTCCTGGGCGGCAGGAGCATAGACTGAGGATGCAATATATATATGGCATCATGACCGGTATGTAAGGCATGTCCGGTCCGGAGGCAGGGAGTTGAACACCGGTAAGGTCAGGAACCACCTGCGCGTCGCCAGGGCCGAGCGCAACATGACCCAGGCGGAGCTCGCCAAGGGCGTCGGCGTCACGCGCCAGACGATCGGGTTGATCGAAGGCGGGGAATACAACCCGACGCTGCGTCTGTGCCTGCTGATCGCCGCCGTTCTGGGGAAGGGCCTGGATGAGCTATTCTGGCTCGAGGACGACGAAACAGCGGAGGCGCGAAGGGGGGCCGGCCGTCATGCTTGAGAGGGTCAGGAGGGCGTTCAAGGGGCCTCCGGGCACGCTTGATGAACGTACGGAGTCGCTTCGCGGAGAGGCCGTGCTCCACGGCTGGGTGCTGCACATGGTCGGGCTGTCTGCCCTGCTGCTGCGCCGGCTTCTGGTTGGCGATGTGCCAGCCTCAGGGTGGTGGGACTTCGCGATTGTCGTTCAGGCCGGGTACTGGACCACTGCCGTGACGTTTGCGGTTACGTCACGCTGGAGTCTTCATGCAGGCGGGCCGTTGGGCTTTTCGGTGTTGGGAACGTGCGCGACCGGGGTCCTCGCCTGGGTTCGCGGCAGTGCTGATCTGTGGCACTGCATCCTGGAGGGCCTGTTCAGCGCTCCCCTGTGGTACGTGGCCGGCCTGGGAATAGTCTTGGGGATCAAGCGATGGATTGCGACCGACGAGCGTATCGAATTTGCACGGAGGGCGGCCGCCGTCGTCGGCGAGTCCATTCTGGCCTCGGGAGTGCTGGGATCCCTTGTCGTCCGCCTGCTTCTTGGGCGGACTGAAGGCTGCACGGACCTGGCCCTTCTGTGGTTCGTTCCTGCAGCGCTGGGCGGACTGCTCTATTGGACCTGGGGTGGGTATTCGACCGAGGCACACAATTCGGCCCTGCGGTCGGCCCCCAGGGGCCTTCTGGCTTGTTCCCTTTTCTGGCTCCTGGCGGAGTACCTCATACACCGGGATTGGGGCAAGGCGGGCTGGACGGCGGTCATGATGGCGATTGGAGCGTGGTTCGCCTTGTGGATCATCAGACCGCGAGAACGGCAGACAGAGCGGGGCGAGCCTTGATGTTGGCCGGTCTGAAAAGCGGGCTGGCTGGTATGTCTGACGGGGCAGGGCGCGCGTTCAAGCCGGGCGCGAGTGACGAGCACCTGGACTATACAAGGCAAGCGTCCCTCGCGTGGGCATACCTGGCCCTGTCTTTCAGCCTTGCCGGCATTTTCGCACTCCGGGGGGTGTGGCTCGGCCAACCATGGGCCTCTTGGGGGTATCTGCTGCTGTTTTGGTGGGCCGCGGCATTCTCCTACCTGGTAATCGAATATGTGGCAGCGGCGACTCCTACCAGCAAAGCCGGTCTATGCGGAGCTGTGGTTGCGCTCTCCCTGGTTGGGGCAAGCTCCTACCTCTGGCCATCGGGCAATACTGCCATGGCTTTGGCGCCAACCGCGACCGCGGGTCTGCTGCTGATGTTGCTCATACTGACCCCATACGACGAACGTATCCTGAGAGCTCGTTTCCGTGCCGGGGCCGGGGCCTACGTGCTTCTCGCGACAATGGTCGCGGCCGATCTCCTGACCCGTCTTCTGGCTGGAGAGCCGACCGCCCATTCCCTGGACCTCTTCGCTGCCCTAGCCGTCTCGGTGGGCGTTGCTGCCGCCAGGTTTCGCGGGGCCTACGGATGGTCTGCCGAGGACGTTGACCGGCTCTGGCGTCTAATGGTACGCGCTGCGATGGCCGTTGCCGTGATTGGGCTTGTCATCGAGCGCAGACCGGCGGGCGGGGTCCTCTTTGGCCTGGTATCCGAGATCTTGCTTGCCAAGGCTTTCTGCTCGTGGGTTCGGCGTAGAGCAGCATCCGCCGTAGAGCCAGCACAGGTAGAGCAGGCCGGCCTACATCAGCCCGACTGAGGTGCATGTTCTCATGAATGCGAGACCCAGATTGACCGTGCTATCGCCGCCTGAAGCCGACGAACGGCTGACGAGGGGCTGGCAGGCCGCTCTGTCGGTTGCCTACCCGGTCGTCGCGACAATCATCGCCCTGTCCGCCAGCCGGCGTATCCTCTCCGGACAAGGGAGTAGCCCAATCTGCGTCTTCCTATGCGCCACGCTATGGTTAAGCCTGGCGGCCGGATGCGTGGCCATGGCGGCCCTTCGCGGCGGGGGAGTCTTCACCTGGACCGCTGTGCTCGTTGCCGGCGGGTTTCTCGTGAGCGCGACCCTTTCGGCAATCACCTCCTCGGGTCTGACCTGGGCCGTGATCCCGGCCGCGCTGACCTGCCTGTTCGCCGTCAGGGCCTACCTGACATCCGACGAGCGTCTTCGGATGGCGGCTACGACTGCCCTTAGCTGGGCCATTGCCGTGTTGGCGGAGCCGGTGATAATACTCTATGCCCTCGGCCTGATCCGGAATCACGATTTTCTGGCCAGGGCCGACGTGTATCTTGCCATACCGATTGGCTGTGCGGTGAGGAACCTTGGGTGGTCATCTGGGCGGTGGCACTGACCTGGGGCACAACGTGGGCGGTCCTATGGTTGATGACGAGCCGCTCGAAATCCCCGTAGGCCGCCCGGGGTGTCAGTATGGCTTGAGCAGGTCTATATCGTCCATCGGATAGTGCCCGACATCGCTGGTCACGAGCGTGGCCGCTCTTGCCTTGGCCGAGCCGGCGATCAGCGCATCCGGCATCGCCAGCCCATGGCTGCGGCGCCATCGCCGCATGTAGTCCCCGGCCAGCGTGGCGATGTTTTGATCGACAGGTACGGGCTCCATCGGGTCCAGGAGCGCCGTGATCGCACCTCTCCCGGAGCCCTCCGTGCTCAGTCCCGACATGAGTTCGGCGAGCGTTATGGTCGAATACGCGAAATGCACGCTGCCCTTCTCCACCGTGGCAATCAACCACCGCCTCGCCGGATCGTGGCCCCTCAGGTGATCAGCTAATATGGACGTGTCCAGCAGCAGGATTCTCTCGTTCCCGTGTGGGACCGAGAGGACGCCCTGCTCACCTCCGGGGCTCATCACCGCCGGGACCCCCGTTCCGAGGGTACTTCCTGGTCCGGGCTCGGCGTGCGCTCCCATTTCTCCCTCAGCTCCCTGGCCAGCTCGATGCCGTCCCTGTCCTGCCACTCGGCGACACCGCCGAAGGTAGCCTGCAGTTGCGCAACCACGTATTGGGAGTCGGTGCCGGCGAGATACCGCGATACGGCCTCGCGGACGACGTCGGCCATGGAGACAGACTTTGAGCGAGCGATGGCTTCCAGGCGGAGCTTTTGGTCCCTGGTCAGGTAGATCTGAGTCCTCTGCATAACCGGTTTCCTCCATATGATGTATACATCTGTAATATACATCAGTCGTACTTGACATGTCTACGGACTCCGGTGACCGCTGCTCCGGCAACCGCCTGTCCCCACCCTCATCCGGGCAAGCTACTCACGTTGCCGCGACTACCTACCCCTGACGACGCAGGAGGGACCAGACATGACAGAAGCCGGAAAGCCTACCCGCCAGGACATGGAACTCACGCTTGCAAAGCAGTTCGGCTACGAGGACTACGAGAGCTTCCGGGCGGGAGTGCAGAAAAGCATCGGAAAGGCCGGGCTCAGGAAACTGGAGAAGCAACTGGACAACTACGGGCCCGCACCGGGGACGGAAGGGCCAACCCAGAAGCCCTGAACAGCTATCGCTTCGCGCCCCAGAAAGAAGATGCAACAGGCGGCCCGCTCACTCGAGGCCGCCCCTGCGCATTGCCCTTCGCTCAAACCCGTGGCCGCCGAGGTCCTACCTCACTCCAGCTCCACCTGTGTTACCCAGCCCGGCGCAGCCTCGTAGCCCAGGCTCTCCGCCCGGGAGAGGCCCTGCCAGTCCCTGAAACGTTCGGGCCAGGCCACGAGCTCCACGTCGTCGGGCTCACCGTCCACAAGCCGGTACCTTGGCGTCACGGCTGCGGCGTTGGCGACGTGCGGCAGCCGCCGCCAGTCAAAGCCCATCAGGGTGGCCCCGATCTTGTCGACGCATACCGGGTCCGTCCCCGCCAGCAAGACGCCGTCGGCACGGTGTCGCCCGTTCGTCGGGCCGGCGCCGTCGCTGCCCTCGATTCCGTCGATAACCGCCAGGTACTTTCGCTGCGGCCGCGCGCACAGCCCCTCGGTGGCGCTTCCGTACCGGAGTATCTTGTTGAGGTCAAGGATCGTGCGCCAGAGGGTATCGTTCCCGAACCAGTTGGCGTCATGGGCCGCCGTCACCTGCTCTAGGTTCGCCTTGAGTTGCGGCGCGAGCCCCTCCAGCAGCGCCGGGTCCGGCCACTCGTCGCCGCCCTCCCCGGTCGGCCCCGCCTTCCGGTGCGGGATGAGGGCTTTCCGGGCGTTGATTCCGATAAGGTTCTTTAACGATAAGGTTATCCCGGCCTTTATGTGTGTCTTGAACTTGGGGACATTGATGAACACATCCGAGCTGAGCACCATGGCTGGGATGCAGTACACGTGTTTTCCCGGTCCATGCCGGGCCGTGGTCTCCCGGGCCTGCTTGTCCTTCATCTCCTGGCTGAACGTGTGGTCGGTCACCCGCAGCAATCCGGCGTACCGGTCACGCGGTGTATGCTCGCTTTCATCCCCGAGATCAATGAAGCTATATTCCATCGGGTCACCAAAGGGGTAGTCATCGTCGGCGAAGCCGGGCGCGGAGCGGAGTCCGATCACCTTTCCGTCTGGGCCGACCCTTGCCACCTGCGAGCGCAGGTCCATTACCTCGAACGACCTCTCGTAGCGCTCTTCGAACAGCGCCGCCAGGTCCCAGATACCGCACAGGCTGCAGATGCGGGCAAAGTTGGATTCCTGGGTCGTGACCTCGCCGATGATCACCTCACCGTCCGGTCCGGTCCTCTCAAGGGCCATGTCGGCCAGGACCGCCAGAACCGCCCCGTGAGTGATGCTCCCAAAGATGAACTCCTCGCCCCTCGGGTGGCGGTGCGAAACCCAGTTGGGCTTTATCAGCACCCGGTCCCCCGGCGCCACGAGCCCCCTTAGCCGGGGCATCCCGAGATCGGCAAGGAGGCCGGCGACAGCGCGGTACACCGGAGCGTCCTGGTCCAAAAGGCTGACCGGATCGCCCGCGGCCGGGTACTTCAGATCAGGGTCCACGCGCAACGCAACCTTCGGCCTACGGTTCAATTGACCACCTCCTCAAGCACCGCTAGCGCCCGGTCGACCTCGTCCGGGGTGTTGTAGAAACCGAGACTGAACCTGATGGCGCCCCTCCGTATGCTAAAGACCACGCCGGCGTCCAAAAGGGCGGCAGCGGCGCGCTCCACGTCTTCCACGGCGAACCCAACGATGCCGGCACGCCTGCCCGCCTCAACGGGGGTCCAGACCTCCACGCCGGGGAGCCGGCAGAGCCCGCCGATGAGCCTGGTTCCCAGGTCGAGCGCCCGCCGTTGCACATTCCTCAGACCGAGTCCCAAGAGCAGCTCGACGGCTCGCCCGAGGGCGGAGACACCGGAGTAGTTGTAGTTGCCGATCTCGAACCGCCGCGCGTCATCGAGCGGGGCATACGCGTACTCGTAAGTTTCCTGCTCCATAGGTTTTTGCCTCTTCATCCCGTCCCGGGCGGCGAAAGGCGGGGTGATGCTGGCACAGACGTCCCTCCGGCAGTAAAGCAGCCCAACGCCGTGCGGGGTTAGCAGCCCCTTGTGGCAACCGGCGGCCAGCACGTCCACTCCCAAAGACGGGACATCCAGGTCGATGATCCCCGCCCCCTGGACGGCGTCGACCACCAGGTATGCCCCGTTTTGGTGGCAGGCTTCGGCGAGCCTTCCAAGGTCCAGCCTCTCTCCCGGCATGAAGCTGACCGCGGAACAGGCCACCGCCCTGGTCCTCCCGTCGATCAGCGAGATAAGGTCTTCCTCTATTGCCACGCGGCCGCTCGGCCGAGCCATCCGGACCTCGACCCCGCGTCTTTCCAGAGCGAGCCACGGGTAGACGTTATTCGGATGCTCAAAGTGGCTCACGACCACGTTGTCGCCGGCTCGGTACGAGATGCCCGCAGCAGCGACGTTGATCGCCTCCGATGTGTTCTTGACAAACGCGATCTCCGCCCTCCTGCAGTGCAGCATCGTTGCGAGCTGGCCACGCACGGTTTCGACGCGTTGCAGGTAGGTATTCTTGTCGGGACCCCGCCGGTAAGCCTCGGTATGCAGGCGGGACAGCTCCTCAAGCACGCAGAGCGGCACCGGCCCCTGGTTGGCGAGGTCGAAATAGATGCGGTGTCCGGTAACCGCGAACTGCCGCCGGGCAGCTGAGAACCTGTCCATGCTGCCGCCTCCTGGACGGGCGACGTCGGGCCCGCCGCATGTGCCGCGTGCCCGCTTCTACGGCTTTTCGCCGGTTGAGATGGGCATCCTGCGTCCACCGGGAGTCACAGAGGGGCCTAAGGGCTGCAGCGGAGAATGGCTGTAGCCGGCGGGCGGGCGCTATCTGAAGCCAAACAACACCGGGAGCCCGAATACCATGAACGCCATCCAGGCGAAGTAGGCCGGCAGGTACCGGACCTGCCATTTCAATACGCCTGCCAGGTTCGCGCGACCGGCCGCGAAACGGGTGTACGCCAAGGCCAGGCCAAGGAGGTTGCCGAGGAGAAGGAGGTTTTCTCCCAGGGCCGCTGTCTTGTTCGGGCTAAAGCCCCAGGTGCCGAGACGGGAGGCGATGCCGTAGAGGGCGATGCAGTCGATCACCAACGCCGCCGCAATCAGGGCCAGGTTAATCCCGTGGGCCCACGAGAAACGCTCCGCTTCGCGCCGGGCCGAGAGGTCGTAGAGCACCATCCCGACGACGAGCACCAGCAACACGTCGCTGGCGATCAGGATGTCCCTGTTGCCGATGAGCCCCTGTCCGGTGACCGCGACCGCGGCGATAAAGGCAACCATCATCAGCAGGAACAGTGGGATGAAGATCCTCGCCAGGACCGGGGCCAGGTTCTCGATTAGGCTGCGCTTTTTCTCCACCAGGTAAGCGGCAACCACCGGTGTGGCCAAGAGAAGGCTGAAACCCAGGTACTCCTGTGCGAAGTCCATGAGCGGCAGGCCGATTGCATCGAAGAAGAAGACCACCAACACCACGAGAACGCCCACCCCGCAGAGGATCAGCACGCCATAGAGGAACATCTCGCCCGAGAAACGGACAAAGTCCAGCGGAGCCCGGACGGTCCGCCATTCATCTCCGGTGTATGCCAGCCCGAAGAGCAGCCACAGGAATAGGGGCAGGTGCAGAGCCACTAAGAACGCGGTATTGCCCTCGCTCGTGAACGGGTAGAGGTTGACCGCCAGCGCGGAACCCAAGACCCCGGCCGCGAGCGTCGCCGCGATGCCGCCGGAGAACCGGTTCTTGAGGTAGTATCCGGCCATCAGGATGGGGACGACGAACAGGCTCAGGTTAAGGGCGTAGGTTTCGATGCCGGGTCCGGCCATGGTGATCCCAAACAGGAGCGGAACCTTGCCCAAGGCCGCCGCCAGGATTGCGGCCCCGACGACCCAGACCGCTTCGCGGCCCGCGGCCCTGTCATCCCTCCGGTCACGTTCGAAAAATTGCATCCAGACCTTGTCTGAATCCACCCGGGCGAGCTCCCGGGAAAGCTTGATGCCGTCGCCCATGCGCTTCATGGCGATGAGGAGCGCCTCGTCCTCCTCGAGCCCCGTGGCACGGAGGGCCTCCAGCTCGTCCCGGAGGTGGTCCTCGAGTTCTTGCAGGTCGTCGTCGGGAAGATGGCCTTCCTTTTTCAGGGCCGCCCTCCACATCGCAATCTCGTGGTCCACGTCGATAGCCATGGCTAACTCCTCTCCCCGCGGGTCTCAAACCCGTGGCGTGCCAGGGCCTGTCGCACAACGCCCCACTCGCGGACGTGACGCTCGAGCTCCTTCCGGCCGCGGGGGGTTATCGAGTAATACCGGCGGTGTCTCCCCGACCCCGACGTTCCCCACTCCGAGGCGACGAGCCCCTGTTTCTCCAACCGGTGCAGGACAGGGTAGAGCATGCCCTCGGACCACTGGAGCGCGCCGCCGGACGACTCGCGGACGCGCCTGATGATCTCGTAGCCGTAGGCTTTTTCCTCGGCCAACAGCGCCAGGAGCAGGGGTGTTACGAAGGCGGCGGTCAGGTCCCGGTTGATCCTCATGGCTGCATTATACCTAGAACCGCTAGGTATAAGCAAGCTCCCGCCGTATGACAAACGGGAGGCCGGCCGTGCCGCCCCTCGGAGGAAAACGGGCCGCCATAACCGAACACTCCTAAGGTTTGGTATGCAAGAGCGAGCGTTTCCTCATCGCACAGATGAAGCAAGCCTCCGGAGGTGCCCTGGCCGATGCCCGAGTCCACCCCCGCAAGTAAAGCCCTGCTCTACGGAAACGAGGCCATTGCCCGGGGAGGCTGGGAGGCCGGTGTTACGGTCGCCACCGGCTACCCGGGCACGCCGAGCACCGAGATCATAGAGTCGATGGCCGGCTACGACGAGGTCTACGTCGAATGGTCTCCCAACGAGAAGGTAGCCCTTGAGGTGGCTATCGGCGCGTCGCTGGGCGGAGGCCGGGCGATGGCCTGCATGAAGCACGTGGGCGTCAACGTAGCCGCCGACCCGCTCCTGACGGCCGCGTACATGGGCGTCAACGCCGGTCTGGTCGTGGTTTCCGCGGACGATCCCGGCATGCACTCGTCACAAAACGAACAGGACAACCGGTGGTACGGCAAGTTCGCGCGACTCCCGGTACTCGAGCCAGCCGACAGCCAGGAGGCAAAGGACTTCACCGTGATGGCCTTCGCGCTGTCAGAGGAGTTTGACACGCCGGTGATCCTGCGCTCGACCACCCGGATCTCCCACGCCCGATCGCCTGTTGAAACCGGCGAGCGCGCCGAACCGCCGGCCCGCCCGTACCGCAAGGATCCGCTCAAGAACGTCATGCTCCCCGGTCACGCGCGGCTACGCAAGCCGGTGATCGTCAACCGGATACGCTACCTGGAGCGGTACGCGGAGACGTGCCCCTTCAACCGGGTTGAGTGGCCGGCCGGTTCCGGACGGGGTGTCGCGCGGCGAGGGTTCGTCACCGGAGGCATAGCCTACCAGTACGTCCGCGAGGCGTTTCCCGAGGCGCCTGTATTCAAGCTAGGCCTGGCCTACCCGCTGCCCCCTGCGGCCTTGGCGCATTTCGCATCCCGCGTGGAAAGGTTGTATGTCGTCGAGGAGCTGGACGCGTTCTGGGAGACCGAGATGCGGATGGCAGGCCTTGAGCCTGTCGGGAAGGAGATATTCCCGGCGGCCGGGGAGCTGTCGGCGGCGATCGTTGGGCGGGCAGTCGAGAGATTTGAGGCCGGCGTTTCCGAGGCGACTGCCGCGGGGCCGGACGAGCCGGCGGTCCCCGCCGAGCGCCCGGAGACTCCCCCTCCGCCGCTGCCGACCAGGCCGCCGGTCCTCTGCCCGGGCTGCCCGCACCGGGCCGTATTCCACATCCTTCGCAAGCTCCGGCTGACGGTGACCGGGGACATCGGGTGTTACACTCTCGGCGCCCTTCCTCCGCTAAACTCGCTTGACACCTGTACGTGCATGGGCGCGAGCATCGGCCAGGCCATAGGGATGCGCCGGGCGATGCCTCCCGGAGACGCGGCCAAGGTCATCGCCGTTATCGGGGACTCGACCTTCGTTCATTCGGGGATCACCCCGCTCATCGACGCCGCCTACAACCGGACGCCCACGGCCGTGGTGATCATGGACAACGGGACCACCGCGATGACTGGTCACCAGGGCCACCCCGCCTCAGGCTGGGACGCGAGGGGCCGCGAGTCACCCCGCCTGCAGATTGAGCGGCTCGTTGAGGCCTGCGGCACCCGCAGCGTGGAGGTTGTCGACCCGTTTGACCTCCAGGCCCTGGAGGCCGCTGTGAGAAAGGCTCTCGAGCCCGGGGACGGGCCCGCCGTCGTCGTCGCCAGGCACCCGTGCGTTCTTCTGAAGCGGGGCCGGGGTACAGGTCTCGTCGTGGCGCTTGACGAGGAGCTCTGCACGGAGTGCGGCGCCTGTCTGCGCCTGGGGTGTCCGGCCCTCGCCCGCTCGGGGCGCAAACCCGAGGTACAGGCCAGCTTGTGCGTCGACTGCGGCCTGTGCGCCGCCGTCTGTCCCGTGGGGGCCCTGAGCGGCGGGTCGCCGCGTCCCGAGTCAGGAGGTGGAGGGCGGTGAGACTCGAGAACATCGTGGTGGCAAGCGTCGGCGGCCAGGGCGGGTTGCTCGCGACCCGCGTCCTCGCGGCTCTCTTTCTGGCGGGCGGCGAGGACGTCAAGACGTCCGAGGTACACGGCATGGCCCAGCGGGGAGGGACGGTGCTCAGCTTCGTTCGCCGAGGCCGGAGGGTTTTCTCTCCCGTCATCGACCAGGGAACAGCGGATGCAATCCTGGGCCTGGAGGTGCTGGAGGCGGCGCGGGCATTGCCGTACCTGAGCGCGGGTGGGGTGGTCGTCACCAGCACCCAACGGATCGCGCCGGTGCCGGTGGCACTCGGCCAGGAACCGTATCCTCAGGACCTCGACGCCAGGCTCAGGCGGGCGGCGGGCAGGGCGATCCTCGTGCCGGCGGGCGAGGTTGCGGCCAAGATCGGCAACTCGCGTGTCGCCAACGTGGTCTGCCTGGGCACGCTGTCGGCTTTCACGGAGCACGATCCGCGCCTGTGGGAGGCGGTCATATCCGGGGCGGTCCCGCCGCGAACCGTCGAGCTCAACCTCCGTGCTTTCTACGCAGGCAGAGAACTGGGGACCTCCTGATCGCGTCTCAGAACTCCCGCCAGAGGGAATCCCTGGACGTTTTCTCCAGGGCCCGCTTCTTGGCCTGAGCCAACAGCTCTTTGTACTCCTCGTCCGTAATCGCGGTTTCCATCCTGCGCTTGTGCATTTTCTCGGCCGCCGCTGTCTGCCACTGGTACTGGTAGACCGGTGTCTCGAGAGTCGCGACCGGGCGGTAGTGCGGGTCCGGAAAGGCCTCCACGTGCCGGAAATCGCACTCCGGGCAGGCGTACGTCCGCTCGATGATGCACGGCCGCGAAAGGCCCTTCGGGTCCCACGTTTGAGGCTGGACCACGGTGTCGGTTGACTCCAGGAGGCACCCGTGGCGCGGGCACTTGCGTCCGAAGGCGCGGGGTACGCTCTTGAAAAACAGCAAGTACCCCAGCGCCGACAACGCTATGACGTAGAGGAGGTACAACGGCAGGCTGCGGCGGGATCCATAGTACCAGTCCAAGGACAAGAGCTCCGGCCCGGTCGCCGCCACACGGACCCTGGCAACCGCCGTTATCTCGCCGATCTCGTCCCTGCCACTGAACCTGAGCAAGTAGGTGCCGAATCTGCCTGTCTGCGTGACTCTCTCGTCAAACTGCATCTCCGGGTGCCTCTCGACGACGGCAGGGGCGGCCACGCGTAGCAATTCGCTATCGGCCGGGCTCGACCACGACAACCACGTCGCAGCGCACAGCACGGCCACCAGGAGCGCGGCTATCCACCAGCGGGTTCGTGATGTCAACCGCAAATCACCACCACAATCATTAATCATTACTGCTTTCTCAATCAGTGTATTACCATTATACTGGAAAATCCCCGGGATTTGAACCCCGGGCCCTCCAATTGTGGAGCCCCCGAACTGGAAGCGAGCGGTAGCCGGAGTGGCCATTGCCCGTACAACTCGCGGCAGGCTCGCCCAATGATCCCATCCATCGCCTGGTAAGCGGCCGAGTCCCTGCTGAGACCTGCTAATCACCAGCTCCGGCGGCAACGAAACTCTGAACAACCGAGGAGGTGAGCTGGGAGTGCGCGCCAGAAGGCTCCGGTACCGGTCAAGGGCTTGCGTGGCCCTGACGCTCGCCGCGACTGTCCTGTTGGCCGTCCTGCCCCCGCCGTCACCGGCGGCCGCCGGTCCGGCAACGGGGGCGGCCGCGGACGGCCAGCCGGCGGAGGCCGTCCACGCGGGGATCTTCTCAAGCGCTTTCTTTTACCGCATAAAGCTGGCCATCGAGAGGATCCGCCTGTGGCTGACGCGTTCCCGCGAGGCTCAGACTGAGTACCTGGTGAAGCTGATTAACCGCCGCTCCTCGGAGATATCGGAGATGATCCGCACTGGCCGCACCAAGCTCGTAGAGACAGCTGCCCGGGACCAGGAGCAACTGATAGAGCAGGTGCAGGACAAGGTCAAGGGACTGGAAATCGGCGAGGACGACATCGGCCTGCTCAGCAGGGTAGAGGAGGCCGTCGGCCGGGCCTGGGACACTCTCTCCCAGTCTGTTGGCGCCCTACCCGAGAGGGCAAGGGGCGCCATCAACGGGATCATCCACGGCCTGTCCAAGCGGGCCGGCGAGTTCTGGGAGGGAATCGAGAAGATCATCGGCGGACCGGAGGGCGGAGCCCCGGGTAAGGGCCTGCTTGAGAGGCTCAAGCCGTTCCGTGACTGGCCTGGCGGTCCACCTGACGGGAAAGGCCCTCAGGGGAAGTAGGCTACCGCCGCCAAGGCACCCGCTTCGGGCGAAGCGCCGGCAGGGAGAAGCTCGATGAGCAGCCGTCTGCCATCAGGTGAAAACGCAATCGGGCGTGCCGCCGCTCCTCCGGTCAAACGCCACGCCCCTTGACCTTCTGAACAAGACACCCATACGTCCGGCCCCGTGCCCGGGCCGTCCCCGCTTCCGGGCTCCGCGAGGCAGTAGGCCACGTACGCCCCGTCACCGGAGATCACCGGTCCCGCGACCAGGCCGCTCGCCACCAGTCTGGCCTGGATTCCGCCACCCGCGTGACCGGTGACACCGGCCACGTACAGCCCTCTCTGCCCGGCTCCGGTTTCATCCACGAAGGCGATGCAACTCCCGTCGCCGGTAACGGTGTACTCGGAGGCGACGACCAGGTCCCCTGTCGGGATTCCGGGCACGCCCAGGCGGCTCAGAACGGTGCCCTGGCTGGTCTGGCGCAGACAGAAAATGCAGCCGCCGGCGGTCCAGGCGGGATCGCGAATCTCCTTTTGCTGGGAGAATAGCGGCCGCACGCCCTCCCCTCCGGCGGCCGCGGCGACAGCCAGCACGAATCCCCCTCCGGAACTCTGCGGCGCGCACCCTAAGACGGCAATCTGACTGCCATCCGGCGACCACGAGTACTCCAGAGGGAGCAAACCACGAAGATCGAGTTCCGTGGGTTGCGCGTCCCCGGCCCGGATGCGAAGGACGGACAAGCTGTCTTTTGCGTCGCCCCGGGCCATGAACGCCAGGAGCGAGCCGCCGGGCGAGAACCTGGCGCTGTGGACCGTATCCTGTCCTGTGACCAGCGCCGCCCGGGCCCCACGCGCCCCGTCGAGCGGGACGGCATACAGGCCGGTTGTGCCGCGGGCCCCGGAGTCAACCGTTTCAGGCATGCTTACGACGACGGCCTCCCCGCCCGGTGCCCACCCGTGGGGGCTGCCGGCGCCGACCACCCGCACGACCTCCGGGCCGCTCCTGGTGGCGCCGTCGGGCGGCGGGGTGAGCTCTGCCCCGATCGTCGCAGCACGCAAGCGGCCCTCGCTGACGGTGAACTCGAAGTGCCTGGGCTCCCTTGCCGGGCCCGCGGGCCACAGGTCCTCAAGGTCAAGCGCGACTATCTGGTACGGGTAGCCCGGGTCCGCGGTCCGCCCTGCCTTCAGGAGCTGAAACCCGAGCCGCACCTTGTTACCGCGGGCGGTCGCAGACTGCAGCTCCAAACGGTGAGCGCTGCTCTCGGCCGGTCCGCTGAAGTAGGCGACCAGGACGCGGTTGCCGAAGTCGACGTGACCATACAGCGCCAGTCCAGCTCCGGAGTTGAGGAGATCCCGCAACGGGGCCCACTCGTTCTCGCTGGCGAGAAGCATCGCCTGGCGCCGGCCGAGGAGGGGCTCGAGCCGCTCGCTGTATCCGGCCGCCAGGCCGGTGACCGACCCAGAGGCAACCGTGACGTAGCCGACCGGACGGCCGCCGAGGCAGCCCGAAGCCGTCACGGTGGTAGCGAGAACGGCGACGAAGAGCGATGCCGCGATGGCCGCCCTGCCCTTAACCCTACCCATGTATCCGGGAATTCAAGGTCCGGCCCGCCGGTTCCTGGCAAAAGGTTCCAGGTCATTCGAGCTCGCGCGTGGGATTTGCTGCCTGAAGGTAATTCGTGCCGCGTACTGAATACACGTAGACATGTCGCAGCAGGCCTTTCAACCTCAAGAGACTCAACACGGCCGGGAGGCAGTCGCAGCCGATGCAGATGCTCGGACTTGCAGTAGGATTTGTGCTCATCGTTGTGCTCGTGATCCGCAGATACCAACTCGCTCTAGCCATGGTGGCCGGCACGCTTGTCGTCGGGCTCACCGCGGGCCTGGGTCTGCAGTGGCTGGGCAGGACGTGGTGGGGAGGGGTTATTCACCCTGATACCCTGGAGCTCGCGGCGATGGTGGGCAGCATCACGCTGCTGAGCAACGTCATGGCCGTCTCAGGGCTCCACGAGCGATTGGTCAACGCGACCATCGGGCTGCTGCGCAGCGCCAAGCTTGCGGTGATGTTCATCCCGCCGCTGATCGGATCGTTGCCCATCCCGGGTGGGGCGATAGTCTCGGCCCCGCTGGTCGACAAGCCCGGCAATCTGCTGGGACTCACGCAGGCCAGAAAAGCGGCAGTAAACCTGGTCTTCAGGCATGCGAACTTCTTCCTGCTTCCCTTTTCCTCGTCGGTCATTCTCGCCTCGAAGCTGATCAACGCCGATATCTACACCTTGCTGAAATACCTTGCGCCGTTGGGCCTAGTGGTCTGGGTCTCGGGGTACTTCACGCTCATCCGCAGCGTGAAGGAGGTACCGCTCGGTCCCGACCTTGCCCGGGGCCGGGGCGCCTCTGAGGTCGCCGCGGCCATGGACCCCGGGAGGACGCATGGCAGAGGCAGGGACGCCCGCGAGTTTCTGGTCAGCGGGTCGCCGATCCTGGTCGCACTGGGCCTCGGGTTTCTCTTTGGCATCCCGCTTTGGGTCGCTGTTCTCTGCGGCACAGTCCTGGCCTTGGCGTTGACCTGGAAGGCCCACAAATGGTCAGCTTCAGGGCTTGTCAGGTCTGTGGACTTCAAGCTCATGGGGGCCATGTTTGCGATCATGGGGTTCCGTGCAGTGGTGGTCGGAGGGGGTACTCTGGGCCAGGTCGCCGCGGCGTTCCAGGGCTCCGGCATACCCATCCCCGTCGTCGCCTTCACCATGGCCATGATGGTGAGCACGGTTTCCGCCAATCATAACACGACTCTGGGGATCGTCTATCCGATGATCCTGTCCATCATCGCGCCGGCGGAGGTCATGGCCTATGCAATGCTGATCTTTGCCGGGAGTTTCGTGGCCTACTTCGCGTCGCCCCTTCACCTGTGCCAGATCCTGACCAATGAGTACTGCAAGGTAGGCCTCCCTCAGGTGTTCAGGGAGTACGTCTGGGTCCTGGTCGCCATCGCCGTTGCATCGTGGGGGCTCTTTGTCGTCTACCTGCCCTAGCGGCCTGTCTCCGTAATCGTGATTGACCCGAGGGGAAGGAGGGACGGGCGGCGAACCCTCTTCCATGCCGAAACGGTACCGTCCCTACAACCCCGATCAACCGTTTTTGCTCGCACCCTCGCTCACAGACTGGCTGCCGAAGGACCACTGTGAGTCAGAACCCAGTGGACGTGGAGCATCTTCCGGATATGGTGTGGGCCGCGATTGAAAGTACAGGATGCAAGCCAAAGAAGTTGGCGGATGCCGGGTACTTCAGCCGTCACAACGTTGAGTTACTCCGCGGGCTGGGTATACAGGCCTTCATCCCGCCGGACAAGGTCAAGCATGGCCTACGGCCGGCCCCGAGTCCACTGGGACGAATCCCGCGGGGCCTTGCGGTGGCGGGCTTGATGTGGCGCAGGCTAGCGACAACGCGGGGCCGGAAGGGGTACAAGCCGAGGATGGAGAGCGTAGCGCCTGTGTTCGGACAGATCAAACAGGCTCAAGGCTTCCGCCGCTTTTCGTTACGTGGGCTCCTGCAGGTCCAAGGAGAGTGGGCCTTGGTCTGTCTATCTCACAATCTGCTAAAGCTGCTGGCCCGCCGGCTCAAGGATGGTCCAAAGATGAAGCTGGCGACTACCTGAAGCCGCGGTCGGAGGAAGAACCAAGTGTATAGCCATCCCAAGGGGAGGAGATCTAGTCCCCGATCGAACCCAGTCGGTCAAGAGCTACCCGGCGGTGCTGATCCCACAACCATTACGGAGATAGGCTCCTAGTCTAGAACGGTCCGCTCAAGGTGAGATACTGCATGGGCTTCCCGTCATTCATGCGAACTATCACGATCGAGCAGGAAGCTTCGCAGAAGACTAGCACGGGGGGATTATCCCCAACGCCCCAGATCTTTCCCAGGTTGTGGTAGAGACGAGGAGCAACTCCCTTGAAGGCATCTAGGGAGCAATATGCTTTCACCTGGGGTGCGAAGATTGCCAGTGTGGCATGGTAGCCCTCGGGCAGCGAAGCCGAGCCGAAAAGCGCTCAAGCAAGGTGCTCTTGCTGGGATTGTACTCGTCATAGGTGTAATCGTACTCGTATTCTCCTCCCCCAACGTGCACCCAGTGGTAACGGGAACACGCCTCGCTCTTTGTGGCCGCGCAGATTGACCACGTTCCACCCATCGGCCAAGCGTATGCTAGCCCACACATCGTCACGAGGATCACGCAACAGCAGACCATGAAACCCGAGGAACCAGACATCTGGAGCGACCGTACTACTTCCTGAAAGGAGGCGAGAGAGACGTGAGGAAGCCCGTCTGCTGTGTGCTCTTGGCGATCCTTGTGGGAACTCTTTCATCGTGTTCTCAAGGCTTTCGCCTTTCCGAGCTTCCCCTAGACCGTCTACCGCCTGGTATAGCCGATTCCATGCCCTCCGGAGGGGCCCTTCGGGCAGTCATCAGACAAGGTGAAGTCACGGTGATTGGCTGGTCGATGCGGTGGTCTGGCGTCAGGACCGAAAACCTCCAGTGGTTCATCTTCCCGAATACTGGTGGCCCCGTCTCGGCGCAGGATTGGTACCGCTATCAGGGAACCGTGCAATCTCTAGGCCCAAGACATGATTGCGTTTTCGACTTCGTTCCGGGTGACCATCAACACCTTGCCGCGTGCGGAGTCGCGCTGGAATCTTCTGCATGTAAGGCAATTGCAGAGACGACTGCTGGTCGACAGGTCACCTGTGAGGTCATCAACGGTTTCTGGTATCTCCGGGTGGAAGACCTGAAGCCAGGCGAGGTGTTTGTGAAAGTAGACCTTGTAGACCGACAGGGGCGAGTGGTGTTCACCCACCTACCCAAGATAGGGGCAGGAGCCCAATGCCTCCAAGCACAGTGCCATGAGCTATGGGCGGACGAAGATCGAGGAGCAGCGGCTGCCGCCTGAACTGAAAGACCGGCGCGAAGGACGGGAGTACAAGCCGCGCAAGAGCGTGGAGGACGCCGAGCCCAAGGACAAAGACCAGATGAACTCCACCGATCGGATTCGGGGATCGTGGTCAACGCGGACAAAGCGTTTGCCGCACAGACTCCGGACTGAGGACGGCCGGGAGCGCTACAGACTGAGCATGACTTCGGTTGAACCGGTCCTTGGGCACATCAAGGAGGCATGAGGTTTCGACTGGCCCTGGCGAATGCAGGTTAACGGGAACTTGCCTGAACAGGGCTCGCAGATGTGGAAGCGGCGGCTAGAGGCGACGGATGGACGGATCCACCCAGCCCAAAGCCGAATGAAGCCAAAACGCGGCGCTCCGTCCACAGGACTGGAGTCTATCGCGGAAAACTCACACGGGCTGCCAGGCCGGGGAAGCCGGCCCCCCGTCGCGGGTGTCTCCGTAGAGGATCACCTTGATCTTTCCGTCCAGGAACGCGCGGTGCCGGCGGCAGAATGGACAGAGGGCGTCCTCGCAGAGGAGCCATCCAGGATCCGCCGACAGGTGAGTCAGGGCCAGGTCCACCAGGAGGCGCGAGTCCAGCGCGACGGTTTCCGCCCCGCCCAGCAGCCCGCGCCCAAGGACGGCATTCTCGAGCGCCCCGGCTGCCTTCACGAAGCCGCGGCCGCAATTTGGAGCGCCCTGAAACCAGACCCAGCCGGCCGGACCGCGGACCCTGCGCCACGAGGCGCGGACGTACGAGACGGGGGCCTCGGTTTCGGCGAGGTGGAGCATTGTCATCGAGTCAAACCCCGTCCCGATCATCAACACCGCCCCGTGCTGGCTGTAGAGCCAGCCGAGGGGGGACTGCCAGCCGAGCGGCAGGTGGAGGGGTTGCCCGGATACGGCCTCGGCGGCGCGGGGACCGACCGCCGCGAAGGACAGCGATGGATGGCCGCTGCGCACCGCTCCGGGCAGGCGACGGACGTACTCAGGCATCGAGCCGATCTCGGCGGAAACCGGCGTCGTCTCCGGGTCGTACGCCTTCGCCGCGGCCTGCAGCGCCGGGAGCGAGCGGGGATCGGGAGCGGGCGCTATCCAGCCCGCCGGATCCTCGCTGGCGAAGGTGAACGCCGGGAAGACGGCGGCCGATTGCCCCTCGGCGGCCCAGCTCTGAAGAAGCCCGGCAAGGGCAGGGGCGCCGCGTCGTCCGAGGCCGACGCGGCGCAGGGACGTGTGCACGAGAAGCGGACGGCGCGGATCGAGGCCGAGGGCCT
>Ga0068714_10002506_pt1 | contig 23552 bp, 18 predicted proteins | sample MTBNYHSulfiMetaG_FD_62988 | JGI IMG/M metagenome (GOLD analysis project Ga0068714, IMG submission 62988) | Enrichment culture microbial communities from rom New York Harbor, USA that are MTBE-degrading - MTBE-NYH (New York Harbor Sulfidogenic)... | ecosystem: Environmental > Aquatic > Marine >... | reverse complement strand
GTTCCGCAGGACCACCGGCCGGTGGCTAACTGGGTGCTCATCGCTGTGACGGTGGCGGTGTTCGGCTGGGAGCTTTTCATCCATATCGATGAAAAAGTCCTGAGGCCCTATGCTTTGACCGGCTGGGATAATCCTCTCGGCTGGGTGACCAGCATCTTCCTGCATGGCGGCATCATACACGTGGTGGGGAACATGGTATTCCTGTGGGTGTTCGGCAATGCCGTCTGCGGGAAGCTTGGAAATGCCGTCTATCCCCTGTTGTATGTGGGTCTGGGGATACTGGCCGGTTTTGCACATATGGCGTTCGACAATAACCCGGCGATAGGGGCGAGCGGCGCGATAAACGGGATCGTCGGCATGTATCTGGTCTTCTTCCCGCTCAATACGATATCGTGTGCGTATGTGTTCTGGTGGTTCCTGGTGGTGAAGGTGGGGACATTCAACGTGTCGGGTTACTGGATGATACTATTCTGGCTGGTGTTCAATATTGTCGTTCTGGCGCTGGGTGGGGAAGGCGTTGCCTATTGGGCGCATATAGGCGGATTCGCAGCGGGCGTGGCGATAGCGATAGTATTGCTGAAGACAAAAGTAGTGAAGATGGAGCGTGACGAGCTTTCGCTGCTGCAGGTAATCGGTATAGACAAAAAGCCGGAGCTTCCGGAATATGATGTATTCGAGCATGAGGGGCGACAGCGGGGGATAATGACGGTGAGCCGGGAGGTTGCGGCGGCAGCAGAATTGGCAGCGTTGCGCCGGCAAATGGCAGCCAGCAAGCCGCCGATACTGGATGCTGCGCCGCGTCCACAGAGCGCTGCTATCCAGGGCGAAGGCCAGACGGAAGCAACCGAGTCTTTTGTGCATTTTTCGTGCAAGTGCGGCAAATCCATAAAGGCGCCGGTCGCGATGGCGGGACGGGCTGGGAGGTGCCCCGGATGCGGAGAGATTGTCAGAATCCCATCGGAGAACGGTAGTTGATGAGCACGAAATTGTGTTTGTGACGACGGGTGTGGGAGTTATATTAAGTGTCTTTGGAATGAGTGTTTGAATCAGTGAAAGGATCTCGTGGATGAGCAGGCCTGTTTTCAACGTCAAGGACTACGGCGCGGCAGCAGACGGCAAGACAAAGGACACGGCGGCATTTGCGAAGGCGATGGGTGCGGCGGCTGCGGCTGGAGAAGGTGTGGTTTTTGTTCCGGTCGGCAACTATCTGACCGGGCCGATAACGCTGCTGGCCAATGTGGAGCTGCGGACCGAAAAGGGAACGCATGTGCAATTCAGCAGCGAATACGCCGATTATCCGCTGACTAACACGACATGGGAAGGGGTGCGGGCGGTAAGGTGCACGAGCCCGATCAACAGCGCGGGCCAGGTGAATATTGCAATTACGGGGCAGGGAGTCTTTGATGGAGCCGGCCAGGTGTGGCGGCCGGTCAAGAAGATGAAGCTCACGGAGGAGCAGTGGGCTGAGCTTCTGGCAAGCGGCGGGTTCGTCGAGCCATCGGGGGCGATCTGGTGGCCAACAGAGGCGGCCATGCGCGGGGCGGAAACGGTCAGGAAGCTGCGCGAGGAGGGCAAGGGCAATGATATAAAGGCGCACGAGGCGATACACGAATACTTGCGGCCGGTACTGATGAGCCTTGTCGAATGCAGGAACGTCGTGCTCGATGGGCCGACATTTCAGAACTCGCCGGGCTGGAACCTGCACCCGTTGATGTGCGAGAATGTCACAATAAGGAATGTCACGGTAAAGAACCCGTGGTGGAGCCAGAATGGCGACGGGCTTGACCTGGATTCGTGCAGGAACGCGGTAGTGGCCGACAGTTACTTCGACGTGGGTGACGATGCGATATGCATAAAGAGCGGGCGCGATGCGGAGGGTCGCAAGCGCGGCAGGCCGTGCGAGAACATCAATATCGTCAACTGCACCGTGATGCATGGGCATGGCGGCGTGACCATAGGCAGCGAGATGAGCGGCGGAGTGAGAAATGTCACGGTGACGAACTGCGACTTCAGGACGACGGATGTCGGTCTGCGTTTCAAGACGACACGCGGGCGAGGTGGGGTAGTGGAGAATATCAGGATTAGCAATATCACGATGAGCTCGATAAAGAACGAGGCCATAACGCTGGACATGTATTACGCGGTCGGCGCGAAAGTCGACAAGAGCCGCACCCCTCATCCTGTGAGCGAAGAGACGCCGCGTTTCAGGAACATCCACATGAGCAACATAAGCTGCGAGGGTGCGAAGCGGGCGATGGTGCTTCGCGGGCTGCCGGAGATGCCTATCGAGGCGGTGACGCTGGAGCACGCAAGCATATCGGCGGACGAGGGGATACTATGTATGTACGCACGAGACATACACCTGCGTGATGTAAGGGTCGTGACAAAGGGAGAAAAGCCGTTCGTCGCGGATGAGGTCGAGGGCCTGGAGACGAGTCGGCTGGACGTGAAGGTGGCGGCGGGCTGATGCGGGTGGTCAGCCGAACAGATCGAACCTCGGCGGCACAGTGCCGCTGTAGAAGTAGTATATCCAGAGCATGACAAAGATGATGAAGCCGGCGAGGAGGTCGCCCACCACCACGCCTATTATCATGGGGCGGAGTTCCATGTACTTGGCGCTGCCGGATAGCTTGAGGACCATGGCCTTCAGCAGCCACCCTAGCAGGAAGGACCAGCCGTATCTTCCCATCGTCCAGGCGCCGAAGGCGATGAGCACAATGGGATGGAAGGGCCACCATGTCCAGCGGAGCCGCATCGCGCTCATGGCTATCACCGCACCGAAGCCGATGGCAGCATAGAGGAGGAACCCTTTCTGTGGGCGCATGTTGGCCAGATGCTCGATACCGGTGTATGAGTTGACTTTCTCGAGATCGCCGGAAAGGTCGAGCTTGGTGACGAGGCGCTCGGTCGCGCTGTACACCATTGTGGGATACTGCGGGCCGCCGTAGTTGTAGCCGCTATTCTGGTATCCGGACCATATCTCCGTGAAGACGCCGGCCGAGGTGGCAAGGAGCAGTCCTATGCCGACCAGAAGGCCGAGGCGCCCAACCTTCACACCGGTATCGGAGGCTATCTTCAGGCCGTTGGTCACAAAAGGCATCACCGCCTCAAACTGGTCCCCCGAGAGAACAAACGCGAAAAGACCCACGATGATGAGCGCGGTTGGACCCATCGTGTCCAGACCAAAGAGGCCGACAACTACACCCGGCATCATCCAGGTCGGCGAGAAGAAGAACGTGGCTGCTTCGGCGGTCAGCCGGGCCAGGACGACATACATCACCATGGTCGTAAAGGCTGCGAAGATAGCTATCGGCCATGAGAGACCGACAAGTACAAGTGTCACGATCAGACCGACCATGGCCAGGATGAATATGCGGACAGCCCGGGCGGCGACGACCTCGGTATCCGGCTGTGGAATGAAGGTCAAGGCCTGTTTGAGCGATTGCCAGTAGTAGCGGCGGCCAATATACATGAGCATGCAGACGAAGCCCAGAAAGCTGCCGTATGTCTGCCATTCCTTGAAGCCGCCGGTCATGTAGTCGCCGCTGATATTCATACCCCATATCATCAGCAGATACAGCACGATCGAGCTGATGATATTGGTGACACCGAGAGTGAAACCTATGTCGGAGGCAACAAGGAATGTGAGCCCGGCAGCGGCGGGATATATCGTGACACTTGTCAGATGTGTGGCACATCGTATCTCCATCAGCCTCGGAAAGACCTCACGGAGTACGGCGAAGCTGTATGTCAGTGGTATTGTGATGGTATCCGGATACCATAGCCCAACAGCGTTTATCAGGCGGATGGTCAGAGGAATAAGCAGGCCGATCCAGAACAACCTGTTCTGGAACATCGTCGTGCGTCCGTTCTCATCCTGTATCAGCAGCGAGCTGGCGATCTCTGCGAGTGGGTATGGTATTCTCTCCTTCCGTGCCCACTGCCGATGGACAAGTACACTGAGGCTGATGACGGCTATGAACGAGAATGCGATGACGGCGCCCCATGAGATGAGCGGCCCCTTCCATGCCTCCCACGGCACTCTGTTCCAGGAGGCTTTCCAGGAGCCAGCGAACCGATCGCGCACGTTGGGGTCACCCCACACAGCCGGGTTCCACCATTTGTGCGGCCACGCTATGGGGTCATTCGGCAGGACCCAACCATCGACCACAGGTTCGCTGTAGTTGCAGTCATTGGCCAGCAGGCTCGGCGGCGTCAGCTCCAGGACTCTGGCCTTCTGCCATCCGGGTCTCGTGCGTTCGGCCTGGATGAGGTTGACGCACATATTCGGATAGAAGCGGAGCATGCCGAGGTCGATTATGGTGCAGACGGCCAGGAGCAGCGCCAGGACGGTGGCTATCTCCGCGGGCCTGAGTTTCCAGCTCTTGCGGATGCGGCCGATGAGGGGATTGAGTAGAAGCACGAAGCAGATGAGCAGGCCGTACACGCTGACGGGCAGCTGACCGCGGACCATGCGCGGGCCGAGATTGCCGCCGGGGGGTATGTAGGCTTCGACGTAGCGGCCGCCAGTCGCAAAGATAACTGCCCCCACTATTCCGATAATAATGGCGCGGAGTGTCATGGATTACTCACGTACTCGGTGCGGGTTTCACCTCTAGTCCGCTCTTATCACAGGTATTGCCGTAGCAATGCTGCCGTTCGGTCACAGCAATTTAGCGGCGGGTCCCCAGAATGCAAGCAAAACCACATGCACCAGGGTGCAAATATCGACGACCAGACGACATACAGACAGGACTGAACAGAACTGCTGTCAAGCGATAAAAAAACCCGCCATCCCGGAGGATGGCGGGTCATTAACATGCTGAATCGCTTCAGAGGTTCTACCACTGCACGAGGTAGCTGTCTTCCTTGCTCTGAGGTTTCATCGTGGAATCTGAATTGCCTGTGTTGACCGGCTGCTTGCCCTTCTGCCTCTTGGCTATCTCGTTAGTGCCAAAAGTGGTTTCCCACGGAACATAGACATTGTCGTTCTGGATAGCGGAATCCGGGTTGGGCTGCTTGCTGAATTCGACGTGCATGTCGTTGAACAGGATGTTCTGGCCGGCCTGCTCATGCGTCAGAGAGTTGCCAGTTGACCATGTGGATTTGGTATTAAACACGATCATCTGAGGAGCTTCATTGCCACTTGCTGCGGAAACGAATGATATCGAAGTGTCGCCCTGTATCCAAGGGTTCAGGTCACCAGCAATCGCGAGGCCCGACTTACTCGCAGAGGTGGGCACCCTTGACGAGTCCCAGGGATACGCGTAAGCATAGCTGCAGTACCTGGAGGGGCAATTACTGAAATCCCAGCATTCCGTCGGGTCTTTGGCCTGACTGCTAGTGTTGGGAGTGCCCTTTTCATTCGTGTCGGTGCCCAGCTGAATGTCGGTGAGCTTCAACTTCTTCTGCTTGCTGGCCTTGCAGACGAAGCTTGCGGGTGATACGTCCGCATACTTAACCAGCAGATAGAGGCATGACGAGACGGTTGCCTTCGCCTTCATCTGACCCTTGTCGGGGTTATCCCACTGCCACTGGTTATTGTTGCCATAGAGGCTGCCTACGGGCTGATTACCCCCGGTGTTGTTCCATACAACCCCCGACAGGCCGGCAACGGGGTACTTCTCGTTGTTATCCTGACCATAAACGAGAATGGCGTTGGCGATGCCCTTGAGGTTGGTGCCACAGAGCATCTGATATGCCAGGGTCTTGACCTTGGCAAGTGCCGGCATCAGGATTGCCAGCAACATCGCTATGATCGCGATAACGACCAATAGCTCAACTAGTGTAAAACCTTTTTTCCTCATAAGAACTTCTCCTTTCGCTTGTGAGGTCGCGATGCCTGCTGCCCTGGCAACATCATCACATTCTAATAATAGCTTTTTCTCGGTCTGCCGCTGCGAGCTACTAACCGCGAACCTCGCGATTCTAGTTCTGTTTCCACCAGGGAGCAGTACAGCAGCCAGAACAGACCGTTGACACACACAATTCAAGAGGTGGGTTACCAGTCCTAACCGTTTCCAGTGCCACAAAGGTCACGGCACAGCCGGTAACTCTCAGGCAGGTTTGCAATGAAGCAACGTGTTTTATGATATGATGGCGATTACTTATGAGCGTATACCAAACCTGCCGCTCAACCAACCTATAGAAATTCTAGCACGACGCGGTAATCAGGTCAAGAGGATTTCACTGAAAAAAACGGTTTGGCTCGGCCACAGGCGTCTACGGGCTCCCTGCATAACTCTGGCCAAAGTCGCTCTGGATATTGTATAAATGCTCGACTACAACCGGGCTGGCATAGGGTTCCGCATGAAGGAGACCAACATGGGGGATCTACAGTGCAGATGCGTCTATCGCAGGCTCAATGCTCAGTTCTACTTGCGACCCGAAAGCAGGGTGTATTGATAATATATGCTCTCCAATTGCTTGTTTAGTTTGTGGATATCGTGCGCTGACTCCACTCGTTGTCGGCCCGCCTCAGTCATTTGCGACCAGAGCTCCGGGCTATCAATAAGCCGCAGCAGGGCCTTAGCCAAGGCATCCGCGTCTCTCTCAGGTACAAGCAGACCTGTGACGCCATCTTCCACAAGCTCAGGTATACCACTGTGTCGCGTTGAGATAACGGGCAGACCGGCTGCCATAGCTTCCATAAGAACTACAGGCAGCCCTTCTTGGTCACCGTCGGGAGCCGTGATGCTGGGCTGGGCCAGAATGTGGCATTCCTGCATCAGTTTCAGTACTTCGTTCTGGCTTACCCGTCCCAGGAACCTTACGCAAGCAGATACGCCAAGCTGCTCCGCCAGGGTCCTCAAATGCCCGCCAAGAGGTCCATCACCCGCTATGGTGACAGAGACATCACGACCAGCATTGCAGAGACAACGTGTGGCTTTTAGCAGGTATTCGTGACCTTTGGAAGGCACAAGACGGGCCACGGTCAACAGACGCACTTGCTCGCCAGGCACAAGGCTTCTAGGCCTGAATCCGAATCTGGCTGGGTCAACACCCATTCTGTGGACCAGCGTACGATCGGCTGGACAGCCCAACTCAATCAGCCGCTCACGCCAGCGACTGGTCACCGGAAGAAACAGGTCGCCTGACGCGAAGAGCTCGTCATATACGTGGGGGCCATTGGCAACAATGAACTGCGACATATCATAGCCATGGAAGACAGTCCCGATGAAGCCTTTGATACCAAGGCGGCGTAGCTTGACCGCCAATAGTCCATTGTGACCATAGTGACAATGTATAACATCAAAACCATCGGGGAAACGATTGAGAAAATAGAGCAAACGCAAAGAGAAATCCCGTCGCGCCGCGAGAGCAAGATAGAGAATCTTCAGAGTTCTGATAGGATGTGCCACAAAGCCTGCGACGGCGATCCTTCGGAAAGGTCCGCCTGTCGCAGGCAAATCAGCGGGCGAACGGCTGAAAAAGTCGCAGATAAGAATACGCACAGCCAGGAGAAGACGCATTAGCCTGCTCTCTGGGGTAGGTGGGATACGATGCGTCCGCGATGGCAGGTCATACTGTGTGACATCTGGGTGTACTTTGCTGTCAGAGGTGTGCCACGTAGGAAATATATGCACGTCATGCCCAAGAGCGAGGAGCCCCGTTGCCTGATTGAGAATGAATGTCTCAGACAGCTTTGGAAAGGCATCGACTATAAAAGCTATTCGCATGTTAGCCCGATGTTACATGTAACCCAGGTCGCGCAATCTCTTGCGGATTTCCTGCTCATCGGCCTCGGAGTAGGCGGCGCTGGCTGCACTCTCAGCAGATGATGCTGCAGTCCGGCTTGTGCGCGGCTGGCCGCGCATGGCCAGAAAGTCGTCTGTAAAGAGCTCGGTGATGACCCTGCCGTCCAAATCAGGCGGAATATCGAGCCCCAGGCAGTAGAGGATAGTAGGAGCGGCATCCACCAGGTCTGCTCGTATCCCGATTCTCTCAGCGACGCCGTGACCACAGGCAACTATGATTCCCTCGGGATGATGCTTGCCGAGATGAACATCGGTCTCGGGATCGACATCTTCAATCAGAGGCCGGTCTGGGAGGCAGTATCCAGTGCAGGTATAGCCCGAGGCCGGCACTACTATCAGGTCCGGCATCTGATCCATTTGTGGCCCGTGGTAGATCTCTTCCTTCCGGTACACCGCCTGAATAACGGGAGCAGAAGTGAAGGGATCCCTGATTGCTTTGAGCCCTTTTGTAATGCGTGCTATGGCGTTGAGACGATGGGGCGGGTCGTCCTTCAGAAGATAAATCCCAGCCTCGCTACCATAGCCGGCCGCGTAAGTAGCGGAGGTATCCCAATCCACAGCATGCGGCGCGACTTTGAAGGCCGATTCGAGGCGCTCTACTGTTCGGTTCGACATGAAACGCCTTAGTATCCTACCCACCTGCAGAGTTCGGGTAATGCGTTTCCGGAGCGGCGGCCGCTCCAGATTCTTGTCCCTGGTGAGGAGGCCTTGCTGATGCAGCCATTTGCCAAGGTTGAATCTCTTTCGATGAAGCTCGAAACCGTGGTCCGAGATAACGAAGGTTGTAACATGCCCGGCTGCGGTGCGCGCAAATGCTTCACAGATGTCCTTCATAGCCTGGTCAAGTGCCCCGTAGAAATGATGGAGGATGTAGCTGTGCTTGTCCTCATCATACAGGGGATCCTGCGAATCGAGATAACACCACAGCCTGTGCTGTACCAGGTCGGAACTCTGAAAGTGAACCATGCACAGATCGGGCGACCGGGTGAAGATCAGATACTCAGCAGCCTTGGCTCTGGCCTTGGCCGCATCCGCCATGCGGGCTACGAACTCCTCCGGGCGATGGTGGACCGGCTGTTTGGGGGTGTTGTCCAACGTGAAAACATGGTAATCCGGCACAGCCTTGATAAGCTCTTGCCTGAGTTCAGGAGGCCACGTAAAGCTTGAGGAGGTCGAGGGAGTCAACAGCCCCGTTACCATGGCTCCATTCACTGGTCGCGGAGGCCATGTCAGAGGGACATTGAGGACTGCTATCCGTTTCCCCGCTCGACCAACATGTTCCCAGATGGTGTTTTCAAGCATCTTGGCGCTGACGAATCCTATCTTATGGGCCCCCTTATCAAAGGAACTGAAGGTGAAGACACCGGTTGCGCCAGGGTTCCGACCCGTCTGGAAACTAGCCCACGCCGGAGGCGTCAGCGCCGGTATCGTTGATAGCAGCGTGCCAGAAGTCCCGCTCTGGACCAGATGCCGTAGAAATGGCATATGGCCTTGTTCGATGGCTGGGCTCAGAACTCGCCACGTCCCACCATCAATCCCTATTATCAGAACGCAATCGCTCATGTCATTCGCAGAATCAAGATAACCTCTTCGCCAGTCGGCTCACGACCGCCGTTGACGTAGTTGCGCAGGCCAAACCACGGTGCTGTCTGCGAAAACAACGTTTCAAAGCCAGCTCTTTTCGTCAAATCCAGCACTTTCTCCAACGTGAAACTGTGAGGATGGCACGGGGTCCGCGTGACAGACTTCGGGAAAATCTCAACGGCAAGAACAAAACGGCCTTGCGGCTTCAGTACACGCTTCACCTCAGTGAGAACTGCCTCCGGATCCGAAACGTGGTCAAGGACGTTTGTACAGAAGACCGCATCAAAGAAATGGCTGGCAAAGGGGATGTATTCCCCTTCGCTTTTTTGTATGACCATTTCTTCGGGATACGCGTAAATCCGCCTGTACTCCTCTGCAAGTGGGTCGATGCCAAAACGCTTGCCGGGGACAAAATGGAGTACCGTGCTAACTCCGCAGCCGATATCCAGCACTTTTGAGAAATCCGTCAATCCTGCAATGCGGATTATGTCATCCAGATGCCGGTATTTGCGCCAGCATTCGAGCACAACATCTTGATGTTCGCGGAATTCGCTCGCCCACTGCTTCTGGAAGTCAAGCTCGGCTCTGAGCTTGCTGCGGCGGTCACGTCTCAGCCAGGCATACAGCGGCATGATGCCGCATGCCCGGAGGACGCGCTTCAGGGCTCCGCCGCTGGTGGGAGCTGGTTTACCGGCACTTCTGTCTGACACGTCAAGTATGCTCCTTGGCTGAAGGGTCTGGCCCTGGGACGTTCCCAGCCTGCCTGGTTTTGTCGGTATTGGGTAGTCTGGCTGGCCTAAGATGACTTATATACTGTCCTAAAGCAGCGACAAACCCGTACCCAAAAAGACGATCGCTGACAAGAATGGACCCCAGGTACAACAACGGTATTATTATACATAGTCCAGCCAGACGCAGCAAGGATGGGGCGCCCGTCAGGTGGCGGATTCCCAGAACAACGGCGGAGAATATGATTGTGGCAGACAACGGTATGTACAGCGTCCGCATGACATCGGAGGCTTTGACACCGGTCATCCGGGATAGGAAACTCAACGAGATCGGCTGGATAAGCAGCGAACTGATTGCAACGGCAAGTGCGGTACCGCGGATGCCATACCCCCGTGTGAGCGGATAGATAAGTACGGCCAGAAATACCAGTTTGACAAATTGAAGTTTGGCGGAGGTGCGCGGCTTTCCAATGGCCTGAAAGGCCGGTCCGATAGTCGCCCCGATGGACATAATCGCACCGTTTGCAGCAAGTAATTGCATCACGGGAATGATGGGGTGCCATTGCGAGGATAGGATAGTCGTCACGAATTCCGGGGCCAGAACAATGATTGCGCCAGCCAGCGGAAGAGACAGAAAGGCGGTCGCCTTAAGAACTTGGATATACGCGTCGCGAAGACGCTCCAGGTCATGCTGCATAAGCGAATAGGCCGGGAACGTGACCTGGGAGATGACGCGGGTCACTTCTGTGGCGGGAACGGCTGCGTAACGCCCTGCCATCATGTACAGGCCCAGAGCGCTCCATCCCAGAAGTCTGCCGATCAGGAGGCTGTCGCCCTGCATAAGGAGATAGCTGAAGACGGTCGACCAGAACATCCACTTGCCAAATTTCCATAGCTGGTCACATCGCTGACGGTCTATGGCAAAGGATGGACGATACGGGTGCATGGCGTAGCTCATGACAGCCCTTACAGACTCACAGGCAAGCTTGCCGCAAACCAGAGCCCAGACGCTCCTGAAGATAGTCGCAATGACAACGGCCACTGCCACATCCACGATCAGACCCGTCGTATCGATGATAAAGAGCTTGTCGAACTGAAGTTCGCGACGGAAGTAGACAATCCCGATATTGGCTGCAGCTCGGAAGACTATGGTCAGGGCAAAGGCTCGTATCACCCAGACTGCCAGGTCATGGTTGGCGAGGGCAGCCTGAGCCTGAGCGGGATTCGCCGACTGCTCAAAGAATCTGGCTACCACCGGTGCAGCAAGGCACATGACAGTACAGATTCCCAGACCTCGGATGAGGCTAACCGTCCAGACTGAGTCAAGATCCGCCCTGTCTACTTGCGGCTTCTGGACGAGAGCGAACATAAACCCAGTTTCCGTGAAGGTCTCTAGGAACATCAGGGCGATAACCGCAATGCCCATCAAACCCCAGTCGTTGGGGTCGCGAATCATCCAGGAGAGCACCACCCATCGGGCCAGTGAAAGCACTTGGGCAGCGCCACGGCCCACAAAGACCCAGAAGCCACCTTTGACTATCTTGGAGTAGATAGCAGAGCCCCTGTGCTGCGCATGATGTGGTTCATCGGTCTTGTCGTGCATAGGTTCAGAACGGACCGCCAGCTAGGGCGAATATACGTTGCGGAATCGCGCAAAAAATGCTAGAATCTGCACTTCTGACAGAATAACGGCATTTGCCTGATATTCAAGATGTATTTTCCTGCTTCAAGGAGTAGATAATGGCGACAAATATGTCGCGACTGGATAAACTGGAGAATCAGAGTATATTTATCATACGCGAGGCCTACAGCCAGTTCCGCAACGTCGCGATGCTATGGTCCATCGGCAAGGATTCCACCACCCTGCTCTGGCTCTGCCGTAAGGCTTTTTTCGGCAGGATACCCTTCCCCATAGTCCACATCGACACTACATACAAATTCAAAGAGATATACGAGTTCCGCGAGAAGTACACGAAGGAATGGGGCCTGAACCTCATCGTCGCGAAGAATGAAGATGCCCTGTCACACGGGGTGGGTCCGGAAACCGGCAAGTTCAAATGCTGCACGGAGCTCAAGACCAACGCTCTCAAGCAGGCTATCGGCAAGTATGGTTGGCGGGCATTGTACCTGGCGATAAGGCGCGACGAGCACGGCATCCGCGCCAAAGAGCGCATATTCAGTCCTCGCGATGAGGATTTCGAATGGGATTACAGGAACCAGCCGCCGGAGCTCTGGGACCAGTACAAGACACGTGCAGCAGACGAAGAGCACTTGCGTGTCCACCCCATGCTCGGCTGGCGCGAGATCGATATCTGGGAATACGTCCTCCGCGAAAACATCCCCTGCACCAGCCTCTATTTCACGAAAAATGGCAAGCGATACAGAAGCATCGGATGCCATACCTGCTGCATGCCTATCGATTCGGACGCCGACACGGTAGAGAAGATAGTCGAGGAGCTGCGGACAAGCAGGATAGCTGAGCGAAGCGGACGGGCCCAGGACAAGGAGTCGGCTTATATGATGCAGAAACTGCGGTCTCTGGGATATATGTAATGAGCACACTCAACTTTGTGATAGTCGGTCACGTCGATCATGGCAAAAGCTCGCTCATAGGGCGGCTGCTGTATGAGACTAATTCCCTTCCCGCCGGTGTCATGGAGGAAGTGACAAAAACCTCGCAGGACCTGGGTCGGGAAGTTGAGTTTGCATATCTCCTCGACCATCTCGAGGAAGAGCGTCAACAAGGCATCACCATAGATACCACACAGGTTTTCTTCAAGACTGCAAAACGCGACTATGTCATCATAGATGCGCCGGGCCATGTGGAATTCGTCAAGAATATGATTACGGGTGCTTCGCAGGCAGAAGCAGCAGTACTCATCATCGACGTAAAGGAAGGCGTCCAGCAGCAGACTAAGCGGCACGCGTACATACTTTCCCTGCTAGGCCTGGGGCAGGTGGTGGTCGTACTCAATAAAATGGACCTTGTCGATTACAGCCGCGAGGTTTTTGAGCAGGTGAAAGCTGACATAGCCGGATTCCTGGCCTCGATAAAAGTCTCGCCGCTGCTCTACATCCCTATAGCAGCCACAAAAGGTGAGAACATCTCAAAGAGGTCGGAGAAAATGGCATGGTACGAGGGTCCCACCTTCCTCGAATGCCTCGATGAGCTCAGGAATATCGAGGGCCCCGAGACTAAGCCCCTGATGATGCCCGTGCAGGACATATACCGAATAGATGACAAGCGCATCACGGCCGGGCGGATCGAAGCCGGCAGCCTGAAGGCCGGCCAGAAGGTCAAGATCCTGCCGACCGGCGAGCAGACGCAGATAAGGACCATAGAGAAGTTCCCTTCGCAGGTCGCCTCCGCGGGTGCAGGTGAGAGTATCGGAGTCACAACAGCCGACCCGGCATTCATCGAGAGAGGCAGTGTACTGTGCCAGGCAGATTTCGAGCCGGCAATGGCAGATGAGTTCGAAGCTACGATGATATGGATGTCGAAGAAGGATATGAAGAAGGGTGAGCGGCTTACCCTCAGGTGCGCAACGCAGGAGCAGACCTGTCGCGTTGAGAGGATCGGCCGTCGTATCGACTCCTCCAGCCTCGAGGTCCTCGGCGAGGATGCCGATATATTGAAGAATCTCGAGGTTGGCGAAGTCATCATCAGAACAAAGGATCCGATAGTGCTGACAATGTTCAGCGATGTGCAGGAGCTTGGCCGGTTCGTCATGGTGCGCGATGAGAACATCTGCGCGGGCGGCATAATCGTCCGGGAGTGCAATTGATGGCTAAGGGGCGCACGGTCATCATCGGCCTGGATGGAGTCCCGTACGAGATGATCATGAAGCTTGCAGCATCCGGCGCGATGCCCAATCTGCAGAAGGTCATCGAGTCAGGTGGTGCCAGGCAGATCCGCTCGACCGTCCCCGATATATCAAGTGTCGCGTGGTCATCTATAATCACCGGCTGCGATGCCGGCACCCACGGCGTATTCGGCTTCACAGACCTTGTCAGAGGAACATACCAGATCAGGTTCCCGAATTTCACCGATCTCAAGGCGCCGACATTCTGGGAGAAATGTAGTGGGCCCTCCGTCATCATCAATGTGCCCTCCACATATCCTGTAAGGGCCATGAACGGCGTGCACGTCTCCGGATTCATCTCCATTGAGATGGCGAAGGCCGTATACCCACCCACTCTGGTCAGCCGTCTGCAACAAATGGATTACCGTCTCGATGTCGACTCGCAGAAAGCACACAGTGACATGCGCCTGTTCCTTGACGACGTCCAGGCGACACTCAGATCGAATGTCATGGCATATCAGTACCTGTGGGACCACCCGAGCTGGCGGAACTTCATGCTTGTCTTCACCACCACCGACCGCCTGCTCCATTTCCTCTGGGATGCGTGGGAAGATGAAACACACATCTACCATGTCGCGTTCGTCGATCACTTCCGCGCCATCGACCGTGTCATAGGCGAGATATCCGGCAGGCTCGGATCAGATGATAATCTGCTTCTCCTCAGCGACCATGGATTCGAGAGGCTGGACAAGGATATATACTTGAATCGTCTGCTCATCGATAAGGGGCTGCTCCAGTTCGAGCCGGGCAAGGAGGCGGCGCCGATTAACATCGCCACGGGCACACAGGCTTTTGTGCTGGATCCAGGCCGCATATATATCCACCTCCAAGGCAGATACCCGAAAGGAAGCGTCAGGGTTGAGGAAAAAGAGGCTGTGATAGGCAGGCTCACGGAGCTCTTCGGCGCACTCGAGGTTGACGGCCGCAAGGTCATCAAGGGTATCAGGCGCCGCGAGGATGTCTATACGGGACCATACGCCAATGACGGACCAGACGTTGTGCTCATGGCTAATCCGGGTTTCAACCTCAAGGGCGCAATGGCTGCGCCCAGTCTGGCGGGCTGCGGCGTCTTCAGCGGCATGCACAGCTACGCCAATGCGTTTGTAGTGTCACAGCGCGAGGATGTGCTCGCAGGATTCGATAAGGAATCTAGTGTCATCGATGTTGGGGCTGCCATAGGGAACTTAGTGATGTACAAGGCGGATCAGCAGTGATAGGGCCTGACGTTGGTCAGGAGCGAGAATGGATAATAGCACGGATTCCAATTGGCTTGGCCGTGATGCCACAGCGGGTCTAGTATCGGTCATTATTCCGGCATACAACCGCGCGGATATAATACGCCAGACCCTTTTCTCGGTACAATCCCAGACGTACAGGCCTATCGAAGTTCTCATTGTGGACGATGGTTCGTCGGATGGCACGGCGGACACGGCTAAGAAGTGGGCCGCTCAGGTTGACAACGGCGCTGACTTCCGCGCTTATGTGCTGCTTCAGCCAAATCAGGGCGCTCCAGTGGCACGCAACCACGGATGCTGCCAGAGCCATGGCGAATACATCAAGTTCCTCGATTCCGACGACTTGCTGACACCTAGCACCCTGGAGGAACAGGCCGCCGTCCTGCGCCGCCAGCCGAGCGCAGACGTTGTCTATTGCAGCTGGCGGGACATATACGCCCGAGGGCTGATACGCAGGGGCCCTCTACATGAGCGTCATGCGGCCGAGTCCGAGGATGCCATACTTCGGACATACCTGAGTCACTCAGGCTTCATAGTCTCACACGCCTTTCTGTTTCGCAGGACGGCTGTCGCATCGGTAGGCAAATGGGATGAGCGCCTCTCAAATGGTCAGGACCTTGACTATATCATCAGGGCCCTGCTTGCGGGGCTTGCCTTCGTCCACACCGGGGCGACATCAGTGGAGTATCTGAAGCACTATCGAGCTGACAGGATTGGAGCTTTTCAGAACAGGGATAGTTTTGCCGCAAAGTTCTGGTCTCTGACGGAGGTCCATATGAAGGCACTCCGGATTCTCCGTAGCCGTGGTATCTTCGACAAATACAGGCCTGAATTCAGTGCCTGGTTGCACCTTCTTCAGGAATGGTGTGTGATGTATGGATACGAGCCTGGTGCTGAATGGTGCGAGCGCTGCCGGGTAGAACTGGGCCTGGCGCACGAAAAGCAGGCCACAAAGAGCCGTCTGCGCGTCGTAGTCAGTACGTCCATTAAGAACTTCGCCGCTCGCTGTCTTGGGGACGGAGTTGTCAGCTGGATCAGGGCTGGTGTACAGGCCCTTTGGGGCATCTTGAAAGGCGCGCCCCACGGAAAGTATGGAGGGACGTTGCATTGAGTCAGCCAAGACATCAGAATCACGCAGCAGAACCCTCTCCTGAATCTACTCTGAGCGTCGTCATTCCGGCGTACAATATCGCCGAGTATGTCGGGCGGGCCATCGAGAGCGTCCTCGCACAGACCCGCAAGCCCGACGAGATCATTGTCGTCGACGACGGCTCGACCGACGGCACTGCTGAGGTCGTAAGGAAGTACGTCCCAAAAGTCAAATACGTCCACCAGGACAACCGCGGCCTTGCCGGCGCAAGGAACACGGGCATACGGGAATCAACCTGCCGATGGGTGGCACTGCTGGACGGTGACGACGAATGGCTGCCGGATTTCCTCGAAAAGCATCTCTCGCTCCTGGGGCGGAATCCTGACCTGGTATGGTCGAGCAGCAATTACTACTCTGTCTCCCATCTCCAACAAAGACGCGCCCCGATAATCCGGCCGTCCGCAGCAGCCAAAACCCTCAAGGGGCTCGAGTACTTCCCCGATTTCTTCGTCGCGTACGCCATGGGAGCCGTTGGACTGCCCGATACGATGGTGATGCGCCGCGATATCATCATCGATGTCGGAATGTACGATGAGCGATTGCGATTCGCCGAGGATTGGGATATGTGGATGCGAGTCGCATACCGCTGGCCGCAAATAGGCTATGTCACTGACCCCGTTGCTCTCTACTATCTCGACAGGCCCGGAAGCCTCATGTTTTCTACTCCGAACCCCGAGAAGATGAAGACTAACTGCGACCTGATGGAGAAGCATATAGGCCTCGCAAAGGATAGCGGCCGATATAATTCCTTCAGACCCTGCGCCGAGTTCATGCTAAGGCGGTGGATACGCGGACTTCTGTTCTACAAGAGCGAGAAGTTGACCGTCAGACGTATGCTTGACCGCTTCAGAGACATCCTCCCCCCGTCGTATCGTCACTTTATCCGGGCTATCACAGTCTGTCCGACCCTGACCGCCGAAGCATGTCACGCCATATCCTGGACCGTCAGAAAACTGGAACTGCGCAGGAAAGTCGTGAGCGTATCTGGCAGATAGGCAGCTCAGCGGGGGGCCTCGCCGGCGACCTTCTGAAGCACTTCCTTGTACTTTTCGATGATGGTACCTATATCGTGATTGTCTCGCGCATAGTGATAGGCATTCCTGCTGTACTTCTCCCAGCTCGCAGGTTCCAGCAGCGTGCTTAGCATCTCCCCCATCTTCCGCCAGTCACCCCCGGCACACAGGCCACATTCGTATTCATGAAGGAACCCGTCTGGATTGACGTTCAGTGACAGAATGGGCGTGCCACACTTCGCCGCCTGAACGAAAACGTTCGGAAAACCCTCGGAGTCGCTGGTGTTGACCAGCACCTTCGCGCTCATAAAATAGCGATCAATCTCCCTAAAAGGAACGCCCGGTACAAATGCCAGGTTTGGTATGGCTGCCGCCTCGTCTGAGAGAGATCCAAAGGCAGTATCCTCTGCGGCTGGCTGACATATCATCGTGAAGTTCAGGCCCGGGTTCTCGCGCGCAAGCTCTAGAAACCGCCGCGGACCCTTCACTGCCGCGCTGCGGCCCACCCACAGTATCTTCTCACGCGGTGTATCGTGCTGCCGGACCGGGTGCGAGGCATTGCGGATAACGACCGACTCAATGCCTGTCCTCCCACACAGCCTGAGCTGGTCAGATGTGTTCTGCGCTATCACCTGCGCAGCCGTCCGTATCGCCCTCGCAAACGCCCTTCCCCGGAACCAGTGATTCCTCAGATACGTCCCGTCGCATTCCTCGCTCGCCGCCGTTCGGAAGACGTACGGACGCTTCTTCAACCTGCAGAAGGCCGCATCAAGCCAAGTACGGAGCCCTGCGCACTCATCAAAGTAAATATCCGCATCCGCCATACCCAGCGCGCGCCACAACCGCCAACCCTGGAGAAACAGATTCCCCCCAACATCGATGCTCTTTATGACCTTGACATTCTCGACTCTTTCCACTTCAGCCTGCCCGAAATCGCCGGTAACAAAGCTCACTTCATAGCCACTGTCTTTCGCCAGCTCCGTCGCTATCAGATAGAGATCCACCTCTGCCCCGCCGATCGTAGCTGTGACATCAGCGTTGAAAAGAGGGTAGGCCCTCAGGTTTATGAAACATATGTGTATTGCTTTGCTCGTCAATATCGTATCCAGCCCTTCGGAGGCACGCTTTCACCCGTCTGCAGTTCCAACAGTCGTGAATACCTCTTTGTAACGCTCTATGACTGTGCTGATACTGTGTCGCCCTTCGGCGTATTTCCTGCCATTTGCGCCGAGTCTCATATAGCTGCCGTCCGCCAGGATTCTCCGCAGCGAATCCACCGCCCGTTCGAAATCGCCCTCGCAACAGATCCCGCAGTCATACCTGTGAAGGAAGTCATCCGGATTGGCGTTAAGTGAGAGTATTGCAGTGCTGTTCTTGCATGCCTGTATGAAGGCATTCGGAAAACCCTCAGAGTCACTCGTATTTACCAGCACCTTAGCTTCGCCAAAGTGCTGGTCCATATCCCGGAACGCAACACGCTCGACGAAAGTCACGTTCTTAACCCCGCCGGCCGTTTCCTTAAGGTCCTCATAACGAGTATCACCGGTAGCTTTCTGGCATATCATCACGAATCGCTCATTCGGAAACCTCCGCGCCAGGGCCAGAAACAGGTCCGGCCTCTTCACATGTTCGCTGCGGCCGGCCCACAATATATACTCTCCCGGCTGCTTCTCTGCCACCGGAGGTATCCGTTGGCCGTTAGGTATAACCTCCGAATCGATGCCAGCCAGCGCGAGGAGGTTTCTCCTGTCGGCTTCGTTCTGAGCGATGACCCTACCGGCACGCCTCAAGGCACGGATGAACATCCGCCCGAGAATCGGATGCCTCGCCAGATATGTACCATCCGATTCGAGGCTGCTCGCCATACGATACACCCACCCCCTGCTCTTCAGGCGGCAATATAACGAGGCGAAGGGCACTCCCACAGAAGCCGTCTCCAGGAAGAATATATCTGCCCCGCTCATCTTCATCGCTGACCACAGCTGACGGGCATTGGAAAGCATGCTCCACCTGAAATCGACCCCCGTGATGATCCTGACCCCTTCGCGCATCTCGCCCCTTGCCTGACCGTAATCCGCAACAATGATACTGACTGCGAAGCGATCGTCCTTCGCCAGCTCAGTTGCCAGCAGATACGCGTCAACCTCCGCGCCCCCAAAGACCGACGTGACCGAGTCATTGAACAACGGATACGACTTCGGCGATATGAAGCACACAGACAAAGTTTTCTCACTTCTCGTGCCTGTCATCGCTCCTGACCCTGTCTACTTGTTGCCCGCAGTCTTCTGGTAAAGCGCAACATACTGCTGCGCAACGCTCCGCCAGGTGAATTCACTCGCCCGTCGCAGCCCCGCCTCTGCCAGCTCACTGATGCGAGAAGGCTCCTGACAGAGCCTGTTCAGCATTTGGCGTATTGCGCTGGCGTCACGCGGCGGCACAAGTATCGCCGCATCGCCGACGACCTCCGGACAACCGCCTGCATTGCTCGTCACTATCGCCATGCCCGCGCTCATCGCCTCCAGCAGAACGGTGGGGAAATTCTCAGCCTCGGAAGGAAAGACGAATATCGAGCTTTTCGCGAAGAGCTCCCTCAGCTTCACATCCGTCCGGTCGACCCAGCCGTGGAACGTCGCCCCGAGACCCCGCCGCTTGGCCAGCGACCTGAGCTCGCAGAGATACATGCCATCTCCCACGATGTCCACCTGCCACTCCGAAGGCAGCCCTTCAAGCGCCTCGATGGCATACTGAAATCCTTTGCTCTGGACCATCCGCCCGGCCATGAGTATCCGCTTCTCTTTCGCCCCCGGTGAAAACCACTCGTCTATCCCGTTGGGTATCACCGTGACGTCAGCAGAAGGACAGTTCTCAAGTATGAGACCCTTCAGATAGGCGCTCGGCGCCACGATCGGAGACCTCCTCGCAAGGAAACGCCACGCTGGCATGATAAGCCTGTGCGCCAGCTTAAACCTTTCGGGATTGTGACCAGGCACGTCGGTCCCGTGACACGTCACCAGATACGGTATCCCGCTGCGCCGGCTCACTACCCATGCCAGCGGCGCCCCGGGCACCATGAAGTGACAATGGATTATATCGTAATTGTTCTGCCTCGCCAGCCTCAGCGTGGTCCGCAGCGCGCCCGGAAGATATGTCGCAAGCTCATGAAAATGACTGATGTCCGGCCGCTTTCGAAGGGCCCATGTCCGATACACGCTGATGCCCTCGACGCTCTCCGAGGTCGGAAGCTCCCCGTAATGCATCGTCACAACGTCAACCTGGTGACCCTGCTGAACAAGCGCCTTGCACAGCTCAAACGCCACCCGGCTCGCCCCGCCCCCGACCGGCGGAAACTCGTGATTTAGAGTAAGTATCTTCACCTGATATGTCTGCTCATTGCGCTGAGGGCTTCCGTATGAACAGCACGTGCGTTGCGAATGGCCCAACCATTCTATATCGCGCGTCCGTCGTGTATCGATCGGACATGACAACGTCATAGTTGGCCATGACGTAATCCCTGATAACCTTCATCGCGCCAAACCGGTTAGCCTCATCCTCGGCCAGTTCCCGCGCCCTCTCAGGCGTCTTGGTTCCGGATTCGATCTCGGTAATGTTGTCAAGGAGCCACCGACTCCAGAAGGTCTCATAGTCGTGCACAACTGAGGGCTGATTCGGAAGGAAACCCATCTCGGGTACAAACGGCCAGAACTCCAGCGGCGGATAGGTATGCGGCGTGTCCCTCTTACGCGTATCCACCAGGAACACAGGCTTCTCACGTTCGAACGATGCCACCAGATCCTTCGCCTGCGCCGCCAGAGTCGAAGGGCTCACGACGTGAGCTTCGCTGGTGAATGGAAGAGTCCTGCTGGATGAATCCCGCTGCGATTCCACATATATGCCCGGGAACCAGCCCCACACATATATCTTGTCCTGAGGCCGCGAGTTGTCTCGGATGAAGTGAGCAACAACCTGCCACGCAGCAGGGCCTTCTTTGACTTCCGCAAACTTCTGCAGATACCCGTTGCTGCGCGAGCCATACCGCGCCCCGGTGAACGGGCTCTTCTGCAGACCGAAGAATATCGGCCATGCCATTATCACCATGCACAAAAGACCCGCCAGACCGACGCCTACCCACATTTGTTTCCTGCCAGTCGTCTGCAGCTTGTCACGATACATCGCAACGATGTAGGCGCCTGTCGCTGCGCCCGAGGCACAAAGTGGAAGGTAATACTCCTCCCACGGCCGCGGGCTGACCCAGACAAAGGCCATATCGATGAACCACCAGAACCCCAGAAGAAGCACGAAGCGCTCGTACGGCTTTGTTGCATCAGGCTGCAGTCTGTGAAGTCGCGACATAGCCGCCCGTGCAAATCTGAGCACTATCGATGCCAGAGCGAGCGCTACAGGCAGGATCAATGCCAGATACCAGCGAAATGTTCTGGCAGCCTGTTCCTGCAGCGTCGTGAATTTGCGGGTCAGGTAATCCCCTCGCCTGGCCTTGTGTTCCTTCGGGGCTCCGGCAGGCTTGTTGCCATCCTGAGTCGTTTCCGGCGCCACTGCCGGCGGTGCCGTACGCGACAGAAGGCCTTTGGCCTTGTTCAGGGCATATCTCGACGTCAGCACATAGGGATTGAAGGCTGCCGGTGAACCCATGTGACTTATCCAGATCTGCACAGGCGCGATCGCCAGGATGCCCCCCAGGACAACCAGCCCGATGTCCGCTCCCACAGGCTTCCAGCCGCGATTCCTCAGAAAAGGCTGCACAACAAGGAAAATGAACACCGCGAGTATCGCAGCAAGCCCCGTTTCCTTGAACATCGGACCCCACGACAAAAACGCCCCTGCCAGAAGCGCCCAGAACCACCTGCCGTCCATCTGCCGCATGAGCAGCATCGAGACGCCCAGAATGGCAAAGGCTATCAGGTATTGCTCCTTGACATTGCCATACTTGGCTATGAGAGGAGCGGAAAGATAGAACGAGGCAACAAAGAGCGAGACGCCCGCAGCCAGGGTGCCGAACACCCGGCGTATCACAAAGAACATCACCACCAGTGCAGCGATCTGCATGAACATCTGTATCAGCTTGGCACTGTGGTCGACATACCCGAAAAGCCACACGCCAAGCATGTTCGCCAGCAGCGTTCCCGCCTTGGCTGTGACCACCTCATCCACTCCCGGAACCGCCCCGTCGAGCACGCGATGCGCTGAATACAGGTATGCCCCGCTGTCGAACGCAGCCGGTGTCTTGAATTCGAAGTACTTGCCCATCGCAAAAGGTATCGAGGCAAGCACAAATGACAAGATGACCGCCTTGTATGGAATGCGCTCCCAGAGAGGACGTGTCACAGCATGCGCTTGCACCGGCGGGCGGCCTCTGTGGTGATGCCCTCGAGCCATTACTGCTCTCCTGCACCCGTGCGAGACGAAATGATCCGCCTGATGGAGTAGGTCGGGCGGCCCTGCGATTCGTGATACGTGCGGACAAGCAGCTCTGCCAGCAGACCCATCAGAAGGAACTGGATCGCCGCGGTAATAAGCATCGCCGTAAGTGCCAGTAGCGGGTTGCGATTCATCGCAAGATGGCTGGCCGACAGGAATTTCTGATAGAGCACGACTCCGCCGCTCAGCACAGCTCCAAGAGCTGAAATGACTCCCAGACCGCCGAAGACATATATCGGCTTCGTGGAGAATGACAGCAGGAACTTCACGGTGATAAGGTCAAGCACGACTTTGAACGTCCGCGCAAGCCCATACTTGGCCACACCCGCCACGCGCGGCCGATGATTGACGACCATTTCTGTTATCTTCGCGCCGCACCAGCTTGCCACCGCCGGTATAAAGCGATGCATCTCGCCGTAGAGCGGCGTCTCTTTTATGACATCGCGGCTGTATGCCTTGAGCGTGCAGCCGAAATCGTGAAGCTTCACACCCGTTATCTTCGCAATGAGTCCATTGGCAAGCATCGAGGGAATGCGCCTTGTTACGAATTTGTCCTGCCGGTCTTTCCGCCAGCCGCTGACAATATCGAAACCGTCCTTCATCTTCTCGACCATCCGCGGAATATCGTTTGGGTCGTTCTGACGGTCGGCATCCAGCGGGCATATCACGCGGCCGCGGGCATGCGCAAAACCGGCTGCCATCGCCGGCGTCTGCCCGAAGTTACGGCGGAACTGAATAACCGTGACATTCGGGTCCCTGGCTGCCAGGTCGGAGAGTATCGAAAGGCTT
>Ga0068714_10002505_pt1 | contig 23552 bp, 26 predicted proteins | sample MTBNYHSulfiMetaG_FD_62988 | JGI IMG/M metagenome (GOLD analysis project Ga0068714, IMG submission 62988) | Enrichment culture microbial communities from rom New York Harbor, USA that are MTBE-degrading - MTBE-NYH (New York Harbor Sulfidogenic)... | ecosystem: Environmental > Aquatic > Marine >... | reverse complement strand
AGGTCATCGTAGCAGCGGAGGTTACGAACAAGACTGCAGACCGGGGACAGGCCGAGCCGATGATAGAAGTAGTGAAGGAAAATACTGGCCAGTTGCCGCGCCAGATGTCAGCCGATGCCGGATACTTCTCCAGTGATGCCGTAAATAATCTCACCGTCCAGGGAATAGATGTCTATATGCCACCGGATAAGATGAGTCACAGAACAGCCCTGCCACCAGCGCCGCGGGGAAGAATACCAAAAGACCTCTCGGTAGTGGACAGGATGCGGCGCAAGTTGAGGACCAGGAAGGGAAAAGAGCGGTACGGACTGAGGAAAGAGCTGCCAGAACCGGTTTTCGGCCAGATAAAGCAGGCGAGAGGTTTCAGGCAGTTCCTGTTACGTGGAGAGGACAAGGCCGACGGTGAGTGGAAAATCATCTGTGTTGGTCATAACCTGCTCAAGCTGTTTAGTGCACACCGAAATGGGCTACTCAGCCAGAGAGCCCTGGCCATCGTCCTGGCACAATAGCGCCTCTACAACTAAATTCTTCGTCAAACCCTCTGGTGGCCGTGAAAATGCATCCAACCAAATTTCCTTCCACCCTAATTGCCGGTAATCCATCCGTTACTCGGACACACTGCTAGCTTCACGATTTCTTCAACAGTCCAGATATGATTGCTTATTCCTGCTGCCATAGCAGGCGTTCTGGGATAAGGATTAGCCAGTGTCTTCTGAGGTCATCAGTGTTCCATTTCCCGTATCTTGTCCACCCGGCGCTGGTGTCGGCCCCCCTCAAACTCAGAGGTAAGAAAAGCATTAACGATTTCAGCTACTGGCTCTTGTTTTTGTTCCTCTTCTGCTCCCAGACAGAGAATGTTGGCGTCGTTATGCTGACGGGCCCGGCAGGCGCTGAAGGTGTTGTGGCAAAGAGCAGCCCTTATTCCCCTGACCTTGTTGGCGGCCATGCTCATGCCGATACCGGTTCCGCATATCAGAATCCCGCATTGAAAATCACCCTTAGCTACTGCCTCGCCTACCTTTTTGGCAATGTCAGGGTAGTCTACTGATTCAGTGGTAAAACAGCCAGAGTCCTCATAACCGTGTCCAGCGTCAGCAATCAATTTGATGATAGCCTGCTTGAGGTCTAAACCACGATGGTCGCAGCCAATGGCAATACGCACTATCTGTTCTCCTTTCCTGAAGTGAAAGCTCTCCATACTTTCTCAATTTCTTCCCGTGGTATCGCTCCTTCCCTCAGCACCACCGGCGCTTCCCCGGTGACATCGACGACAGTGGACTCTTTACCTCCGGGGCATCGTCCCCCGTCGATAATCAAATCTACCTTTTCACCAAGCTGGGAGTAGACCTCGTCAGCCGTCAGCGGGCTGGGCTGACCGCTGAGGTTAGCACTGGTGCCGACGATGGGAGTCCCCACGCCTTCAATGAGGGCGATGGGCACAGGGTGGGCCGGGATACGAACGGCTATTGTTGCGCCGCCACCGGTGACGGCATCAGGGGCTGATTTGGAGCTGGGCAGGACGATGGTCAGGGCACCGGGCAAGAAGGTATTTACCAGAAACCAGGCCAGCGGTGTCACGGGCTCGGCAACCAAAGATATCTGTTCTGGCTTGGCCAGGAGCAGAGGGAACGGCATACTCTGTGGTCGTTCTTTTACCGCGTAGACTCTCGCCACGGCCAGAGGAAGATTAGCACAGGCACCCAGGCCATAGACGGTATCGGTGGGGTAGGCCACAATACCACCTTCTCTGAGGATGGAAATCCCTTTCTCAATCTGTCCCCGAATATCAAGACAGGTCTTATCCAAGCTGGCCCTTGCTGTCTTCCGTGCTGGTTTGGTACTGATAAAAGTATAGCACAGTGTTTATCGTCGCCAAAAGCGGCCGTGGGTGTTCAAAGGGCCTCCAAAATGTTTAATTTTTCGTAGTGCCTGTTTGGCTAATTGATGTTATAATAAAGGGCAACAGAGCAGGGGGTGTGAAATGCTGGAGACTAAAATAGATAAAAAGAAAACAGCCCTATTAGTCATTGACATGCAGAATGACCTGATTAAGGCCAGGGAGGAGCCCTTTAATGGTGTCGCCAAAATGGTGGCATCAAAAGGGGCGATTGGCAACACGGCCAGGGTAATAGCGGCCGCACGGAAGGCGGGAATGCCGGTCTTATATGCCGGCCATGTTCACCGAAAAGATAACGCTGACGTCTTCGTCACGACCACTGATTTTATGCTACAGGGGCTGGTGCCCCCACCGAGGGAAGCGATGGTAGAGGGGACCGCCGGTGCTCAGATTGTGGATGAGCTTAAACCAGCCCCGGGGGAGCATGTTATCTGGAAGCGCCGGTCAAACGCCTTCTACGGTAGCGACCTTGAGCTGGTGCTGCGTGGTCTGGGGGTGGATACGGTCATCCTCACCGGTGTCGTAACCAACGGTTGTATTGCCAATACTGCCCGGGGTGCCCAGGAGCGAAATTTCCATGTCATTATCCTCGGCGACTGCTGTGCTACCATGATGCCAGAGGACGATGAGTATTTTATGACCAAGGTCTTTCCCGCCGCCGGACGGGTGAGAACCTCAGGTGAGATGGTAGCCGTAATTTCCGGGGCTTGAAGAAAAGAAGTTGGCAGAGGCTGAGAGGAATAAAAAGGAGGGATTACCAAAGGCGGGGTGAAAGAGACGACAAAGACCGATCACCGGGTGGCTACCAGCGGCGATATTGAGGTCTCCACCTATCTGGAAATAGCTAAGGAAATAGGTGGTGAACACCCGGCTGTAGCCGAAAAAGCTGTAGGTGGCGAAGAGCGTGAGGCTATCGTGGTTATTGACTTCGGCTCGCAATATAGTCTGCTCATCGCACGTCGGATTCGTGAATGTCAGGTTTATTGTGAGCTGGTGCCTTATGATGCCCCCTGGGAAAAGGTAGCGCCGCTCAAGCCCAGGGGGTTTATTCTTTCCGGTGGTCCAGCCGGTGCCTATGAACCCGGTGCTCCCCTGGCTCCGGCCTATATTTACGAAAGTGGCCTGCCCGTGCTGGGAATCTGCTATGGTATGGCGATTATCGCTCATCAGCTGGGAGGTAAGGTTTCACCCGGAACAAAGCGCGAGTATGGTCATGCTGTTCTTCACTTAAGTGATATCGATTCACCCCTCTTTGACGGTCTGGAGGACTCTCTTCCGGTATGGATGAGCCACGGTGACCAGATTGAAGAAATGCCGCCCGGTTTCAGAGCTCTGGCTTATACTGAGAATTCACCTTTTGCCGTTATGGGTAACGATAAGGGAATATTTGGTCTACAGTTTCATCCCGAAGTGGCTCATACTCCCCAGGGAAAGACTATCCTGAGAAACTTTGCTTACGGGATATGTGGCTGCCAGGGTAACTGGACAATAGGCAACTTTATCGAGGAGAGCGTTTCCCGAATTAGAGAGCAGGTAGGTGATGGCAAGGTTATCAACGCTCTTTCGGGCGGGGTTGATTCAGCAGTGGTGGCCACTCTCATTCACCGGGCTATTGGTGACCAGCTTACCTGCATCTATGTCAATAACGGCTTGCTGCGTCGCGAGGAGGTGGAGAGGACATTTAATGTTTTCCGACTTAACATGGGCATGAATATCGTCTATGTCGATGCTACGGAGAGGTTTCTTCGTCGCCTGGAAGGGGTAACCGAACCTGAAACGAAGCGCAAGGTAATTGGTGAAGAGTTCATTCAGGTATTTGAAGAAGAGGCCAATAAGATAGGCAAGGTCGACTTTCTGGCCCAGGGGACCTTGTACCCCGATGTCATTGAGAGTGCGGCCTCGGGGAGCACTGCCTCGGCCAAGATAAAGACCCACCATAATGTTGGCGGGCTGCCGGCCAAGATGAGGCTCACCCTGATTGAGCCCCTGCGCTACCTGTTCAAGGATGAGGTGCGCCAGGTGGGACTCGGGCTGGGCATGCCCGAGGAGATGGTGTGGCGGCAGCCTTTCCCCGGCCCGGGACTGGCCATTCGTATCATCGGTGAAGTTACCAAGGAGAAGCTGGAGATACTGCGCTCGGCTGATTTCATCGTCATGAACGAGATTAAGAAGGCCAAGCTGTACCGCCAGCTATGGCAGACCTTTGCCGTACTCACCGATGTCAAAAGCGTGGGCGTGATGGGCGATTACCGCACCTATGGTTATCTTGTGGCGCTGCGTGCCGTGACCAGTGAGGATGCCATGACCGCCGATTGGGCACGCCTGCCCTATGATGTCCTCTCCCGCATCTCCAACCGCATCGTCAATGAAGTCCCCGGTGTCAACCGCGTCGTCTATGACATAACCTCCAAACCCCCCTCAACCATAGAGTGGGAGTAAATAATTTGATTTACGCAGGAAAATCTATGCTTGAGATAGATAAGGTATTCCACGGAGATTGTCTTACAGTTTTGCAGACATTACCAGAAAATTCTGTTGACCTAATTTTTACCTCACCTCCCTATGCTGACAACCGAAAGAACACTTATCAGGGGATTCCGATTAAGCATTATGTGGAATGGTTTCTCCCTGTATCGTCTGAACTCAAGCGTGTCCTGAAACCTGAGGGCTCTTTCGTTTTGAACATTAAAGAGCGGGCTATAAGCGGTGAACGACAGACATATGTGCTAGAGCTGATTCTTGCCATGAAGAAACAAGGCTGGCTATGGACTGAAGAATATATCTGGCACAAGAAGAATTGTTATCCTGGCAGATGGCCCAATCGGTTCAGGGATGCTTGGGAACGTTGCCTTCACTTTACTAAACGGAAACGGTTTAAGATGTTTCAAGATTCTGTGATGGTGCCAATGGGTAACTGGTCAGAGAAGCGACTCTCAAAGCTGAGTGAGACGGACAAAAGACGAGACGAATCTAGAGTAGGAAGTGGCTTTGGTAAAAACATCTCTAATTGGCTTGGTAAGAAGTACGTTTATCCCACGAATGTCTTGCATCTCAGCACTGAGTGCTCTAACCGTGGACACAGTGCGTCTTTTCCTGTTTCTCTTCCAATATGGTTTATTAAGCTATTTACTCAGGAAGGGGACCTGGTTCTTGACCCATTTATGGGTGCAGGGACAACAGCCGTGGCTTGTATCAGGTTAAATCGGCATTACCTAGGTATTGAACTAATGGATAAATATTATGATTTGGCAATGGAAGCTATAGAGAGGACGAATAATGGATGCAGGCGAACTCGAAGCCTTGATAAGCAGATGTCTCCGAGACTTCTATGAACGGCGCCTACAAAAAGTTAGGGAGCTGAAGCTTGGGGCCTTCCTGCGCAGGAAGAATCCTTATTTATTCAGAGCCTTAGGCATTGAAAAGGCTTCGGAAATAGTTGAACGCCTGCTTGCCGATTATATCGGTGCGTCAGACGAAACAATATTTGGCGATGCTTTCTTTGAACCTATTGCCAGAATTGCTTCAGGGGGTAAGGTTTCAGATGCCGAAGGTGTAGATTTTGTGATAGAGACAGAAGACCGCATAACTGCCGTTGCGCTTAAGTCTGGGCCGAATATTTACAATGCTAGCCAGAAAAAACGGCAATCTCAGGAATTTAATGCTGTTCGTAGCCGGCTTTATAAACTTAATAAGCAGTTCGACCCTATCTTGGGACATGCCTATGGCCGTCTGAAAACTGAACCTACCAAAGACCGTAGTTATAGAGACCGCTCTGGTCAAGCGTTCTGGACTGAGATTACAGGTGACGATGAATTCTATTTGAAATTAGCGAATCTCATGAAAGATGAGCCAGCCAAACATAGAAGAGAATATACTTCGGCATGGGATGCTGCTGTTAATAGATTTACCGCAGAGTTCATTGAGGACTATTGTTTTTCTGATGGAAGCATAGATTGGGAGAAGCTGGTGCGCTTTGTCAGTGAAGATAAGCCATTAAGGTTTGCTAAGAAGCCTAAGAAATAATGATGAATGGAGAAGTATTAAGGGGGTGAGGTAGATAAAAATCCTTGTTGTTGGCAGCGGGGCCAGAGAGCATACCCTGGTCTGGAAGCTGGCCCAGAGTCCCAGGGTTAAGGAGATTTACGCCGCGCTGGGTAATGCCGGTACAGCCCGGATTGCCCGGAACCTGGATATTAAAGCCGATGACATTCAAGGGCTGGCTAAAATAGCCCGGGAGAAGCGCATCGACCTGGTGGTTGTCGGGCCGGAGGTGCCGCTGGCCGATGGTATTGTTGACCATTTTCAAACCACTGGCATTCCCATTTTCGGTCCCACCAGAATGGCCACCGAGATTGAATCGAGCAAGGCCTTCGCCAAGGAACTGATGCAGAAATACAGCATCCCCTGCGCCCGGAGCATTACCTTTTCACAGTTCAAAGAAGCAAAAGCTTATCTTGAGCAGCAGAAGCCACCCATCGTGGTCAAGGCAGACGGACTGGCGGCGGGCAAGGGAGTAATCGTGGCTGATTCCATGCCGCAGGCTCTGGAAGCTTTGTCAAATATCATGGAGTCGAAGACGCTGGGGTCGGCCGGCGACAGGGTAATTATCGAGGAGTGCCTTTCCGGTAAGGAGATGAGCTCATTTGCCTTTACTGATAGCCAGACGGTGGTGCCGATGGTCTCTGCCTGCGATTATAAACGGGTGTTTGACGGAGACCGGGGGCCCAATACCGGCGGGATGGGCAGCTACAGCCCGCCCTATTTTGATAACCCGCAGCTGGCCGGGACGGTGCAGGAAAGCATTATGAAACCGACGGTAAAGGCTATGCTTCAGGAGGGGAGACCTTACCGTGGTGTCCTTTATGGCGGTTTGATGGTTGACGAGGGAGAGCCAAAAGCACTGGAGTTTAACGCCCGCTTTGGCGACCCCGAGGCCCAGGTTACTTTACCCAGGCTCAAGTCTGACCTGGTAGATATTATCCTGGCTGTAATAAAAGGTAACCTTGACCGGATAGCCGTGGAGTGGAGCGGGGACGCCTGCGTGGGCGTGGTTATGGCCTCTGCCGGATACCCTGGTAGCTATCAGACTGGCTTTCCCATCACCGGACTGGACGGTCTGGATAAAGATATTATCGTTTTCCACGCCGGCACAAAAGCAGGTTCAGAGCCGGGGCAGGTATTGACCGGTGGGGGGAGGGTGCTGACGGTAGTGGCTATGGGTAAAACACTTGCCGAAGCGAGAGAAAAGGTTTACAATAACATTTTGCGAATTCACTTTGAGGGCTGCCATTTTCGGAAGGATATTGCTCTGGTAAAGGAAGGTTGACATGCCACTGGTCGGTGTGATTATGGGTTCAAAATCAGATACTGAGGCGGTACAGCCGACACTGGACGTACTAAAGGAGCTTGGTATTGATTATGAGGTATCGGTAATATCGGCACACCGCACGCCGGAGAAGGCGAGGCAGTATGGACTGGGAGCGCGGGGACGTGGCATCGAGGTCCTCATTGGCGCGGCTGGCGCCTCGGCTCATCTTCCCGGCGTTTTAGCCAGCTGGACTACCCTGCCGGTCATTGGTGTGCCCCTGGCCAGCAGTGAGTTAAAAGGTGTGGATGCCCTCTACTCTATCGTTCAGATGCCGGCCGGGATACCGGTGGCCGGTGTGGCCATAGGGACCGCGGGGGCGAAGAATGCTGCCTACCTCGCGGCTGAGATTCTGGGCTTGAAGTATGAGGCAATACGAAAAGCCTATGAGAAATATCGAAGCGAGCTACAGGGGGAAAGCCAATGATTGAACGCTATTCCCGTCCGCAAATGAAAAGAGTCTGGTCAGACGAGAATAAGTTTGATAAGTGGCTTGAGGTCGAGATTGCTGTCTGTCAGGCGTGGGCTGATGTGGGTGTCATCCCCCGGAGAGCTGTGCCCAAGATAAAGATGGCCAGGGTCGATTTAAAACGTATGGAAGAGATTCTTAGAGAGACCCACCATGATATGACGGCCTTTCTGGGTGCCGTGGCCACGAGCCTGGGTGATGAATCGCGCTTTATCCATCTCGGCCTTACCTCCTCTGATGTCATCGATACCGCCCTCAGCTTGCAGATGGTTGAGGCTGCTGAAATATTAACTGAGGACATAAAAGAGCTGACGTCAGCACTGGCCGAGAGGGCAATAGAGTATAAGTACACCCCGATGATAGGCCGTACCCATGGCGTTCATGCTGAGCCGATTTCCTTTGGCCTGAAACTGGCACTGTGGGTGCAGGAGATGAACCGCAACCGGCAAAGGCTCAACGAGGCTAAAAAAGCAATAGCTGTCGGTAAAATCTCCGGGGCGGTTGGTACCTATGCCACGGTATCGCCTGAGGTTGAAGAGAAAGCCTGTGCTCACCTGAAGCTGGTTCCAGCCCCGGTATCAAACCAGATTGTGCAGCGTGACCGTCATGCTCAATTTGTGACCACCCTGGCGATAATTGCCAGTTCGCTGGAGAAGTTTGCCACCGAAATCAGGAACCTGCAGCGAACCGAGACAAGAGAAGCAGAAGAACCTTTCGGGGCAGGTCAGACCGGCTCTTCAGCCATGCCCCACAAGCGGAATCCGGAGCTCTGTGAACGTATCTGCGGGCTGGCCAGATTGATAAGGGGCTTTGCGCTCACCTCGATGGAAAATATTGCCCTGTGGCATGAGCGCGACATCAGCCACTCCTCCACCGAGCGCGTTATCCTGCCTGGTTCCTGTCTCTTGCTGGACTATTCACTCGCCCTTTTCACCTCGGTAATGAAGGGGCTACAGGTATATCCACGGCGCATGAAGCGGAATCTGGAACTGACCAGAGGCCTGGTTTTCTCTCAGCGGGTAATGCTGGCCCTTATTGATAAGGGGCTGAGCAGGCAGAAAGCCTACGAGCTAGTGCAGCGCAACGCCATGAAATCCTGGCGGGGCAGCAAGAACTTCCTCAGTCTGCTCAAGGCTGACCCCGAGGTTACGGCCAGCCTGCCGGACGGGGAACTGGAGGCGCTTTTTGATTATCAATATTACCTGCGATACATCGACGAGATTTTTCAAAGGCTGGGCTTAACTCCCGCACAGTGGAAAGGGAAAGCGGGCAATGTCGTGTCTGATGACCTTGCCCCGCGAGCGATTTAACCTGGGTCAGGTATCCGCGGAGTTATTTATATTCAGTTTAAGAGGGAACAATGGTCTTATCTCGTCTGCGCGCCATGAAGCTAAAAGGCACCCTGGTAATTACTCCTAACGTCTATCAACTGACGGCCAGGGGTGTCAATGTTATACTAATTGTCGAGGAAGAGCTGACTCTGGTTGATACCGGATTTCGCGGCGGTACAGCTCAGTTAATGGATTTTATCCACAGTCTGGGGCGTTCCGTAGAAGAAGTCGGCCTTATTATCATCACTCATAACCACCTTGACCACGCTGGCGGGCTGGCCGAGCTAAGGCAAATTACCAGGGCGAAGGTAGCGGCTCATAAAGCTGAAATTAGTGGAATTGAGCGGCATCCTTCTTATCCCCCAATAATACAGAGAGCGCTGCAAGTCCCCCTCTTTTCTGTCCTGGACCCGGTCCTTTCACTTCAGGCTGATGATGTTGATATTCAACTTGAAGGAGGCGAGGTACTTGAGCCACTGGGTGGACTTCAGGTTATTCACACTCCGGGGCATTCCCCCGGAAGTATTAGCCTCTTCTCTCCTCGTAACAGGCTGCTTATTGTTGGTGATGCCCTGAATAGAGGTGGTAATATACCGCGGCTCCCGCCCAAAATGGTGAGTAGTGACCTGAGGCAAGCCGTAGACTCGGTGAAAAGGCTGGCTCGGTTAGATATTGATATTCTGTGTTTTGGTCACGGTCGTCCGTTAGTCGGGGATGTCAGCAGCAAAATGCAGCGGCTGCTGGATAAAGTTAAGTATTGACAATAACCAGCAAACTGGCTATCATCTTAGGGTGCGAGTTATTGCTGGTGAGGCTAAGGGGCACCGGCTTAAAGTACCAAAAGGAAAGAGTATTCGCCCGGCAACAGACTTGGTCAGGGGAGCGATTTTTTCAATCCTTGAGGGTGTCGTCGGTAACTGGCAATGGGTGCTTGATTTATTCTCTGGGAGCGGGGCGCTGGGTATTGAGGCTTTAAGTCGGGGGGCTGGTTGGGTTGATTTTGTGGAACGTAATCCACGATGCTGTGCCATAATAAAGGAAAATCTGGAAAAGACGAAACTGGCAACGAAGGCGCATGTTTATTGCTGCACGGTAGCTAAAGCCATTTCTTTTCTTGATAAGGAGTATAGCATTATACTGATGGACCCACCTTATTCCAATGCATCTATTGGTAGTGTGATAGAGCGACTGGCGACTTCTAAACTGATTGGGACGGACACAGTTTTGGTAGTAACCCATTCTCCTCATCTTACCCTGAATTCAACCTATGCCACCATAAATCTATTAAAGGAACACCGTCACGGTGATAGTTGTATCGCCGTGTACCGGAAGGAGGGCATGGCGTGACCATAGCTATTTATCCCGGTGCCTTTGACCCCATGACTAACGGCCATCTCGATATTGCCACCAGAGCAGCCAAGCTTTTTGAAAAGGTGATTATTGCAGTCTATGATACCCCGGCAGCTAAAAACCTTATGTTTACCACCAGGGAAAGAGTAGAACTGGTGAGGCAGTCAATAACTGACTTGCCCAATGTTGAAGTTACAAATTTTACCGGTTTGACTGTAGACTTCGCCAAAAAGGTAGGCGCACAGGCGATAGTGCGTGGGCTGCGAGTAGGCGCTGATTTTGAGCGGGAATTCGAGATGGCACTCATGAACAAGAACCTGTCTCCTGACTGTGAACTGGTTTGTCTCATGGCCAACTTGAAATATCAGTTTCTTAGCTCCAGCCTGCTCAAGGAGGTGGCTAACCTCGGTGGTCATATTGATAGCCTTGTTCCCAGACCGGTATTGGAAGCCCTGAAGAAGAAGGTTAAGAGCAAGGTGTGAGGAATATTAGCGGTTCAATTGCAAGCACAAAAATAAGGAGGTATGTAGATGGCGTACAAAATAACGGACGAGTGCATTAGCTGTGGTGCCTGCGAGCCGGAATGTCCGAACCAGGCAATCACTGAAGGGGAGACGGTTTATGTCATAGACCCCGACAAATGCACCGAGTGTGTTGGTGCCCATGAGTCTTCCAAATGTGCTGAAATTTGCCCCGTAGATTCCTGTGTTGCTGATGAGGCACATCAGGAAAGCCGGGAACAGCTACTTGATAAGTGGAAGAAGTTGCATCCGGGCGAGACTCCATCGGTTACTTAATATCAATCCGGTCCGGGGTCAATTTCTGTACAACCCGAAAGAATATATTGGGGCTAATCCATTAAAATAATAGTGTCCGGTTAATGTTGGGGGGCACAATAACTGTGTTGATACTAGCTCTCTGGGGAAACACAGGGTGCTAGTAGTGTAGTTGCTTTACGTTTAGATATAACCCCTCATTGTTATTCGAAGAAATCACGCACTGCGTTGAACTCGTGAGGCAGTAGAGCCAGGACGGCGGGAAAGCGGTCTAACAATATGACCGCGATAGTTGAGTCGCTGATAACATCAGCTACACCTAAAAACTTGACCCACATGGCCAGCAGGGCGCTGCATAAGAGAGCCCCCATCACAAAACCGAAGATAGCCCCACCGAGGCGATTAACCCAGCCCAGCAGCATTGCCGAGGCTGCCCATTTCAGTACAAACGCTAACACGGCCGCCACTATCATTGTTCCAATCAGGATGATGGCAAAGGCGGCAACTTCCGCTATACCTTCCTGTGAGATGAAGGTTAATCGTTCGGCGAGGGGAAGGTAGTAGCGACCGGCCAGGATAATACCGATGATTAGTCCCGCCAGGGACAGTACGGCCTTGATAATGCCAATTCTCAGACCCATGACGACGCCGATAGCCACCACTACGAGAATTAAAATATCAAGCCAGTTCATTGGTTTCTACCAACCTCGTCTTGTTGTAACTATTCTATTATGTCATCCGTAGCGTAGTGCGTCAATAGGGTTGAGTCTGGATGCCCTCATCGCCGGGTACGTACCGGAGACGAGACCGATAAAGAACGAGACCAGGACAGCCATAATCACGGTATCTGGTGTTACTACCGCTTGCAGTGAAAAACCAAAGGCAACTGAAAAAGTAGAAATAACCACCGACAGCAGCCAACCAATAACTATGCCAACGCCGCCTCCGACCAAGCTTAGCATCGCTGACTCAAGGAGAAACTGAAGCAAGATGTCTCGTCGCTTGGCTCCTACTGCCTTACGGAGGCCAATCTCTCTGGTTCGTTCCGTGACCGAGACCAGCATAATGTTCATGATGCCGATGCTACCAACCAGCAGTGATATGCCGGCAATAGCTCCCAGAAGTAAGGTAAATATTCCTGTTACCTGCTCCAGCATACCGAGCATCTGTTCCATACTGATGACGCTGAAATCATCCTTCTCATCGGCGGTAATGCGGTGGCGCCTCCTCAGGATATCCTCAATCTCCTCTCTTGCCTCGTCCATCACTTCAGCGCTGGCGACTTTAACGGCGATTGATTGGACCGCATTCTCCCCGCTGGAGGTTTGCTGGGTAAACAGCCTGGTTTGAAATGTGGTGATTGGTGTTACTACCACATCATCCATGCTAAACCCCATTATTGAGCCCCCTTTAGGCTTTAAGGTACCGATAACAGTGAAGCGGATCCCCTTTATCTTAACCCTTTGCCCCACGGGGTCAGTGGAGCCGAACAGGTCTTTAGCCACTCCGCTTCCCAATACCACCACCGTATCCCTGGAAGCTATATGCCTGTCAGCAATAAATTGCCCTGAAGCCATGGTGTGATTGTATATCTGCTGATATCCGGGGCCAGCCCCATGAATTATGGAACTTTTACTTTCACCGTCAGCATTTATTTCGACTAAGTTCTCATTTACCGGGTCCACCGCCACGGCTGAGCGGACGCGTTCCAGAGCTCTGGCGTCATCCAGCGTGAGAGTCGGCGTCATCATGGCATATGACATTCCCATACCACCAGTGTCACCCGAGCTCGGGATTACGGTTAGTAAATTGGTGCCTACGTCTTCAAAGGTAGAGGTAATTGAGACCTGAGCTCCTCTTCCTATCGACATCAGGGAAATTACGGCACCAACGCCGATGATAATACCCAGCATCGTCAGTGCGGAGCGCAGCTTATTGGATGAGAGTGACCTTATCGCAATAACGAAGGAATCAATCAGTTTCACTATTATTAATGCCTGCTAGAGCTGTCAATCACGCATTTCCAGCTAGGTTTTCCTTTCATCACTGATAATCTTTCCATCCAGAAGGCGGATGGTGCGCCGGGTTTGTGCCGCAATATCCATCTCATGAGTAACTAATATCACGGTGATGCCTTCCTGATTGAGATGGTGGAAGATAGCAATAATCTCAGCCGTAGAGGCGCTATCCAGGTTACCAGTGGGCTCATCAGCCAGGATAAGGTTTGGATTGTTCACCAGTGCCCTGGCAATGGCTACCCGCTGCTGCTCACCCCCGGATAGCTCGGTGGGTTTGTGATTAGCTCTCCCCCCCAGGCCAACCCGTTCCAGTGCCTCTATAGCACGCTTTCTCCTCTGAAGGCCGCGACTATAGATAAGGGGAAGCTCCACATTGGACAGGGCGGTAGCCCGCGTCAGGAGATTGAATTCCTGGAAGACAAAACCAAGTTTTTTATTGCGAAGCTCGGCCAGCTTGTTATCATTGAGCTGACCGACATCGGCTCCGTCCAGTATGTACCTGCCCGAAGTGGGCTTGTCCAGGCAACCGATAATATTCATCAGGGTGGACTTACCGGAACCGGAGGCACCGATGATGGCCATCATCTCCCCCTCTTCAATGTTAAGGCTTATTCCGGCCAGAGCCGGGACCTCCACCTTGCCCATGCGGTAGATTTTAGTTACATTGTCAAGCTCAATCATGCAATTACCTGTGGCCGATAGTACAATCGGGGTTCTATTGTCTAAAAGAAGCCCGGCGCAGATGATTGGGGCCTGGCCCGCCTTTCTATCACTACCTCTCCCACCTCAAGCCCCTCCAGAATCTCCGTCTGGAAACTATCGCTGATACCGATAACCACTGTCCTTTCCTCAACTCGTCCGTCAATCATGATATCAACTACATGGTTACCCTCGCTGTTCTGGGTTATTGCCCGGTCAGGGACAAGCAAAGCATTACTCCGTTCAGCGATAACGATATCGGCGGTGGCACTCATACCAGCCCTGAGGCCAATATCATCGGCGACTTGAAAGTCAATGGTAACATCATACACCGTCACGCCGCTTTCTACTTTCGGCAGTAAGTCAATAGATTTGACCTTGCCCTCGAAGGGTAGAGTCGGCAGGGCATCTACTTCAATAATGGCTGTTTGTCCCGGCTTTACTTCAACGACATCTATTTCATCCACCTGAACCTCCAGTTCCATGGTGGTAGTGTCTATCAGGTAAATGATTGGCATGGGTCCGATGCTGGGGGGTGGGATAAAGTCTCCTTCCTTGGCATAGGTATCAGCTACTATACCATCGAAGGGAGCAGTAATCGTTGCCTCCTCAAGCTGTTTCCGTGCTTGCACTAAGGATTGCCGGGCTAAGGCGAGGGATTTCTGGTTCAGTTCCAGGGACTGCCGGGCTAACCCGAGAGATTGATTGGCTGAAGTTACCTGCAATCTCTTCAGGGCTACCTCTTCAGTATCAGGGGCAGCTAACATTTCGTTTAGCCTCACCTTAGCGGCTCTCAAATTTTCCTCGGCGACCTTTACTTCATTGGTCCAGACAATTTTGTCTTTCGTGGTTGAAGACTGGGCCAGTTGCCATTTGGCATATTCTAGGTAGCTCTCGGCCTCTGTTACCGCTTGACGTGCCTGGTAAATTTCCGGCTTGGCGTACAGGTCCTGGGCCTTTTTGAGTTCGTACTCAGCAGTTTGCACGCTTAGTTCTGCCTGGGTTACGGTCACCTCTGCCTGGGTTACGGCTACCTCTGCCTGGGTTACGGCCACTCCGGCCTGGGTTATCGCCAGTTCCAAGTCGTCCGTTTTGAGCTTGGCCAGCACATCACCCTTATTGACCTCATTGCCTTCCTGAACAAGTATCTTATCTATTCTGCCGGCAACGCCAAAGGCCAGCTTTATCTTATTGGGAAATTCCATGGTGCCGCTGCCACTGACGGTAACAGTCAGGTCTCCCCGGACCACCTCAGTTAGCTCTTCGGTTACCGCTGTATCACTCTCACCAAAGGGATTACAGGATATAGAACCTAATAGAACCAGACATAGTAAGGAAATGATTATAATTAATTTGCCTTTCATCTAATGCCCCTTCCTTTTCTGCGGGCTACCCGCTGTGTCCCGCAGTCCCTTGGCCCTGCTCCCGAAGCTGGCTAACTGCTGGCTCACCGTATCTAACATTTCTTCTAACGCATCAATTTTAAGCAAGACTAAGCCCTGCCCATGGGCAGGCCCAAAAACCAGGAATCTATTTCCTGGTTCTATACCTAATTCCCTGCGAGCATTGGCTGGTATCACCACCTGTCCCTTGGTGTTAACGGCTGTTGAACCAAAGACCTTGGGCCTGAGAAATTCACCCCCGGCATTCATGGTAGCTCCCTAATATTATTTTTCTTAATTATAATACTTTTACGAAATGTATGCAATAATGACAGGGATACGATATTAAAGGAATTGCCTGTCAGGGTAGAAAATAAGCGATTAGTTGCAGCAGTATAATGGCAACCAGGGGACTGAGGTCTAACATGCCCGCTCTCGGGATAATGCGGCGCAGGGGCGACAGTATCGGTTCGGTTATTTGATGCAGAATTCTGACGAACAGGTTGGTCGGGCTTAATGAAAACCAGGAGAGGATGGCTCTCAGGAATATGGCTATGGTAAGCACCTCGCAGAGGAGCTTGAGAAAGGCAAAGAGAAAGGTCACTGTGGCTCACCACCCAGGCTTCTGGCTTTATCGTAGGCGGCTTCTATGGCTTTAGTTAGCAGGTCGGCAAAGCCACCTTGCTCCAGAACACGTAGTGCCTCAGCCGTGGTGCCTCCCGGGGAGGTTACCATTCGGCGCAGTTCAGCGGGCTCCTGGCCTGATTCCTTGATGAGGTGTCCGGCCCCGAGCATTGTTTCCAGGGCCAGTTGCTGTGCTATCTCGCGGGGAAGACCGATACGCATGGCGGCCTCAGCCAGAACCTCGATGAAAAGGAAGAAGTAGGCCGGGCCGCTGCCGCTGATGGCAGTGGCCATGTCAAGATACTTTTCATCTTCAACATAAATTTCCTGGCCGATAGTCTCCAGAATAGCTGTGGCCCACTGCTTCTGTGGCTTAGCAACCCCGGCCGCCGTCCAGACCGTGATGCCCTGACCAATCCGGGCTGGTGTGTTGGGCATGGCCCGAACGACTTGTCCGTGGTTCAGGCCGTCACGCAAAGTATCAATTTTTGCCCCGGCGATAATGGACAGTACCAGCTGGGTGGCCCTGAGCTGTTCCTTAAGCTCGGCCATGACCCGGGTCAGGTTCTGCGGTTTGATGGCGAGAATCACGACTTCGGCCCTGGATACAGCCAGTCGATTGTCACCGGTTACTCCTACATTATATTGCTGTTGAAGATGCTGGCGGCGGCTTTCGTCAATATCACTAACGGCGATATCCTGGGGGAGGCCCAGTCTCTTGTTTAAAACAGCCGAGAGCATCGCCTCTCCCATGTTTCCCCCACCAATAAAGGCTATTTTCATGATGTCTGTTCTCCATTCTCAGCGAACGACCAGGTTGACCAGCCTGCCTGGGACATATATTATCTGGGCCGCTTTTTTATCGCCCAAATAAGACTTTACCCTCTGGCTTTCTACAGCTAGCTGTTTGGCTTCCTCTTCAGTGATAGATACCGGGACAGTGATTCGGTCGCGCAGCTTGCCGTTTATCTGAACGACAAGGGTAATCTCCTCTTCTCTGGCCAGCTCCTCATCCCAGGTGGGCCAGCTCTGGTTGTGAATACTGTAATTGTGCCCTGTCTGCTGCCACAGTTCTTCGGCCAGATGGGGCGCGGTAGGTGCTATCAGCAGGAGCAGGGTGTCTATCGCCTCTCTCCAGGCTGAATCACTAACCTCGCTCGCCTCCTTTACCCTGGCCAGGTAGTTGGTATACTCCATCAGGGCGGCAATCATGACGTTAAAGCGCATTTTCTCTAGGTCGCTGGTTACTTTCCTGACGGTCTGGTGGATAAGGCGAGTTAGCTGTCGCTGTGCTTCTTCTTCAGCCGCCGAACCGGCCGGCTCACGGTGCTTGTATCCCCCGAGTACCAGGTTCCAGACCCGGTTGAGCCAGCGGCTGACACCGCTAATGCCACTGTCATTCCACTCGCCGCCCAGCTCCCAGGGCCCGATGAACATGAGATAGGTACGCACGGCGTCGGCGCCCAGTTCGTCAACGTAGCCGTCGGGGTTAACCACGTTGCCACGCGATTTGCTCATCTTTTGCTTCTCGGCGATGATTGTTCCCTGATTGAACAGCCCGGTAAACGGCTCGTCAAAATCTATCAGCCCCATGTCGCGAATTGCCTTGGTGAAGAAACGGGCGTAGAAGAGGTGCATCACGGCGTGCTCGGCACCGCCGGTATAGAGGTCAACCGGCATCCAGTACTTTAGCTTTTCTAGGTCGAAGGCGGCGCCATCAAAATGAGGGCTGACATAGCGGAAGTAATACCAGTTAGAGCACATGAAGGTATCCATGGTGTCGGTCTCCCGTTTGGCGGGGCCGGAACACCGCGGGCATGTCGTATTGACGAACTCCTCACAGTATTTCAGTGGTGATTCCCCGGTGGGTTTGAACTCGGCGTTTTCCGGCAGGAGTACCGGCAGGTCTTCTTCAGGGACAGGGACGATACCGCATTTCTGGCAGTAAATCATGGGTATCGGCGCTCCCCAGTAGCGCTGGCGGGAGATGAGCCAGTCGCGCAGGCGGTAGCTTACGGCTCTTCCTCCAAAGCCCTTCCCGGCCAGGAAGTCGCAAACGGCCTCTATACCCTGCTGGCTGGGTAGACCGTTAAACTGCTCCGAGTTAACCATTGTCCCCGGTTCAGTATAGGCCTCTTCCAGTTCTTCTCCCTGCCAGCCGGGTGGGGCAATGACTACTCTAATCGGTATATTGTACTTCTTAGCAAAGGCAAAGTCGCGGTCATCGTGGGCGGGGACGCCCATTACAGCCCCCGTGCCATAGGTCAGGAGCACGTAGTCGGCAATCCAGATAGGCACTCTTTCCCCGTTCAGCCTGTTCACCACGTAAGCGCCGGTAAACACTCCGTCCTTTTCGGTTTCTGTTGATAGTCTCTCTATGTCAGTCTGCCGGCGTGAGTGTTCAATATAGGCATCAACCTCGGCTTTCCTGTCTGGCATGGTCAGTCCGGGCACCAGCCGGTGCTCCGGAGCCAGGACCATGAAGGTAACCCCGAAGGTAGTATCCGGGCGGGTGGTGAATACCCTGATTTCCTTTTCATCGACGCCGGGATGGTCGAGGGCGAAGGAAATATCAGCGCCTTCGCTCCGGCCCACCCAGTTGCGCTGCATTATCTTTATCCGCTCCGGCCAGTCGATGCCGTTATGCTGCATTAACTCATCGGCGTATCTGGTGATGCGGAAGAACCACTGCTCCAGGTCCTGGTGGACGACGGCTGTGCCGCAGCGCTCACAGGTGCCATTGACGACCTGTTCGTTGGCCAGCACTGTCTGGCAGCTGGGGCACCAGTTGACCGGCGCCTTACCCCGATAAGCCAGGTCGTGCTCGTACAGTTTCAGGAAGAACCACTGCGTCCACTTATAATAATCGGGCAGGCAGGTAACCACCTCCCGGCTCCAGTCGTAAATGGCGCCGATGCTCTTGAGCTGACGCCGCATGTTCTCGACATTCTGCATCGTCCAGGTGAAGGGGTGAATGCCCCGCTTGATAGCGGCATTCTCGGCGGGTAGTCCAAAAGCATCAAAGCCCATCGGGTGGAGGACATTGTAGCCCTGCATCCGCTTGAAGCGGGCGTGGACATCAGAGGGGGCCATGGCGTACCAGTGCCCGATATGGAGGTCGCCGGAGGTGTAGGGGAACATGGTCAGGGCGTAAAACTTGGGCCTGGGGCTATTCTCGTTAACTTCATAGAGCCTGTCCTCAGCCCATTTCTGCTGCCACTTCTTTTCAATTTCCTGCGGGTCATATTTAGCTGCCATCTGCCTTCCTATCTGCACGAAAGTCTAAATAAAAGCTCGACACATTAAAATCACGTTACGAGCACATCATACGTTCAAATATTACCTTCTTCGAGAGATAGTTTCAAGTCTTACACGTGACATAAACGTTTCTGAACGGTGTTCTCTTGTTGCCCTGACGGTAAAAAAACTACGGCTTCACTCTACAGTAAGTAGAGCTTTTTAACTGTCTATTACGGAAGAAATTCGCTCAATTCGACGGATTGACAATAGGGCATGATAACAGTAAAATTTACTACCAATTTAACTTTATCTATATCAGGAGGATGATAGATTTGGAATTTGCAAATTTGTGGCTCTGGACAGTATTCGTAGGTGTAGGCCTCCTGCTCGTTCTATTAGAGATTGTCCTCGGTGTGGAGACGGGCTTTGACCTCGTAGTCGTTGGGTCTGTCTTTATCCTTGGTGGGTTGGTGACCTGGCCGTTTCATTCCTGGCTGCTCACGGTTATCGTCGTCGTGGTGCTCTGTGTCGCCTACATGGCTCTCGGTAGAAGATATGTTCACCGCTGGACTCAGGTAAAGCAAGAAAGAACGAACATCGATGCTATCATTGGTAAAAGGGGAATTGTACTGCAGAGTATCACCACAAATGTGGAGGGTCGGGTCAGGGTTGGTTATGAGGAGTGGCGGGCCAGGGCGGAAGAAGACATCAGTGAAGGCGAGGAAATAGTTGTTAACGGTGTTAGCGGTGTAACCTTAATCGTCGAAAAAATTAGAGGAGGTGATTGAAAATGCCAGTAGGTATTATCGTCCTTATCGTCATCCTGGTACTTGTATTCATTATCGCACTCGTCAAGTCGGTGACCATCATTCATCAGGCCGAGAGGGGCCTTGTAGAGAGACTTGGCCGGTATAAAGAGACCCTGGAGCCGGGGCTCAAGTTTATCGTGCCATTTATCGATTCCCTGAAGCATAGAGTAGACATGCGGGAAACCGTCCTCGATATTGAGCCCCAGCCGGTCATCACCAAGGACAATGTTACCGTAACCGTAGATGCCGTGGTCTACTACTATGTGACCGATGCCAAGGCAGTTAGATACGAAGTAGCTAATTTCTACACTGCTGTCAGCAAGCTGGCACAGACGAACCTGAGAAACGTGATTGGTGACATGAGCCTTGATGAGACCTTGACGTCAAGGGAACGCATCAATGCTGCACTGAGGGAGACTCTTGATGAGGCCACCGATAAATGGGGGGTAAAGGTAACCAGGGTAGAGGTCAAGGAAATCGAGCCACCCAGGGATATCTCGGAGGCGATGAGCAAGCAGATGAAAGCGGAGAGGGAGAAGAGGGCCACCATCCTGGAGGCAGAGGCATACCGCGAAAAGCAGATACTGGAGGCTGAGGGGGATAAACAGAATGCGATTCTGGTGGCTGAGGGTGACCGGCAGGCAGCCATATTAAGGGCGGAAGGTGAGGCCCAGGCGATAGAGAATGTATCGAAGGCAGCTAATGAGTTCTTTATTGGTAACGCACAGTTACTGAAACAACTTGAAGTGACTCAAGCCTCCCTGCAAGATAATACAAAGCTTGTTGTATCCGATCAGTCAAGGCTGATTAATGTTCTGGGACTTGGAGAAGCACTGTCTGGAACTCCATCGAAGCCAAAGTAAGGGTAAAATGAGCCTTGAAAGATACCGGGCAAAACGGGACTTTGACAGGACCTCCGAGCCGGGGGGAGAAGTAGAAGGTGCCGTAGGGAGCCGCTTTGTTGTCCAGAAGCACCAGGCCAGAAATCTGCATTACGACTTCCGACTGGAGATGGAGGGGGTGCTCAAGAGCTGGGCGGTGCCCAAGGGGCCGCCTCTGGAGCCGGGAATCAGGCGGCTGGCGGTGCAGGTGGAAGACCATCCGGTAGACTACATTGATTTTGCCGGTGAGATTCCTGAAGGCGAGTACGGTGCGGGCACGGTGGAGATATGGGACAGCGGTGAGTTCAGGCTGGAGCATCAGGCCCCCGACCGCCTGGAGTTTGCCCTTAAGGGCAAGAAGCTATCCGGCAGCTACGTGCTGATTCACACCGGCGATAAGAACTGGCTGCTTCTCAAGCGGAAGGGCGGGTAAGGCTGAGCATAGCATTTATTCCAGAATCTCGAAGGTCTTTAGCAAATGGTCAAAAAGGGCCGCGTCTGTATCGGCATTAGCCTCATCGGACACCATGATAATACGCCAGAGTTGCTCTCCATAATTAAAGTATACCACTCTCCAGACATTCAACGATTTCCCCATGGTATACACGATTTCTTCCCCCTGTACACCAGCAACCATAATTTTATTTTGTTCCAAAATTTGTTCACCCCAATCCGTGTCATCCGGCTCTGTCCCGTAATTAAAAGTCACCATAAAAACAATGTGGGTAGGACTCCCGTCTCTTCCCTTTTCCTCCAATTCGACTTCTGCGGCATGGAATACATTTAGTTTGTTAGCTGACAGGTAACTGTCCACAATCCTGTAACGAGCGGGGTATTCAAACGAGAAATGAACTCCGTCTTCCTTATAAGTGTAAGTGAACGCCTCGTAGCCGTGGCAGCCAGCCAGCGTAACCAAGCTGATAAGCAATATTAGCAATACTGCTAAAAATAGAAGCCGTCTCTTACTCACAGTACCTGGCATTGTAGTCGTAAAGGGAGGCACCGTCAAGCCCCGGCTGGGGTAGAAACTTTTCCCCTGATTCGAAGCAATTTTGACATTTTCTCGATTTTCAGTTTCAGGCAGGATGTGCTGTACGATAGACAGAACTTTTGAACTGGCATTTAGCCTTAGTGTTGGCCAACTATTTAAGTCTTCAGGCATTGACAAATACATAAGTGAGGAGTAGCCTAATTATACAAACACGTGAGAACACTTATGATTAAACAATTCTGGTAGTTTTTAGGTTAGTGAGCCATGGACAAAGGGCATCAGAACCGCTAGATGCTAGAGATAAAGCGGTGGCTGGTGCCCTTTTTAGTTTAGAAGATGAGTTTTCAAGAGAGGAGGAATAAATAAATGGCTAAAAGGGTATGGGAGTTCACTTTAGAGGATGGTAACCATACCGTTGAAGCACAGTGGGGTTTCCCTCGATTAGCCCGCTTAAAACATCTCGCTGTTGACGGTATACCAGTTAAAAGTTATCAACATATTATGCAGGATAAATATATGGAGTACCATTTTCAAGTATCCAATGACACTTGTATTCTGTTGCCATCTGAAATAGAAGAGATTTTTGGACTGCGTGAAGTTAAAAACTATGACCTTTCTGTGAACGGAAGGCTAATTGAAGACATCAAAGCTCAGCAGGAGGGGAAAAAGGAGACAGATAAGGTCACAAAACTAAGAAGACAAACTCGGCACTTGCGAAAAGGACTTGGCTTACTGAACATATACTTCGTCACATTCCTTCACTCGTTTTTACCCTTCATTTTCTTAGTCTTAACCTGTGGATTCACATATTCAGTTATTCAAGGTCATGTATCATGGTGGTTTATCCTATTTGCTTTTGCTTTTGGTTTGGGCGTGTATATATTTGTAGTCAAAAACAAAGACTTTATATTTGCTTGGAGAGATGTATTTAGTAAGCGCTCCACGCTGATAGGCCATGTTCGTAGTAAGAGTAGCGAATATGTAAGCAATCCGCATGGTGGAGGCGGGTATGACTATTGGATTACTGTTGATGGTGACTCTTTCAAAGTATCACACAAAATCTACCTTTGGCTTTCCATAGGTAGCGAAATAGCAGTTTCTCATTGGCCCCACACAAAAACCGTGGCGTCAGTCAGGATGTTGAGTGCATAGAAAACTTTTGCTGCATTTTTGCAAGTAGTTGGTAGGCCGTGCCGGTCTCGAAGCCGCGGCACCCTGGTCAGACCTTCTGCGCCACGATGCCGGCCAGGGCTTTGTGACTGGCCATGATTCCCTCGTGATAACGGAGGACGCGGAAATCGCGGAACAGGTCGAGCAATTCGTTATGCTTAAGCAGATGGTCAGGGTTCCTCGGCTTCAAAAACTGCAACTGGTCAACGATAAAAGTCTCGTAGACTACCATCCCTCCCGGGCGCAGTCCGTCTTTCATCTGCGGTATCAAGGGGCGGTAGAGGTAATTGAAGCAGATAATCAGGTCGTAGGATTCTTTTTCAATGTGGTAATCAGCTTCGAGGTCGGCAACCTGTGCCCTGATGGTAACGCCCGCCCCTCTCGCCGAGGCCAGGGCACCTTCTACTGCCTTCGCCAGGATATCAACGCCGTCTACCTCGTAGCCCCGTTTGGCCAGGTAGATTGCGTTCCTTCCGAAGCCCATGGCGATGTCCAGGGCCCGGCCCTCGGGTAGCAGGGCGATGTTCTCGACCAGAAAGTGCGAGGGTTC
>Ga0068714_10002504_pt1 | contig 23562 bp, 17 predicted proteins | sample MTBNYHSulfiMetaG_FD_62988 | JGI IMG/M metagenome (GOLD analysis project Ga0068714, IMG submission 62988) | Enrichment culture microbial communities from rom New York Harbor, USA that are MTBE-degrading - MTBE-NYH (New York Harbor Sulfidogenic)... | ecosystem: Environmental > Aquatic > Marine >... | reverse complement strand
CGACGGCTCTTTTAAAATTTTTTCTTGAAACTGAAAATGCAGTCTTTGGTAAGGATGAATTACTCGATTTATTGAAGCAGTATATAACACGCAAAGGAGGACAAGAAAAGTTTTTACCATTTCGAAATAGATCGTTTATGGATTCTTTTCTTTTAAGCTTGAGTGATTTCGGGAAAGAAAATTTATTCATAACAAACCCTCTTCTGATCAATAAAGATAACCAGAGTATCCGGGAATCAGAAAAACGGTAAGCTGTTTAATTAAAAAGTTCTATTTCTTATTATTCTTGTTATATTCTTTAATGTATTGTTCAAGTGCCATTGTCATGGATGGAGCATTGGGCAATGGGGCACTTATATCCAGTCTTAAACCGGCTTCCTGAACGGCTTTGGCAGTAGTCGGACCAAAAGTCGCGATCTTTATATCATTTTGTTTAAATTGAGGAAAGTTTTGGATGAGTGACTTTATTCCTGAAGGACTAAAGAATACCAGAACATCATAATTAATATCAGAGAGATCAGAAAGATCACTACATACTGTATGGTATAGAACAGCCTGAGTATAGCAGATTTTATTTTTTTTGAGCAAACAAGGAATTTCATCCCTATTTGTATTTGATGATGGAACAAGGAATTTCTCATCCTTATGTTTTAATATAATATCCATCAAATCAGCAAAATTACCGGCACAACTGTAAAAGATTTTTCGTTTCCTGTAAACTATGTATTTCTGTAAATAGAATGCTGTAGATTCTGAAATACAAAAATATTTCATTTCATCAGGAATTACTATTCGCAGTTCTTCAGCGATGCGGAAGAAATGATCGATTGCAGTTTTACTTGTAAATATTACTGCAGAGTGTGAAAGAATATCGATTCTGGATTGCCTGAACTCTTTTACTGAAACTCCTTCGACCTGAACAAAAGGCCTGAAATCGATTTTGAGATTGTTTTTTTCAGCAAGTTCTGAATAAGAATGTTTCTCGGACTCAGGTTTTGGTTGAGAAACCAAGATTCGCTTGATTTTAGTCATATACTTTGTCTTCTAAAATGGTTTGAATAAACCTACCTTAAAGAAAGTATTATCTTGAAAACTACCAATAGAGGAATAATTTCAAGGGTACAAAGATACAAAATCAAATAGAATAATAAAACAACATTCTTAATTGTATATATAATAAGACGGATGGCTCTCATAAGATATACAATTCCGACTATTGATATGGCAGTTATAATAACGATTTCATGAAGTATACCATTTGTGTAAGGTATGGATATAAGGAAAGGGATCAATAAAACAGAAAGGACTTTATTATATATGTAATAATGATACAGACATTCAGAAAAGAGTGAAATACGGTTGAAAATATATCCAGTTATCCTCATGAACATGATCCTTAGGATTAAGAGTGAAAGCAAAAGTCCAAAAGATGCGCAGAATATTTTAAAATCACCTGTAACGGGAAGATCCCATTTGAAGTACCTGATTAATAACAGAAGAAATAATGAACCATTTATAAGATAAAGAATATCCAGAGTAAAGCCAAACCTCTTTTGAACAATATTTTGTTCCTTAAAGCTCTTAGACGCCAGAAAATAGCTGATAGAATTTTCAAAAAGAATTAACAGGAATTTATTATACCAAATACGAATCCAGATCATTACCACCAGTACGAAAATAATCGCGAGAAAGTACCAGTCAGGCATGCGGTTTGAATAAATGTCTTCGTTTATCAGGATATTATTGTGAAGTATAGCCGGGATTTGTTGTTCGTTAATAAAAAATTCTGATTCTGAAGTATCATGATAATAATTATCCAATTTAACTGAATCTATTATACTCCAATGATCTGTATCGGTTGAAATGTTATGTGAGTTAAAAGATATTAATTCTTCTTGGTGAAAATTTTTCTGCAGAAAGTCATCAGCGGATGATTTAGTTGAATCTTTGTGAATCATTTCCGGAACCGGATCAGAATCTGAATTTTTATTAATATTAAACTCTGTCATTTATTGATCGTGTAAAAAACGAGGGAACCTTCTGCATTCTGCATGACTAAAGATCAAACATAATTGAATAAGGGATATATTCAAACCTGAAAAATTTTTAGTTATATAAAATTGTTTGTTTTAGTGATTTCTTTTAGTGTTAGACATCTCGTTTATACATATTTATTAGCGGCTTTATCAGGAATTTCTGTTAAAATCATTATTCTTTGTTTTTAGTATCAATAATTATTGTCACGGGTCCATCATTAACAAGTGTGATATCCATATGGTCTCCAAAAACACCCTGTTTGACTATCTTTCCTGTATCCTTTTCCAGTTGTCGTATGAATAGTTCGAACAAAGGGATTGCCACAGAAGGTGATGCTGCTTTAATATAGGATGGGCGATTACCTTTCTTTGTTCCAGCGTGCAATGTAAACTGAGAAATGACCATAACTTCACCATTGACTTCCTCAAGTGAAAGATTCATTTTATTGTCGGTGTCATTGAAAATTCTTAGATGACTAATTTTACTGCTAAGCCATTCAACATCTTCAAAAGTATCGGCTGCTTCAATTCCGATGAAAACTAAGAGGCCGGTATTTATTTTATCCGAATGACCTGTTTTGCATTTCACATAAGCAGTTGATACTCTTTGAATTACTGCTCTCATAAGAGATGATTTTTAAAATCCAAATTTATTAATTTTTTTGCCTTCAAATCACTTTTTTGAGGGATCAAGTAATTGAGGAAGCCACACCCTGTAACGTGCTTCCCTTTTCCATCCATAACCAGCCGAGGCGAAATCACATAATGTTAATGTAATGGGTTTGTTTTTTTGCCCTTCCAGAAAACTGCCGACATAAAATTGTCCTCCGAAAGCCATCCATATGTTTTCGGAATGAGGAACTTCAACCAGATCAATTGAATTATCCTGATTCAGAACAGGAGTTACCAGCTCATCTGTATCAATACCGTCGCTGTTCTGTGAGTCACGAACAAGTACCACAGGTCCACGAATAATCGCAGCAAAGTGTTTTGATCCATCGGGAGAAAAGATCACTCTTGATGGCATATCCAGTATAAAATTAATTTTATCTTCCGGACTCCAGAGACGGTTAATTTTGACATAACCGGATTCATTGACAACAGGAATTTCCTTATGATTAATTTTAAGTTCAATTATTTTGCTCCAGGCCGGGATTCTCAGAGAAATAGTAAACTCTTTTTGTCTTTCAGGATCTACTTGTATTGATACCTCTCCTGTTTTAGGATATTGAGTGGATTGTACTATTACCAAAACGGTTTTATCAGGGAGCGTAGTTTTATATTTGCAGTTGGAAAACAAATTTATTACCACACCTTCTTCTGATTTCATGATCATGGCAGCAGGGATGAGCATAAGAGCACGAGGTCCGTTCCCCATACAGCAATGGAGATGAGTCATCCCAGGCTGAGGCAATCCTTCTTCACGATATCCGCACAGGGGAGTGTATTTTGAGAATGTATTTGCATCCGGGTGCAATGATGCAAGAAGCGCATTATACATACTGATTTCAAACTGATCAATATATTCAGCTTTATCTGTTGTCCTGTAAAGATTAAGCAGGAGTTTCATCCAGGTCATGGTGACACATGTTTCCATGGCATGTCTTGATTGGTAAGCTTGATTTATCCTGCCATGATACCAGCATTCCATAGCCGCTCCTGATCCGCAGATATTTATCTCGTCTTCAATGATATTTTTAACCACAGCTTCAACTGCCATGAGGTATTTTTTTTCACCTGTCACCCGATAAAGTTCAATGAGTCCTTCATAACATGACATCATTTCATAAGCCTTCTGTCCATTATCCCATGTCCACCACTGAGACTCATTTTGCACAGGAAACCTTTCTGCAACAGGGATTCCATCCAAAGCTTTTGGAATCAGCTGAGGTCCATCCGGTATTTCCCATTGACCTGCAATATAATTAGCAAAATCCAAATATTTCTTTTCCCCAGTTCTGTTATATAATAAAACCACAGGTTCTAAAATTGATCCTGATGCCATCCCGCGGTAATTGCCAGTTTTATTAATATCAGTTTTACCCGGACCAATTTCTGTCATAGTAAAATCAAGTAATTTTTTTGCTGTGTTAAAAGCCTTTTTTTCACCACACAAATCGTAGTAAGCTATCAAACCAAGTAAAGTATATTTTCTGCCCCATACATCCCATTGCTTAAGACGGGCCGCACTGGAATAATTACCTATATATCCATCTGGCGATTGAGTTTTAATAAGTTGAGTAAATGCATCATCAATGATTTTTCGCAGTTCATTGTCACCTGTATATTCACAGGCAGAAATTGCTGAAGTAATCCATTTCCCCCAAAACTCTGTCTGCCAGTATCTGGTTTCTTCACGGTGGCGGAAAGGATCAATCACTTCATGGATATCCTGTGCTTTTACCCTTTTAATAATACATGCATCAATTTTTTTACCCAGATATCCTTCAACCCTTATTTCATGCAGAAAAGGTGCAACAAATCTGTCAGATACTGATTGAGTATATCCGCAATATGATCGTAAAAATATAATAATAAAGAGGAAGCTGATTTTAATTGATTTTCTCATTTCACGGTATTTTATGCTGGTCTTGTTATTCCGGAAATATCGGTGTGACATGAAAATATTAAATAATAGACCAGTAATGTATCATTTTTCCAAATAAAATCTACAAAATAGAAGTCAGTTTTTCGTCAGTCTCTCTTTGGCTTCTTCAACAGTTCTTACAAAGCAGATCCTGCCTGATTTATTACTTTCACGGATAAAATCGTGCAGGCTTTTTCCTGGATATTTTGAAAAATCACCTACAATAGCCAGTAGGACTTTATAATTTGAAAATTTTTGAAGTATTTCACCAGCTATACCAGTTTTCAAATCAAAAAATTCCGGTGACAGATTTTTCTCATAGATGATGATCCTATCTGCACCCATGTACTGAGAATCAACCATAATATCAAGTGCATCGTTTGTGGAATTAATAACAACCTGTTTCGAAATAATTTTGGCGATACAGATTTCATTGATATTCATTAGTTCGATTTTCATTGATTAAGGGTGATTAATATTATTGATTCATTTTAATTAAAGATTTTAATGGCAAGATTCTGAAAATTGAAACAGAATTCTTAACCAACAATTCTGGTAAGAAAGCTTCGATTGCATTACATATTTATTAAAGAAGAAGAAAAGGATCGATCCAAAGATATCTAATTTAAATTTACCTGCTAAGATCAGCAAGCTTTAGAATTTCCTCTACATATTTTCTGTCATTTGAGAGACGTGGCATTTTATTCTGACCTCCTAATTTACCCTTTTGCTGGAACCATTTATAAAATGTTCCTTTCTTTACACTATGAATTACAGGAGGTCCAAGTGTAATATCCTTGTATCGTTTCGCCTCATAATCGGAATTAATACTTTTTAAGGCCTCATCAAGTTCATGGATAAAATCACTTAAATTATCAGGGGGTTTTTCAAATTCAATAACCCATTCATGGCATCCCTTAACATCATCACCCATAAATACGGGGGCAGCGGTATATTCTGAAATCAAGCCACCAGATTTCATACATGCAGAAAGGATAGCTTTATCAGCATTATCAATAATAACTTCCTCTCCAAATGCATTAATAAAATGCCTGGTTCTTCCGGATATTTTTATTTTATGAGGATAAAGGGAGGTGAAATAAATTGTATCCCCGATAATATATCTCCATAATCCTGAATTAGTTGAGATTATCAATACATAATTATGATTTACTTCCACATCATTCAGAGTGAGGACAGGCGGATTGGCATCATTGAATAATTCTAAGGGGATGAACTCATAAAAGATTCCATAGTCAAGCATCAGCAACATATCATCGGATAAAGGTTCATCCTGAATGGCAAAGAATCCTTCAGATGCATTATAGGTTTCCATATAATTCATTTTTTCTGAAGGGATAATTTTATTGAATTGTTCACGATAAGGATTAAAGCTGACGCCTCCATGAATAAAAAGTTCAAGGTTAGGCCAAAGTTCCAGGATATTGTTTTTTCCAGAATAATTCAGGATATATTTAAATAATACCAGCATCCATGAAGGTACTCCTGCAACATTAGTCACATTTGCTTTAATTGTGTAATGTGTTAACTTTTTTAATTTTTCTTCCCAATCGGGTAATAAAGATATTTTGGAGGAGGGAGTACGGATGAATGTCACCCAGAAAGGGAGATTTTCAATAAGAATTGCTGACAGATCACCAAAGAAAGAGGAATTACTGAAATTATTGATCTGATGGCTTCCCCCAAGGGCAAGAGCTTTACCTTTCAGGACGTTGTTATCTGGAAAATTGCTGGTATAAATGGCTATTATATCTTTTCCTCCGCGGAAATGGCAATCTTCAAGGGACTCATTACTGACCGGAATAAATTTACTTTTATCACTTGTAGTACCGGAAGATTTAGCAAACCATTTTATCTCGGAAGGCCAGAGTAGATTTTGTTCACCATTTCTGAGTCTTTCCACATAGGGTTTTATATCATCATAGGTTTGGAGTGGGACAGTTGATTGAAATTTATTAATAGAAAGTTTCTCTGTATAATTATATCTTTTTCCCCATTCAGTGGTTTTTGCTTTTGTTATTAATTTGTTGAATGTATCCAGTTGAACGTTACAAGGATATTTTCTGAACAGGTCAATATTGTACATCCTTTTGACATTCAACCAATTAACTAAAGTATTCAGTATAGGCATTTCAGATCAGAGCTTTTTTAGAAAATCAGCATAGCATCACCATAGGTTCCAAATCTGTATTTTTCTTTAATTGCGATTTTATATGCTTTCATTAATAAATCATATCCTGCAAATGCAGATACCATCATTAATAATGTAGAAAGGGGCAGATGAAAATTAGAGATCATGCAATTTGGTACGCTAAACTCGTATGGAGGAAAAATGAATTTATTTGTCCAACCATCATAAGGTTTTAGATACCCGTCTGTGGACACTGAGCTTTCAAGGGTTCTCATGACTGTTGTTCCGACAGCACAAACCCTTTTTTTTCTGTCTTTGGCAGTATTTACAATTTTAGCAGACTCTTCAGATATGATTATTCTCTCGGAATCCATTTTATGTTTTGTAAGATCCTCAACATCTACTGTACGGAAGTTCCCTAATCCAACATGCAAGGTAATAAATGCAAATTCCAATCCTTTTATTTCCATTCTTTTCATTAATTCCCGGCTGAAATGAAGTCCTGCGGTTGGAGCTGCAACTGCACCCTCATGTTCAGCAAAAATTGTCTGATACCTTTCTCTATCTTCAGGTTCAACGTCTCTTTTTATAAATTTAGGAAGAGGGGTTTCTCCGAGACTATAGAGAGTTTGTTTGAAATCTTCGTAATCACCATCATAAAGGAACCTGAGTGTTCTTCCACGGGAAGTAGTATTGTCAATTACCTCAGCAACCAGGATATCATTTTCTCCAAAATATAATTTATTTCCTATCCTTATTTTTCGGGCAGGATCGACGAGCACATCCCACAATCTTTGTTCTTTATTCAGTTCACGAAGAAGAAATACTTCAATCTCAGCCCCGGTTTTTTCTTTATTTCCATATAATCGGGCGGGAAAAACTTTGGTGTTATTAAAAACTAATACATCCTTATCTTCAAAATAGTCAATGATTTCTTTGAATACTTTATGATCAACCTCGCCTGTCTTTTTATTTATTATCATTAACCTCGATTCGTCTCTGTTTTCGGCAGGGTACTTGGCAATCAGTTCGACTGGAAGATTAAATTTATATTGGGATAACTTCATTTTTATTAGTTTATTATCATTTTCATTTATAAGATTCCTTTATACGAAAAATATATCAAATAGTTACATAATCTTTAATGGTCTTTTCAAAATCTTTTATCAAACAAGCCTGTCTGACATCAAAATTACCAATTCTGGTCCGTCTTAATTCCGTAAGATGTGACCCACATTTAAGAACTTCTCCTAAATCTCTTGCAAGTGATCTGATATAAGTTCCCTTACTGCACATGATTTTTAATTTGATATCAGGTAATTTATAAGACAATAGTTCGATATTAAAAATATTAACACGATTTGGTTTTAGTTTAATATTTTCACCCCTTCTTGCAAACTCATAAGCCCTGGTACCATTCACATATTTTGCTGAATAAGCAGGGGGGACCTGGTCATGTTCGCCAATGAACGTCTGAATTACCCCCAGTATTTTTTCCTGATCGATATGCTTTAAAGTGTACTTTTTATCAACTTGTGTTTCAAGATCAAATGATGGAGTTGTTTCTCCAAGTCGGAAAACACCAATATATTCTTTATCCAGATTGATGAATTCCTCAATTTTTTTTGTTGCTTTGCCCGTACATATAATAATCAAACCTGTTGCCAGGGGATCAAGAGTACCTGCATGTCCGACCTTAATTTTCTTTATTCCCAATTGATTTTTCAGAATGATCCTTATTTTGTTCACAACATCAAAGGAGGTCCATTTTAGTTCCTTATCAATTAATAAGATTTTTCCATCCTGCAACTCATTTGGTAGATCTGTTTTATACATCAAGTATTTTTGCAAATGTAATAGCGGAAATGCCTAAAAGGAAACAATAAACTGAAAAATATAAAAGATTGCCTTTTTTAACGAGATTTATCATCCATTTGCAAGCAAACAATCCGGTGATAAAAGCTGAAATAAATCCAATGAACAATACCAGAAATCCCGGATTATCTCCAGGAATAAAACTACTTTCTGAAAGTTCAATAAAATAAGCTCCGATAATGGGTATAATTACCATCAGGAAGGAGAATCTGGTTACATCTTCCTTCTTATTTCCAAGGAGTATTCCCGTTACAATAGTTGATCCTGATCTTGACATACCTGGCAGGACAGCTATTGCTTGTGCAATCCCGATAATAAATGCATCAGGATAGGATATTTTATTTTTCCTTTCGATGATTACAAAGCGTGTTAAAACCAGAAGAAAGGATGTAGTTATCAGCATGAAACCAACCAGAGTAAGATTTTCATTAAAAAGACCCGAAATTTGTGCTCTGAAAAACAATCCAAATATAAAGATTGGAATCATGGAGAGAAAGAGTTTCAGGACGTATGCGGTAGAATCATTATACCGGAAGGTCAGGCATTCCCTTACAAGTTCAATGATTTGCCTGTAAAAAACCAGGATGATACTTAATACAGTAGCTCCATGAACCACAACAGTAAATAATAAGTTATCCTGCATTTTATTTCCGAGCAGAACCTTTCCAATTTCAAGGTGGCCGCTGCTGCTTACTGGCAGAAATTCAGTTAATCCCTGAATAATTCCCAGGATTAGAGCATCGATCCAACTCATTTATTGTCTTGATTTGATTTTGGCTTTTTCATGATGGCATAAATCTCAAAGATTAAACCAAAAAGAATAACAATCGGGGCCAGTGTTACCCTGCGAAAACTAAATAATTCTTTTTCATTGAAAACGTTTGGATCATCTGAACCTCCCCCAAGCATTAAGAGAAATCCTATAATGATAATGCAAAAACCAATGATCAAAAGGATATAGTTTTCCTTTCTCAGAGCAAAACCCATTTTATCCTCCTTTTTTTGATTACTCATAGCATTTAGATATATAGTTCATCAATATTGTTATTCAGGTATTTGTTTACGGCGAAAAATGATGATATTGTGCTGATAAGAATACCGATTATTATGATAGCCAGAAAGAGAATAATCATCAAATCTGGATCAACAAATTCAATAATTCCTTCCACTTGTTTCTGGGTGATATAAATGAGAGAAAGCAATAACATTATACTGATCATAGCTGAAATCAATCCGTGCCAGGCGGATTTAATAATAAAAGGCCGGCGTATAAAACTGCGAGTTGCTCCCACAAGTTGCATGGTATGTATAATGAAGCGTTTAGAATAAACAGAAAGCCTGATTGTATTATTAATGAGGGTAAGTGCAATAAGAAACAATAAAAGCGTGAATGAAATAATAACCAGGCTTATTTTCCTGACATTTTCATTGATTTCATGAATCAGCGTTTTCCTGTAATATATTTCACTTATTTGGGTATATTTACTCAGCTCTTTTTCAATTTTAGCAATACTGTCAGGATTTGCATATAAGGCATTCAGCTTCACTTTTATGGAAGCAGGAAGAGGATTATAACCCAGGAATTTAATAAAATCTTCACCTAATGCTTTTTGAGTTTCAGCAGCAGCTTGATCTTTAGTTATATATTCAGTGCTTTTAACAAAATTTTTGGTATCAAGGATTTTACGTAATTGTTGAATATCGGCCTCACGGATATTATTCTTAAGTTCGATATTTATTCCAATATTTTCTTTGACGTAATTGCTTAAGCTTCTTGCATTTAGGATTAAAAATCCAACAGCACCAAGAAGAAAAAGAACAAGAGTAATGCTAATAACAGAAGTAAGATATGAACTTGTGAGTTTTCTCCTCGTTATCTGATTATCTCTTATGCTCATGATATGAATTTTATCAGGTCAAAGATAGTAAAAAAGAGAGTTACAGGATGAAAGAAATAAGATGGAAAGAAAATCAGGATAAAACCTCATTAGCAATTATTATTCAACAACATCCATCCAGCCGAACTTATCTGTTTCTTCACCAAGCTGAATAGCGATCAGCTTTTTATACAATTTTGCTGATATCGGTCCTGGTTTGCCATCCTTGCAAAATGTATATGTGATATTTTTGTCAACATCAACAATTTTACCAATTGGACTTATCACAGCTGCTGTACCACAGGCTCCGACCTCGTCAAATTCTGATAATTCTTCAACCGGAATAAGTCTCCTTTCAACTTTCATTCCCAGATCTATGGCAAGTTCCTGCAAGCTTTTATTAGTGATTGAGGGTAAAATGGATAATGAGTCAGGTGTGATATAAGTATTCCCTTTTATTCCAAAAAAATTGGCAGGGCCGCATTCATCAATATATTTTTTTTCCTTTGCATCGAGATAAAGAACTGTTGAATATCCTGTATTATGAGCCTTTTCAAGAGATATAAGACTGGCTGCATAATTACCTCCAACTTTAATATTTCCTGTGCCAAGTGGAGCTGCCCTGTCGTGATCCCTGCAAATCATGATATTAACAGGTTTAAATCCTTCTTTAAAATAAGGTCCTACGGGAATAACAAAAACAAGAAATAAATATTCATTTGCGGGTTTAACTCCAACTTCAGCTCCTGTTCCGATCAAAAGTGGGCGAATATAAAGAGAAGCTCCCGTCCCATATAGCGGCACATAATCCTTATTTAATTTAACCACTCTGAAAATCATTTCGTGAAAAAGCTCGTGAGGGACTGATGACATTTTAATTCCATTTGCAGATAAATTTAATCGCTTGGCATTTTCCTGCCACCTGAAAATACGGATTTTATTATCCTTTCCCATAAAGGCTTTAAGACCCTCAAAAGCTTCTTGTCCATAGTGCAGGCTGGTTGCTGCCATATGTATATTAAAATATGCAGAAGAAGAAACTTCAATTTCACCCCATTTCCCGTTTTTATGGTAGCATCTGACATTGTAATCAGTTGGATAGTATCCAAAACCAATATTTTTCCAGTCAACTTTCATAGCGGATCAAAGGTTTTTATGAATTTATCTAAGGCTTTAAAATTAATGAAATCTTTTATAATGTGCTAATTAATAAAGAATGTAGTGGAATGATCTGATAAGATAATTTACAAATAACAAAAATCTAATGCCATTCATCATCAATTATCTTTTTTATTTGTTCTTCTGTTGTAACTTCCTGGAGACGACATGCAGTTTGAGTAAAAAACTTATACTTTGAAAGAATCTGAATCATTTGTTTTTTATATTCATCAATATTTACTTCAATCTGATATTCATTTTGTTCAAGGAAAAGTAATTTATAAAGTTTTATAAAATCAGAACGTCCGAAATATTCCATTTTAATATCATAAAGAATTTTTTCAGCAATGGTTTGAGGTTCTGATGGCCATTTTGTCGACAAAATTAAGTTACTGACTGAATTTATTTGCTTTTCTGAATAATTATATTCAGGTAGTATCGATCTGGCAAATTCGGCTGATTTGTTTTCCTGGTTTTTATATATATAGATAAATCCAATATTCATTAACAGGGTAGAAGTCAGAATCAGGAGTGTCTCCTCATCATCAAGACTCTCTGCTTTGGAGATAAGATGTGCATATTCATATTGATGCCTGATATATTCAATATTATGAAAATACATGTTTTTTGGTAATTCAGTTTCAAATTTTGTAAATATTGCTTCTTCCAGGTCAAGCAGGTGTAACATCTGAAGTTTCGAATATAATCTGCGGTTTGGAATTCCTGCGAGATTTAAAGAGAGTTCAGGGCGCAGATTTTTTACAAAATACATATCAATGTTACCTTTATATTTTACAGGTAGTTTTCCCCTGTACTCACAGATGAAAAAATCCTTGACATGACTGTAAGTTACTCCTGAAATATTGACTTTTCCAGCTTCTCCAGAAGATTCCATTCTGCTTGCTGTATTAACAGTATCTCCCCAGATATCATATGATCGTTTTTTATGTCCAACTTCACCGGCTATAACAGGCCCGGTGTGTATTCCAATTCTCAGATCCCAGATGTCCACTTTGGTATTTTTCAATTGCTTCATAAAAAATTGCATTTCAAGTGCTGCGAGTACAACTTCGACTGGATTGCTGCTATTCTTTTTTGGAATTCCCCCTGCTGCCATATATGCATCTCCAATAGTTTTAATCTTTTCAATATTGTATTTTTCAACGACTGAATCGAAATGAAAAAAGAATTTGTCGAGTTCATCAATCAGAACTTCGGGATTAGTAGACTCTGCAATTTTTGTAAATCCCTGTATATCACTAAATAAAACAGTAACCATTTCATATTTATCCCAACGTGAATGATCCTTTCCTTTATCAGTTTCAAGATTGGTACTGGAAGTAATTTTATCGATAACATCAGGTTGAGACCAAGATGAAGATTCATTTTCAGTGGCGACGACTAATCTTTGCTTCCCGAGAGTTCTGAATCTAAGTGATTTATAAACCGTAAAGCCAAGAATAGCCAATATCAGGGAATAAAATAAATAAGCTAACCTGGACATGAAAAACGGAGGAAGGATTCTGAAAGTCAATATGCTTGCAGGCCCGGGATTACCATTGTAATTTATTGTATTTACTTGAAGTTCATATTTGCCTATACCAAGATCACTTAAATATATGCAAGGATCATAAATCCACCCGGACCAGAATTTTTCATTTTTTTTAAGTCTATAATGATACCGGGGATTTTTATCGAAATAATTTGAAGAACTCAGACTGAATTTTAAAAATCGTTCTTTATAAGGAATATTTTCAAGTTTTTTTACAATTTGTTGATCGAATAAAATATAAGATATTCCATCAAAAATTGTATCATTTGTAGTATAAATTCCTGTAATATTTGTTTTTGTTTGATGGTTATCAGAAAGATATGAAAGAAGATCAAGAAAATATATCTCTGATCCTGAAGATAAGATTAATTGAGAAATAAATGGATATTCGAATGAAGGATTAATTAAATCTAGTACCGAGGGAATATTGATTGAATTTAAAGTATTACTCTCTTTATTACCAAATAACAGTACTTTCTTCCTGTAAACATCAGTTGCTGAAAGAACAAGATTAGCTTTCGAATCATTCCCGGGACTATAAACCTTAACATCATAAAGATTTTTAAAAGTTTTTTCTTCATGAAAAATTGTATCTTCAGTCAGGGAAAGTATCTCATCTGGCTGTACCAGATTTAGCTTATCATCCCAAATATATAGATCAATGATTCTTTTATTCCCTGGCAGGTCAATTTTTCTTTCAACACTTTCAGATGTCTCATTATAATTCAGTACATATAAATTTTCAAAATCAGCATACCAGAGAAGATTTTCATGGGCAAGTATTAAATAAGGAGTTATTGATGTTTTAAAAAAATCAAGGGTATCAATAATCCCTTTATCCATTTTTAATGCTTGAATTCCTCCTCGTGAGGAGATAAAAAGAATATTAAAGTCTGAAGAATATGTACAATCATAAATATCACCCTGATAAATTAATTTATTCTTTTTATCACTCATTAGAAAAATCTTATCTGATGATATGACACAAAATCCGCCAGAAACAGGGAGTAACTGATTATAGTAACCTGGAAGAAGTAAATGGGATTTAGAATTTTGATTAATATCAAAGTAATATAATCCTCTTGTGGTAATGTAATAAAGTTTATTATCAATGAATTTTACGACATTAATTAATCCAGAATCTTTCGCTAATGAGAATACCCGGTTAAGTGTAAAAGGGTATTCCAGTAAATAAATTGATCTCTCCTGAAGAATCCAGATCCCATGGTAAGGTTCGTTAAAGATTCCAAGAATTTTAGATCTTGGGATTTCAGGAAAGCTATCCCATCTTTCAATAAGTCTTCCGTCCTGATCTATAACAAAAAGTGAATGATCAGAATCCGAGATAAATAATTTATCATTATTAATGTCAAAACCAAAATTGACATTTTTGATGAATGATAATCGTGTTTTAGACAATATATTAAAATCGTTATCAGCTTTATACAGGTAATTATTCTTATCAAAAATGAATATAAAATCCTTCGAAGATATTATTGAGCAAATATTATTGATCCCGGTATTATATTGCTTCGCATCAATACTTTCTTTATAAACGAACAATCTACCTTTAATATCTGCATAAATGACCTGGTCATTGGCTTTAAATAATCCAGCATCCGGAAAGTTTTCATGTAATACTTTAAATTCGCCGGAATTAAATACCAACAGGGAACTGTCAATTTGAAAGAAGACCGCTTCATTGGTACTTGCAATGTTTCTGACCATTTTGAAATTCTTGTAACTTTGAGGCAATTCCTTATTAATACTTAATAAAGACATTCTGTTCAGGGAATCGGGAACGAGATAACCAAGATTTTTATTTCCTGAAAAGAAAACTCTATTATTATCAGTCAGACAGAGTATATTTTTACCCTTTGACGGGATAAAATTCCATGCAGAACCATTAAAAATGCTGATTTTGTCCTCTTGGCCCAGGTATAAAATTCCATGATTATCAATAAGAAGACTATAATTTGGACAGGAATTAACTGTTAAATTTGATGTGAATCCATGGATGACCGGACTTCCTTTTATTATTAGATCAGCTGAAGAAAAAGCCTCATAATAAAAAAAGAAAGATGAAAGAAATAAAAAAATAATCCTTAACTTGGTAAATGGATTAAGAAAATTCATAACTTGTGAGTTCAAAAGGAAAGAATTTCCAAGCTCTGATCAAATTTAATTAAATATTCTATAAATAATAAAATTATAAATTAATCTATAAATCTGGGATTTATGGAAAATATTATCAAGCCGATTATTGTACCCTGGGATTTTACCCGGAGAGCTATGAATGCTTATGAACATGCAGTTAATCTTGCCAATCTTTTAAAAAGAGAGATTATATTGTTACATATTGTTCATGATGTTACGGATATTGACAATTCATTTGAAAAACTTAATACTAAAGCAGAAGAACTAAAAAAAGATTCCAAAGTAAATACTCATCCTATTATCAAAACAGGAAGCATTTTTGATACTATTCGTGAAGTTGCCGAGGAACAAAAGGCTGAGATGGTAGTAATGGGAACACATGGGCGGCAAGGTTTACAGAAAGTTTTTGGGAGTCGAGCACTTAAGGTAATAGCAAATTCCAAAATACCTTTTGTAGTTATTCAGGATAAACCGGCAACCAGCAAATTTGAGAATATTCTATTCCCGATTGATTTTCGTAGTGAAAATAAAGAACAGGTTAAGTACATAAATTACCTGTCCTCACATTTTGGTTCAAAATTCCTGCTTTTTAAAAGAAAAGTAGGTGACCGTCGTTTTAAAAAGAGAATAGCTTCAAATCTGTATTTTGTTGAGTCTTTTCTGAAAAATTCGAATGTAAATTATGAGATATATTCATCTCCCGGTAAACAAGCTTTCGAAAAAGAAGTTGTTCAGTTTGCTAAAGAGTTGAATGCTGATCTAATACTTGTACTAACCACAAGAGATATTGGATTTTTTGATTATCTCATTGCGGCACGGGAACAATATATTATTGCCAATCCGGAAAAAATACCCGTTATGTGTATTAATCCAAAGCCTGCCAAAATATCCTCAGGGTTCAGGGCAACAGGAGGATAATATATTTGACTTAATGTGATGATCTAAATAAATTAAGTACAATATCCGCAAGGTTCTGAAGTTAACAAAAGGTCAAAAGAGTATTAAATAGATTTATCTTAATGCCTGACAGACTTACAGAGTTGACTTAATGAGCTTTGCGGTTATTTTTTAAGGTTATTGAACCTCGGGGATTATTCAGAAATCTTTAGTGTTAATATGTCTTTAATTAAAAAGTATTATAAAATATACTATTCCTGCAACAAACAGAGATAAGGTATCTGAAGAAAACTTAATGTATTGAGATGGAATTGGTTTTTGCTACGAATAATCCTGATAAGATAAAGGAAGTAAAAAATCTTGTAAGTTCAAAGATCAAAATAATAAGTTTGATTGAATCAGGATTTACGAAGGATATTGCGGAAGATAACGAAACCCTGGAAGAAAATGCAAGGCAGAAAGCATGGTTTATTTATAAGAATCTTGCGATGAATTGCTTTGCTGATGACAGCGGATTGGAAGTAGAAGCATTAAATAATACCCCCGGAGTTTATTCAGCAAGATATTCAAGAATTGGGAATGAAAGATATAAAAAAATGGATATTGTTGAAGGCAATATCCAAAAACTACTTCATAATCTGAAGAATATAACAAACAGGCGTGCAAGATTCCGTACAGTGATTTCCTTGATTTTATATGGAAAGGAATTCCAGTTTGAGGGAGTTGTTCATGGCATAATATTAAATGAAAGGAGAGGGCAGGAAGGATTTGGCTATGATCCTATTTTTTTACCCGATGGATATTCTAAAACCTTTGCTGAGATGAGCATGGAAGAAAAAAACAAGATAAGTCATCGGTTTCTTGCAGTCTCAAAACTCGTAAAGTTTTTGAACAGTTTATAATTTATAGGTAAATATTGAATCTATTATATAATGACCGGGAATAAACAATTCAATTAAAGTACAGGATTTTGTTTTATCGTTTATGGCGTTGTTTTTCAGTAGCTAATATGAAAGGTTGAATAAAAGCAAAAGATGAAAAAGGGATCACTTTTCATATTTTTAATTATTATATCTGCAATCATTGAATCTCAGGTTCCTATTGGTTCATGGAGAAGTCATCTCCCATATACAGATGCATTTAAAATTGCCAAGGCTGAAAATAAAGTATATTGTTCCACACAGGGAGGATTGTTTTATTATAATACGGATGATAACAGTATCATCAAAGTATCGAAGGAAGACGGACTTTCTGATTCAGACATTACAGCTCTGGAATATTCGGAGGATCTGAAGACTTTAATAATAGGATATAAAACAGGAAATATTGACGTTATCAAGAAGAATAATATTTATAATCTTGCTGATATTAAAAATAAACTGATCCCAGGCGACAAATCAATCTACAACATATATTTACATGCTGGGAAAGCTTATTTAGCATGCGGATTCGGGATAATAGTTCTTAATATCGCGGAAAGAGAAATTCTTGAAACATACTTTATTGGAGAAGCAGGAACCCAGATAAAAATAAATGAAATTTGCATGGATAATCAGAATATCTATGCTGCAACCGAAAGAGGGATTTACTTTGCTTCCCTTGATTCACCTAATCTTATTGATTTTAATGCATGGTCCAGAGATCTTACCATTCCAAACAATGATAAGGTTTTCAATACTATTGCACATGCCTCGGGAAGGATTTATACAAATTATTCAAGTGGGATAAATGGTGGGGATATCGTTTATTATAAAGAATCAGGTAGCTGGATGTCATATTCCTGGTTTCAGGATGATAATTGTCATCAATTGACTACCTGGCAGGGGAATATTGTGATAGTTAGGAATTATCATGTTGATATTTATGATGATAACGGGATCAATTTACGGCATGTTTATTTTGGCCAGCCTAAGGCTGCATTCAGGGATGAAACAGGTATTCTATGGGTTGCTGACGGGTTGAGCGGATTGATCAGGAATAAAGATGATACACCATTGCTTAAACTGGCCCCGAATGGGCCGGGGAGCATATTTGTATCGTCTATTGAGGCAAAAAATAACACTCTTTATGTCGTGCCGGGCGGAACAGATCCCAGTCTTGGGAATTTATACCGTACTGCAGGGGTTTATAAATTTAAGGATAATTCATGGACGAACTGGAGTAGTGATTCTGTCAGGGATTTCAATAAAATTGCCATTGATCCTTTAAATCCTGATCATTATTATGTCGCGTCATGGGGATACGGTCTGTTTGAATTTAATAACCATGAATTAATAAAGATCTTCAGAGATGATAACAGTACACTTGAAAGTATTATTCCGGGAGATATGTATTACCGTCTTGGAGGGATTGCATTTGATCAGAATGGGAACTTATGGATAACCAACTCAGCAGTTCCGGAGCCCGTTTCTGTTTTAGAAAAAACCGGACAGTGGAAAAGTTTTGCACTTGATAATTTGATCAGCGGGAATATGGGGGATATTATTGTCTCCAACTCAGGATTTAAGTGGGTCATCTTACCCGGTGGGAAAGGATTGTTTGTGATGGATGACAATAAAACCATCAGTAATCCGGATGATGATCAATATAAAAAAATCGATGTTGTTGATGCAACCAATAAAATAATCACCAATGAGATCTATTCGATAACCGAAGATAAAAACGGGGATCTTTGGTTAGGAACGAACAGGGGAGTTCTTGTATATTATGATCCTGAAGAAGTTTTTTCAGATAATGATTTTTTTGCAAAACCGATCCTTGTGCCCAGAAAAGATGGTTCCGGAATTGCAGATCTGCTTCTTGTCACGGAAACAGTTACATGCATAGCGGTTGACGGAGCAAACCGTAAATGGATTGGAACTAAAAATGCAGGTGTTTGCCTTGTCTCAGATGACGGTATTGAACAGATCCACTGCTTTAATGCAGAGAATAGTCCATTATTATCTAATTCAATTTCAGATATTGCCATCAATGAAAAAACGGGGGAGGTATTTTTTGGCACAGACAGGGGTATAATTTCATACAAAGCGGATGCGAATGAACCTTCAGATAAGTTTGATGATGTTTATGTATATCCCAATCCGGTGAGGGAAGACTATTACGGAGATATAGCCATAACAGGGCTGGTTAAGGATACTCACGTCAAAATCACTGATCTGAACGGAAACCTGGTTTATGAAACTGTTTCAATTGGCGGACAAGCAATATGGGATGGAAAGCGCTACGATGGTAAAAGGGTAAATACCGGTATTTATCTTGTTTTTTGTTCGAATCCTGATGGGACATTGACGCATGTAACAAAAATCCTTTTCATTCATTGAGTTGATGATAAAAAAAACCAGAGGCATAGTTTTACATAGTCTGAAGTATAGGGATACCAGTATTATTGCACATTTTTATACTGAACATCTGGGACGGCACTCATTCTTATTTAAGGGAATAAGAAATAAAAAATCAAAAATACGTCCAAATCTCATTCAGCCCCTTTTTGTTCTTGATCTGGAAGCATATTTAAAAGAAGGAAAAGAGTTGAGCCTGGTTAAAGAAGCTTCAGCTTCCATAATGCTTAAACACTTTCCGTATGATATGAAAAAAAGTGCTCAGGCAATGTTTATGGCTGAAATATTATACAGGTGTATAAGGGAGGAGGAAGCAAACAAACCGCTGTTTCAATTTTTAATAAGTTCAATTGATTATTTTGATCTTATAGAGACCGGTTCAGCAAATTTTCATATACTTTTTTTAGTGAAACTCAGTAAGTACCTGGGTTTTTATCCTGCCATAAAAGAAAAAGAAGATGAATGGGTTTTTGATATGAAAGAGGGGATTTATAAAGATCATATACCATTACATTTAGATTATTTAGATCCGCTAAATTCATCACTTTTAAATAAAATATTGAATACGAATTATGAAAACCTGACAGACCTGGGACTGAATCAAAAAAAGAGAAATGAATTGCTGGAAGCGATATTAAGATTCTATTCATTTCATATAGAAGGAATTACAAATTTGAAATCTTTCTCCGTTCTGAAAGAATTATTTATTTAAAAAATCTGACTTTAATCCACCTTCGCGTTCCGCTTGCTCCACCGCTGAAGCTATGGCGGCACACGGTCGGCGGACGAGAAAATTTGGTTTAATTTCCCGGGGGTTGCCCCGGAATAAAGATTCCAGAGCTTGCTCTGGTGTTTAATACCATGTTATTAAACTGTATATATATAAGTTTGTTAATAAATATTAATCGCTATTTCAATAGATATCGGGATATTTTATAAATTTTCAACAACATAATAATGCAACCATTTGAGGGTTTAAACAAGTCTTTAATTAACTAATTTTATAATTCCCACAAAAAGAAAAAAACAGAGACATAAAATAAAGATTTAGAATAAATTATATTATTCCTTTAATTAATACTGAAGAACGGATTAATTAAAATCATTTACGGCTTTATAAAAAGATTAAGATCGTAAATAAATTTTATTTCATATTGATAAAAAATATTTGATTTATGAGATTATCCGTATTGCTTCGGGATTAGTATCATTAAAGATGATGAAATACAGGTCGATGGAGAAATGTTTACTTGTTGCCGGCTGCTGGTTATTGGTCACGTTTTCCATTTTTGGACAGACAAATTTTTATTCACAAACCACAGGAAATCTGGACCAGTTGTCAACCTGGGGTCAGAATACGGATGGTACAGGACCACAACCAGCAAACTTCACATCTGACAATCAGATCTTTAATATAAGTAACAATTCTTCTCCAACCATTGGCGCTAACTGGACGGTTTCAGGTGCCAACTCAAAAGTTATTATTGGTAATGGAACAGATGCCTGCGTGTTTACCGTTCCCGGGACCTTTGTATTTACAGCGCCAACGGATATATCCAATAACGGTACCTTAAGAATTACAAGTACTGCTGCGACTCCTTATTCCGGTACCTTAAATGTATTGGGCGGGGGAACTTATGAGCATGCCAGGAATGGAGGAAATATACCAGATGCTTCTTGGAACCCTTCTTCAAACTGTAATATCACTGGTATGCAGAATTCAGAACCAGGAGGATTATATCAGAACTTTGGCAATTTTACATGGAATTGTGAGAACCAAACAGATGCAGGTTATTTAAGTAGTCTGGCTATTGGAGGATCTATTAGCGGTGACTTTAATCTTATGTCAACAAATGACAATTATATTCATATTGCACGCGTTTTTGGAAGTAAAACCTTAAATATTTCCGGGAATCTTAATATTACAGGTGGAATTTTTAAAATTACTACTGGTTCTTCAAATGGAACAATCAACATCGGTGGAAATTTCAATTTAACAAATGGCACTTTGGATTTGAGTTCAAGTGCTGGTACAGGTACAGTTAATTTATCCGGAGATTTTGTGATGTCAGGTGGATCGATAACAATATCTGGCCCTAAACCCAGTATATTTAATTTTAGTGGTTCTTCAGAGCAGTTTTTATTAAAGACAGGAGGAACCATCTCTAAAACAATCCATTTCGTTGTTCATAGCGGATCAACTTTAAATTTGGGTACCAGTGTGTTGGATGGGAGTACCGGGGATTTTACGTTAAATAGTACTGGTACTTTAAAAATTGGTTCACCGGAAGGTATTTCTTTAACAGGAATGACTGGTAATATCCAGGTAACCGGAACCCGTACATTTAACACAGGTGCCAATTATGAGTATATCGGGAGCTCGGCTCAGATCACGGGGGATGGATTACCGACCACAGTAAATAATCTGACAATTAATAACGCTAATGATGTTTCACTCATTAACGATGTAACTGTTTCAAATACACTTTTCCTGACTTCAGGAAACTTTAATATTGGTGATTCTGATCTTACCATCTCATCTGGGGGATCAATTTCAGGTGCTTCACCATCTAGTTATGTTATAGCTGAAGGAAGTGGAAATCTGATTCAACGGGTCGGGAATTCTGACATTTTGTTTCCTGTCGGAACAAGCACTTCATATATTCCGGTCATTCTGAATAATTCAGATACACCAGACAATTACAAGGTCCGGGTCTTTGCCGATGTTCTGACAAATGGCACCTCTGGGTCGACCCTTCCCGAAATAGATGATTGTGTTAATGCCACCTGGGTGATTGATGAAGTAAATACCGGAGGATCAAATCTTACCATAAACCTTCAATGGAATTCCTCGGATGAAGGAACCGGATTTGACAGAACTCATTGCAGTATTGGTTATTATGATGGAGCTTCATGGTCGGCTCAATCATCAGATGAAGCAACAGAAATTTCTCCCGGTGTATATACACGCACTCGTTCAGGTGTGATGGATGTCGGTGCTTTTGCTGTCGGTAAAGAGTGTACAAGGATGCATGATAATACCCCTCCGGATATTACAACCTGTGCAGTAACCCGTAATGTTGATGGTTGCGACGTATCAAGCATTACAGGACCTCCATTCTCTGCAATTATTGCAAGTTCATCAGAAGCAGAGTTTGAAAATGGAACCAATCAAGGATTAGCCAGTGATAATTGCGGGATAACCGCTGTGACTTATATTGATGTCAGTTCCGGCAGTTGTCCGTTTGTTGTCACCCGAAAATGGACAATTTATGATAGATTCGGTAATTTTGCAACCTGTGATCAGATCATTAATGTAAGTGAAAATACTCCGCCTACGTTCACGGTACCTGCAGATATAACGATATACCGGGATGCTTCGTGCAACTATGATGCAGATGTGACGGCAACGGGCGATGTGAGCAACGAGGCGGACAACTGCGGAGTAGGAGAGGCGGTCTTTTTGGATGCGGTTGACAGTAGTGATCCGTGCAATGTGGTTATCACGCGCACGTGGAGTCTGGTGGATAACTGCGACAATGCGGCAGTGGATCAAACACAGAAGATCACGGTGAGGGATACCACAGCGCCTACGTTCACTGCTCCCCCAGATATGATAATCTACCGGGATGAAAACTGCAACTATGATGCGGATGTAAGCCAAACGGGAGATGTGACGGATGAGACGGACAACTGTGGTGTAGGACAGGCGAGTTTTATTGACGGGGTTGACAGTAGTGATCCGTGCAATGTTATTATCACGCGCACCTGGAGTCTGGTGGATAACTGCGGCAATGCAGCAGTGGATCAGACACAGACGATCACGGTCAGGGATACCACAGCACCGGTGATCACGACTATTGCAGGAGCCCTGGATACGACGCTTGAATGTTCGGATGCAGCGGGTATAACGGCATCCCTGGCACTGGTACC
>Ga0068714_10002502_pt1 | contig 23569 bp, 23 predicted proteins | sample MTBNYHSulfiMetaG_FD_62988 | JGI IMG/M metagenome (GOLD analysis project Ga0068714, IMG submission 62988) | Enrichment culture microbial communities from rom New York Harbor, USA that are MTBE-degrading - MTBE-NYH (New York Harbor Sulfidogenic)... | ecosystem: Environmental > Aquatic > Marine >... | reverse complement strand
CGACAACTGGCTTATATCTGCAGAAGCGACAAAGCCGTAGCTAAATGGGTTGGCTCGGGAGCGACATTTCCCAGCATCCTTAAAAGAGGGGATTTATTTCACTGGCTGAACTTTCCGATGAAAAGTGTGAGCTAAGTCATAAAGATGAAAAGTTCACACATTTCCACACTTCCAGAGTATACTATAGTCTTTATCAAGCAGGTTACTGCTATCCACCCTATATGAAGGCGTATTTTACATTTGATTGCCTTGGGAAACCGCGTTGTTTTGAGTTCGTTGGTACCAGAACCATCTAAATAGACTAGCCTTACTTCTAATCCTTCTTAATGCCTCTAAATATCCTTGACTATTTTGAGTAACAGTGATAATCTGTGATAACGACAAAGCAGTCTAGACAATATATTCTAGATATATCATTCCATCTTGTTTCCTGAAATTAGACCGCTAATCAGTCTCATTAAAAGAGGGGTTGCTGTTAATTCCCGAGAGCATGGAGGTATCCTTAATCAATAAAGATGAAAGGGGTTTTACTACATTTGTCAAGAAATATTCGTACTCACAGTGAAGACAAGAAACTTGTTGAGGAGCGTAGAAAACACATAGCCGAGCATTCGATCCCGGTATTCATTAACAAGGGATATGCTCGAACATCAGTAGAGGACATTCTCAAAGCCTGTGGTATGGGACGTGGTACTTTCTACCATTATGTTAGGTCAAAAGATGACGTGGTCTACCTTATTGTAAAAGAACTGATATCTATATCAACGAAATTATTAGAAGATCTCAACAGGGAAATTAAAAATCTCACAGCAACTGAAAGTCTGCGCAAAGCTATTATGGAATATTACAGACTGTGTGATAAATCCCAGGACAGAATAATGTTTGGAGATCGCGAATTAATCTACCTGTCGGAGAGAGACAGGAAAGAAATTCTGGATGTAGTAAGAGCGGAGATCTCTTTCTTTGAGAAATTATTGATGAGAGGTATTACAACCGAGGAGTTCAAGATAAGAAACGCGCGTGCCTTAGCTCATGACATAGTTGTACTGGGCCATGCGTGGGCGACGAGACGCTGGTTTTTGAGGAAAGAAACCACGTTAGAAAATTATATTGAGAATCATATTGATTTAATTCTCGATGCAATACGGGTCCTGCCGGGGGAAACCAGGGTAATGCTGGAGTAGGGTGCAGGCTCCAGAAGTGTGGTGTTGGCTTCTCCCCTCCCGTGACCGGAGCCCTGGGGGTAATCGGGCTTAGCGGCAGGACCCGTTAAGGAGGGATTTAAATTATGGCTACAGTGGTACCATCAGTAGCCATTACCCGAGGACCGGAGATGCCAGCCTATATTCATGTTGAGAGATGCTGGCCTGAAGTAGATAGGCTTTCCCCTTGTGAAGCAGCTTGCCCCCTGCATATGGATGTCCCCAACTATATCATTGCCATCGCTAAAGGCAACCCCAAACAGGCACTGGATATTATCAGGGAGAGCAATCCGCTGCCATCTGTTTATGGACGAGTTTGCCATCACCCCTGTGAAGCAGAGTACAATCGAAAAGTAGTGGACAGTGCTATTGCTATCGAGTGGCTGAAGCGATACGCTGCTGACAATGGAAAGAGCGAAAAGCCTGCTCCAGTACCCAGAACCAGAAAAGAAAGGGTAGCCATAGTAGGCTCAGGGCCAGCCGGTTTAACCGCTGCCTATGACCTGGTCAGGAAAGGGTATGGTGCCACCATCTTTGAAGCTTCCTCCATACCGGGTAGCGTACTCACTTCCGCCATACCCGAATTCATCCTGCCACGAGAGGATGTCCTGTCTGATATTGATTACATTAAAGCCTTGGAAACGATAAGCAAGAATATGGAACTAGATGCGCTCATTGAGATGACGGCATCTACCGCCAAAGAGGGCTATTGCGAATTTCATTGAGAAAAGTATAGGTTTTCAAAGTAAGGAGCCAATAATGTGTTACTTATGTGATGAATTCGGAGAGGGAGGACTCTGGTATTTAAACCCTAAGTGCTATGCTAGAAATATGTACAAGCTCAGGCTTCCTGGTGAAGGCTTCAAGGGTCCGGAGGCTGGTCTGGAAACAGGAGCACGTGCCGGGCCAACTCAAATAGACCTGATAAATGCCATTGAAAAAGGCGATGCGGAAGAGGTTGCCAGAATTATACATGCGCTGGACAGCGTTAAGGGAGCCGGTCAGGAGGGTCAGGTTATTCCGCTTAGAGACGCTGAGAAAGCGCTGGACTTGATGACCTGCATCGGCATAATGTCCTGCGCTTGTCGGAAGGGGACGAGGGCTCTAGACGAGAGAAATGAACATGAGTACACCTGCATGGGTATGGGTGTTGGTATGCTCAAGTGGGAACGATGGCCGGAGAGATACAAGGGCGGTGTCAAGTTCTTGACCCCTGAGGAAGCCAAGGAATGGAACCGTGAAATGGACAAGAAGGGCTTCTGTCATCTCCTGATGATTTTTGAGCCACCCTTTGTCGGTGGTTTCTGTCAGTGTGATTACCCTGATTGTGGACTGATAAGAAGCGCTGTTGATTTTGGCGTTGGTGGTCTGCTCAAGAGCCATTATGTGGCCCAGGTTGACTATGATATCTGTAATGGTTGTGGCATCTGTGCCCAACGCTGCCAGTGGGGGGCGCTTAAGTTTGAGGTTACTACCCAGAAGGCTAACGTTGACCAGTTCAAGTGTTACGGCTGCGGTCTCTGCGAGACCGGCTGTCCCAGAGGTGCAATCAAGTTACTCGAACGAACAAGCCTACTTGGTCTGGCCAACGTATGGAAGTGAAAACGAGGCTTGCGGCTTGTTGTGATAATCAGGCAAGACTCATTTAATGTAGTAAGAAGCATTAGTTGAAATGCTTGACGGATTCAGGCATTAATAAAACATAACACAAAATAGGAGGTAAGACAATGAAGAAGAAAAACGTATGGTTGATAGTGAGCTGCTTGATGGTACTATCCCTGGCCTTGGCATCATGTGCCCCGGCAGCGCCACCGACAGAGGAAAAACCAGCGCCACCGACAGAGGAAAAACCAGCGCCACCGACAGAGGAAAAACCAGCGCCACCGACAGAGGAAAAGGAGATGGTGAAGATAAGACTGACCAAGCTGGACGGGACGGTGGTGGAGAAGCTAGTGGAAAAGCCAAGATATGGTGGGGTGGCAAGTGTTGCCATGGCTAATGATGTACTGAGCTTCGATAGTGCCCATATGGCTTTTGGGACCGATCATCCACTAAACCTCACTAACGAAAAAATATACGTAGGGGACTGGGCACGGGGACTGAATGGCACCGGTGAAGTCGACTTCTTAGGTTTTTCTTATTTTCTTCCCCAATTTACGGTACCCATTCTAGGTGAAAGTTGGGAGGTACCCGATGACCAAACAATCATTCTTCATGTCCGCAAAGGCATACACTGGCAAAATAAGCCACCAGTAAACGGCCGAGAGTTTGTCGCCGATGACCTAGTATATACCTTTGACCGAAACCACAACAAGGTTAAGGAGTCTTATCAGTATGCCCAGCTACATCCTCATATGAAGCCGGTAAGCTTTAGTGCACCGGATAAATACACGTTCGTTATGAAGACTATGCCGGGGATGATGGGAGAGGCTGTGCGGGCGGCTTTTGGCTATATGCGGATAGAGCCGCGTGAAGTGATAGAAAAATATGGAAACATGAAGGATTGGCGCAATGTTGTTGGCACGGGGCCATTTATGCTTGAAGATTATGTGAGCGGAAGTTCTGTCACCCTTACCAGGAATCCCAACTACTATCTGAAGGACCCAATCCATCCGCAGAACTCCCTGCCATATCTAGACGACGTGAAGTTTTTCGTCATACCGGATAAGTCCACCCAAATGGCAGCAATACGCACTGGCAAGATTGACCAGTTGGGGCTTGGGGGGACGGCTCTTACCTGGGAGGATTGGACACAGGCAATGCAATACAGCCCGGAGTTAAAGTGGGTAAAGGTTTTTCGCATGACGAGTTCTACTAACATATTTATGAGGAGCGACACCAAGCCCTTCGATGACATCAGGGTGCGCAAGGCGCTGTCCATGGCTGTTGATAGAGAGGAAATAAAGAGAGAGTTCTACAGTGGTGAAGCGGAAACATTCTGTAGCCCATTGCCACCCTGGCCGGAATTCAAAGAGGCGTATACCCCACTTGATCAGCTTCCTCAAGACATCAGGGAGGGATTAGAATATCACCCTGACAAGGCGAAACAACTTCTGGCTGAGGCCGGATATCCCAATGGCTTTAAGACCGAAATGCTTTGTACGGCACCCATGGTGGACGTATTGTCTATAGTCAAAGACTACTGGGCGAAGGTCGGTGTCGAGGCTCAGATTGATGTGAAGGAAATTGGCGCCTACACTAGTCTCTCGTACGGTCATAAGTACTCCCAGCTAGTCGTAGGCGGGCATATTATCTGCCAGCCAATGAGGGGCCACAACTACGGTCCCGGGCTTCCGATGAACTTTGCTATTGTCGATGACCCGTATCTCGCCGAGTTTTACGCAACAAATGGGCCGCAACCATGGACTGCCGAGGGTTGGGTTCCATGGTTGGAGTCGTACCAGCCAGTGGCCCAGTACATACTTGGTCACTTCTGGTCGATACAACTGCCACTGCCCTATCAATATCGTGTGTGGTGGCCGTGGCTAGCGAATTACAACGGTGAGGAGTGTATATCTACGGGTACGACGAACGAGTACACTTGGCTTATGTATATTTGGCTTGACCAGGAACTGAAGCAGAAGATGACAAAATAAGGTAGAGTCCAATCGAGCTTTAGGTAGAGTCAGAGAGAGGCTGTGTTTTTCAATACACAATTACTTTGACCTAAGGAGCGAGGAGTGTTTAATGGATCTAAGTAAGCATGCCGCAAGGGCGCTTGAGGATGTCAGAGTTCTGGACTTGGCAGGACAGATTGGGGTCTACTGCACCAAACTCTTGGCAGACCTTGGAGCCGATGTAATCAAGATCGAGAAGCCGGAAGGAGATCCGACACGTCATCTTGGCCCTTTCTTCCACGACGAGCCCGAAACTGAGAAAAGTCTTTTCTTTTTCCACTACAACACGAATAAGAGGGGAATTACTCTCAATATAGATACTAGGGACGGGTGTGAGATTTTCAAGCAACTAGTGAAGACTGCTGATATCATGGTGGAGACCTTTGAGCCCGGCTATCTTGATGGTATCGGGTTGGGATACTCAGTGATCAGAGACATTAGGCCATCGCTGATCCTTACATCCATCACCCCCTTTGGGCAGACCGGCCCCTACAGTAAGTTTAAGGGTTCTGACATCGTGGGGCAAGCTATGGGAGGTCTAATGAATCTGATGGGATGGCCGGAGAGCGCGCCCACTATAGCACCCTACCTAGGCTATTTTGCTGCTTCACTACTAGGGGGTAATGCTACACTTCTTGCCCTCTACTACCGCGATGCCACTGGTGAAGGCCAACATGTTGACGTTTCTATGCAACAGTGTATAGCCATCGGCTTGGAAACAGCCTTACCCCATTACGACATCAACCGTTACATCTTAAGGAGGGGGGGGCTATACTATACTCCAATCAATCCTGAGCTTGGCCCTGGGTTAAGGCGAGTATATAGAGTGAAGGATGGCTATATAAGCTGTATGCCTGTCGTTCAGAGATTTGAGGAATGGGATCGTCTTGTGGCATGGATGGATAATCATGGCATGGCAGGCGATTTGAAGGAAGAAAAGTGGCGGGATGTAGAATTCCTCAGGCGCCACCAGGATCACTTTGAAGATATATTTGGTGCTTTTCTAGCCTCAATGACGCGCCTGCAGATCATCGAGGAGGTTCATCTTCAGGGAACCAGAAAGCTTTTTGCTCTGCCGGTGAACAGTGCTGAGGATGTGGTCAATGATCCCCACCTGAAAGCACGCATGTTTTTCCCCGAGGTAGATCATCCTGAACTAGGACTGTCTCTTACCTATATGGGACGACCGTATGTGCTGTCAGAGACGCCGTGGTCTATAGAGTGCCGTGCTCCTCTTCTTGGCGAACACAATCAGGAAGTTTATGAGGGAGAATTACATATGTCTCACCAAGAACTTATTCTACTAAAGCAGAGTGGCGTAATCTAGATGTAGGTGATAACATGAAGGTTAAATATCCGCTTCAAGGAATAAGGGTAGTAGACTTCTCATGGCGGGCTACGGGCCCCATCGCAGCCCGTATGCTAGCCTGGTATGGCGCAGAGGTAATCAGGATCGAGTCGTTCACAAGGCTGTGTGGCATGCGGCAGCTGCCACCCTTTACGCCTGGGGGGGAGGGGCTGAATATCGGTGGGTTTTTCAATAACTGCAACTCTTCCAAGCTAGCGGTGACTCTGAATCTCAGTAAACCAAAAGGAGTTGAAATCGCTAAGAAGCTGATCGCTAAGAGTGATGTAGTAGTCGAGAATTTCAGCGCGGGGGCCATGGAGAATATGGGCCTCGGCTATGATGAACTGGTCAAGGTAAAACCAGACATAATAATGGTGAGCCACTCCATAATGGGGCTAAGCGGCCCTTGGAAAGAAGTCTCTGGCCACGGCCCGAATATCCAGGCTATGTCTGGACTCGACTATATTATGGGGTATCCTGACCGACCACCTATCGGGACTGGTGTAGCCATCACTGACTACATTGTTAATCCTCATCACTCCGCTCTTGCTGTCCTAGCTGCTCTTCACTATCGACAGCGGACAGGGAGAGGGCAGTATATAGACTTGGCACAATATGAATCGGTTATCAACGCTACAGGCACGGCCATCTTGGAATACACTACGAATAGACGCTGCCAGGAGCGGATTGGGAATCGCATCCCTCATGCAGCTCCTCATGGCGTTTACCGTTGCCGTGGAAACGATAGGTGGTGCGTCATTTCCGTCTTCCAAGATGCTGAGTGGGAAGCACTGTGTCGGGTGATGGGTCAGCCACAGTTGGCACGTGAGACTAGGTTTGCTACGCTCTTGGCTAGGAAGGAAAACGAGGATGAACTTGACCGAGTAGTAGAACAGTGGACAGTGGAGCTGACCGCAGAGGAGGTGATGCTATCGCTACAACAGGCAGGAGTTGCTGCCGGTGTGGTACAGAATGCGGAAGATCTAGTCATGCGCGATCCTCAGATGAGAGCACGCAGCCATTATCGAAAGGTACACCATGTTGAGGCAGGAGAAAGACTCTATGACGGCCCTCCGTTCATACTTTCTGCCAACCCCATTGAAGTAAAGCCGGCTCCTATGCTGGGTGAGCACAATGAGTATGTATATGGTGAGATCCTGGGGATGACCGAAGAGGAAATAACCGAGTGTTATGTAGAAGGAATCTTCGAGTAGCATTGTTTTCGGTGAAGGTATAATAAGCTCTTTGGATATATACGAGGAGGTTAAGATGATGAAATTGGCTGGCAAGGTGGCAATAGTAACCGGCGCAGCGCACGGCATCGGTGAGGCAATAGCTAAGAAATTCGCTTCCGAGGGGGCATCTGTCGTAGTGTACGACATAAACCTGGAAGAGGCAAATCGTGTAGTTGACGAAATCAAAGCTCAGGGGGGAACGGCGATTGCTATTCGTGGGGATGTGATAAATAAGGCAGAGGTTCAGAATCTGGTCAAAAACACCTTAGAAAAATTCAATGGAATCCATATTCTGGTAAACAATGCTGGCATTTGGCAACCAAGTGCACCTCTAGTTGAGATGACAGAGGAGCAATGGGATATCGTGCTAGATGTAGACCTTAAGGGTGTATTCCTTTGCACTCAAGCAGTCTTAAACCACATGATAGAACAGCGGTATGGTAAGATTATCAACATCTCGTCGACTATGGGAACTGGCACTTCTTTTTCAGAAGAGCTAGCTAATTACGCAGCAGCTAAGGGTGGGGTTATCCAGTTAACCAAAGCTACCGCGAGAGTCGGGGGTCCATATGGGCTAAACGCAAACTGTATCGCTCCGGGGTTTACTGTTACGATGCCAGACATGCCCGAGGAAACCATTGAAGGTAGAAAGAAGGCGACTGTGCTCGGTCGTGTTGGTGAGCCTGATGACCAAGCGAATTTAGCCTTATTTTTGGCTTCGGACGATTCAAAATATATGACTGGGCAAGTCATTTGTTGTGATGGTGGGCGTACCGATCGTATGTAAGTGGATAATGACTAAGTAGGCCTTCCTAGAACTGAAAAGGGAAAGGGAATGCTCCAGTCTTGGAATTGAGTTGTCCTCCATAACTCGATGTAGTAACAAACTGGAAGACGAATAATCTGGCAGGATGCTGAAGAATTGGCGCCACACCGGCGGTAGCATCTAATCTTGAGGTTGGCTGCAAAGGTGGAGGTGGTTTTTCACAACCCTGAATAAGAGAAGGAGGGGAACGTGGCTTATCTAGTTACCGGCGGCGGAGGACTCATAGGGTCACGCATCGTTCGTGACCTAGCCTTAGAAGGTGAGCAAGTAGTGTCGTATGCCCGGTCGCCACAGCAAGATTTGCTGGAACAATTGGTGGGCGAGGAGGAAAGAATCAGGATTGCAACTGTGCAGGGTGATATTACTGATTTGGCTCAGCTCATGCGCAGTGTACAGCAAAACAACGTGGATAAGATCATCCATCTGGCTTCTTTGGTGACCTTTACCTCAGCAGCAAATCCACCGTTGGCAATAAGGGTTAACTGTGAGGGAACAGCTAATGTCTTTGAGACGGCGAGGATTCTTGGTGTGAATAAGGTGGTTTGGGCGAGCAGCATCGCAGTCTTTGGTTCTCCTGAGTACTACGCCGAAGAATACATACCTAACGATGCCCTCCATTGCCCTAGTAGTGTTTATGGTGGCACCAAATCATTCAATGAAGTTCTAGCCTCTCACTATATTGATGAATATGGCCTGGATATCTCGGCGATAAGGTATTGCTTTGTGTATGGCATGGGGCAGCGCTGGGGGTTCATTGGCCAGGTCATGCGGGAGCTTATTCAGAATCCAGTGTTAGGTAAGCCTGGGAGAGTTCCTTATGGTGAGGACGCTTTTAGCTGGCTTTACGTGAATGATGCATCGAGGGCTACCATCCGTATGAGTAGGGTGGCTAAGCCAAAGACAAAGGCATTTACCATCGCTGGCGAGATTCGCTCAGTAAAGGAAGCAGTTGAGTATGTCAAGAGTCTTCTCCCTGATGCAGACATCGTCCTCCTACCAGGCCGGATGTCCGCTAGCACAACTTGGAAATATGATATCGCACCTCTCAGAGAGGAAATCGGTCACAGTCCTCAATGGTCACTAGAGGAGGGATTAAGGGACTCGCTTAATATGGTGCGTAGACAGCAGGGCCTGACTCCACTGTAGCGGTGTGAGTGTTAGTTTTAGCCCACTCTCTTCATGAGGAAGAGAACTAGAAGAAGTAAAAAGGAAGGCTGGAGGATCATGAAGGAAGTCAAGACCAACAGCGAGGAAGAAATAGTACGTACTATCTGTTCTAGCCACTGCGGCGGCACCTGTGAAATGAAGGTGCATGTGAGGGCAGGTAAGATTGTGCGAATCGAGCCCGATGATAGGGATGGTCACTCCCGCATGTGTGCCAAAGGCCATGCCTACCGTCAGCGTGTCTACGCCCCTGACCGGCTTCTCTATCCGCTCAAGAGAACAGGGACCAGAGGCAACGGGGAATTCACCAGGATTTCTTGGGGCGAGGCTTTGGAAACCATAGCCCATAAAATGAAGAGGGTCAAAGCTACCTACGGCAATGCCTCCATCCTTCACTACTGCGGCCAGTGTGATGGTCATACCCTGCATCATGTGACTGCTTTTCATAGACTGCTTTGCCAGTTTGGTGGCTACACTGCTCCCTGGGGTTTCATCTCGTATGAAGGTGCCACTTTTTCCGCCGGCGTGACGTACGGAACGGTGCGTAAGTATCCCTACGCAGAGCACGCACCTGAAGAATACCTTAATTCACGACTTATCATCATGTGGAGTTGGAACCCGGTTGACACTCAGCAGGGTAGCATCACTCCCTGGTATCTGACCCGCGCCAAGGAGGCAGGTGCTAGAATAATCTGCGTTGACCCCATATACACCGACTCGGCTGCCACCTTCACTGATCAATGGATCCCCATAAGACCAAGCACTGACGCCGCTGTCTTGATTGCCATGGCCTACGTGATAATCAGTGAGAATTTGCATGACAAACACTTCATTGATTCCTATACAGTTGGATTTGAGAAGTTCAGGGATTATGTGCTTGGCAAAGAAGATGGAGTAGCGAAAACCCCTGAATGGGCCGCCGCAATTAGTGGTATCAAGTCAGAAACTATCGCTAACCTGGCTCGCGAGTATGCCAGCACCAAGCCAGCGGTTCTTGCCACCAGCATTGCTGCAGGACGAAGCGCCTTCGGTGAACAGTACCATCGAGCAGCGGCTGCACTGGAGGCGATTACGGGTAACCTGTTACTTGAGACATGGCTATACGTACCATCGAAACGCTCGAGTTTCAATCCCCAAATCCCCAGCCCACCAAATCAAGTGGAGGTAGGGGCACCCCCACGCTGGAATGCCTTCCCTTACCGTAGTGCGAGTGTGAACTCCAGCGCCCGAGTTAATGTGAGTTCTTTTGCTGATGCCGTCGTGAAGGGTAAAGCAGGCGGCTATCCAGCCGACTACAAGCTCCTTTGGCTCTCAAACAATAACTACCTTAACCAACTCGGTGACAGTAACAAGATAGCCGAAGCTTTTAAGAAGCTGGAATTCATCCTGGTCACAGAACAGTTTATGACGGCCACGGCTAGATATGCTGATATTATATTGCCCGTATGCACATTTCTTGAGAGAAATGACATCATGGCTTCAAGGTACGGTAGTGGAGTCTATGGTATCTTAAACAAAGTAATAGAACCACTGGGCGAATCCAAGTCTCAGCTAGAAATCTGTCAGGCCCTGGCGTTAAAGCTCGGCATTACAGACTTCAGTGATAAATCGGATGAGGAATGGGTGAGGTACATAGTAGCCAGGGTATCTGAAGGGGTGGACTTACCGGACTATGATACCCTGAGGAAACAGGGTATGTATAGGGTCAATCTCGGTGAACCAGCCGCAGTCACGAGGAAAAAGCGCGAAAAGCCGGAAGGTAAACTCCTCACTCCATCAGGTAAGATAGAAATCTACTCGGAGATAGCAGCCAAGATGCATCGTCCCCTGATACCTGCCATCCCCAAATATATTGAGAGCTGGGAGAGCCTGAACGACCCCTTAGCTAAGAAATATCCTCTGCAACTGGTCACGCCGCATTTCAAGCTGCGAGCACACAGTCAGTTCGATAATCTACCCTGGCTCCGCGAGTTACAGACCCAGACAGTTACCATCAACACCATTGACGCCGAGTCAAGAGGCATACGGCAGGGTGATATGGTAAGGGTCTTCAACGACCGGGGAGAAATCAGAATTCCAGCCAGAGTAACAGAAAGGATCATGCCAGGGGTAGCTGCCATCCCACAGGGAGCATGGTACACCCCCGATGAGAACGGGATTGACTACGGAGGCTGCGGCAATGTACTAACCAAAAGCGTAACCTCACCAGGTGCAGCCTTTACTTGCAACACGTCTCTGGTACAAATAGAGAAGTTGGTTAATTGAGCAATGCAGTACGGAATTTATATCGACCAGAATCGTTGTATGGGCTATTTCGCCTGTGTGGTAGCCTGCAAAGACTGGCATGATGTGCCAGCCGGGCCGGCTAGCTGGCTAAGAGTAAAGACGATAGAAAATGGTAAGTACCCCAGTCTTTTTGTTGCTTTCCTTCCCATGATGTGCTATCACTGTCTTAAACCTGCCTGCCCGGTGAATGCCATTACTAAACGTGAGAACGATGGCATCGTAACAGTAGACAGAGAAACATGCTTGGGCAAAGATACGGGGAAGACCGATTAACGTAAATTGAGATAAGAAAGGGGATGGGGAAATGAAAAGCAAAGTGGTATGGTTGATAATGATTTGCCTGATGGTACTATCTCTAATACTGGTTTCTTGCACCCCGCCGGCACCACCAGCAGAAGAAAAACCGGCACCACCAGCAGAAGAAAAACCGGCACCACCAGCAGAAACGAAGCCAGCACAACCAGCGGAGGAAGAAGAGGCAGAGATGGTCAAGTGGAAGGGAGTGAAGACGGACGGAACGGTAGTGGAGAAATGGCTAGAGAAGCCAACTTATGGTGGGATGCTAAACTTGGGTTGGGCTACGCCGCCGATAGCCTTTGATGAATACTTTCAACTGGCAATCTGGTCTTATACCCTGAACTACACTAATGATGAGCTTCTAATGGGAGACTGGGCTAAAGGGCCAGCAGGAACCGGGGAAGCCAGCTGGATGTATTATATGATGCCAGAGCAGTCGGTTCTGGGGTGCATGTTGGCCGAGAGCTGGGAACTGGCTGACCCCGAAACCCTAGTCTTCCATATTCGCAAAGGAGTTTGTTTTCATAACAAGCCGCCAGTAAATGGGCGAGAACTGAACGCTGACGATGTGGTCTTCTCGCTAAAGCGTCTCTGGGCATCTCCCTATGCGTACCATAAAAATAGTTATCCCTTCTTGAACAATATGGAAAACCTAAACGAATCGATATATGCCCCTGACAAATGGACCGTAGTTGTCAAATGTCTCCCTGGAAAGACGGGCTTCATATACGAGATGGCGGCCGATGTCTCAAAGATATTGCCAACTGAAATAGCGGAGATGGACGACACAGAATGGGGCTATTCATATATGAAGGATTGGAGAAGCTCGATTGGCACTGGGCCGTTCATGCTAATTGACTACGTCAGCGAGAGTTCTTGCACATTTGCCAGGAACCCGAACTACTGGATGAAGGATCCTCTCCGCACTGATTACCAGCTACCCTATCTGGATGGCCTTAAGATCTTTGTGATACCAGATCTATCTACCCGTATGGCGGCACTGCGAACACATAAGATTGATTGGCTAACGGATGTCCAGTGGGAGGATGCAGAAAACATAGTAGCGACCAATCCCGAATTGGAATCTGTTCGGTTTTTTGGAGGAGGATGTGGTGCAATTCATATGAGACTCGACAATCCAGAGTTACCCTTTCATGATATCCGGGTTCGTCGGGCACTAGCCATGAGTATCAACAATAAAGAGATAGTGGAAGAGTACTACGGAGGTAACGCCGAGATATTGTCTTACCCAGCAGGGCCTATCGCAGAGTTTGGTGACCTCTGGCCTTCACTTGATAAGATGCCTGAACCTGTGAGTGAGCTATACGAGTACCACCCGGAAAAGGCAAGGCAGCTTCTTACTGAGGCCGGGTATCCCACCGGCTTTAAGACTGAGGTTATTTGTTATCAAGCGGATGTAGATCTGCTTTCTATAGTTCAGGCTTGTTGGTCAGATATCGGCGTTGATTCGGAAATTCAGGTAAAAGAGTACGGTGCATATGTGGCCATTGGTCATGGTAAGCAACACACACAGATGTATATGCGTGGCATAACAAGTACTCAACCTTTCAAGTTCACCTACGTCCGGCCTGGAGATCTGTCCAACTGGAGCATGGTTGACGATCCAACCATCAATAAGGCAATGGATGAAATTACTAACTCATACTTTGATGAGTCTAAGCGGCGTCGATTACTGAAAGAACTCATTCCATATGAACTCGAGCAGTGCTACATGATAATTTTGCCAGGCGTATACATGTACACCTTCTGGACTCCCTGGGTAATGGGTTATCAAGGCGAACGGCTGGTGGGCAAGAACAATGATTATGACTTCCCAATGTATATCTGGCTTGACCAGAATCTGAAGAAGGAGATGACGGGGAGAAGATAGCTAAGTCCTGCGCTGGGGCCTAACGTTAACAAATGGGGGTTGAAACCTCAAGAGAGATACAGGTAATTGCGGCTTTTCGTTGTGTCTCCTCCGAAAATAGCCAGTGAAGTTCCAAATCGAGGAAATCCTAGCAATGATGAAGAAAGACTAGGAGGATGGTGGTATGGCTAAACCACTTGACGGCATACGGGTTCTTGATTGGACTCAATACCAGCAAGGAACAGTAGCAACAGCTATGTTGGCCGACTTAGGTGCTGAGGTGATCCACATAGAAGACCGTATTCTTGGTGACCCAGGTCGTGGCGTCAGAAGTGGTGCAGGCCCTTACGTTCTACCTGAAGGTAAGTCTGCCTACTTTGAGACTTTTAACCGTGGTAAGAAGAGCATCGCCATAGACGTGGCTAGGGAGAAAGGGAAACAGATCATTTACCGGTTAGTCAAGAATTCGGACGTCTTCGTGCATAATTTTCGGCAAGGTGTACCAGAAAAGTTGAGGCTAGATTATGAGACATTGCGCCAGCACAATCCGAAGCTGATTTATGCCGCCTCTTCCGGCTTCGGTCCAAAGGGACCTGAAGCCAAGGAGCCGGCTTTCGATACTCTTGGGATAGCAAGATCTGGGATAATGACCATGGTAGGTGAGCCAGATATGCCACCACTGCAAATATGGCTGGGGATTGCTGACCAGGCAGGAGCAATATTCACAGCATATGGGGTAGTGGTTGCGCTTCTGGTACGAGAGAGGCTTGGAATTGGCCAGAAAGTGGACGCGTCTCTCTTAGGGAGTATGGTGTTTTTAGAAGGATTTAATGTGGGTCTCGGGCTTTACCTCGGGCAAGAGATAGCCAGGCCAAGCAGGAAAAAGGCACTTAATCCATTGTTCAACTACTACCCCTGTAAGGACAATAAGTGGATCATGCTTGCTATGCCACAGTCGGACAGGTACTGGCCTACCGTATGCAAGGCTTTGGGCATCGAGCATCTGGAAGCCGATCCTAGGTTTGAGAACATGGAAAAGAGGCAAGAGAATTGTGAGCAGCTAATTGCTATTATAGATGAGATCTTCCTTACTAAGTCACCTTCGGAATGGATGAGTATTCTGAAGGCAGCAGGCGATACTATCTGTACACCCGTGCAAAGCGTCCCTGACCTTGTTAATGATCCACAGGTGTTAGCAAATGATTACATCATTGACTGCAATCATGAGGTTCTCGGCCCTGCCAAAGTAGTTGGCATTCCAATCCAGTTCAGCGAAACGCCAGGGGCGGTAAAGTGCGAAGCGCCTGAATTTGGCCAACACACTGAGGAAGTACTCATTGAGATTGGTGGCTACAATTGGGAGGACATTACCCGACTACGTGAGGAAGGAGTTATTTGAAATATATGCTTAAAGGATCCGCTTAATATAGTGCGTAGACAGCACAGTCTACTCTGCTGAACTGTGTGAATGTTAGTTTTAGCCCACTCTCTTCATGAGGAATAAGAATAAAAAGGAAGACTGGAGTATAAACATTATGAAGGAAGACACTACCAACGGCGAGGAACAAATAGTTTGTACTATCTGTAATAGCCACTGCGGCGGTAGCTGCGAGATGATATTGCATGTCAGGGGAAACAAGATTGTGCGAATTGAGCCGGATGATAGGGAGGGCCACTCTCGTATGTGTGCAAAAGGCCACGCTTACCGTCAGCGTATCTACCACCCTGATCGGCTTCTCTACCCGCTCAAGAGGACAGGAGCCAGAGGTGCTGGGGAATTCACCAGGATTTCTTGGGACGAGGCTTTGGAAACCGTAGCCCATGAAATGAAGAGGGTCAAAGCTACCTACGGCAATGCCTCCATCCTTCACTTTTGCTCCTGGGCCGATGGCAATACCCTGCACAGTATTGGAGCTTTTAGTAGACTCCTGAGCCTGTTTGGCGGCTACACCAATGCCACGGGTTTTATCTCATGTGAGGGTGCCGCTTTTGCCGGCGGCTTGACGTACGGAACGGTGCGCAAGTATACCTACACAGATCACACGGCTGACGAATATCTTAAGGCACGACTTATCATCATGTGGAGTTGGAACCCGGCTGACACTCAGCAGGGTTCCAACTATCCCTGGTATCTGGTTCGGGCCAAGGAAGCAGGTGCCAGAATCATCTGTGTTGATCCCATATACACCGACTCGGCTGCCACCTTCGCTGATCAATGGATCCCCATAAGACCAAGCACTGACGCCGCTGTCTTGATTGCCATGGCCTACGTGATAATCAATGAGAATTTGTATGACAAACGCTTCGTTGATTCCTACACAGTTGGGTTTGATAAGTACAGGGATTATGTGCTTGGTAAAGAAGATAGAGTGGCGAAGACCCCTGAATGGGCCGAGGCCATTAGTGGTGTCCAGTCCACGACTATCGCCAACCTGGCTCGCGAGTATGCCAGCACCAAGCCGGCGGTTCTGGGCACCAGCATTGCTGCGGGACGAAGCGCCTTCGGTGAACAGTACCATCGAGCAGCCGAAATCCTGGAGGTGATCACGGGTAACCTGGTACTTGAGACGTGGCTAAAGGTACCATCTAAACGCCCTAGTTTTAATCCCCAAATCCCCAGCCCGCCAAATCCAGTGGAGGCAGGAGCACCGCCACGCTGGAATGCCCTCCCTTACCGTAGTGCGAGTGTGAACTCCAGCGCCCGAATTAATTCGAGTTCTTTTGCCGATGCCGTCATTAAGGGTAAAGCAGGCGGCTATCCAGCCGATTACAAGCTCCTCTGGCTATCCAACACCAACTATCTTAACCAACTCGGTAACATTAACAAGATAGCCGAAGCTTTTAAGAAGCTGGAATTCATCCTGGTCACAGACCAGTTTATGACGCCCACGGCTAGATATGCTGATATAGTGTTGCCCGTATGCACGTTGGCGGAGCGAAATGACATCCAGGTTTCAAGGTACGGTGGTGGAGTCTATGGTATCCTGAATAAAGCTATAGAACCACTGGGCGAATCCAAATCTCAGCTACAAATCTGTCAGGCCGTCGCATTAATGCTCGGCATTAGTGACTTCGGTGATAAATCGGATGAGGAGTGGGTGAGGCACATAGTAGCCAAAGTATCTGAAGAGGTGGACTTACCAGACTACGATACCCTGAAAAAAGAGGGCATGTACAGGGTTAATCTCCATGAATTGGCTGCGGTCACCGGGAAAGAACCAGAGAAGCTGGAAGGCAAATTCCTCACTCCATCAGGTAAGATAGAAATCTACTCGGAGATAGCAGCCAGGATGAAGCGTCCCTTGATACCCGCCATCCCCAAGTATATTGATAGCTGGGAGGGCTTAAACGATCCATTAGCTAAGAAATATCCTCTGCAACTTGTTACGCCGCACTTTAAGCTGCGAGCGCATAGCCAGTATGATAATCTACCGTGGCTCCGCGAACTGCAGAGCCAGACAGTTACCATCAACACCGTTGATGCAGGGTCAAGAGGCATCAAACAGGGTGATATGATCAGGGTCTTTAACGATCGGGGAGAGGTGAGAATTCCAGCCAAGGTGACAGAAAGAATCATGCCCGGGGTAGTTGCTGTCCCGGAGGGGGCATGGTATGCCCCTGATGAGAATGGGATTGACTACGGAGGCTGCCCAAACGTACTGACCAATGATGTAATCTCACCGGGTCAAGCCTTTAATTGCAACACGTCCCTAGTACAAATAGAGAAGGTGGTTAATTAAGTATGCAGTACGGAATTTATATCGACCAGAATCGTTGTATGGGTTGTTTCGCCTGTGTGGTAGGCTGCAAGGACTGGCATGATGTACCAGCCGGACCGGCTAGCTGGATAAGAGTAAAGACAATAGAGAAGGGTAAGTACCCAAATTTATTTGTTGCTTTCCTTCCTATGACCTGCTATCACTGTCTTGAACCTGCCTGTATTCCTGCCTGCCCGGTGAATGCCATTAGCAAACGCGAGGAGGATGGCATCGTAACAGTAGACAGAGAAACATGCTTGGGCAAAGATAGTTGTAGTTTGTGCCTCGAAGCATGTCCTTATGACGCGCCACAGTTTGGGATTGAGGAGAATGCTAAGATGCAGAAGTGCGACTTGTGTGTGGACAGATGGGCCGAAGGTAAGAAACCAGTATGCGTTATTAGTTGCCCCATGTACGCCCTGGACGCTGGCCCTATAGACGAGTTGAGGGCGAAGTACGGTAATGTCAGGGACACTGAGGGCTTCATATACTCTGAAGAGCTGGTTCCCTCGATTACATTAAAACCCAAGAGAGATGTCAGAAGTCTTGTTGTTCAGAAGGTTGAAGTCACACCAAGTCCCTAGACCAATGGTAGATGCTCTCTGAGAGGCGTTTGTGTAAGTTGGTATGCAATGGAAAGAGAAGTCCTTTATGAAAAGGTGTCACGATTGTTTAATAGGGTCACAAAAGCTTGGAAAGTTAAATCAAGACTATTCTTCTGAGGAACAAGCCCTGTAGCCGTAGTAAAACCTAAATCTAAAAATATAGGAAGTGTTGTTGAATCTGCGGAAGGTATAAATATCCTGTGTCGTTTTACTCTGACTTGCAGGTCGAAGACTGAGATAAAAAAGGGGGACGAGAGAAAAACTCTCGTCCCCCTTTCCGTGCCAAGCGACTCTTAGAATTCGAACAACACCGGCCTTTCAGCTTTCTTCGCCATCTCTACTTTTTCCTTTTCCTGTCTCTGCTGCGCTCTATCTTTTTCCATTCTCGCTTTAATGCGCTGGCGGTAAAGCCAGGCTTTAAGCCTGTTCAGTTCCCCCACTTGGTAGTCGCTGATTGAATCTACAGCTATGTCAGCCGGCATTTCACCTTTGTTCCATCGCTTGTAGGTATGGCCAGCGATATATAAGTAGATTTGGGTCCAATCGCTATCCATCGGTTGAGTCAGGGAGACCGTCATCAGATAGGCGCAGGCTTCGGCATCGGTACCGGGAGGTTCTTCACCTTTTAGCGCTTTCATGTTTCCCATCATCCTTCCCAGGGTGATGGCAGTCTTAAGCCACTCGGGCAAGGTGTCTCCCCAGCCCCCCGGGAACACAATAATGGGGTCCGTAAGAGCACCCACTGTTTCCGAGATGCCCCTCTCAATTTGCTTTTCAGTTGTCAATGATTCGCCTCCTTAATAGGTGTCATGTCACCTTGTATTCCTCGTCATCCGGCGCTCCCGGGTCATTCTGGAAGCTTTCAATGGCATCTTCCCAGGCTTCCTGAACACTATGTCCGTATCCTGCGAGAGTAACCTTGAATTCAACCCGTTTTTCAGTCTCAAAGGTATCTTTGATTTCTGGATTCACTATCTTCTCTGCTCCTTCTAAGTTTATTTACTGGTCGTCTGTTTCTTCATCGGTTATTGGCTTCGGTATGTCAAAGGCTTCCCTGAGGGCTTTCTCTATCTCTGGCCGGGAAGATTCGTCGGGTGGATTTCTCCAACCGACCACCGTCCCATCCATGTCAATCGCGACCGCAGCCCACACTTCGAATGGGTCATGGACGGTATACCAGCTTCCAGATGTTGCCGTGGGAATATGCGTTACAGTGAACTTGTGTCCCTGAACATTGATTTCAGCCTGGTACACCTCTACCTTTTTAAGCATAAGAACACCTCCTTTCCAGGGCATGGCTAGCCCTTCAAAAATCGTTGATTTCGTAATGGTTTTACGCTGGCAAAGCCTCTTTCAGTCCTTAAACCTGGTAATAGTGAGGCAGGCGTAGTGCGACCGATAGTTGTCTATCGGGCTTTGCCAGAAGCCGTTACGGAAGTCCAGCAGGTAATGAAAGTAGCCCTGGTACTCCTGCTCCCTAACAGCCACCAGGTAATTGGTGAATATCCTCACCTGGGCCGACCTGCTTCCCCAGAGCACGATTACGCTGGGAATATAGGTCTGGTCGCTTTTGAGCCTGATAGGATGCCATTCCAGCTGAAGCCTGGGTAGTTTGAGATTATCCAGCCAGAAGTGTCTACCGCCGGCATCATACGAACCGATGTAGATGTCCTTACCCTCCAGCTCTTCCAGTATCTCCATCAGTCGCCTTGTGGCTTCCCGCCGTCTCTTGCGAAGTAGTATCTGGACAGTTCGTCGTCCCAGTCTCACTGTCGTGGTCGGTTCAGGCTCAGCAAGCTTCACTCCTTCGAACAAGCCAAGCTGACCTGTCATGCTTTTACCCCCTTTCATTCAGATTTTGGGCACAATAACCCCTTCAAATACAGGCATTTCCTAAGCTACCAGGCTTAGCTGGCTGCCTCTCTCCAGCTTCTTTTTCTCTTCGTCTACCGCTCCATCGGGTAACGATTCACGGACAGATTGTATCCCTGCCTTGAGCCGGCCGACCGGTTCCCACTGGCTGCCGCCGATTGCCCGGTCTATCTCGCCGACAATTCGTACCAGGTACTGGTCAACATACTGAGGCAGGTTCGGGATATTCCTGGCTTCACTGGCAACAATCCTGGCTTGCTCTAGCGGTTCAACAGCCTGGCCAACAAATTCCTCGACCATGTCCATCGCCTCATTGACTTTTAGAGCGCTCCACTTGACTGGCATAGTTTCACCTCCTTCCATTCAGTTTTTAGGCATAGTAACCCCTTTAGAAATGAGCCCGGGTAAGCTGGCCTAGCTCTTGAGAGCCATATTGATGGCTTCTTTTACAACCTCAGACCAGCACTCCAGTCCCCATTCCACGCCTTTCCTCACCTGGTGGAGAACGTCATCGGTGATAGTTTCCTCCGGTATCCCCATCTCCCGGGCGCACTCAACGACATCTTCCTTGGTAAGGACAAAGATAGTGTCCTTGTCCGCCATATTGGCATCCTCCTTTCTAATCTGATTAGGGCTTGCTTACTCTTCCCAAACAGCTACCTGCCTGATGGTGAACTCCAGCCCGCAGGTGAGACACTTTGCCTTATCGGGTGCCTCCTCACAGTTGAGGTCATCCCCGCCGCACCTGGGACAGTCGATGATTTCGCCCTCGGCATACTCTTTGCGTTTCTCCATAGCTATCACCTCCTTCCTTCCGAATTTGGCAAAAAGATAGGGGGTCGGTTCAGACTTCCCAACCCCCTTCTCTATTGAGGGGCGGAAGCCCTCTCAATCGGGTATTCACTTGTCTTGCTACACGACATCAAATTTTGCCTTCACGCTGGAACTGATAGCATCGCGTAGCTCGGTCTCCAGCACATCTAGCCATACCGTCTTGGCGTTCTCAAATGTGGCTGGGATACCTTGGTCTTCCAACTCGCTGAGTATATGCTTGGCTATGACATCGGCATCTATCCAGCCAGCCAGTTTGTGCTTGACGGACATATATCCTCCTTTCTGGGCACGGGTAGCCCTTTAGATTCCTGACCTGTCGTCAGGACAGGTTTGGGCATGCCTACTCCCCTTGATTGTTCTCCGCACTGTGCAGCCGTCCCGGTGGACTTCCAAAAGTGCGCAACCGCCGGTAGTGTCCCTGCCAATCGAGGACTTACGTCTAACCAGGTCTGCCTCTGCCTTCGGGCATCGGCACTCCCTGCCCGTTTTAGCTACAAAAAAGGGGTATTCCCACCCTCGCAATCGGGGCAGGAATACCCCTTGTTGGTGGGATACGATTAGGTCAGTAGGTTATTGTTCAGGGATAATGTCAGTCAATGAAAGGACTGACATTGACTACAAAAGAGCAGAACAGGTTACAGACTCTAAATGGGGTATTGGAAAGGCATTGGCCAATGCGAGAGGCGGCCAAAGTGATGGGAGTGAGTGAACGCCATGGATGGCGAATTCTGGCAGCGTATCGAAAGGAAGGCGCTGCTGCTCTGACCCATGGCAATCGTGGTCACACGCCAGCTAACGTTACGCCTCTAGTCATCCGTGAGCAAGTAGTTACCATGGCAAAGGGGCGCTATAGCGGGGTTAATCATACCCATCTAGCCGAACTTCTGGCAGAGCGGGAGGGGATAATGATTTCCCGCTCCACGTTACGGCGGCTTTTAGTAGGAGCTGGCTTGCCCAGTCCTCGGCGCGGTAAGTCCCCACGTCACCGATATCGTCGCCAGCGAATGCCTCAGGAAGGGATGCTGTTACAGTTGGATGGCAGTCATCACCGTTGGTTGGAGGATCGAGGGCCATGGCTGACCTTGTTCCTGGCGATAGATGATGCCACAGGGACAGTGCCATACGCTCTCTTTCGAGAGCGAGAGGATACACTGGGCTATTTTGAGCTCCTGAAGGTAATCATTAGCCGGTGTGGGATACCTCTCGGTGTGTACACTGACCGGCACTCTATCTTCCACGTGGAACGAGGTCCGAATAGTGGCACCATCCCTCTTACCCAGTTTGGGCGTGCGCTACGGGAATTGGGCGTAACTCATGTGCTAGCTCATAGTCCTGAAGCAAAAGGACGAGTGGAACGCGCCAACGGCACGTTTCAAGACCGTTTAGTGTCGGAGCTACGGCTTAGCGGGGCCAGTAATATCACGGAGGCTAACTTGGTCTTGTGGGATTTCCTACCCCGTTTTAACGAGCGCTTTGGTGTGCCAGCAGCTCAATCAGGGCAAGCATACCGTCCAATAAATCTGGAGACTGACCCTGATGGCATCCTGTGTCTCAAGGAGCGGCGTCGCGTCGTCAAGGACAACACAGTGCAGTATCGCCAGCAGACACTTCAACTCTTTCCTGACGCCGATAAGATCAGCTATGCTGGTGCTTACGTCGAGATTCAAGAGCGATTGGATGGGCAGATTCTGGCCTGTTATCGGGGAAAAATTCTTACTCCACAGGATGCGCCGCCCTTGGCAACTACACTCCGAGCAAAAGCAAAGGATACACCGTATTATCCCGCTCTGTGGAAAGAGCCAAAACCAACAAAACCACACAAGGTTAGAGAACGACGCCATCGGAATCGCGTATGGCTTGGTCCCTTGGCGGGTGACGGGATATGGTATAAAGACCCGGTGAGGAAGAACAAACACAGAGAGCTGACGCGGGCCGGAATGGAACGAGCGAGGCAAGCTGGCAAACGTATTGGCGTACCAACTGTTGAAGAGCGAGAGGGATTCGCTGAAAAATTTGCTCTGGTTCTTGTACAACTCGAACAGAAGGCCATAACTCGCCGACAGGCTGCTAAGGAATTTGGCATCTCAGGCCCCACTTTAAAGCGTGTCCTGGACAACCACTTGGCCGCCATACAGCGAGCACTTGTCGCAGACGGGGAACGAACCGCCTTAGTTGTCTGAAAGGAGTCGGACTGACAGAATCGCTGAACATTGAACCCTGACATTTTCCCTTGACAACAACACCCCTTGAAAAAAGCAAAAAAGGGCGGGTTACCCCCGCCCCTTTCTGCGTGGCTTCTGTTCGGTCAAGCGTTCTTAAGCTACAGCGACTGGCTCTTTCTTTCGGCTACGCTTCGGCTTCTCGACTTTAACAACCGCTTCCGCTTCGGCTACCGCCTCTGGCTCTAGCTCGGTATCCTCGGCTGTCGGCTCGGTGTGCTCGGCTTCTGGCTCTGGCTTCTGGCTATCGGCGGTCAACATCGGCATTACCACCAGTTTATAGCCATCAACGGCAAAGAGTAGTGGCGATTTACCATCGGTAACCTTGAAGTCCACCATACCCCCGCAGGCTCTAAAAGCCTCGTTAAGGTATGCGCCGTCAATTCTTACCCTGACTTCCCCACCCTCAATATCGGCTGGCATAGTAACTTCCCCC